>Ga0209567_10001491_pt1 | contig 11947 bp, 13 predicted proteins | sample COG_12_FD_184756 | JGI IMG/M metagenome (GOLD analysis project Ga0209567, IMG submission 184756) | Pelagic marine sediment microbial communities from the LTER site Helgoland, North Sea, for post-phytoplankton bloom and carbon turnover... | ecosystem: Environmental > Aquatic > Marine > Neritic...
AGGCGACGCAACGGACATCCGGGCTGACGATGGCACCTACGACGCCGTCTTCGATTTCGGCATCATTCATCACATTCCGGACTGGAGAGCAGCGCTTAGGGAGGTCCATCGCGTCCTCAAGCCTGGGGGGCGCTTCTACGCCGACGAAATCTACGAGAAGTTCCTCAAGCATCCGCTGGTGCGCGCCCTGCTGGACCACCCCAGGGAAGACCGATTTGATCACGCGCGACTCGCCCGCGCACTCGAAGCAGCAGGGCTACACGTCGAGGCGTCGCATGACGAGGGCCACTTCGGGTTCTTCGTTGCACGCAAGACGTAGCAAGATGCACTGGCGGCGAACCCGCGCAGGGTGCGCAAATTGCAAACCATCTGAAGTCGCTCATGCCGCGCCGAAGTTTCGCTTCAGCTGTCGATGTCGCCATGCGAATAGCTGTGGTACTACGGCGGCGAAGACAAGCTCAGCGCCTGGGAGGCGGCCCTCCCATTCGAGCCTGTCGGTGATCAGTGTACCTCCGTCGCATGGTTCAACGATGCGTTCGTGAAGCCAAACGCGCTGGCTCGCCATGGTTGAACACTCCACGAACCGGCGGCCCGGCTCTACTTCGACGAACGTGACATCGTCGAAGTCAACCGGCAGCACTCCAAATAAGAGCATCCAACTGCGAAACGACCGCTTCCCCAGCTCGACGTTCGGTGGCGTCAGGTCTTCGATTCCACGCGGAAAGGTCATGCGAAACCAAGGACTGAGCTCGCGCGCGACACCTTGCACTGAGGTACAGCGCGCCCACACGTCAGCCGGAGTAGCTGCCAAACGTGTGGAGATGTCGAACCGTCGCGTCACTTGCCGTGCACTTAGCGCCGAAGCTGAGGGGCGGCTATCCCCATTGTTGACGCCGGCTGAGATGATGATGCCCGGAAAACCCCAAAGTCTCCACCAGGTTTTCCACAACACGCCTGAGGCCTCCACTGCGGCTCTTGACCGCGTTTTGTTGTGTGGAGCATCTTGCCACCACGTCGTGGCGGCCAGCCGCTTCATCTCATCTATGCTCTCGGACCTGTTGCGTCCCGAGGCCGCGCTCTGAGTGCCAGAGCAGCATTGACACCCCCACACCGCGGCGCGACGGGTTTTATCCACGAATCCGCCGAAAACCGAGGTCTCGTTCGAGGGACGGCTAACGCCGGTCAGGCGTAGCTTCAGGAAGCTCTGGTTCGTCGTCTCGCAGATAACCGAGGGCTTTGAGCTGCTCGGTCAGTGCGGCGTCCCTCTCCGGTTCAGAAATAGGGCGTGAGGCGAACGCGCGATCGAGCGCGCTGCAGTGTGCGAGGAGCCGCTTTGCAAGTGGGTCGTCATCCGCTGGTACAGGCGCGGTCTCTTCGGGGTCCGAGGTGAGATCGAAACGAACGACTCGCCCTCGATCGGCAACGAGCCTGGTGCCGCCCTGCCAGAGCGCCGCTCGCGCGGCAGTGCACGGTGGGCGTTGCTCCGTCGCCGGGTCTGGATTTCGAAACACGGCGGCAAATCCCGGCGAAAGTCGCTCCGGCAAGCCACCGTCTCGCACGAGCGCATGGGCCGCAATGGCGGGCACGTCGGCAGGAAGAGGCAGCTCACCGTCCGTGCTGTAGTAGAGAAACGGCACTTGCGTAATCGGCTCATAAAAGAAGGGGCGGCCATGCTCGATCATGCCGTGCTCGCCCAAGTACTCACCATGATCCGAGGTGATGACCAGGCGATAGCTGTGGTCCAGCCAGCCGTGGCTTCCCAAAACCTCGAGGACGAGCCCGAGCGAGCGGTCAGCTCGATAGATCGCGTAGTCGTATACGTCGGAGAGGTGCGCGAGGTACTGCGCCGCTTCGTCCTCGTTCATCGCTCTCGACTCGTATCGTGTACGCTCCGGGTCGGCCCGCATTCGGCTTCGCCGCGGCAAGAAGCCGACGCCCGGGGGGATTCCGGTCCAGGGCGAGTGAGGATCGGCGATGTTGATGAACGCGAAAAGTGGCCGGCGCGGGTCGAGCCGCGCCACCCTGAGCTTTTCCTCGAGCCATTCGGCGAGCCGATGGTCGTGCATCATCGGAAATGTTCGGCCAACCGCAACGTGATCGAAACCGCGGGTCAGCCCCATGGGTCCGGATACGACCGGGTTTCCAGACAAGAGCAGCGTTTGATACCCGCGAGCCGACATCTCCTCGGCGAGCGTCGGGAGCTCGGGGCCGAGAGGCGTGACGGCGCCCGTTTTCATTCGCACCCCGCCGCCGCCGCCACCTGATTTGTGCTGGTCGAGCCCGACGCCGGTGAAGAAGCTCGCATGACTCGGCAAGGTCCAAGTGGATGGCGCGTGCGAGTTGCAGGCGTAGGTCGCGCCCCCCTCGACAATCGCCTCGAGGTTCGGCGTCGTCGGGCGTTCGTAGCCACACAACGAAGTTCGATCGGCGCGAACAGTGTCGATGATCACGAAGATGACCACGGGCGCGTCTCTCGGGCCCGCGGCCAAGGGACCAAGGCGAAGGTACTTCATCCCGACCACCGCGAGGACTCCGAGCAGCGTCAGCCCGAGGAAGAGGGCGAAGCCATGCTTGATTCTCACGGGCAACGCTCCAGCGTGCAGGGAGCGCAGTCCGAAGGCAAGCGGGCGCTTGGGTCCGCACCAACTCCTCGTAAACGATTCATACGTCTCTACGAGGACATCGAACCGACGGCGGGGCATAGCCAGAACAAAGGCAATGCCGATCAGTTAGGGGCGGAAGTGATCGGAATGCTTTGGGAAGTAGGCTTGGAAAAGATCTGTTAGTCGGTCGCCTCTTAGCCCATGGGGCCCATTCGGAGAGCCTGTGCGCAGAACTAGATGTTATGTCGCGTAGGTGCTCCGCACGGAGAGGGCCTTTGTTTTGCCTATCCGCCCCGAGATCCTGCCGCGTCGGATTCACCTTCGAGGCTCAGCGGACCGCGTGCTGCCTGCAAGGCTCGCTCGGCACTTGGCCCCAGCGTCGAGGTCTGATATTCGATCGCCGCCGACGACGACGGGCTCAATGCATAGACGCGAGTTCATGAAGAATACGACCGGTGCCCTTGCGGCCGGCGCTGGGCTCGCGCCGTGGGTCGTCGGTGGATGTGGTGAAGCCGGGACGAGCCGTCGGCAGGCCGTGACCATGTGGGAGTTCTCTTGGCTGACGCGTCGTGAGGGAGCCGAGGCGGAGTACGCGGACTGGGATAAGGTGCTCGATGAGCTTGCGGCGCGAGGCTACGACACGATTCGCATGGATGCGTTTCCGCATCTGGTCGCTCGCGGGCCTGAAGGAGAACAGGTCGACCGCTTCACGATATTGCCGCAAACGCCGCTCTTCATGTGGGGAAACCACGCGCCCGCGGAGGTGGAGCCACGCGCGGCGTTGGTCGAGTTCATAACGAAGGTCCGCGACCGTGGAATGAACGTTGGGCTGTCGACCTGGTTCAACGACGACTCGCTTCACCGGGCCGCGACCGTGGCAACACCCGACGACTACGCGCGTATCTGGCGCGAGACGCTGGATCACCTGGCCGGAGCCGATTTGCTGGACGCGGTTCAGTGGGTGGACCTGTGCAACGAGTTTCCCATCGGCAAGTGGGCGAAAGGCGCCTATCCGCTGATCTTCGATGGAGCGGATCCTGAGGATCCGATCCCGGCGATTACCGAGTGGTCCCCGGAGGCGCAAGAGCGGGTGCAGCAGTACCTGGACGAAGGGATCGGCCAGGTGCGCGATGCCTACCCCGAGCTGAGCTACACATTCTCGTTCGAGAGTGTGAGCGGCCCCAATGCGCGAAAGCTCGACACGAGCGCTTTGGATATCGCCGAGGTCCACGTGTGGTTGTCGAGCGACCTCGAGTTCAGTAGCGCCTCGGGTCAGCTCGCAGTCGTGACGGAGCAAAGCCCCGATGCGCTTCCGGCCCACGCAGAGAAGGCGCCCGAGGTGTATTACTCGGAACGCGACAGATGGCTGAGCTCACTCGAACAGCTCGTTGACGAATGGGTTGACTGGGCTGCAGCACGCAAGCTTCCACTGGCGACCTCCGAGGCCTGGGGCCCAATCAACTACGACGACGTCGATTCGATCGAGGGCACGACGGAGTGGGATTGGGTCAAAGATGTCTGCGCTGAGGGCGTTCGGATGGCAATCGACAAAGGCTGGTGGGGGATCTGCACGCACAACTTCGCCCAGCCGCACTTCGAGGGCATGTGGTCGGACGTGGCGTGGCACCGCGAGCAAACCGCCCGAATCAAACGGAGCTAGCGCTTCCCATGGGCTAAGAGAGCCACCGTCAATAGCAAGAGAACGCACAACGTCTAAAGGCAAATAGATCCGACCGTCGATAGAGTGGCGTTTGTCAATGGGTAGTGCGTCCGGGCCGTTTGCTTGCTGTCCGAGCGCAATCCAGTACGCGTCTGCCATGCCCAAGATCGATCCTGCCCACGCCCCAACGTTCGAAGGTTCGTCCTATCCGCCTCCGTTTGACGAGCCGTGTCGAGGCCGAAGCGGCGTCCGACTTGGGGCTGCGGCGGGACTGACGCAGTTTGGCGTGAACCTGATGAAACTCGCCCCTGGCGCGTGGGCGAGTCAGCGGCACTGGCACCAGCACGAGGACGAGTTCGTCTGCGTCCTCGAAGGCGAGTTGGTGCTTGTCGAGGACGCCGGAGAAACCGTGCTGCGGCCCGGTGACAGCGCGGGGTGGCCTGCCGGCGTGCCCGACGGGCATCACCTCCGGAATCGCAGTCAGGCCGATGCGACCTTTCTGGTCGTTGGGACCCGGAACGATGAAGACCACGGCGAGTACTCGGACATCGACATGACCTTCGGTCCTGGCCGTTACAGGCGCAGCAAGACCGCGAGCTACCGACACAAGGACGGGACGCCCTACTAAATGCGCGGACCCGGACTACGCAAAGAGGAACGGGCAGGTTGTGTAACGTTCCTATTTCCTGCTCGACCTGGATCAAATCTTCAAAACAATGTGCTCGATGTTCACGCGACGCTGGTCAGATGACTCGAGTTCGAGGTGACTAGCGGAGTCCGGGATTTATCTGAGCTAGGATGCTTTTGTCCTTGGTCTTGTCGTCGTTCTGCAAAAGCAAGATCTTCGTGAGGATCTTGGCACAACGGCCTTTTCATTCTGGACACCGTGTCCGAAATGGGTCGTTTCGGGGCGTTTGGTGGCCTTTTCTGACCCTGTGCCACCCGCGAAATCGTTAGAAAAAGCGGGTTTCGCATTCGCACTAGCTGCGTTCTTAGTCCATTGGCTCCTGGTTCGAGTCCAGGATGGCCCACCAGAAACGGCCGGAAGCATCATGCTCTCCGGCCGTGTTTATTTAAGCTTGTCCTAATCTCGTCCCCTGGGGACGAGATTCACGCCGGCTGCCACAGTTCCCACCAAACGCGACTACCAAGAACTCAGTGCTCGACGTGCAGAATCGGGTCGAGACCCTGGAAGACTGGCTCGAGCTCGACACCGAGCGCGTCACCGAACTTGCTGATCGCGATGTACTGCGTGATGGTGAACACGGCTTCGACGATCTGTGGCTCGCTGTAGTGCTTGTGGAGACGGTCCCACAGCTCTTTCGGCACCCGATTCGCGTCCACGCCGATTTGAACGGTCAGATCGAGCAGGGCCTTCTCGCCCTCCGTGAAGTGAGGGCTCGTCTTGTACTTGTCGTCGCCAATATCGTTGATCTTCTCTTCCCCGATCCCGAGGCGTTTGGACACCGCTTCGTGTTGCACCACGCAGTACTGACAAGCGTTGCGGTGCGTCGCCTTGAGGATCAGAAGCTCTTTCGTGGTCCAAGGGAGCTCCCCATCCTTGAGGATAGCCATCACCGTGTCTGTGAACACGGTGCCCAGCTCCGGGGTGTGTCCAAACACTTTGAAGATGTTGAGCACCATTTCAAACGTGTTCTCGGCCCTGTCGTAAAACTTCCGAGTTTCCGAGTCGGCTTGTTCCGGTTCTACATAGGAGACGGTCATGATTGCTACCTTCGCGTGAGTAGGTGGGGGTGAGCTCAAGAGAGCCCAAGTTGCCGGCTGGTCAGCCGGATGGACGTTTGAGCTCAGCGCGCATGAATGCCCTCTAGAATGCCCGTGGACTCACCGATTTCGATCAGGTGTCCATCGGGGTCACGCACGTACGCGCGGATCTCGGCCTGTCGATCCCAGGGGTCGGTGAGGAACTCGATGCCGTGCTTTCGGAGCCGCGCGCGGGTGGCTTCGATGTCTGCGACTCGCACGTTGAGGAATGACGACACCGGAGCATCGAGGCTTGGCACGTCGAGCGTGATGTCGGGCTTGTCGGGCGTGCCTGGCCCGCCGGGGTTCATGATGATCCAAGAATTGGCGGCTTTGAGGACCACCGGGTTCTCTTCGACGATCACCTCGGCGTCGAGCAGGTGTGTGTAGAACTCCCTCGACCTGGCAATGTCCGAGACGACGATGAAATGGGTGAGGAGCATCCCCTGCTGGGGCGCGGGAAAGTCGTTTCGATCCATGATGTTCTCCCTGACGTCGCTCTGAGCGCAAGGAAGAACCTGGCGCTGCCGGCCACGGGCGCAACCCTAACCTCCGGACGCATGCGCCATTTTGCTCGGCCCCTGAGGGCCGGTAACTCGCTGCGTAGTCAGCATGGGATATGCCGCAACCTCGATTCAGCTCCTTCAGCACCCCAATTGCGCAGAACACCCTATCTGTTTACTTTCGGTTTCAGGAAAGAAGGCGTTTGTAGGGGACTAGATCGCGCGCCGCCGGCGTCGGTCCAAATACCGGAGCTCGGCATGACTGTGGTGTTCAGCTGGTAGGAGGGCTTCGTTCTTACCCTTCTTATTGAAGAGGTCGCGCTTGCAGCCCATGCCGGTGATCACGGCGCCGGGAATGAGCACGATCCACGAGACCATGGCGATCTTCTCTTTCTTTGAGAAGCTGCAGTTTGCCGCGGAAGCCTGTGTTGGAGCGAGCCACAGCGCTGCCGCGAAGGTGGCGCTTAAGAAGATGAGTTGAAAAGCCTTGCCCATGTCGGTTCCTTTCGTTCGGTGGCGCCCAGCACTTTGCGCCGAAACTCGCGGATCACGGGAATCGGGTCGAGCCAGGCGGATGCATCCGCGCGATCGTTGTCATGCGCGCACAATTCTCCCGCAAAACCCTCCGGGATCTGACTGAAGTGCTCCGACGAATCGGTGTCTTCGTCGAAGTAGTGATACTCGAAGCCCGGGACGAAGAGGTCTTCGTCCGCAACGACATCGATCGTGCGAACCCCAAACGACGAGAGCTCGGTCGTCGTGGCCTGCGGCGGAATTATCCAAACGTGCTTGGGGCCTGCCACGAACAGATACTGCACCTTTCGATTGCGCGAGAGGATCCGAAACCTCTGGAGCTTGCCGCCATACATCGCGCTTCTCAGCTCACTGACTTCCACGATTCCCTTTGCGAAATCCGGATCGAAGCCGGCGACAATTTGTAGCGAAGTAGGATCGTTTTCGCGCGTGAAGCGAGCGATGCTGCGGCCGCCGTTGATCAGGTTTCGGCGATTCGCTGCGGCTTTACGTCGAGGCGCGGTAAAATCTCGATACGGCGCAGTCCGCGAGCTCGGTGCGCTCCGGAGTAAGAGGTAGAGCGCTTCCTCGTCGTAGATGCCGCGTCGAGTCTTGCGGTTGAGTGTTTCCAGTGCGGTCTGCATTTCGAAAGGCAGATCCGTGGTCGACTCGACGCACTCGGTGATTTCGTAACCGCCCCGCGCCAGGGTCTTCACGTCCCCTTTTCCAATCCAGAAATCACCGTCCGTCGCGATCACATGCGAGGCTGCACGCCAAATCAGAGACAAGTCCTTGTAGAAGATACGCGGAAAGATCTCCGTCCGGCCGGTCTTTGGATGACGCTGCACGACATAGGCAACGAAAAAACGCAATGCAGGATTCTGCCGAACGTTCGTCAGAAAGAATCGAGTGTCGAAAAGAGAGATTTCGTACTTAGGCGTGTATCCCGAAGACAGCAGCCCGATCGGGTCGTCTTTGGCTTCGCCAGCAGGGCGTATCTTCGCGCCCGAGTCGAGGAGCTTGCGGAACTCCTGTGCCACGTGGCGAGGCGTCAGATCAGCGGGCGCAACGCTCGGCACGATGCGAGTAGGAATGGCTGAAGTCATGGCTGGTAGTGAGGTAGCCTACTCGCGAACCCTAAACCAGGAATACCTGCCCTTCTGATCCCGTTTGGCGCTTTAGAAGGAGTCCGCATGTCTCGCCTACTCGTCATTGGATTCATCTGGTTGGGTTGCACCGTCGCCTGGTCGATTCTCGGTTCGAGCCTGACTGTCCGAAGCGCAGACACGAGCAGCGCCCGAAGCGAAGAGGTTCACGGCCTCTGGGGCGGGCCTCTTTACCAAGAGCCTCCGAAGGCCTTCTACACAGCCGAGTCGATCCGTGAAGAAAAGAAGACGGTTCAGCGGGAAGGAGAGGATCCGGTCACGACGACCACGACCAAGCGAGTCCTCACGAACATCGACGTTCCGCTCGAAGCGTCCGATCTGAGCGCCGACTTCGAGCTCGACCATCGCAAGCGCGGCCTCATGTGGTTCGCTACCTATGGCCTCGACTTCCAAGGGGCGTACACGTTCCGGAACCCCAGCGACGAGCCGCGCAACGTGACGATGCGCCTCGCGCTCGATACGGTCTCGCGAACCTATGACGGTCTACGCATTTCAGACGAGCAAGGAAAGCTCATTCCGTTTGCTATCGTTGGGGGCATGGCGCAATGGAAGCAGCCGTTCAAAGCCCGGCAAGAGCGTCGGGTCGACGTGTCCTTCCGAACTCGAGGTACTGAGTCGTGGCGCTACGCGGCAACGCCGGAAAGTGAAGAGGCGCGCGACTTTCGGCTTCGAGTGGCGACGGATTTTCCTGACGTGGATTTCCCATTGAACAGCGTGTCTCCATCGAAGCACGCGACGAATGACGACGCTTGGAAAGGGGAATGGACTTTCGAAAGTCTGATCACTAGCTCACCGATGGGAATTCAGATGCCCGAGAAGCTCAACCCGGGCCCTCTCGCCGCTCGCATCACGTTTTTCGCACCCGTCTCGCTCCTGTTCTTCTTCTTCGTGATTTCGATGCTGGCGATTACTTCAGGGCGGGAGCTGCACCCGATGCATTACTTCCTACTCGGCTGCGCGTTCTTCGCATTCCATTTGCTCTTCGCCTATTCGGTGGATCACCTCGCGCTGACCTGGTCGTTCATCTTGTCGGCGGGTGTCTCGATGCTCCTGGTTCTCAGCTATGTTCGACACTTCGTAGGTTGGCGCTTTGCGCTCGAGAAAGTCGCGCCGGTACAACTGATCTACCTCGTTCTGTTTTCGGCGAGCTTCTTCTGGAAGGGCTTCACCGGCCTGGCGATCACGATAGGAGCCATCTTCACCCTCTTTGCAGTCATGCAACTCACGGGACGCCTAGACTGGACCGAAACCTTCGCCAGATCGCGGACGCCTTCGCGCGCTTCATGACAATCGACCAGGTCAGGTTGGACAACCAGGGCTGGTGCCGCGGTTATCGCTGCGACGATGGCAACGCGGGCTGCGTCCCTGCACCAGTGTATAGGGGCACCGCTGCTAAATAGGGCTGCCCCTTTTTTGATGCTCACTCCGTAGAGGAGTTCCCCTATACTTCGCGCTCACCCACCCCGGAGCGTGTTATGGCCAAAGCAGTTACCAAGAAGACCACAAGAAAGAGGCCCGCGAAGAAGCGGACGGTTAAGAAGTCGCCGCCCAGGAAGAAGGCGGTGAAGAGGGCGGCGAAGAAGCGCACGACGAAGAAGGCGGCGAAGAAGCGCACCAGCAAGAAGGCTGCGCTGAAGAAGAGGGCCAAGAAGACCACCGCTCGCATCAAGAAGAAGATCACCAAGGCCGCGCAACAAGCCGAACGAGACATGGAGGCTTTGGCGAAGCTCCCGGTGTTGGAACCCAATGGTCAGCTGGCAGAGGCCAAAGAGCGCTTGAAGGCGGAACAGAAGAGACACACCGCCAAGAAGAAGCAGAACAGAAAGAGGAAGGCGAAGAAGAAGAAGTGAGCAACCCTGGCACTAACCTCGGAACAGATCCGACCGAGGTCGGCATCTAGAAGCGCACGATCACCCGGTTGTCCTCGACGGCACAGCAGCTCTCGAAATCGTTCAGGACCACGATTGTGCCAGGGACTCGTCCTTTCCGAACTACATCACCTTCCGCGACCAAGCCATGTTCTTCGACGCCAAGGGCGTCATCCTCGGCCTCGCCCCAGTCGAAGTCATCGGTTCCTAGTCCAGTCCCCGTGGCGATGTGAAATCCGATGACATGGAGTGACGAACCGCAAACACGGCGATGCGGGTAAGTCCCGGTCATGTTTGAGTTTCTGTTGAGTTTTGTGTGTTTGCGATATGTTGCGTGCGGTCGGTTTCGATGATTTGGGAGCATGAGGTCGCTGGTTCGAATCCGGTCGTGTCAGTTGGGGGGTGCGAGGAATGCATCGAGCTCGCTGGTGACGGAATCGGGCATGTCTTCCTGAGGGAAGTGACCGCCCCCCGGAAGCTCGACCAGGCGACTATTCGGTAGAAGTGCGCTCAGCTGATCGTGTTCGTTCCGAAAGTAGGGATCCTGACTGCCCCACAGGACTAGCGCGTCCTTGGGCATGGAGGGTAGCGCGTCGGCTACACGTTCCATGAGCTCTCGGTATCCCTCTAGGCGTTCGAGACGAAGAAACGTGCGCCTTGTTCCGATTCGCTCACTTGGCGCGAAGTAGTGTTCCGCGACGTCCGGGTTGCGGGCGGCTTTCATCATTCGATGTAGATCGCGCGTCCAAAGATTGGCGTGTATCACCAGGAGCGGGCCGCTCACCGGTGCGGTGAATGCCTTCCAATACCAAGGCGGTCGAAAGCTCGGCCGAATGGTGGTGTTGATCAGCACCCATTGATGAACCTGCGCGGGACGCTGCGCCATGCATGCAGCACCGATCGGCCCACCCCAGTCGTGACCGACCAGGCTGTAGTGATCGATGCCAAGCCGGTCGAGTAGTCCGCGAAGTGCCAGCGACTGTTCGGTGAACGAGGCGCCGCAATCCGGCGCAGGGGACCGACCAAAGCCCAGCACGTCCGGCGCGATCACCCGGAAACGTTTGCGCAGTGTTGGGATCTGGTGGCGCCAAAGCGCAGAAGTCGTCGGGCTGCCGTGCACCAGCACCAAAGGAAAACCTTCTCCTTCGTCGACATAGTGCATCCGGCACCCGTCGAGCTCGATCTCGCGATGCGTGAACTGGTCGTACTCTGCGATGGAGACGCGTGACGGCATGGCCTACTGGGTCCGGCAAACGAGCATCTTGAGAGAACCCGACTCCATGGTGAGAAGCACTCGCGGATCGAGCCGGTACAAGTTCCGTTGCTGGCGGCCCGTCCGAAACGCGCGAAGTGTTCGAATGGGCGCGAACAGGAGCCCCAGAAAGGCGGCTGCGATCCGATCCGGCCAGAATACGTAGTGCTCTGCGCACCCTCCACTGGCGAGCTCCCAGGCTGCAATTTCAGACTCACCGCGAAAGTCGGTCTCGTAACCTGTGATCATATGGTGCACGTCATGGAGCACCAGCGCGTCTTTGGCTCCAAACACGGGAAGGAAAGGTACCTGTCGGCCGGCCACCGAAATGTATGTCCAGTCATGATCATAGAAGGCTTCGAGCGTGTACCCATCTTTGATGAGATGACGATCATTGAGATACTTGGTCAATGCTTGCCTACCGTTCATCACTTCCTCCTTTAACTTCCTTAGCTTTCGAATTGCGTGGATCCAGTTCTTATCTCGACTTTCCCGGAATTCAGAAAGGGCGTTTCGAGTCGATGCCGATCCTTTGACTCGCATGTGATCGAAATGATCGAGCGATGGCGGACCGCTCGTTGACCTGACGTTGACGTAGCGATGTGAAATCAGATGATA
>Ga0209567_10001492_pt1 | contig 11946 bp, 9 predicted proteins | sample COG_12_FD_184756 | JGI IMG/M metagenome (GOLD analysis project Ga0209567, IMG submission 184756) | Pelagic marine sediment microbial communities from the LTER site Helgoland, North Sea, for post-phytoplankton bloom and carbon turnover... | ecosystem: Environmental > Aquatic > Marine > Neritic...
CATGCGGGTTGATGCGGCTAAAATTGATACGGCAGTTAAAATCTGGCAACCTTCGTTTCAGGCGATGAAGCAACCCGTTACAGCCTTGTTGATTGGTGGGCCAACCAAGCCGTACTATATGGACGCGACCGTTATCGGCAAACTGCTGCATCAGCTTAAGCAACAGCTTGAGTGTGGAAGCCTTTTTATTAGCACCAGTAGACGCACCCCTGATGCTGTCGTCGATTATCTACACCAGCATAAACCGCCAGATAGCACCCTGTATTGCTGGCAGCCAGATGACAGCAATAATCCTTACTTTGCGCTGCTGGGGCTGGCGGATTACTTTGTTGTTACCGGCGACAGCTTGTCGATGATGGTCGAGATTGCCCGTTTGGGGAAGCCATTGGCGATTTACCCGTTGCCTGAGCAAGGCGGCTTTTTTGCACGTGCAAAGCGACAGGCGGTCAAGGCACTCAGGCGTATTGCAGGGTATTTGCCAGGCGCGTCTCTTGGTTACCCCCGAGACCTCGGCCGCACCCACCAGTACCTGCTCAAGCACGGCCTGGCCTCAACTGTCGGGCAGCCGTTTGCCACCCCCGGGGGAGCGATGGAAGATCAGCTTTCGCAGGTTGTGGCGCGGATTAAGCAATTGTGATTGATACAGGGGTTCAAAAACAGCCATCATGCTAATGAAAATCATACGAATACTGGCGAGGGGTGCATTTTTCTTCCTGCCTGAGCATAAAAAGATTGCCATTGATCGCCGGCTGAGGGGTCGTGAAGAGTTCCGTAAATTACAGAAAGCGGATTGTGTGATCGTTTCTTATGGAAAAAGCGGTAGAACCTGGCTGAGGGTTATGTTGTCACGATTTTATCAGTTGAAGCACGACTTGCCGGTTAATAGCCTGATTGTTTTTGATAACCTGCATGCAAAGAACCGGGATATTCCGCGGATATTTTTTACGCATGATAACTACCTGAAGGATTTTACTGGTAATGCGGATTCCAAAAAGGATTACTACCAGAAGAAGGTTGTATTGCTGGTACGGGATCCCAGAGATGTCGTCGTATCGCAATATTTTCAATGGAAACACCGCATGCGCCCCTGGAAAAAACGATTGAACAGGTACCCTGCGGATGGTTCGGATATTAATGAGTATCAATTTGCGCTGGATCAAAACGCAGGTTTGCCAAAAATTGTAGATTTTTTTAATCTGTGGGCAAATGAGGCCGGGAAAATCGACCAGTTGCTGGTGGTGCGTTACGAAGATATGCGCAGCGATACTGCACAGGTATTGGGGCAGATCCTGGATTTCATCGGCACCCCGGCGTCCCCTGAGGAAAAGCAGGATGTGGTGAACTTTTCTTCCATGGAAAATATGAAAAAAATGGAGCAAAAACGTACTTTCTGGCGCAGTGGCAGCAGGATGGTACCGGGTGATCGCAAAAATCCTGACTCTTACAAGGTGCGGCGTGGCAAGGTGGGTGGTTTTAGTGATTATTTTGATGAAGATCAAGTGAATAGTATTGAAGAATTGCTACAAAAAACACTACAGTCAGTTTATGGTTACACCAGGCAAGCGGCAAAAGGGGATTGAGCAGAGAGATTATGGAATACAAGGTATTCATCCAGACGAATCATAAGCAGTATATTGGTGCTCTTGCGGCTGCTCAAGCCCTGGCGCGTTACTCTGATCACACAGACAAGTTTTCTATTGAAATTATCGACGTTCGTGATTATCCATATTTTGCTGAGCGAGAAGGACAATATTACCTGCGTGGTGGCGCCCACAGACATTGGCTGAACGATGATCTGCAATCGTTCACGCTAACACGATTTATGCCACCGGCCCTGATGGGTTACCAGGGCAGGGCAGTAGTCATTGATCCTGATGTTTTTGCTGTCAGTGATGTCTGGGACCTTTTGACCCGGGATATGCAGGGTAAGTCGATCATGGTCAGACCTCGTTCCGGGCGGAAGCGGAACAGCGGTTGTATGGCTACCAGTGTGATGTTGCTGGATTGTCAAAAGTTGCAACATTGGCGGGTAGAAGAGCAGTTCGCTTCTTTGTTTGCCGATGAACTGGATTATATGGACTGGATCTGCCTCAGAAATGAAGCTGCGGACAGTATTGGCCTGTTTGAAGATGAGTGGAACGATTTTGACAAGCTGACGCCTGCAACACGCATGCTGCACACTACCAAGCGCAAGACCCAGCCCTGGAAAACCGGCTTACCGGCAGATTTCAGGCCGTCGGAGAATTTCCCCTTTTTCCCCCCTTTCCGCTGGATTATGCGCGCGCGCCGGAAATTGTTTGGCGATTATGCTTTTATGGGCAAGTATAAGCAGCATCCTGATATGGCTCAGCAGAACCTGTTTTTTGGGCTGGTTCAGGAATGCGTGGACAATGGAATGATTACTGAGAATATGCTGACTGAGGCCATGCAGAACAACTATGTGCGCCACGATGCGCTGGACGTACTTAAACATACCCCACCTTTGTCTTAGTAAAACATCGACCATGGATAGCTGCATGGGTTATTGCATTTATTGCCTGTGAGCTTTGCGCTCTTGCGGTTGCACTATAAAATGGGCCTGATTATTGTGATTAAGCAGGTTTTCTTGATTATCGTTGGTAAGTATTGGCGGGAGAGCGACCCCCGTAAATTTGATAAGGCACGATAGAGAGCATGGTGGTAAACAGTTTGTCTGAGGATCAAAAACCCATACAACCGGATTGCATCGTTTTGGGTGTTGAGCCGGGGGTGTCACCCAGTCCAAAGCCGCCCGTGCGGATCTTCCTGGGGACGCAACCGGAGCAGTATCGTCCGGAGCGTGTGTTTTTCTGGTCGATCGAGCAGGTGCGTGACCCGAGCCGGGTCTATGAGATCTACTTGATGACGGGGATGTCTGGATATCGAAGAACCTGGCTCTGGAACACTGGCTTCACCAATTACCGCTTTGCCATACCTTATTATGCCGGTTACCAGGGGCGCGCCATCTACAATGATGTTGATCAAACGTATCACGCAGATCCCGCCGAACTTTTTGATATGGACATGGGAGACCATGCCGTTCTCGCGGTGAGCATGACTGATACCTCAGTCATGCTCATGGATTGTGAACGCATGAAGAAGTTCTGGACTCTGGAGAAGGCCCAGTCACAGCGCAAATACCCGCTCATTGCCGCGGTGCAGGCGGAAGAGGGCGCCTACGGTTTGTTTGATGAAAGCTGGAATGTTCGCGATACCGCTTATCTCCCGGGGCACACAAAGTGCTACCACTACACCATTCTTCACTACCAGCCATGGCGACCGCTCAGGGAGCGTTTTTATTATCGACCCAACAAGGAAGGTGGCAGTCTCTGGTATGGCCTTGAAGCAGCGGCGGATCGCGCCGGTTTCCAGGTCTTCACGGCCAGCCGACCATCACAGCATTTTGATGAAATTCTCGAAACACAAAGTCGCGCACTTGAAAACAATTTCGCCCTGACAATGCTGGCGGATATGGCGGCCGACCTGATCACTGCTACATCGGCCACCAGCGTCCTTGAAGTAAAAGGCAGCTGCCCTGCAGTAGATGCGAAGCAAAGACAATTGACAGACCTGGTCCGCGAGATGCGTTCTGCTCATGTGGGGGAAAGATTTGACGGGATTGTCCTGAGTGCTGAACTGAGTCTCTGGCCGAAACAGGATTTACCGTGGATTCTCGATGAGCTTTTTGCACGAGCCGGGCGATTTATTACTGGCACTGTGCACGTTCCGGAGGCAGACAGGGGAAGCAGGGGTTCTCGCCGCCTTGCGATGGCGAAGGCGGCGGAATGGTGGAGTTGGGCTCTCGGCGCTGCATCGGCTCATTACCCTGAAGTTTGTTGGCGTTTTGCGCTTGCGCCAAGTCCTGATAGTGGCATTGAGGATATCGAGTTCTGCAGGGGCGGCTCCCACCCGTATAACGACTCGCCAACAGTGTGGGTTCTGCTTGATCAGAAACCGGGTCATGACACCCAGTCGCTGGGTCTGGCGAATCATCTTGGCTGGTCGTACGAAGAGAAAAGACTTCAGTTCAATTGGCGAGGTGAACTGCCAAGTTTCAGGGTGAAGGGTTCTATCGCCAGCCTCAAGGCATCAAGTGCCCCCATTGCACAACCGCCGTGGCCCGATCTTTTAATTGCGGCTGGCCGGAGGACGGTTCCGATTGCCGAATGGGTGCGTCAGCACTCCCTTGGACGAACGCGAACCGTTCAAATAGGGCGAATAGGCACTTCCCGTGAAGATCATTTCGATGTCGGCGTCGCACCGGATTATGCCGGTCTCTATCCGGATCCTCGCCGGCTGGAAACAGCGATGCCGCTCACGCGTGTGTCTCAAGAGGCGCTTGATGCGACAGCCGCACGCTGGCGCGAAGAGCTGGGCTCTGGCAAGAGGCCGCGTGTTGCCTTGCTGGTCGGCGGGACCAATGTCGAACATGAATTCAGCCCGGGCTGTGCCAGGGAGCTGGGCGAATCAGTCAAATCCATGGTAGGGGCTATGGGTGGCTCGGTCCTTGTTTCCACCAGTCGACGAACATCAAAAGCCGCTGCTGAAAGCCTCCTGTCGGCTCTGGGCTCATCCTGCTCTCATGCTTATGTCTGGCAAACAGACAGGGGGAACAGTGAAAATCCTTACATGGGTTACCTGGCGCATGCAGATGCCTTTGTGGTCACCGGGGAAAGTGCGTCCATGCTGGCTGAAGCCTGCACGACAGGGAAACCGGTTGCGATTTTCCCCTTGCCCGTAAGATCAGCCGGGGTTATCGCATGGGTGCGTTCCGTGGGGCGTACGCTCGGCGATGCCGTTGCCAGCCGTGCCTATGCCAGCCCGCTGAACAAGCGCGGAATTGAGCGGCCGCAACGGGGAATACAACGTTTTTGCGCCGGGATGCTGGCAAAGGGGTGGGTGCGAACCGGTGGTCATAGCAGGCTACTGCATGAGTCTTTGATAGCCCACGGTTTGGCCACCTATTTCGATGGCAGCCCGCCACCACCACCAACGTCAAGTGTCGACGAAATGAATCGTGTCGCCGATCGGGTGCGTACCATGATGGGTTTTGATAAATAAAAAGATGCGCTTGTCACAAGCGCAGTGAACCCGGGATTAATCGCTATCGTTGTTCTGTCTTGCAGAGTAGCTCCCGCACTCTGCGGACCGTGTTTTTCAGGTCATCATCATCCATAGACAGGACGGTTTCATCGCCAGCATCACCCAACAGTAAAATGCGCTTTTGTTGAATCAGGTTTTCATGAATGCGCGTAATGTCGCGGCGCATTCGTTTTGGCCCAAGATGATTGCGCAACCAGGTTCCCAGCGTGCGTAATGGATGACGTGGCTCAATGGTGAAGATGTTGGGCTCTGAAGGTTCGCCGGCATGCTCTGGCCGCGAGGCATCGTAAAGGTAGACCGTTTTACCGGTGGCACAACTTTCCGTGAGCATGGAGATGCTTTCCGCTGTGACGATGAAAGAGTCGGCCAGTGCCAGGAAACCGAAGTAGGGGTTGGAGCTGGCTCTGTCATTGTAGTCAAAGAACAAGGCTGGAACGTTAATCTCCTGTTTCATCAGTTCCAGGGTACCCTTTGGACTGCGGGCACTGGTGGTTACCAGTAATGCCCCGTTTTTCGAGGCGGCGAGGGCGTTGGCGGTTTTCGCCAGATAGCGAAGTCCGGCTGTGGTGAATCGGGAAACACTACTGTTGCCGCCAACAAGCACTGCAAACCATGGTTGGGGTAAATGAGCAAACCCGGGTCTCCAGTGTTGCGCGGCGGCTGCCAGCTTTTGCTGATCTATCCGGTGCAATGGCAGTTCGTTGTACAGGACGTTCTGCGTTTTGGGCAAATCATACTGGGGCGTAGTTACGATGAGGTCAAAGTGCTTAGGGCGTGCCCAGGGACGTCCTATATGGACCAGCCGACAGTGTCCATTTGATTGTTTCCTGATCCATCGCGCAACAGGCTCATTTCGCCGTCCGGCGGAAATCACCAGGTCGGGCCAGGGTGGGCCCAGTTCATCGGACTGCGCTCGCTTCAGGCCGAGAAGGGTAACTTTCAGCAGCCGGTTGGGAATTAACTCCAGCGAAATATATTGCAGGTGCTTTTCGATCCAGCCCCAGTGAAGCGACTCGGCGAGTGCCAGAACCTGGTTATTGTCTCCCGCCTTTTGTCCAAGCAGTGTCCAGACAATCGGTGCGTTGCATGTTTCTGTTTTTGATCCCATAGAGCATTTTTTCAAAGATGACTTGTTGTTATTGCCTGCAAATACAAGATTGGCAACAGGTCTTCCTGAGCTGGCGGGAGCTGTATTTTTTCATGTTCAGCCCCCGGCAGTTGCCTTGCTGGCGGTTGCCGTACCCGGTACTACCGGCTCTTCTGTAGCATAACCGAAAACCCCGGACAGCCGGGTATTCACCAGCTCATCAATAGTCGCGACCTGCTCGTCGTTAAAGTAATCCCGGTAGCCGCCGACCTTGGCACGTCGCACCTTGAAAGAGTCCGGGTTACTGGAGTCTTTTGCCTTTAACCGGCTGCCACGCCGGAAGTAGTTTTCCTGTTCGAGTTTGCGCAGGTTTTCAATAGATGAAAATTCGATAGTCTCGCGGATCCGCTCATCGTCGGGATCCATGCCGAGGAACTCGATGATGCGCGTCAATTCCTTCTCGGGCTGTACCCGCATATCCTCGTAGCGCACCATCAACAGATGGTCGATGCTTGGCAGCTCGCGCGCCCAGAGGTTGAGGAAGTCTATAATGCGTGGTACGCCGCAGTCCGGGTTCATGACGAAATCGTAGATTGATATATCCGTCCCGGCAGGAGGATAGTGATTCATGGCCATCTTCCCGGGACGCATCCGGTGCTTCCACTGGAAAAACAGCGACACTGCAACATCCTGCGGACGGCGTACCAGGAGAACAACTTTTTTAGTGTAGAAATCCTTCTTGCTGTCAGTGTTGCCGGTAAATGTGCGCAGATAGTTGTCGTGGGTGAAAAATATGTGCGGTATCTCCGCATTCATTCTATGAAAGTTTTCAAACCCCATCAGGATGCGCTCGGGAAGTGCATAGGTCTGCTGATAGTAGCGCGACAGCATAACTCGCATCCAGGTGCGGCCACTCTTGCCATAGGAGGCAAAAACATACTCGCATAACTGATACTTGCGGTACTCTTCCTGACCACGCCGCCAGCGGTCTAGTGCGATGGCCTGCTTTTGCGGCAGCAACACCGACACGGCCCTTACCAGCCAGCTCTTGAGCCGCTTGATAATAACGTGCATTCGAAATCTCCTGTAAAACCGTGTAAAAATAATCGATGGCATGCCACGAAACAAGCGTAGATTACGCCTGCAACGTGATACTAGCGGATTCAGTATCACAGGTAACGAAGCAAATGCACGGCGGCGCCTGTAATATCGGCATTGCAGTGGTAATTCTACCAGTAATGACTAGATTAAAGGGATAGGTGGCCGTTATGCTGTGGCCTGATCCGACGCAACCAATCCGGGTATTTCCGGTCTATGTGGATATGAAAATCAATCTTTGTGTACCAGCGAAGTCTTTCCTCGCCAACTCTCTGCAACTGCTTGCTGTGCCGCTAATGCTGGTTTTCCTGTCACCGGCATCGGCCACCGATAGCCAACCTTACCCGGAATTTACAGCTGCCTACGATGCGCGTATCAATGGTTTCACGATGGCAAAAGCCAGCTTCAGCCTGCACAAGCTGGACAATGGAGATTATGTATACCAGCGAAAATCGACATCCGTCGGTGTCGCCTCGTTATTCGGCAAGAAAGTTTCTACTGCAACCAGTCGCTGGCGTTTCATCAACAATTGGATACAGGTGCTGGAATACCAGTCCAGCGACGAAGATGGCGATGCCGACGATAATCTTCACCTGATTTTTAACTGGAAAACCGCGCACGTGAAAAATGTATCGTCAGCTGACCCGTGGCAGACAAAAATGCCAATAGGCACACTGGACAAGCTGGTCATGCAGTTGGCACTGCTATTTGAATTGCGTGATGGCAGTACCGAATTCCAGTATCCGGTCGCACACGAAGGGCGTATTAAACAATACCGGTTTAAACAGACCGGAAAAGAAAAAATAGAGCTACCAACGGGCGAGTACAACACCCTGATAGTGGAAAGGCTGGATGATGATCGGGATAAGACTCTAATCTGGATTGTTCCGGAATTGAACTACTTCCCCGTGCGCTATCTCAAGCAAAAGAAGAGCGGCGTAAAAATAGAGCTGTCGCTGCGCGAGGTGAAGTTTATCGGTCAGGAAGTCTCTCATTAATCTCCAGGCGGGTCTCCAATCGAGCAGGCGTCTCCAGGCCAGGGGAGCTGTGCAGAAAATGTTGGTGGATCGAGGGCGTCCGGTATACCCGCTCTTTTTCGGGTAATGGCTGCTAACGGAAAACCCCGCGACGATACAGTCGCCACATCAGCCCCCAGCCGTAGATGAGCGGATGACGACGTATTTTCGGGGTCACCTCGATGGGAACTCCGGTATGACGTTCCAGTTTCCAGATGAGATAGTCAGCGCCCCCCTGAAAAGTGAAGGCTGCCTTTATCAGTCTCAGCAGTGATAGGAACTTGCCCTGCAACCGTCGCAACAGCCAGCCCAGGCGGCTCAGTCTGCGGACGTGCGGCGGAATCCGGAAATGGTAGAGCAGGCCGGATGCATCCTGCTCCTGCTTTGCATCGAAGGGTAATTCATCCATGACCAGCGAGGTAAGCGCTCGGTAATGATCCTCCCAGGATTCGTAGAGTAAAATGGCGCGCTCAGGCTTCTCTACACGCAATTCAGCCCGGTAACTGAGCGACAGCCCCTGCTTCCATATTGCAGCGCTGTCCAGTCTCTCGGGCAGGGCGGGCAGGACCCGGGTCAGGAAGGTCAATACCGCCTGTGCAAGTATTCTCAGGACACGGCGGCTGGTCTCGTCGTTGCGACTGTACAGCAGTCCACAGGGTTGTGAGAAGCGGCCCCACAGGTAGGAATGAAACCACTTCGAGGAGGTGCCGTGCTCCAGATCCTGCAGGGAGATGACGGCATACTTGCTGCGCACCCGATTGCCATCCACCTTAATTTCGAGGTAATAGACATTGGGAGGTAACAGCCGGTTGAACAGGGCGGGAAGTGGTTTGCGATAGGCATTCCGGTAGTCGTCAACCACCAGGTATAAATCGACGAGCCCATCCAGTGCATCACCGCTACGCAAGCAGGAACCATAGAAAAGCATGGCGTCAACCGTACCGTTATACTGCTGCAGAAGTGCGTCGCGCAGGGCAAGCAGTTCACTGCTGAAGGTCTCTGGAGTGCTTTGCGCAAGCAGGTCTGTCAGTTGTTGTGTCGGTTGCATTAGGGAATCTCTGATTAATTCTGAGTCATTCAGCTGCGTAGGGAAAATGTGCCAAATCAAGGCGCCAATCGCAGGTAAGGCCCAAAGCAATCGCTGCAGCCAAAGCATTCGCTTCGCTCATGGGCTGGGCCCCGCTCATGGGGCCAGCTTTAGCAAAGCTATTGCCAAGATTGGCAACACCGGGTTGGTGCATTTTAACTAGCAGATGTTGATTCATGAATTGATCAGAGGCTCCCTAGAAAGCTCGTCGCATCAATGCGGCTCCAAGCAGGGGGAAGGCGATGATCGGTCCCAGGGTCGTGAACAGGGGGTTTATGTCCAGCATCAGACCCAGGTTGACCAGTGATTGGCTGAATAAATGAAAGGCGATTCCGGTAATGGTCGCCAGGACAATTCTCTTGCCCGTGCTGGAGCTTCGCAGGGAGCCGAACACAAAGGGGAATGAGCAAAGCATCATGACGATAACGGTAAGCGGCAAGGTGGCCTTCTGCCAAAATATCATCTCGAATCTTTCCGTTGCCTGTTCACTGGCCCGCAGATACTTGAGGTACTGATACAGACCTGTTGGCGACAGGCTGTTGATGGGCTGTTCCATGACGCTCAGTTGTTTTTCCGTCAGATAGGACTCCCGGGCCTGCTCTGCTTCGTGCCGAGTAACGACATCCTTCTGCTGGTAGTTCTTCACTATCAGATTCTTGTACAGCCACTGCTGCCGGTTCTTCATTTCGGCCTGGTCCGCATGCAGATAGAATTTGAGTTGCTGTTTTGCGGGATCGAACTCAAAGATGTGGATATCTGACAGCGTATTTCCTTCGTGTTTGTTACGGATGTTGATGAATCGATTGCCCTGGTGTATCCAGGTGTCATGTTTCTCGATCAGGAGTTCGCCTCCGGACAGTGCCAGTGACTGTCGTTGTATCGCCTGCTGATGCAGTGGCGGAGCTACCCATTCCATGATAATGAATACGAAAAGTATAAACAGTGCCCCGGATTTGAGCGTTGTCAGTCCGATGCGCTGGATTGAGATGCCAGCGGCTCGCATCGCGGTTAGTTCATTGGTGTGTGCCAGCCCGCCCAGCGCCATGCTGGTTCCCAGTAGTGCGGTGAACGGAACGAGGCTCAGCAAGTAGGTCGGCATCAGGAAGACCTCATAGATGAGGGCGTCAAGCAGTCCGTAGTTTCCCGTCCCAATCTCATCCAGCTGCTGCACCAGGTCGAGCAGGATAAGCAGTGGCAGCAGTACGAGGATCACGAGGAGCGCGCTGCGTGCCAGTGCCAATCCGATGTAGCGTTCCAGAATCGTCATCGGCTACCTGACCACATTGTTGGCCGCAATAGCAGGACTAGAATTAGTAATCCAAGTAGTATGTCTGGCCACCAGACGCCGGGGATGGCCCCGACAGCGCCCTGTTCAACCCAATTCCTGGCCGTGATGCTGAAAATGTAAAATATTGCGAACACCAGTACGGCGGCGACGGTTTTTGCATGGCGTCCGCGGCGTGGCGGGGTGCGGCTCAGCGGCACAGCCAGAACGCCAAGTAGCAGGGTGGTAACAGGGGTAGTCAGCCGCCACTGGAACTCGGCCAGATCAGCGGGTTTTGTCGATCTGGCAAGCTGCGACGTGCTGGCAGCCTTGCTCTTGTAGCGGTTTAACTTTTGTTCGTCACCCTTGAGTAACAGCGTCAACTCCCTGAACTTCAAGGTCAGGTCACGCTTGCCGGAGAGACCGATATTATAGGCGGTACCGTCAATAAACTTGAACACCGGGGGAGCAAACGGGTCGGTTACCGGTTGCCAGGCCTGTTGCGCATTGATGACGCGTACTCCTTCATCATCAAGCCTGTAAAAATAAACCTGCTCGAGCCGATTCTGCAGGTGGTTGATACGTTCCACGAAAATTACCGTGCCCGATTCTTCTGCAGTGTAAAACTGACCCGCTTCCAGTTTGCCCAGATTGAATTCCGCCTCGGCTTCCGCCTTGATAAGGTAGCTTTCCTGGTAGGCCCAGGGGCGAACGACCAGAGACAGACTGGCGACGATCATTGCCAGTGACAGGGATAACCACAATACACTGCGTATAACCCGGCGTTCACTGAAACCGGTGGCGTGCAGGGCAACCATCTCGTTATCGCTGTACATTCGCCCCATGCTCATGACGACGGCAAGATAAAAGGCGGCAGGCAGCAGTACTTCTATAGCGATGAGGGATCTTAACAGGGTGAGGTGGACGACCGTGCTGGCCGGCAGAAGTCCGGCCGCTGCCTCCGCTGTATAGACGGCTGCATTGTAGCTTACGAAGATAATAATCAGTATCGTGGTAACAGTAACCAGCGGCAGGACAATTTCACGGGCCAGGTAGCGGTTGATGATCAATGGAGCTACTCTTTTTCTGCCAGTATCTGCTGCACCAGCCGCCAGTCGTCCTCGGTATCGACATCCACGGCAGCATCGGCAAAAGGCAGGATGACAACGCCAATTTTCATCTCAAGTATGTCGGATATACGGGCGAGAGCCTCCTGCAGGGAGAGACGTCCAAGCAGGTACTTGAACACCGGCCACCACCCCAGCGTAGCGAA
>Ga0209567_10001493_pt1 | contig 11945 bp, 7 predicted proteins | sample COG_12_FD_184756 | JGI IMG/M metagenome (GOLD analysis project Ga0209567, IMG submission 184756) | Pelagic marine sediment microbial communities from the LTER site Helgoland, North Sea, for post-phytoplankton bloom and carbon turnover... | ecosystem: Environmental > Aquatic > Marine > Neritic...
TCGAGTTCCGCCGACAGTCCGTCGGGACCCGCTTCCGCGACCAGGTGCGCGGGTTCCACCACCAGGGCCCGATCCTGGCCCGCCGCCGTGTTGCGGAGCACCATCGACTCCGTCGCCGCGACGAGGCTCCCTTCGAGCCGGCCCTCGGCATCGATATCCAGTTCTGCGGTCGCCCGGAGGCTGCCGGTGACGTCCCACAGCGGAAGCAGGTCATCCGTGAGAAGCAGGAGGTCGCTCGCCTCCACTTCCAGGTGCGCCGAGACCGGCTGCCCCCGCAGCCTGGAGAAGTCCTCCGCGGAACGGATCGCGACGGGAGATTCCAGTCGACCGAGCACGTCCAGGATCCTGACCCCGCTCGCGTCGGCGAGATGCAGGTCGAGAGCCCCCTTGAGGCCGTCCGGGCCCGAGGAGGCGATCAGGTCGATCGGCTCGAAGTAGAGCCGCCGGGATTCTCCTTCGACGTCACGGACCAGCGTGCCCGCGCCGGTGCGTACTTCCACCTGACCCTGCAAGCGGCCGCCGGGATCGATTTCGACGGCGATGTCGGCCGTTACGACGCCCTCGGCCGAGAGGTCGTCAGGAAACAGTGGAGCCAGCCGCTCGACGCGAAACGAATCGACGGTGGCGGCGAGCCGAGTCGGGCCACTGCCCGTCCGACCCCGGACACAGACGCGAGCCGGGGGAGACTCCAGACACGCTTCGCCCAGGCGCATGGCATCAGCCGACGCGCGGAACTCCACCGGGTTGGCGAGAGCCCAGGACCCCACGGTGTCCGCGGCGAATCGAAGAGCCTCCACCGTCCCCGCCCACTCGTCCGCTACACTGAGTCCACCGCTTGCGACCAGCTCAAGGTCGGCGTCAGGACCGTGCGCCATGGCCTCCAGCCGGTGGGAATCGCGGCGACCGGTCAGAGCTACCGTCACCGAATCGAGTGCCCGACCGGAAAGCAGGACGTCGCGCGCGAGGAACGTGGCCCCCAGGGGCCCCGACAGGTCCAGGTCCACGCTTCCTTCGGCAGTCGCGACCCGAATCGTCTCCAGCTCCAGATCTGCCGCCTCGAACGAGGCTCGAATCCTGGGCGTATCTCGGGGTCCCGTCGCACTCCCCACGGCCTCGACCCGTCCGGCCGATCCGGGCAGCAGCAGCCCCAGGTCAGGCGCGTTGGCCTCGAATTCAAGGTCCAGGGTCTCTCCCGTGCCGCCAGAGGCGGTGACCCGGGCGGAACCCCACGCGACTCGTGCTGCCGCAAGCTCCAGGTCCTCGCCCCGCAGCCGGGCTTCGAACCGGCCTCCGAGGCTCTCGCCTCGTACCTCGCCGTACAGCGTGTCTACCGCAGCTTCGATCTCGACCGCGCCGGTATCGAGGATCCTGCCGGTACTGGTACCCACCAGGGATACGGCGCCCGGCCACTCACCGGGATCGGGCAACAGCTCGGCCGGATGGACAGTATCGGCCCGGATCTCGGCGTCCCACGTCACCAGGGGCCACCACGAGAGGTCTCCGCTGACCGCGAGCGTCCCACCGAGGGCCGTGGCGTCCAGTCGGTCCAGGTGGACACCCGTGCTCGAGCCCGTGCCGGACATCCGCACCGTGGCGGACGGCAGGTCGGGGGCCTGCGCTCGACCCGAGAACTCGAGACTGAAGTCGTCGATCGTGCCGCGGATTACGGCTCTCCCGCCCGAGACCCTCACGGAGTCCTTCATCTCGAGCGTCGCGTCCGTCACCAGTACGGAATCGAACGAGATGGCGAAGGGGAGATCGGCGACCGGTGAGTCAGGGACGGAATCCGGCGCCGGCTCGTCCGGCACGGCCGCGGGGTCCGGCGCCGGCTCGATCAGCCGCACGTCGAGCCCTTCCACCGTGACGCCGTATGCGTGCAGCTGCTTGCGGAGCATCCCGGCGGCCCGCCAGTCGATCGCCACGCGGTCCGCCTCGACCTCGATCGTCGGCAACCGCAGGTTCATCCCCTCGAGCTCGAACCGATCGAACAGGCGACCCGAGAACTCCCCGACCTCGAGCTCGAGGTCGTCTGGGAGGAATCCGGGAGCCAGCGAGAGGGCCACCCGTCCACCGGTCGTCGTGCCCACGAGCCACGCCCCGAAGCCAACGGCGAGGAGCAGGAAGACCCCGAGTCCCCCGGCGAGTCGTCTCGTCCAGCGAGACCGACGCGATCGCACCTTGCCCTCGGCCATTAGAAGTCCGGCCCGATCGAGAGGTGCAGGCGGACCGGATTGCCTTCTTTCTGAAGCCCGAACCCCACGTCCACCCGGACCATGCCCACGGGCGAGATCCAGCGGGCCCCGAAGCCCGTCCCTGTCGCGACTCTGCCGCTGAAGTCGTCGAAGGCGTTCCCCGCGTCGAAGAACACGGCCCCGGCCCACTTCTCCAGGAAGCGGTACTCCAGCTCGACGCTCCCCACCAGGAGACTGTTACCGCCGGTTACGTCCCCGTTCTCGTTGACCGGGCCGAGCGCCTGGTAGTCGTATCCGCGGATGCTCCGGTCGCCACCCGCGAAGAACCGGATCGAGGGGGGAAGCTGGCGGAACTGCTCGGTGGTCAGCCAGCCGATATCCGCTCTCAAAATGACTCTGGTTTTCGGCGCCAAACTCCGGATCCCCTTGAGTCCGGTCCAGGCCCGAAAGAAGCTGGCGGTGGATCCTAATCCGTCCACCGCTCCGCGCATTTCGACTATACCCCCAATCCCCCGCGTGGCGTACAGGGGGTTGTCAGCATCCGAATACGTCCAAGCGGCGATCGGCTGGGTCAGGTGCGAGACCCCCGTGTCGGCGGCGACCTGGAAGTCGTCGTCCTGGTACCTCAGAGAGAGGACCTCGCGCACGTCTCCCCGAAGGTGGGCGAAGCTCAGCCCGACGAATCCCTGGATCGTCTTGCTGGTGACCCACTCGATGTTCCCGTACCGACCGGTGACCGTCCACAGAGAAGGATTCGGAAAGCCGACCGGAATGTTGTATCGCGCGGTGATGCTCTGCTCGGTGGTCGAGAGACGCGCGTCGCCATCCGCGTAGTGGCCGCGACGGTTCAAGCGTCGAAACTCGGTCGCCAGCCTGATCCGCGGCCCCGTGTCGGTGCCGTAGCCGACTCCGACCTCCCAGCGCTGCGTCTTTCTGGCCGTGGCGTGGATCTCGATGGGCACGCGAAGTTCGTCATCCGCCAGGTCCCGACGGGGCACGATCTCGACGTTCGCGAAGTAGGTGGTCCCGGACAGAGTAGACCGGAGATCGCGCAGGTAGGAAGTGTCGAACGGATCGCCGGGCTGGAACTCGATGTGCGGCTCCAGGATGTCCGCGTCCACCCACTCCTGGTCGATCGATACTTCGCCAAATCGGAAGCGCGGGCCCGTCGTCATATGGAGCACGATGTCCGAGCGATTCCGCTCCAGGTCCACCCGAATGAAGCTGGAATCCCAGGCGGCGTCCAGGTAGCCGCGGTCGGCGGCCAGCAGAGCGAGGGAAGTCTTGGCGCGCTCGTAGGCCGGGTGGTTGAGCGTATCCCCCTCCGCCAGGGGGAGGTTGGCCAGCGCGGCCTGGAACGCGCTGTCCCCCTCGGCCTCGCCGATCACCCGTACGTCCACGCGTTCCACCAGGGTGGGAGGCCCGGAGTCCACGACGAAGGTCGTGGTCCAGGGTGTGGACTCCACATCCAGCGAAGACTCGATCGAGGGGTGGTAGAAGCCGAACGGCTGCATGGCTCGCTCGATGGACTCGGCCGCCCTCGCGTACAGCCGGTAGACGTGACCGGGGCGAACCGTTCTCGAGCGCCCGGCGGTGACGATGCCGGTCAGCGCCTCAACGTTTCTCCTGAGGTCGCCGTCGATTCCCGTGATGTGGACGGTGAGCTGGACGCGCTCTGGTCGGGGCGGCGACTCCTGGGAGACAGCTGGTGACACCTGGAATGGCAGGCCCACGAACGGCAGGGCGGCGAAGAGGCACCGCTGGAAGCGTCGAGCCATGCGCGCCTCCCTCCAGCCCGTCAGCCGACCCGGATGATCTGGCTCCGGGCCGAGCCCACGGAGACGAGGCGAATCGGCACTTCGGCCACAGTCTCGATGCGCTGCAGGTAGTGGCGGGCAGCTTCCGGCAGTTCATCCCACGAACGGCAATTCTCGGTGTCAGACCGCCAACCGGCCTCTTTCTCGTAGACCGGCCGTACCCTCGCGATGTCGGCGGCGCGCTCGGGGAAGTTCGCGGTCGCCACGCCGTCCAGCTGGTATCCCACGCCAAGCAACACTTCATCGAACGAATCCAGCACGTCGAGTTTCGTCACCGCCAGCCCCGTGAGACCGTTGACACCCGCGGCGTGGCGTACGACGACACCGTCGAACCATCCAGGCCGCCTGGGCCGGCCGGTCGTGGCGCCGAACTCGGCGCCGAGGTTGCGCAGGCGATCCGCCTCTTCTCCCAGCAGCTCGGTGGGAAACGGGCCGGCGCCGACGCGGGTGGTGTACGCCTTGACCACTCCGAGCACTTCGTCGATCAGCGTAGGACCGATGCCGACCCCGGCGGCGGCGCCCCCGGCCGTCGTGGTGGAGGACGTCACGAACGGGTACGTGCCGTGGTCCACATCCAGCAACGAGCCCTGCGCTCCCTCGAGAAGAACCCGGCCATCAGCCGCAAGCTCAGCCCGAATCTCCGCACCGGTGTCGACGCCCAGGGCCAGGAGGCGATCCGTCACCTCGGCAAGCCTGGACATCACGGCGTCAGAATCCGCCCTGTCTTCGACCCCGTAGTAGTCCAGAACGGCGTTGGCCGCAGCGGCCCCCTCCCGCACCACGTCCCAGCAATAGTCGCGATCGGCCAGGTCGCACACCCGGAGGCCGTTTCGCGAGATCTTGTCCCGGTAGGCCGGCCCGATTCCCCGTTTCGTGGTGCCGATCCGGCCGGCGCCCTTTGCGGCTTCTTTCGCTCCGTCGAGCTGCTTGTGATACGGCAGGACCAGGTGCGCACGCCGCGACACACCGAGGCGGCTCTCGATCTCCACGCCGCGTGCCCGGAGCATCTCGATCTCGTCGACCAGCGTCCATGGATCGAGCACCACGCCGTTGCCGAGCAGGCAACGCACGTCGGGATACAGGGCACCGGATGGGATCAGGTGCAGGATGAACTCATCCTCGTCCACCAGCACGGTGTGACCGGCGTTCGCCCCGCCCTGGTAGCGAGCCACCAGGGTGGCCTGCTCGGCCAGAACGTCGGTGATCTTGCCCTTCCCCTCGTCGCCCCACTGGACGCCCACCAGCACAACACACCGTGTCTTGTCGTCGAACAATTGTTGCTCCCGCCCGATGGGCTGGTTGCTCAGATGCCTTGGGGTAGACCGGGAGCGAGGCCTGCTCTTTCCAGAGCCTGGGCCACGTCCTCCCGCTCACGTTCGGTCGTCGGGAGAAGCGGTGGACGGGGATAGCCGCCCACCAGTCCAAGTAGATCAAGGCCGTGCTTGACACCGGGCACACCCGTGCCGACTACCACTCGCTTGTGAAGCGGCCCGATGCGCTCCTGGAGCCGCCCGGCCTCAGCCGATCGACCCGCCATGAAGGTGCGGTACAACTCACAGGCCGCGCCGGTGGCCAGCAAACCGACCGCGATGATCCCCCCGCGCGCCCCGATCTCCAGGCCTGAGTACAGCAGCGTGCCAGCCCCGACGACTACCGTTGCTCGCTCGCCCACCGCCTCGCACATCGCTCCGAGATTGTGAAGGTCGCCGGACGAGTCCTTGATCCCGGCGACGTTGTCGTGGCGCGCCAGTTCGCCCGCGAGTTCCGGGACGACGTCCACCGCTACGAACTTTGGCACATGATACAGGATGACCGGAACGGGAGAGGCGTCCGCTACCTCCAGGAAATAGGTGCGTATCGCCTCCGGAGACATGCGGCCCCGATAATACGAAGGGGGTTTCACCAGTACGGCGTCGGCTCCCTCACGGGCAGCCAGGTCGCAAAGCCGAATCGTGGCCCGCGTGGACTCAGCACCGGTCCCCGCGATCAGCGCCAGACCGTCGTTGCGGGCACGGGCGCCCCGCGCCACAAGCGCCAGGAGTTCGTCCTCGTCGAGCAGCGCCTGCTCGCCGGTCGAGCCGCCTACCACCAGGCCCGAGATCGAATGCTCGCACCACGCCTGGATGTTGGAGGCGAAGCCATCGAGGTCGGGATCGCCGGTCGTGGAGTCGAACGGCGTAGTGACCGGGAGATACACACCGTCCAGGTTCATAGCGTGACGTCTCCACGCGTCGGTTCGGGTGCCGCCCCCCCCAGCGTCTGCATCGCGAGCTCGAAGTCGCTCGGGCTGGGGGCCGCCGTCCTCGCAACCTCGTACTCGACCATTCCCGACTGCACCAGTTCCTGGAGGTGCTGTTGGAACGACTGCATCCCGTACGCTTCGCGTCCGCCCTCGATGAGGCCCATAATCTCATCGATCGGGCTCAGATTGAGGATGCAATCCCGCACGGCACCCGTTACCCGGAGGATTTCGACCGCCGGAATCAGGCGGTCCGTATCTCTGCGCGGGAGCAACTTCAGCGCGATGACTGCCTTGAGCACGTCCGCCATCCGAATGCGGGACATCTCCCGCTCTTCCTCGGGAAACGCGGCCAATACGTAGTTGATCGCTCCGACCGCGGTCGGGGTCGGGAGAGTGGAGACCACGAGCTGGCCCAGCTCGGCCGCTCGCAGGGCCGTGGCAATGGTCGCGCGGTCCCTCATTTCGCCAATCAGGATGACATCCGGGTCCTGCCGCAGAGCCGCCCGCAGGCCGCTGTGGAAGGAAGCGGTGTCCACGCCGACCTCGCGCTGCGTCACCGTGCTCGCGTCGTCCGAGTGCAGGTACTCGATCGGGTCCTCGAGCGTCACGATGTGCTTCTTGTGTCTTTCATTCAGCCACTGAAGCATGGCTGCCTGCGCGGTGCTCTTGCCGGTACCGACCGCGCCGGTCACCAGCACCAGGCCATGATCGGTCTCCGCGATGTCGCCCAGGACCGCCGGCAGGAAGAGCTCCTCCAAGCTCGGTACCCGCAGGGGAATGACCCGCATGATGACCATGACGGACCCGCGCTGCCGCGAGATGTTGATGCGGAACCGTCCCACACCCTTCAGTCCCCAGGACGTGTCGTAGTCGCGGATCTCGTCAAAGCGCTCACGATCCTTCTCGCTGGCGATCAGCTTCAACGCGATCTTCAGCGTCTCCTCTTCCGTGAACACCTGGTTCGAGAGCTTGACGATCTTGCCCTCGATCCGGGCCCGGAGGACGTCGCCGGCCTTGATGTGGATGACGCTGGCTCCGCGGTCGACCGCCGCCTGGATCAGTCTCTGCACTTAGTAGCCCCGTGTCTTGTCCACCACGTTGTCCATCCGACCGCCGGCCAGATAGTGCCCGATATTGCGCACCATGAGGTCCGTCTCCCGCTCCCAGAACCGGGGCGAGATCGCGCCGGCATGCGGCGTGATCAGCACGTTGTCGAGGGTCCAGAGCGGACTGTCAGCCGGAAGAGGTTCCTTCCGAAACACGTCCAGCGCGGCGCCCCGGATCCGTTTCGATCCAAGCGCCTCGGCGAGCGCGTCCTCATCCACTATGCCACCTCGGGACAGGTTCAACAAGACGCTGTCGGGCCGCATTTGCCCGAGCTCCGAAGTCCCGATCAGCCCTGTCGTGTTCGATGTCTCCGGCAGGCTCAGAACCACGTAGTGGCTGCGCTCCAGGACGTCGGTTAGACCCTCGGGTCCGAACACTTCGTCGGCGTCCTCCGGCAGGCCGCTGCGCGACCGGGAGCGCACGGCGAGCACCCGCATTCCGAGGGCCCGCGCCCGCTCTCCGATGGCCCGACCGATGCCGCCATATCCGACGACCGCGATCGTGCTCCCGGCCACCTCGCGCTGAGGATGCCCGAAGGCCGCCATCTCGTCGTAAGGCCATCGCCGCTCCCGGCTGCCGCGCTGCGCCAGATCGAATCCGCGGGCGAAGTAGAGCACCGCTGCCATGACCCACTCGGCCAGCGGTTCGGCGTAGATGCCGGCGGAATTCGTGAGAACGACGTCGCCTTCCCTCATCTCCGGGAACAGCGTGGCGCGGGCACCGGCTGCTGCGGAGTGCACCCAGCGAAGCCGGGGCGCCGCCAGGAACAGCTCCCTGGTGATCCCGAACCCGAAATAGATCTCAGCCTCGGCCGCGGCCTTCAGCACGGCGGCGGGTATCTCACGGCTCCCGTCGCCGCCAGCGAAAGTCGGTTCGCGAACGGAATCCACGACCCAACCCGGCCCGAGGGCTTCCTCGAGTTGCTGGACCACGGACTCGGGTATGGACCAGGTGGGATACCGGTCCGAGTACATCCAGGCTACGAGGCGGCGAGTGGTATCCGTCATTTGATAGCGGTTCCCTCAGAATGCCCAGGTGACCGGACCTTCAGGAGCCGTGCCGCTCCAGACCCATGCGCTCGTAGACTTCACCAAGGGTAACCGAGGCGATGGTGCGAGCCCTCCGGGCCCCTTCGTGCAGGATCTCGCGCGCTCTATCGGGGTCAGCTTGGAGTTCGGCCGCTCTTGCCTGGATCGGCGCGAGTTCAGCCGCCATGTTGGCCGTCAGGCGCTTCTTGCAGTCCACGCACCCTATACCCGCCGTGCGGCACAGGCCGTCGATCTCGGCACGTTCCTCTTCCGACGAAAAGTGGCCGTGCAGCGAGAACACGTTGCATACGTCCGGGTTTCCGGGATCGTCGCGCCGTACTCGGGCCGGATCGGTCACCGCCGTGCGAATTACAGACCACAGTTCTTCCTCGTCGGCCAGGAGGGGAATCACGTTGTTCTGCGACTTCGACATCTTCGACGCACCGTCAAGGCCTAGAATCCGCTTCCCTCCCCCGATGAGGGCCTGCGGCTCAGGGAGGTATTCGCCGAAGCGACCGTTCCACCGGCGGGCGATCTCCCGCGTGAGTTCGAGGTGCTGCGCCTGGTCCTCGCCCACCGGCACCCGGTCTGCCAGGTACAGCAGGATGTCGGCGGCCTGGAGCACCGGGTAGTTCAAGAGACCGGCGTTGATCGTGTCCACCCGGCCCGACTTGTCCTTGAACTGCGTCATGCGCGACAACTCGCCGAGCGGCGTGACGGTGTTGAGGAGCCACTGTAGCTCGGCATGCTCCGGGACGGCCGACTGCACGAACAGCGTGCAGCGCTCCGGATCCAGGCCCGAGGCCAGGACGCCGATCGCCAGGTCGTGAATCCGTCCCTGTAGCTCTGACGGTTCGTACGGAATCGTCACCGCGTGCAGGTCCACGATGCAGTAGATGCACTCGTATTGCTCGGTCAGGGCCACCCAGTTCTTTATGGCGCCCAGGTAGTTGCCGATGTGGAGTTCGCCGGACGGCTGGATTCCGCTGAAGACGCGGCTCTTGCCCTGAGTCATCAAGCACTGTCTGATTCGTGTGAATAGTGCCCGGCTGATGCAGATTTCGGGCACCGTCCGGTGGGACGCCGGAACGTAGCCGGGCCCGAAACCCCGAGCAAGCGAGCGAGTCGTTGAGTGAGTTGCCGCTGGAACCAGTGCCCACGGACGATGCATCCCTCCTGGAGACGGCTCGCCGGGCAGCCGCTCGGGCGTCTTCCGTGCAGAGTGACGCCCGTGGGAAGGTGGACCCGTCCCGGTGGACGGTGAAGGGGCGGTCGGACTTCGTCACGGAAGTGGACGTCGAGTCGGAGCGCCTCATCGTATCGACGCTGCTCGAGAGCTTTCCGGACCACCGGGTCCTCGCCGAGGAGGGCACGGAGAACGAATTGGAAGGGGAGCGCCCGCCGATCCGGTGGATCATCGACCCGTTGGACGGCACGACCAACTGGCTGCACGGCTATCCCGAGTACGCGGTCTCGATCGCAGCCGAGGACTCCGAGGGCTTGAGGGCCGCGGTGGTCCTGAATTCAGCCACGGGCGAACTGTTCGAGGCCTCGCGAGGCGGCGGCGCCCGCCGGGACGGGGAGGAAATCCGGGTATCCGACCTGCCTACGCTCGACCTGGCCCTTGTGGGCACCGGCTTCCCGTTCAAGAAGCTGAACGTCCTGCCGGCCTACCTGGAGACACTGTCCCGCATCCTCAGGTCAACCGCCGGCATCCGGCGCGGGGGGGCCGCGGCGCTCGACCTGTGCGACCTGGCCTGCGGCAGGCTGGACGCATTCTGGGAGTACTGGTTGATGCCGTGGGACGTCGCGGCCGGCGCGCTCCTCGTGCGCGAAGCAGGTGGAGTGTTCGAGGAACTCGAGGTTCCGGGGATCGAGGGCGGCGGGCTGGCGGCCGGACTGAGCGCCGAGATGCCGGTCGGACTGGCACCGGGGGCCTTCGTGGGAGGCAACGCGAAGCTGATCGACGAGTTCCGGACGTTGGTGAAGGGAGGCCTGCCCGGTTAGATCAGGCGAATCCTGCGTCCCGCAACCACTGATCCAGCACGAGCAGCGACCAGGTCTGGTCGTTGTCCAGACGCGGAATCGAGCCGCCCCGCAGGATGCCCGCCTTCGTCAGCCGACCGAACGCACCCTGTAGCAGCTCCGGTTCACGGCCTACCCAGTCGCGGATCGGCAGACCGAATCCCTTCTTGGGCTGATCGAACAGGCCGGCGGGCACCCGCGGCTCCATCAGTCGTCTCACCACCAGTTTCCCCTGCCCAGCCGTCGGGTCACGGAGCAGCCTCGTGTCCAGCGAGAGCGCGAACTCCACCAGCCTGTGGTCCAGCAATGGGGGACGCGCTTCCAGCGAATGGGCCATGCTCGCCCGGTCCACCTTCGTCAGCAGACCGCCCGGAAGATGTGCGTGCAGGTCCGCCCACTGCAGCCGCTTCAGGGGGTCGAGGTCGTCGCGCCAGAACCTCCGTACGTGCCATAAGTCGTCGTAGCCCCGAGTCATCAGGTCGGGCGAGAGCAGTGACTGTTTCTGGCGCAGCGTGAATGCCGGAAGGAATGCCGCGTAACGGTCGAGACCCTTCGCCGCTCGTCGTCCGACGGAACGGCCCGCCTGCGAGAAGGGAGGCAGCAGCCTGGCAACCACCCGACGGAAGGCCGTGGACCGGTAGGTCGGAAACTTGTCGTAGTGCCGGTACCCGAGAAACAGCTCGTCGCCGCCCTCGCCCGTCAAAGCCACTTTCACGTGCCGCGCCGCCATGCGCGACACGAGCCACGCGGACCACGCGGCGCTGTCGCCGAACGGCTCGTCGTACAGTTGGGGAATCGTTCGGATCGCCTCGGCCAGGTCGATGGCGGCGGCCGGCTCTTCCACATGCTCAGTCTCGAAATACTCCGCGACCCGTCGCGCCGATTCCGCTTCGTTGAACCGGGCCGAATCCACGGCGAGCGTGAACGAGCTCGGGCGGTCCAGATGAGCCGCGAGAGTCGTCGAGTCGATCCCACCGCTGAGGAACAGACCAACGGGAACGTCGGACAGCGTGTGTTCGGGCACGACCTGCGTCAGCAAGTCGCCCAGGCCCTCGGCCGCCTGACCCATGTCGGTGATCCGGGTCTCGGCGCTCGGCTCCCAGTAGCGCTGAATCCGCAGTGTCCCCGCGGCCCACGAGAGCGTGTGTGCCGGTGGCAGACGGCGGATTCCGGCATAGATCGTCTTCGGGTGCGGGACGTACTTGTAGGAGAAGAAGTCGCGCAGGGCAGTCCGGTCCATGCCGGGGCGACCCATCTCGAGCAGGGCTTTGATTTCGGACCCGAACGCGAGGCCGTCCGGGACTGCCCGGTAGAAGAAGGGCTTGATACCGAGGCGGTCGCGCGCCGCGAACAGGTGGCGCCCGCGGGCGTCCCAGATGGCGAAGGCGAACATTCCGCGGAGCCTATGCACCATATCCGCACCATCGCGCTCATACAGGTGCAGCAGTACCTCGGTGTCAGTCTCCGAGGTGAAGGGACCGGGCAGATCCCGCCGAAGCTCGCGGAAATTGTAAATCTCGCCGTTGTAGACGAC
>Ga0209567_10001494_pt1 | contig 11940 bp, 10 predicted proteins | sample COG_12_FD_184756 | JGI IMG/M metagenome (GOLD analysis project Ga0209567, IMG submission 184756) | Pelagic marine sediment microbial communities from the LTER site Helgoland, North Sea, for post-phytoplankton bloom and carbon turnover... | ecosystem: Environmental > Aquatic > Marine > Neritic...
CTGTCCACCGCCTTATCCGCCACGGTCGGCACCGGCAATATCGCCGGTGTGGCAACGGCGATTTCCCTTGGCGGTCCCGGTGCACTGTTCTGGATGTGGGTGACTGCGTTTTTTGGTATGGCCACCAAGTTCACCGAATGCACCCTGGCATTGAAGTTCCGCCAGATCGACCAGCATGGCGTAATCTCCGGCGGCCCGATGTATACGCTATTCCATGGCTTGAAGATGAAGCGGATGGCCATGCTGTTTGCGAGCTTTGCGCTGATTGCATCATTCGGGATCGGCAACATGGTCCAGGCCAACTCGGTTGTCGATGGGCTCGGCTACCTGTTCCCGGAAGTCCGTGACAACGCCTGGCTGGTGGGTGGTGTGCTGGCCTTTCTGGTCGGCATGGTAATACTGGGGGGCGTGCGACGCATTGCCCGTGTTGCCAGCACCATCGTACCTTTTATGGCCTTGCTCTATGTCGGTGCCGCAATTCTGGTACTGATCAACCATGCCGGACAGATAACATCCGCGCTGGCAACAATTTTCAATCATGCACTGAACCCCTGGGCCGTTGGTGGTGCCGCAGTCGGCGAAGCCATACGCTGGGGTGTGGCACGCGGCCTGTTTTCCAACGAGGCCGGCCTGGGCTCATCACCCATGGCACACGCGGCGGCAAAAACCAATGAACCGGTGCGCGAAGGACTGGTCGCCATGATGGAGCCCTTTATCGATACCCTGGTCATCTGCACCATGACCGGTCTCGTCATCGTCGTTACCGGTGCCTACACAGTGCAGCAGGACGAACTGGTCGGCGCCGCACTGACGGCACACGCCTTTCAAAGTTCGCTGGGCGTGGCTGGTGCCGGCGTGGTCGGTATCGGGCTCAGTCTGTTTGCCTTTTCGACTATTATCGCGTGGTCTTACTACGGTGATCGTTCAGCACGGTTTTTATTCGGTGAACGCGCGGTACAACCCTACCGCCTGCTGTTTACTTTTCTTGTCATGATCGGTGCGGCTGTGCCCCTACAACTGGTGTGGAACCTTGCCGATGTGACTAATATTCTCATGGCCTTACCCAACCTGTTGAGCCTCGCGCTGCTGGCAGGACTGGCGCAAAAGCTGAAAAATGAGTATTTTTCCCGTTCATTTACCGTTGAACAGAAACAGGTGGGTTCATGAGCGAGACAAGCACTGAGAGCGGGCTGACATACGAAGATATCACCATCGGTGCCGGCAGCCTGTGTAAAGGCCGCGGCCAGACCGCCATTGTGCACTACACAGGCTGGCTGGAGGATGGGAGCAAATTCGACTCCAGCAGAGACCGTAACGATCCGTTCAGTTTTCCCATTGATTGCGGCTATGTGATTCCCGGCTGGGACGAAGGCGTCGTCGGTATGAAGGTCGGTGGTATCCGCAAACTGACCATCCCGCCACAACTTGCCTACGGAGAAAACGGTGCGGGCGGCGTCATCCCGCCCAATGCCACACTGGTGTTCGAAATCGAACTGCTGGAAATTTCCGAATAAATGCTCCTCGAAGCGCTGCAGGAACAGATTGAACAGGATGTCCGACGCGCGCTGGACGAGGACATCGGCAGCGGTGATATCACTGCCCGGCTGATTCCGGAAGATCGTATATGGAAGGCCAGTGTCTACACGCGTAATCCGGCAGTACTGTGCGGACGAAACTGGTTTGATGCCGTATTCAAACAACTCGACGACAATGTCGACATACGCTGGTATGCCGCCGACGGCGAAACCATTGTCCCGCATCAGGTGGTATGCACATTAAAAGGCCCGACCCGTTGCCTGTTAAGCGGTGAACGGACAGCGCTGAATTTTCTGCAAACCCTTTCCGGCACGGCCACCCTGGCCTACACCTATGCAAAACGGGTGGAAGGCCTGAATACCCGGGTTCTGGACACCCGTAAAACCATTCCGGGCTTGCGCCGTGCGCAGAAATACGCCGTACACTGCGGCGGTTGTCACAATCACCGCATGGGACTCTACGATGCCTTCCTGATCAAGGAGAACCACATCGCAGCAGCGGGCTCGATCGAAGGCGCCGTTAAATTGGCCCGCGCCTTGAACAGAGAGCTTGCGGTCGAAGTCGAAGTGGAGAACAGGGAAGAACTTGAACAGGCCTTGCAGGCCGGTGCAGACCGCATCCTGCTGGACAACTTTACAACTGACGAGATTCGCCAAGCCGTAGCGCTGACCGGAAAGCGTGCTGAACTGGAAGCATCCGGCGGCATCACCCTCGACACCTTACGCCAATACGCTGAAACAGGCGTCGACTACGTCTCGATCGGCGCCTTAACCAAAGATATTCACGCTATTGATCTTTCCATGCGCTTCGACTAAAAAGTTTTACCTCCCTCCTGACGATTATTCGTAACTGTCTTTCGCGGTTAACCCTTGTTTCAATTCAGCTTCGTGACTCAAAGCAGTCCCTTCTGCTAGGCTTGAATACCATGACGCAGAAAAATCCACACATACTCGTTGTTGATGATGACCCCGACCTGCATGAACTACTGGGGCGTTATCTTTCAGAACAGGGTTTCGAAATCACCGCTGTCGAAGATGGCGCTGCGATGGACAGATATCTGGCCTCCGGTTCAACAGACCTGATCATCCTGGATCTTATGCTGCCGGGTGAAGACGGTCTCAGCATTGCCAAACGCCTGCGCAGTGACAGAGACACACCGATCATTATGCTCTCAGCACGTGGTGAAGAAGTGGACCGCATTGTCGGCCTGGAAGTCGGTGCAGATGACTACCTGCCGAAACCCTTCAACCCAAGAGAACTGCTTGCCCGGATTCGAGCAGTGCTTAGACGCCCAACAGCGCCACCAAACCCGGAATCAGAAAATTCACAACAGCAGACCTTTAGCTTCGGGCCGTTTCGACTTGATCCGGTCACACAGGAGCTGACGCGCGATGAAGAAAAAGTATCGTTAACCAGCGGCGAGTTTGCGCTGCTCAGGATTTTTGTAGAGCACCCTAACCACGTACTGAGCCGCGACACCCTTGTCGATATGCTCAAGGGTTTCGAACGCTCGCCTTACGATCGCAGCATTGATGTACGCGTCACGCGCTTGCGCCGCAAGATCGAGAGCGATCCGAGCTCACCGGTATACATACATACCGTCTGGGGCGAAGGCTACCGCTTCTCTCCCGGCAACGAGACACGAACGGCACACACATGAGCAAGCCGCTTACCCTGTTTACCAGAACAGGGATCACCTTAACCGTCGCACTGCTGGTGTTTGTCGTGTTCTGTATCGGTGCGATGGTGACCTATATCGCGATTCCACTTGCCAGACAAGGCTCTGATGATCTTGCCGCTCTGATGATACTGTCGGCGAGAACCTGGATCGAACGTCCGCCGGCAGCACGCTCCTTTCTCGACGAGGAACTTAGTTCTGAGTATGGATTGAAGGTCTCCCTGGCGGAAAAACCCCTGCCCTGTTCGAAGACGCCTCTGCCCTATCTCCTGTTCCTCGAGGAGGCACTCCAAAAACGGCTGGGTACCCCGGTGGCCGTCCGCAAAGGTGAACAATCCGTCCCCTGGTTCTGCGCCGACATACCCATGGGAGGACAATTCATCCGCGTCAGCTTCCCCTGGTCACGCATCGGTGCTCAACCGCCAGTCGCCCTGATACTAATTATCGCGGCCGGAGTGGTTGTCATCCTGCTGACCTCATTGCTGCTGGTGCGCCGTATCACCCGACCTCTGGCACGCCTGTCGGAGGCAACGTCACATATCAGCCATGGCGAAATACTCCCACCACTGCCGGAAACCGGCCCCAGGGAACTGGTGGATTTAACCCAGAAGTTCAATAGTATGGCACGTGAGTTGACCGAACTGGTCGAAAACCGCACCACCCTGCTGGCCGGCATTTCCCACGACCTGCGCACCCCGCTCACCCGTATGCGCCTGGCGCTGGAAATGCTGGTGCCGGATAAAGCCGATGCGACGCTGATTGAAAGATTACGGCAGGATACAGAACAGATGGATCAGCTCATTGGATATACGCTGGAACTGGCCCGGGGCCTGGAAGCTCACGCAGCCGAGGAGGTGGACCTGCGGGAATTTATTGATGGAATTATCACAAACTACCGGCAACCGGATACCGTCATCGACTGGGAACCACAAAGTTACTGTCCGGTTTCAATCGATACCATGGCCATGCAACGCGTACTGATTAACCTGTTTGACAACGCCATTCGCTACGGCGGCAACAAACCGGTGACCGTGCGTTGCCACCGCGACCGGGAAGCCACCGTTATCCAGGTACTGGACCGTGGAGAAGGCATCCCGGTGTCGGAACGCGAAGCGGTATTTCGACCTTTTCACCGCCTGGAAACTTCGCGCAGCCGGAAAACCGGTGGCAGCGGACTGGGTCTCGCCATCGCACGTCAGCTCTGTGATGCCCGCGGCTGGACAATAGAACTGCTGTCGCGCGAGGGCGGCGGCACCGAAGCACGGCTCGCGATTCCGGTCGCTGCGATGACCTCCTGAGCACGCAGCCTGCGGAAGGACCGGTCATGAACAGGAATAAGGACCACAAGGCAACAGTACCTCAACAAGTCATCGGTGTCGTTCCCATGGCCGGCCGTGCGACACGTCTTGCCGGGCTCCCCTGCAGTAAGGAGATTTATCCAATCGGACCGCGGGCCGCAGACGATGCGGGCCCACACCGGGGGGTGGTCTGTGAGCACCTGCTCAGGAAAATGCGCACTGCCGGTGTAAGCAGTATTTATGTCATCCTGCGGGAAGGGAAGTGGGACATACCCGCCTATCTCGGTGACGGATCAAAAGCAGGTTTGCCGCTCGCTTATCTGATGATGGGCTTGCCCTACGGGACGCCCTACAGCGTCGATCAAGCCTTCCCGTTTGTACGGCAGGCCACCGTCGCCTTAGGCTTTCCGGACATGATATTCGGTCCGGAAGATATTTTTACAACTCTCCTTGAACACCAGCAAGCGTCGGGTGCCGATGTTGTCCTCGGCCTGTTTCCCGCCGATCGGCCGGAGAAGGTAGACATGGTGGAACTGGACAATAGCGGGAACGTGAGACAGATCATCATAAAACCACGCCACACAGACCTGCACGACACCTGGGGGGTAGCCGTATGGGCGCCGGCGTTTACAGAATTCATGCACAAGTTTCTGGCCTTACACCAGAAAACAGCCGCCGGGGAAACCGAGCTTTTTGTCGGCGACGTCGTACGGGCGGCTATTAAAGAGGGTCTGCGTGTTCACGGCGTGAAGGTATCAAAACAGCCTTTTCTGGATATTGGCAGCTGGGACGATCTGGGAAAAACGACGAACCACCCGCTCGACAAATAGACAGTCCGCATCGGCACACAGGATGTTCGGAGTTCGGAAACACCCCAGCCTGACTGTCGCCATCTGGAGACGGTTTGCGCATGATCAAGACATGCAGCTGCACCTCAAAACATGTAAGCTTATAAAGCACATAAGAAATATAAAACTGGTAGCAAATTTGCTTGTATAGACACCTATGCGCTGGTTGGGCGGTTATAAGAGCCTGGCCTTTCTTTATGATTCAGGAGAAACAATATGAACAAAAAATCCCTCATTACAGTAATAATTGCGCTGTTGACTGGCAGCGCTTTCGCGGCGAATGATCAAGCGCCCATGAGCCTCGGTTACGCTCAACAGGAATCCGGCAAGTCCGTGGAAGAGGTAAAAGCGGCCGATGTCAATGATGACAAGCACATCGATGCTGCCGAGTTCGGGGCATTAACCGTGCCATCGAAACGGGCACGTACAGCAACCGGCGACCAGCTTATTAACCTGGCAAATTAACAGGCCGGACAGCAGCAGCGGCCGCCGTCCGGTAACAGCATCAAAGCGGCGCGCAATAATCAGTTACCGGCTTTATCACCTTGAACCCGGCAATCAGCCGGGTCCCCGGCAGATAACTTTTTCCTGAATATCCAGCGCAAGGGAACAACGGCGGTACTCCCGACCCAGCGCACCGCGCTGCTGAACAGCTTGTCCATACGCCCCCCGACAACGCTGCCATAGTCCTCGCTTTCAAACACCACGGCAGTCTCCGCGCTTGCCGGGTCCAGGTAACCCTGGAAACTGGTGTTGCCGATATGAGTATGAAAGGGTGAACGTAACAGCTCCCCGTCCCTGATCCGCGCCGATAACGAGACCTCGCTAATATCCACCAGCTTGAGCAGGATATGCGCTATGGTCAGGTCAATATCTGCATTGTTGAGCTCCACTCGCCTGGGGAGAACAGGTATGTCAATGCTGATACCGCCGCCGGCACCCTCATTAGAATCCCGGCTTACCAGCGGAATCAGTGCCTCAATATCTGCCGGGTCCAGTTCTTCAAAGTGCAACAACGCCTGCAGCAGGTCTATCTGATCGTATCCGGACCAGTCCAGTTCACTGTTGAGCCGTGTCCCGTCTGTCTGTAGCTGGAGAAACTGCAGACGCCCGATATTCTCGGCAAGGACCAGTTGGCCCCGCAGCGTGTAGGAGGTCGCCGCACAGGGTGATACCCCCAACCAGGCAGCCAGCTCGCCGATACGCGCGCCATAAAGACCCACATGCAGGCGTGTTGCCGTATCAGCGTGCACCGCTGCCAGCGGGCCACTGATATCCAGCACGGCACCGCCTCCCGTGGCGGACAGCGTGATCGGCCAGCTCTCCTCCGCCAGCAACGCCTCCAACCCGCCAGCAGTGAACTCGGCAGAAAAGGGCTCGTCGAGCAAGGCCCCCCGAGCACGCATCACCAGCGCCTCACCCGCGGGCAGGGTCAGTTCCAATTCATCGAGAGTGACATCAACCGGCCGTTCGCCGGCGGCATTGCCGTAGGAAAGTTGCGCCCCGTCCACCTGCAGCGCCAGTGCCAGCCGGTTCACAAATCCTGTCTCACCGCTACCACGGACACTGGCCTGCAAACCGATATGCGGGAAGCGACCTCGGATAGCTGTTGTCCCGGTCAACGTTGTCAGCAGCCTGCCGGCACTGGCATCAGTGGCAGAGAGTGCCACTTCAAGCACGGGTTCTGCACCCTGTGCGGCCACGATCAGCTGACCCTGGAACGGCACATCGGCGATGCTGACAGTCAGTGGCACAGCGACGGGCCTGTCGGCCGGCGTTTCCCCGCCTGGGCTCGGCTGCCCGCTTAGGTCCCTTGCAGAGCCTGCACCGGCAGCAAAGCGCAGCACGGTATCAGTTGCGGACAGCTGCAGTTCCCCGGCAACAACCGGCCGGCCCTGGTCAACACGCAGCGATAGCCGGCCGGCAAGTGGCGCCTCTCCAAGTCTCGCTGCAAGCTTTGCAAATTCCCCAGGCCCGGCAATCTGCAGCTCAAACGTCATTACAAGGCCGCGCCGGAGCGCCTCCAGGGTACCGTTGAGCAACAGCCGGGTGTCCGCGAAGCTCACCGCGGCACGCAACGGCCAGGGCACACTCGGCAACAGCAAGTCTGCAAGCTGGCCACCGCGCAGGTCAATGGTGTACGGTTGTTGCCGAAAACGGCCCCGCAGCATCAGCTCAAGTGGTTGCCCGGGTCGGGTCTGAATAATGACCTCATTGAGCTTGGCCCGGTTGACCTGTCCGGTACGGTCATCCCGATCATTCAACGCCACCCGATGCAGGACGAGTTTCCGCAATTCGGGCTGCCGTGCCAGCAGCTCTGCGCTTGCCGACAGCAGCCGGGCATACACCCCGTCGTCCGCCTCACCCTGTTCAGCAGGACGCGTGCCGTGGGCAACAGCCTCCCGGAGGTTCAGCTCGATACTGGCGTCCTCGATCAGCAACCGCCTGCTGCGCGGCTCGCCCCGCAGCAGGGCGACCGGTGCCAGCCGCGCAGCAACCCGACCGGCCCGAAACTGGTCACCCTGCCCTGCCGGACCGGCGATACGAACGTCGTGCGCTACGATGGTGGGGCCCATGGTGGGTCTCAACAAAAGCGCCCCATCAATATGGACTTGCCTGCCAAGCGCCCGGGAGGCGGCTGTTTCGATCGGGTTCCGGAAGCTGTCCAGCGGAATAGAAATATTCAGGCCCAGTACCGCCAGCCAGGTAATAAACACCCCCGCCAGTATGACAGCAAAGACCATGGCAACCCGGCGGGTGAGTCGTTTTCGGCCCTGTTTCATCCCGGCCCTCCGACCACAGCAGCGGCCATCTGCAAAGTGTATCCAGCTGCTGATCAGCAGCTTAACACCACCATCAGCCGCACTGATAATGAGCGTAGGCACAAATCCGTAGAAATCGGCAAGTTCAGATTCGACCGACTTTTATTGATTCGTCGTGGCCTCATTTTTCGCAGAGATGACATATTTTCCTGCTGTATTCGTGCCACATTAAGCAGCGCCCGACACTCAGGTATGACATAAATAATAGTTATGCTTCAAAGGAGGAAGTCATGAAAAAACCAGCACTGGCTCTCGGTAGCCTGCTGTAGTAACCACGCCGTGCACCGCTGAGCAAGGCCTGAAATTTCTCGCCGCGGAGATGCACCAGCAGCTCATGGTCACCTGCCTCGAAATACACATCGGCGACACTGGTGAGAGACTCATCCAGCAAGGTCTCGATGCCATAGGCGGGCCCGAGCGGCGGCACCGCCCCCAGCTCGCAATCCTCGAACAATCCTGCGATGTCATCCTCGGTCGCCAAGTGCAGATCGCGGTTGAGCTCGTGGCGAAGGTAGTCCATCTTCAGCCAGTTGCTGGCCGGGATCACGACCATTGCATAATCAGACACGTCCTTTACCACCACCGCCTTGGCGATATGGTCTTCGGATATATGGGCCGCTTCCGCCGTTTCGTAGCTGGATTCCGTACGGGGATGCAGCATCAGATCATATTCCGCTTTTTGCTGAATCAAATACCGTTGCTGTGTTAATGCTATAGTCATCGTCTCGCTTCTCCATCATTCGATGCTGCCCCACAAACTAACGAAATAAACTGCAATAGGCTCGATTAGCCGGCCTCCTCACGGAGACTCTCTACGCCGTTTACGCAGAGGCCGACGCGACTGGCGTGCGCAGCTACAAAAAAATAGTTACGGTTGTATAGAAGCAAGGCTTGTACCAGCCTCTGGAAATTATCGATCTAACAAACACATGACTTAATAGCCTGAGAGATGGGAGGCTGGTGATGGGCCAAAACCGCCGTATCCGTCTCCGAATAGAGACAGATAAATAAAGCGGTCAATTGGCTCCTTTGAATTCTGGCGTTACTTCTGTCGTCTGTCGGCGTCAGTATAAGAACCAGCATCGAAAACGAGCTACGGGACCTGAAAACAATCCTCCACCGGCGATACCGGAACAACGCGTAGAATTGGGCCCCTCACCCCATTATGATAAATTCGCGGCAGGGGCTATTGTGCCCGAAGGAATTCAGTGCGGCGCGTCGAAACCATACGTTCGCAACATGCAGCAAAAAACCCGCCGAAGCGGGTTTCATTGTAGTCCTCGGCGAGGCTCAGCGGACCGTCATAGGTTTTCCGGATACGATCATTGATCGTCCCTGACGAGAAGCTGATGACGGTCAAATGGCGTTCGCAAATCTCCTGCAACAAAAGTCAGTTAGTCCCCGATGGCCCGTGGCCGAAGCAGTCATCAAGCTGTAACAAGCGTCAGATACAACAGGTGCCACATTGGTTGTTAGCGGCACGTTGGCTGCTCCGGAGGCGCTTTGCCATCGCCCGGTAAACATAAAACCAATCGTATTAAAACGACGGGTCGTAAGTACACGTTCGACCCCGCCGCACTTGATACGTTCGTAACTGTTTAGGTTTTCTTGCTTCTTGCTATAACGACCAGACCCAGCAGGACACCGCCGAAGAGCCAGGGTGCTTGGGGTGCTGGATCGGCGAGGTGAGAGCCGGGTGGCTTAGGAAGTACATTTTGGTTCAGAAGCAAATCACTCGAAAATCCGACAGGTGTAAAAAACGGATTCGACGACGGACGGATTTCTCCATCGAGTGGATCCGCACTCACTGGTTGATAGGCAAGAAGACAAAAAGCACACATAGCACCCAATAGACGTGATTTCATAGCCCACTCTCCTTGTTCCCTCGGCGCACAGTTCATGATGGGTGAAGCTGTTGATACACTTGGGATAGTGTTTAGCTTTACTATGCCTTCGCTGTTGAACTTACAATGCGCTTACACAACCCAAGCCAGACTGGATAGTAAACCCAGCACGTTAGAAATATAATGCGGGAACCTACGTATAAAAAATATTGGATTCCAGTATCAGATACTTCTTACGAGCGTAAGAAAATTCCTGCATAAAGTTTGGTGAACTTCCAGAAAGGTTCGACTCTTGCGGGTCGAGGCTCTCTACCGGATCAAATCCGATTCACCTACTCAGTGGCCAAAAAGCCCCTGTTGGGCGCCCTGGGATTTAAGAAAAAGAATCGCTGGAGTAGTGCGCCTTTGACAAACAGAACCACCCTAGTTATTATTACAACTTATTGATTTATATGGTGCCGGTGAGTGGAGTCGAACCACCAACCTCGTCATTACGAGTGACTTGCTCTACCAATTGGAGCTACACCGGCATTTTTGGATTCGGGGATTATACAGATTCAAGATTCTCTTACTGCATCTGTAGTCATTACATTACGCTGTTTAATTCAGACTATAAATTGTGCCGCACCCTGATAATGACCTCCACACCTTCAATCACACTACCCTCTGGAGCATCCGGCAGTCGATCAACGGGGATCTTGCTGGGATCAATATCTGACAGTTCACCCGTGTCGATATTATAAAAATGATGGTGTCGACTGTTGTTGGTGTCGTAGAACACCCGACTGGGGTCAACATTCACTTCACGAAGAATTCCTTTGTGCGCGAACAACCCCAGTGTGTTGTAGACCGTCGCCTTGGAAACCCGGTTGCCGGTAGCATTGACCATTTCCAACACCTGATCGGCGCTCAGGTGCTGATCACGCACCAGTAACAGCTGGGCAATCTGCAGACGCTGCTGGGTGGGCAGGATGTCATAGTCCCGCAAACGCCGGGCGGCGTCCTCTTCACCCAGCACCGGCATGACGGTGGAATGGCTCATTTCCGCAGTATACGCTGCCATTTTAGACAAAGTCCAGATTCTCAGTATGGCTCAATATTCGATCTGTTTTCAGGCAGATAGGGTTGAGGATCGAGATCAGGCGAATGCCCTGACAACTGATCAGCCAACAGCCGGGCCGTGGCCGGTCCAAGCACAACGCCATTACGGAAATGACCGGCGTTGATAAACAGGTTGGCTATTTCAGGGTGCGGCCCGGTCATCGGGATGCCATCCGGACTGCCTGGCCGCAGACCGGCCCAATGCTGCACTATTGGCTGCGCGGCCAGATCGGGAATCAGTTCGAAAGCGGATCGCTTCAGCTCCTGCAGGCCCGCTTGCGTGGTTTGCTTCTCGAATCCCGCGTACTCCAGGGTACTGCCGACCAGTACGTGACCATCACGGCGCGGGATGACGTAGCGCCCTTTATATAAAGTAACTCGCGAAACCAGTCCTGGCGGCCCCTTGAACAGAATCATTTGACCGCGTACCGGTTCGATCGGCAATGTCAGGCCGGTAGATTCCAGCAGCCCTGCCGTCCAGGCGCCGCTTGCAACGATAAAATAATCGGCGCTGATCTCGGTTTCAGGCGTACGTACGGCTTTGACCCGATCCGCTTCTATCTTCCAGCCCTGCGCCGGGGATTGCGAACGGATTTCGACACCGCTGTTTTCCAGCGTGGCGCGCAGTGATTGTGCCAGGCGCGGATTGCGCACCTGGGCAACCTCCGGCAACCAGGCAACAGACGCCGGCATTAGTCCAAGCCGGGGTTCCAGTCGCTGCGCATTGGCACCATCGAGCAATTCCAGATGGGCCCCGAACCGCGTTGCCCACTGCTGCATCGCATCCCTGTCTTCGACATCGGCAATCAGCAG
>Ga0209567_10001495_pt1 | contig 11935 bp, 6 predicted proteins | sample COG_12_FD_184756 | JGI IMG/M metagenome (GOLD analysis project Ga0209567, IMG submission 184756) | Pelagic marine sediment microbial communities from the LTER site Helgoland, North Sea, for post-phytoplankton bloom and carbon turnover... | ecosystem: Environmental > Aquatic > Marine > Neritic...
GCGGTCGCCAGATCCGGTTTCTCGACGAATGAGGCGACGGCAACCGGCTCGTCGCCGTCGGGCTTCGCCTGCACGTATCCGTAACCGGTCTCGGCACGGGTCGGCACGATGCCGAATGTGACGAGTCTGTCCTTTTCCGCCGCCGTGATTCCTCGCGCTACGGCCGCCTGAAACGCCGCCACGTCTCTGATGACGTGGTCCGCAGGCATGACCAGCAGTACAGCGTCGCCATCCTTCTCAACGGCCAGAAACGCCGCCAGCGCCACGGCTGGAGCCGTGTTGCGACCCTCAGGTTCGAGAACCACCCGTGCATCCTTGCCGATGGCCCGCATCTGTTCGGCAACGAGGAATCGGTGCGCATCGTTGCAAACCACGATGCACTCGTCGGATGCGTCGGCCATGCCCCGCAGTCGCTCAGCCGTTTGCTGCAGCATCGTCTTCGTGCCATCCACGAGCGGCAAGAGTTGCTTAGGGTACATCGCCCGCGATGCCGGCCACAGGCGCGTGCCTGAACCGCCGGAGAGGATGACTGGTATCACCTTTGTCACGTCCGTCCTCGTCCAATCGCGTAGTATTGCAGCCCGAGATTCTCGACCATGTCGGGCTCGAAGAGATTGCGGCCGTCGAAAATAACGCCATCGGCGACCTTTTCCTTGATCTCGGTGAAATCCGGGCTGCGGAACTCCTGCCACTCGGTGATGATCACGAGTGCATCAGCACCGTCGAGAGCGCTGTACGCGGTTTCGCAGAGTTTCAGGCGGCCCTCGTTCGGGTAGATCCGTTCCGCTTCATCCATCGCCTCGGGGTCGTAGGCGCGCACGGTCGCGCCCGCCTCCCAAAGTGCCTCCATGAGCACGCGACTCGGCGCCTCGCGCATGTCATCCGTGCGCGGTTTGAAAGAGAGCCCCCACAGAGCAATGGTCTTGCCCTTGAGACTGCCTTCGTAGTGGGACTGGATTTTCTCGAAAATCCGATGTTTCTGGCGCAGGTTGACGTCTTCGACCGCATTCAGCAGCGCCGCTTCATAGCCCGCGTTCTGTGCTGAACGAGCCAGCGCCTGCACGTCCTTCGGGAAGCACGAGCCGCCGTAGCCGGCGCCAGGGTAAATGAAGTGAAAGCCGATGCGCGGGTCGGAGCCGATGCCAAGGCGCACGTGCTCTATGTCCGCATCAAACCGCTCCGCCAGGTTGGCGAGTTCGTTCATGAAACTGATCTTGGTCGCGAGCATGGCGTTGGCCGCATACTTCGTGAGCTCGGCCGAGCGAATGTCCATACTGATGAGGCGATCATGACTGCGGTTGAACGGCTCGTAGAGAGACCGTAGCAGCTCCGTGGTGCGCGGATTATCCGTACCGACGATGATGCGATCAGGCTTCATGAAGTCGCCAATCGCGGCGCCTTCCTTCAGGAATTCGGGATTGGAGACGACATCGAACTCGAGCGACACGCCGCGCTGTTGTAACGCGTAATCGACCTCGGCTTTGACCTTGTCAGCCGTGCCAACCGGTACCGTCGACTTGCCGACAACGATGCGATAATCGTCCATGTTCTCGCCGATCGATCGGGCAACGGCGAGTACGTGCTTGAGGTCGGCCGATCCATCTTCGTCAGGCGGTGTGCCCACTGCAATAAATTGAAACAGGCCGTGGTCAACAGCCTCCTTGACGTCCGTCGTGAATTGGAGCCGCCCGGCTTCGACATTGCGCTCAACATAAGCCTCAAGGCCCGGCTCGTAGATCGGAATCTCGCCCTCGTTGAGGCGCGCAATCTTGTCCTCGTCGATGTCGTAACAGACGACGTGATTGCCCATCTCGGCCATGCAGGCGCCTGTGACCAGGCCGACATAGCCAGAGCCGAAAATTGTAAGTCGCATTGGGTAATTAGCTCCGCGTGCAGCGCAAAAGCGGAATTATACAACCGAATGTTGCGAGGTGGTTAAACGTAACGTAATTCGGTCCATCGTCGATCTGGGCAGCTATCCGATGTGGGACCGATACCAGTCGTAGGTGCTGGCGATTCCGGCGTCGAGCCCAATCGCCGGTTGCCAGCCGAGCGCCGTCAGTTTCGAGGTGTCCAGCAGCTTTCTTGGCGTCCCGTCGGGCTTGCTGTGGTCAAACTCCAATCGGCCGCTGAAACCTACGACTGAGCCAATCAGTTCGGCAAGCTCCCTGATGCTGATATCTTTTCCCCACCCGACATTGACGATATCCGGGCTGCTGTAGTTTCGCATCAGGAATACGCAGGCATCCGCCAAGTCGTCGACATGCAGAAACTCGCGACGCGGCGTGCCACTCCCCCAAACCTCTACCGATTCTGCCCCCGAAGATTTCGCCTGGTGAAACTTGCGCAGCAATGAGGGCAACACATGCGAATTTTCCAGGTCGAAGTTGTCACCAGGACCGTAAAGATTGGTCGGCATGATCGAAATTGCGTCGAAACCGTACTGCTTCCGATAGGCCTGGCACAACTTTATTCCGGCTATTTTCGCGACTGCGTACCACTGGTTTGTCGGTTCAAGCGGGCCTGTCAGCAAGCTGTCTTCGTTCAATGGCTGGGACGCGAGTTTGGGGTAGATGCAGGAAGACCCCAGGAAGGCGAGCTTTTTGACGCCGTGCCTCCAGGCGGAGTGGATTACATTCGTCTGGATTGCCAGGTTGACCTGCATGAACTCGGCGGGATACTTGTCGTTGGCGTGAATACCACCTACTTTTGCTGCCGCCAGGTACATCTGATCGACATTGTTCTCAGCAAACCATGCGTCAACTGCAGCTTGATCGCAAAGGTCCAGTTGATCGTGACTGGTCACAAGTGGCTCGATACCATCGCGCTCGAGTTTGCGAACAATCGCGGAGCCGACAAGCCCGCTGCTTCCTGCCACAAAAATCCTGCTCATTCTCCGGCTACTCGTGGCGATCGAATGTTTTGTAGCCGGCGTCTTTCACCAGCGCATCGCGCTTCGCGTCTTCGAAGTCCGCCGCGACCATTTCTCTCACGAGTTCATCCACTGAAACCTTTGCCTCCCAGCCTAGTTTTGTCTTGGCTTTCGTCGGGTCGCCCAAAAGGGTTTGCACCTCCGCAGGACGGAAATACCGAGGATCCACGGCAACGATCTGGTTGCCGGACTTGCGATCGATACCGATCTCGTCCACACCGCTGCCCTGCCATTCGACGTCCATATCCAGTTCGGTAGCTCCCAACTCTATGAACTGACGTACGGAATACTGTTTACCGGTGGCAATGACATAGTCATCAGGCTGATCCTGCTGCAGGATTAGCCACATGGCCTCGACGAAGTCCTTCGCATGACCCCAATCTCGCTGCGAGTCCAGATTGCCAATGTAAAGCTTATCCTGCAGGCCCATCTTTATGCGGGCCAACGCCCGCGTAATCTTACGAGTGACAAAAGTTTCGCCGCGCACCGGGGATTCGTGGTTGAACAGAATGCCGTTGGACGTGTGCATTCCATACGCCTCGCGGTAATTGACGGATATCCAATAAGCATAGACTTTGGCTGCGCCATACGGCGAGCGCGGATAAAACGGTGTGGTCTCTTTCTGCGGGATCTCCTGCACCTGGCCGAACATCTCTGATGTGGAGGCCTGGTATATGCGAGTCGTCTTCTCCATTCCCAGCAAGCGAACGGCTTCGAGAATACGCAGAGTTCCGAGAGCATCGGCGTTAGCAGTATATTCGGGTGTCTCGAAGGAAACCTGCACGTGACTCTGAGCTGCGAGGTTATAGATTTCCACCGGCTCAACCTGCTTGATGATGCGAATCAGGTTTGTCGCATCAGTCATATCCCCATAGTGCAGGGTCATCTTCACGTCTTTTTCATGAGGATCCTGGTAGAGATGGTCGATACGGTCCGTATTGAATGACGAAGCACGGCGCTTTATGCCGTGGACCTCATATCCCTTGTTCAGTAAGAACTCGGCTAGATAGGACCCATCCTGGCCCGTGATTCCCGTAATCAGCGCTTTCATGCGCACACCTCTCAACCAATGAATTGCAGGCGTATTCTAGCCGGTTTTATCTGCAGAAGTGCGGCGTCGTCTAGCACCGAGATGTGGTGGCTTGGGAGGAATTCGAATTCCGATTCACGAATTGCGCGTCGGGAAGTCCACGACAGTATCGCCCTCCGAACCCGTATCCGAGCCCGTCTTGCGGACCCACACGAGGTCATCGATTCCATTGTCAGGGGTGTACTCCTTAACGGCCCGCATCAGGATGTCCCTGGCCCTGTCGTAATCCAGCTGATCCGACGCCTCTGCCAGGTCGTCCAGAAGCTGCGAAAGAATCTCTTGAGTTAGCGAATCCTCGTCGGCGCGCATGATCCGGGGATGCTCCGTGCCATGGACGTTCGAGCCAATCATTAGCTCCTCAAAGAGCTTCTCGGCCGGTCGCAAACCGATGTACTGAATCTCGATGTCGCCGTGAGGATTCTCCTCATCCTGAACAGACAGGCCCATGAGATTTATCATGCGATGCGCCAGATCCGCGATCCTGACGGGCTCGCCCATATCCAACACGAATACATCCCCACCCTTCGCCATCGACGCCGCCTGGATTACAAGTTGGGCTGCTTCAGGAATTGTCATGAAGTAGCGAATAATATCGCGGTGCGTGACCGTTACCGGGCCGCCATTACGAATTTGTTCTTTAAACAGTGGCACGACTGATCCGGAAGACTCGAGGACATTACCGAATCGCACCATACAGCAGCGCATGGAATCCGAGTCAGAATCGAAAGCTTGCAATATCAGTTCTGCGAAACGCTTTGTCGCACCCATGACATTAGCCGGATTTACGGCTTTGTCTGTCGAGATCAGGACGAACGTTTCAACGCCTGCCGCAGCGGCTGCCCTGGCAGTATGCAGCGTTCCAAATACATTGTTGTGCAATCCTTCAAACAGGTTTTGCTCAACGATCGGTACGTGTTTATACGCCGCCGCATGGTAGATTGTTTGTACCTTGAAGACCTCCAGAGCCTCGCGAACTCGCTTCTGGTGGTGCGCCGATCCAAGCAATGCGACCACTTCACAATCGCTGTTCGACCGCGCAACAATTGTCTTGAGCTCTCTGTCAATGCTGTACAGGGCTGCCTCAGACAGTTCGAAACAAACCAACCTCGCCGGATTCAGACTCAGGATTTGTCGGCACAATTCCGAGCCTATAGAGCCTCCCGCACCGGTAACCATGACGCTCTTGCCCGTGACCGACGCACCGAGCAACTCAGGATTTGGTGGAACGGAATCCCTGCCAAGCAGGTCCTCGACATCTACATCGGTGATGTCGTCAACGCGTGCCTTACCCGAAACAATATCCTTGATTTCGGGCATCGTCTGGACGTGCACAGGAAACTCCGACAAGCGCTGCAATACCTGACGGCGGCGGCGGCGAGAGGCGCTGGGAATGGCCAGCAATACACCAGTTGCGCCGGTCGTGGCAATGATGTCTTCCAGAGCGGTTGAAGGATAGACCCTCAGTCCCTGAATGCGCGTCCCATGCAGACCACTTTTCTGGTCGACCAGAGCAACCGGAAGGTAGGCGTCGCTACTCAACAACGCTTCAGTCAATTGTGCTCCGCCTTGCCCCGCACCGTAAACGATTACCGGTTCCCTGTTGCGGTTACGACGACTCAGGAAGATTCTGGCCGCCGACCGGCTGCCAACAACGAGAATTAAAGATATCGCCCAAAATACGACTCCCACACGAACCGGTGCCTGAGTGAGGCTGAGGAAGAAGCAAGCGGCGCCGACGATTGCGGACACTACCAATGTCGCCTTCAAGCCGATCGCAAGCAACCCGACTCCCATGTAACGAACGATCGACGCGTAAAGCCCGATAAGGTAGTGCACCGGGATTGCGACGACGACGGTCAACGCTATGATTGCGAGTGTTGACGAACTCTGCAGAACCGAGCCGGACAACACCCAGAGCGATACCGCCGCAGCGACCGAATAAGACAATACGTCTGCCGCGACCATCGCCGCTTGTTTGCCCGTTCGGGGCCAGGTTAGAAGACGAAGGCGAATCGAATGAACGAGGTCCAGGGCGACGTCTCTCTGAGGGACGCTTCTGTGGATCTTCTTGGTCACGTATCTACCCTTATTCCTTCGTTATTTGTGCGCGTAGAAAGTGGGTGAATAGTACCAGATAAAATGCATATTCCAAGTTTCGCGCCCAACCAGCTGCACCACATTCTCGCGAGCGATAATCGAAAGTACAGTAGTGATAATCAGCTTTGTGTCGAGCCAGTTGGACTGGCGATCGACATAGAATAACGGCAATCGGCTTTTCCATGGCCGTATCAGTTGTTTGTATGCCCGATCCAGGTTGTCGGTGGCCTTAAGAGTCGAACCCTCGTCGGCGGTCACACTTGTCACCCCCCCCCGAAAGCTGCGGCAGCAAGATCGCAAAAGACCAAAATACCTGGCCACGCGGAGAACTTTCTCACCCCTTGGGGAATTTTTCTAACATAATTGACCGATAGCTAACGTCATGACGAATGCAATCGTGCTCAGCCGTCAACGGAAATATAACTCCACTTATCCTTACACGACGCAACAAGAAATAATGTTCCAATTCTTTCGTCACAATATTGTTGACACCATACGCAAGGCCATGCGCCGCGGGAGACATCCATGAAGATCAGTGGGCTGCACAGACCCTCTTTCACCTCGATCATTCTGCAGTGCCTGGCCGTGAGCATCGCCCTGGGCTCTGCGGCAGCCATGGCGGAAACGCGGGCACCTGAACCAAACCCACCGCGCGTGGCACCGGCGCTGCAGAAGCTGCAACCGTGGGTAGGCTCTACGCAGCAGCAATTAGCCGCACCCACAATCGAGTGGACCCGGCACAAGAGCCTCGACGGCACCGACCCAAGTGCGGGTGAACAACAGATGATGTGGCTCATGAACCGTGCGCGGGCGAACCCGACGGCCGAGGGCATCTGGCTCGGCGATTCGACAGATCCCGATATCGCGGGCGGCCGCGACTTCTTCAACGTCGACATCGCGGCGCTCAAGGCCGCTTTTGCCGCATTGCCGGCGAAACCGCCGGCCGCATTCGACATGGAACTGCATGATGCCTCCGAGCTGCATTCGCTGGACCTGATCGCGCGCGACGCGCAGGACCACAACGGGCAGTTCGACAAGATCGGCGCGTCAGCTTTCAACTGCAACGGCGGCAATGTCAGTGTCTTTTCTTACAGCGATAACGCGCTCAATGCGCACGCGGCACTGAATATCGACTGGGGGAACGGACCCAACGGCATGCAGGATCCGCCCGGTCACCGCGAAGCGATCATGGGCGTGTGGCCATTCTTCGGCCCTGGGCTGACCAATGTCGGGCTCGCCCTGGTGGCTGAGAATGATCCAATGACACAGGTTGGGCCGTGGGTATTCTCGGGCGCGTATTGCCAGGCTGGCAGCCCCGATCACAACCGGTTCATCATCGGCACCGTCTGGGACGACCTCGACATGGACGGTTTTTATGACCAGGGCGAAGGACTCGCTGGCGTCACCGTAATGCCGGACCAGGGCACCTTCTACGCGATTACCGGCGACGCAGGGGGCTACGCGATTCCGATCACCGCAGCCGGCACCTATGACGTCAATTTCTCCGGCGGCGGTCTGGGTGCCGTATCGTTCGACCGAAGCGTCGACGTCGGCACTGACAGCGTGCTACTCGACCTTACTGCGGCTGACGATAGCGACGGTGACGGCGTGGCGGATGTCGATGACAACTGCCCTAATGACGCGAATGCCGGCCAGGAAGATGCCGATGCCGATGGCCTTGGCAATGTCTGTGACCCGGATGATGACAATGACGGCATCCCGGACGATCAGGAGCAATTCCCACAGGGCCGCTTCGGTGATGCGCCGCCGACCTACTGGGCCTACACGTTCATCGAGACGCTCGCGGACGCCGGCATCACGGCCGGTTGTGGCGGCGGCAATTACTGCCCGCTGGAGCCGGTTACCCGTGCACAGATGGCCGTGTTCCTGGAGCGCGGCATGAACGGCAGCACCTTCGTGCCACCAGCGGCAACCGGCAATGTGTTTAACGACGTGGGTGCCGGCGACTTTGCGGCGAACTTCATCGAACAGCTTGCAGCTGATGGAATCACTGCCGGCTGCGGCAATGGCAACTACTGTCCGAACTCGGATGTCACGCGTGACCAGATGGCCGTGTTCCTGCTCAGGGCGAAATACGGTTCCAACTTCTCGCCGCCGGCGGCAACAGGCGTGTTCGCGGACGTGCCCACAGACTACTGGGCCGCAGCGTGGATCGAGAAGCTTGCTGCAGACGGCATCACGGCCGGCTGCGGTGGCGGCAACTACTGCCCCGAGAACCAGGTGACACGCGACCAGATGGCCGTGTTCCTGGTACGCACGTTCGGTTTGTAAGGATTATGGTGTGAAGCGCTAGAAAAGGCAGGGCTGTATGCAATAATTGGGCTCGGGTTACCACTGATTCAGAAGGCAGAAGCCATGAGCCTACGGGTTACCAGGGCGGTGCTCGTCGCCATCGCCATACTGCTGACGGGAAGTTCGTTCGCGCAGGAAGGTCGCTGGCTGCAGACCGTGCAGCACGGCAACATCGCCTACTTCCTGAGCGGCGCGCCGGCAGAGATCGCCCGCTATGACCTGGACGCCAAAGCGTTTACGACGCCGATACTGCTGTCGCAGCCGGCCACTGCCATGTACGTCGACGACGACGGCATCTACGTCGCCTACACGCGCACCCTGACGCGCCTCGATCTCGACGGCTCCAACGAGACGGGTCTCGCCAACGCCGTGGGCACGGTGCGCAGCCTGGTGACCTTTGGCAACGACCTGTACGGCTCCGTCGAGTCCACCCCGAATTTCATCCGCGTCGACAAGTTCAACGGCACGGTCTACGAGCAGCCCGACTTCTTCTACGGGTTGCGGGAACTCTCGATTTCTCCGGCCAGGATGAAGATCTTCGGGCGCAGCTCGGGTATTTCACCATCCGACATCCTGCAGATTCAGCTGCAGGGTGATGGGACTGTTGGCGCGATGAGCGACAGCCCTTATCACGGTGACTATCCCGGTGCGACATCGACCTACGTCTTCCCGGACCAGGCAAAAGTTGTCGATGACGCCGGCATCGTCTACTCGACGACTGACCTGACTTACGTGGGCAGCCTCAGCGGCAGCTTCGATCAGATTGCGTTCAACGTCGGCGAACCCGTCGTGCTGCGCGGTAATACGCTTGTGCGTTACGGTTTGAACCTGCAGTACATGGGCGAGACCACCGCCCAGAACCCGCTGCATAGCGTATACGTCGCGAACAACGAGATTATCGGCTTCTACAACGACGGGCTCGGCGACCTGCAGACCGAGATCATCTCCGTTGACGATCTCGGCCCTCCCGAACCGGGCGACCCGGTCGATCCGGATGGCCTCGCGTATACACCTGACGCGGTCATGGTCGCCGCTGACGGCACAGTCCTGTTACTCAGCAAGGAGTACAAATCGATCTTCCGCTGGTCGCCGTTGCTCAATGAATACACGCAGAGCATCCCACTCGCCGAGGTGCCCGATTTCGCGGCCTACTCCGCTATGAACGACGTCGTCTACCTGGGCTACAACATCGGGCGGATCACCAAGGTCGACCTGGCGATCGGCCTCGAGGCGGCTTTCGCGAACGTCCCGACGAGGGTCATGAATCTCGCCGTCGCCGATCCGTATGTTTTCGCGGTCGATCCTGCCGGCGCCTGGGAATCACATTTTACGTTCAGTCCCGCCGGACAACTAATCTCGCAGGTCGAGTGGAATTACTATTCAGAGGAGTTCGCCTGGAACGCCGCAAATCGCAAAATCTACTTCCTCCGCGACGGAACGTCACCGAACGACCTCCTCTGGGAGGAGATCGACGCGAACGGCGTCATCGGCGCAAAGATGGACTCTCCGTACCACAGCAGCACCGGCATCTCGCATCCGATCCGGGTTGCGCCGAACGGCTCGTACGTATTGCTCGGTTCCGGGAGGATCTACAACGCGCAGACACTGGAACTCCTGAACGCGTTGCCGAACCCGATCATCGACGCCCAGTGGCTGTCGGATGGCGCCGTCGCCGTTATCCATGACAACTTCGGACAGCTGCAGCTGCAGGAGCTCAATCGCAATTACATCGAACAAAAAGCGGTGAACATTCCTGCCGGTTACGCGGCCCTTGCTGCGTCCGGCGACGTGATCAACGTCGTCTGGTCGAACAGCGGTGTGCCGCAGTTCTTCCAGTGGAACTTCGGTACGGATGACATCGACGGTGACGGCACGGCGGATGCGAATGACGCGTTCCCGCTGGACCCGACAGAGTGGGCAGACACCGATGGTGACGGCGTCGGCGATAACAGCGATGAGTTCCCCAACGACCCAACCGAGTGGGTGGACACCGATGGGGACGGCGTCGGCGACAACGGCGATGCGTTCCCCAACGATCCGACCGAGTGGGCGGACACCGATGGTGACGGCGTCGGCGATAACACCGATGAATTTCCCAACGACCCGACCGAGTGGGTAGACACCGATGGGGACGGCGTCGGCGACAATGGCGATGTGTTCCCCAACGACCCGACCGAGTGGGAGGATACCGACAATGACGGTGTCGGCAATAACGCCGACACTGACGACGACAATGACGGGGTACCTGACAACGAGGACGCCTTCCCCACGGACCCGTCCGAGACGACCGATAGCGACGGCGACGGCACCGGTGACAACTCGGATGCGTTCCCGTTCGACCCGACCGAGACTGTCGATACGGATGGCGACGGGACAGGCAACAACGCCGATACTGATGATGACAATGACGGCGTGCCCGACAATGAGGATGCCTGGCCCCTGGGACGATTCAATGACGCGTTGCCCGACCAATGGGCCTTCCCCTTCATTGAGGCGCTCGAAAGATCGGGTATCACCGCCGGCTGCGGCAACGACAACTATTGCCCCGATGAGCCGGTGAACCGCGCGCAGATGGCCGTGTTCCTAGTGCGTGGAATGCACGGCGCAAACTACAGTCCGCCCGCGGCGAGCGGGTACGTCTACTGGGACGTCTGGTTAACCGATTTCGCCGCCAGTTATATCGAGCAACTGTTCTACGATGGCATCACGGCGGGTTGCGGCAATAACAACTATTGCCCGAATGACGAGGTCACGCGTGACCAGATGGCCGTGTTCCTGTTACGAGCAAGGCACGGGGCGGTTTACTCGCCACCGGCAGCAACCGGCGTATTCGGCGACGTCGACCTCGCGCACTGGGCGGCGCCCTGGATCGAGCAACTGGCCGCCGAGGGCATCACCGCCGGCTGCGGGAGCGGCAACTATTGCCCGGACGGCGTCGTAACCCGCGACCAGATGGCCGTGTTCCTCGTCAGGACCTTCGGGCTCTGACTTACTGGGCGCAGGGGTCGGCCTGTCCGGTGAGATCCTGGATGAACTCGTAAGCATTCATGCGGCCCAGCGTCGCTGCCGGGTCCTGCCACGGAAACGCCGGATCGATATTGTTGTTGTCCAAGGCCGTGAATAGAGAATCTTAAGCGCGATCGAGTTGCGTAGTCGCTCAGCTAGATCACAGAAACAATGTGTGCTTGCGCCGGACAGCGGAACCTGCGACATGGATCGCACACCGGGTATCGCGCGACGTCTTTATGTCCAATACGAGCGGAGGTCACATGTATGCCCGTCTCTCCTTCTCCGCGCGGTACCGAAGGACGAAACGGATGTCTGCGTCGCAGAAATCGCAGCGTCCTGAGCAAATATCTGGTCTACATCGCCCAGGATTTGTGACAATTCGCCCGATTTGGAGTAGTGTCTGGCCGCGTAGCAAATAAGAAAAAGGCTGAAAAAATGAAGACAAAGGCCATTATTCTTAAGCTGTTTCTGACACTGCTCCTCGTCCTGCCCTT
>Ga0209567_10001496_pt1 | contig 11935 bp, 8 predicted proteins | sample COG_12_FD_184756 | JGI IMG/M metagenome (GOLD analysis project Ga0209567, IMG submission 184756) | Pelagic marine sediment microbial communities from the LTER site Helgoland, North Sea, for post-phytoplankton bloom and carbon turnover... | ecosystem: Environmental > Aquatic > Marine > Neritic...
GCTGGGCCTGCGGACGTACCGGGTCGAAGTGGGGCGTGGCACGCGTCACCGCGTCGGGATTCGCGCGAATGAGCATTCGGAAGGCGAGGCCATCCTCGTTTTCGACGGGGGCGACGAGCGACCCTGGCCCGCAGATGCCATTCGCGACCTCAGCCTGGCGGGCAAACCTCCAATCGAGGTGAGGCTTGCGGGCAATGAGGCGCACAAGAACGTCGCCAGTGTCGAGCAGGTTTGGGACACCGCGCTCGAAGCCGAAGTCGACCGACGCGCTATCGTCATCGGTGTTGGAGGCGGCGTCATCGGTGACTTGACTGGCTTTGCGGCCTCGACCTTGCTTCGCGGTGTGGCGCTCGGGCAGATCCCCACCACGCTGCTCGCGATGGTCGACAGCTCGGTGGGAGGCAAGACCGGGTTCAATCGCCCACGTGGCAAAAACCTCGTCGGCACCTTCTATCAACCGAAGTTCGTGCTGTGCGATGTCGAGACGCTCTCGACCTTGCCGGGCGAGGAACGCATCGCCGGCCTGGCCGAGGTCGCAAAAAGTGCCTGGCTCGACTCTGAAGAGTCGGTGGCGATGCTGGAGCGCGACGCCGAGGCGCTGATGGCGGGGGATGCGGACGCGACGATTCGTGCGGTGCGGATGTCGATTCTGCTGAAGTCGCGCATCGTTCACGAAGACGAGCACGAGTCCGGCGGGCGGATGCTCTTGAACTTGGGGCACACGGTCGGCCACGGCCTCGAGGCTGCAAGTGACTACCGCGGCATTCGACACGGGGAGGGCGTCGCCCTAGGCATGATCGCCGCCATGCGCGTAGCGGCTCGGCTCGGCCGGGGACGCGGCGAGGAGACCGAGCGGCTGACGCGATTGCTCGGAAGACTGGGGCTACCCACCGACCTCGATGAACGACTGAACAGCCGTGTGGTCGGCTTCGTCGGCTCAGACAAGAAACGCCGCGGGGACAGAATTTACTTCGTAATTCCACGCCTTCCGGGCCAAACCGAGATCGACCTCCTCGGCCTCGATGAAGTCCGGGGTGCCCTGGACGAAACCTAAGCTACGGAAATTTGGCGGACTACGCTGAGGCTCGATACCATGAAAACACCCTTTGGAGGGGACTTATGAGTCGATTCATCCTCGTGGCTATGGTGGTGGTGACGGTTGCTGGGTGCAACCGTTTCCCGGACAACGGACTGCAAATCGTGGCAAATCTGCCGCCGAATGACAGTTGCATCTTCACTGCGGAGCAGGAGCTTCGGCTCTTGCGGGGGCTTTACGACATCTCGTACCGCAACGCGCTCAGTGGCGAACCGAGCGACTACATCATCGCTCCATTGGTCCAGAGCTATCTCGTCAGCAACGCGCTCGAGTTCCAGGCGGAGCAGAACAACCTTCAGGTCGACAACTTCGACATCACCATCCTGATGCCCGACGGCTCTTTGCCCACGCTCCCCGAGGAGCTGGTCAATCCGTACCGAGTCGACAGCAGCGCGGTCCTCGAGTCGACTGAGGGCAGCGGCCCTTCCGAAGACGTCGCCGCCGCGCTCGGCATTCCCGCGTCGTACCAGAGCGCGCTAGCCGGAATCCCCTCAGTCATCCTCTCGATTCGCGCCGGAGGTACCACCTTTGGCGGATTCAGTCAGCGGTCCGCGCCCTTCCGGTGGCCGGTCGATCTCTGCGAGGGATGCTTGACGCTGCCCGTATGCACTACCGAACAGTACCTTGAACAGTGCCTTCCCGGGCAGGACGGGTCGCCGGGTTGCGCGTCGATCGTCGATCCGCCGGCGACCGCGACGCCGTGAGTTAGCGCAGCGTAAAGAAGTACGGCGGAACCAGCGCCACGTGCTCCCGTGAAAGAACGCGAAGGACCTCGGCCCATGGCTCGAGTGGAAGCGAAGTCGCCAAGGGGTGCTGCCGCAGCCACCGACGCTGCAGGGTCTGCACCTCGTCGTCCCCATTGCCCCTCAGTAGATCGTTGATCGCGTCGATCATGCCCTTGGTCGAGGGCCAGAGCTCGACCGGCGCGTCGGGTCCCAAGCCTGCCGCCGCCCGGGCCCTGATGAGCGCTTCGCTCAGGCCGGCCATCTCATCGATGAGGCCGAGCTCCTTGCCGTCTTGGGCCGTCATCACGCGGCCCTCCGCGGCTGCCAGCACCGCCTCGCGCTCCATCTTCCGACCGGCTGCGACTCGATCGATGAAGCGGTCGTAGGTGCCTCGCAGGAGGGTTTCAAACGCTTGCCGCTCGGTGGGCTTCAACCCACGCACGGGGGTTGACCAGGCGGCGCGCTTTCCACGCTGCAGGATGTAGGTGTTCACGCCGATGTTCTCGGCGAGGCCCGCGAAGTTGAACTTCCCGCCGACGACGCCAATCGATCCGACGAGGCTATTGGGGTGAGCGAGAATTTCATCGGCCGCGGATGCGATGTAGTAGCCACCGCTCGCCGCCATGTCTCCGACGCTCGCGATCAGCGGCTTGGCCTCGCCGAGGCGGCGTGCCGCATCCCACATCCGGTCGCTGGCAAGGGCCGACCCGCCCGGGGAATTGATGCGCATGACGACGGCCTTGACGTTGTCGTCATTCTCGAGCCGCTCCATCGCTCGCACGAAGGGTCCCGAAACCGCGTCACCCATCGAGCCGGACTCGCCATCGGTGATGGTGCCGTTCACGAACACCAGGGCAACGCGCTCACCACCTGCCTCCGCCTTCTCGGTGTCGCCGCTGAGCAGGTTCAGGAACTGGCCGAGGGTAAGCTGCTCTTGCTTGGGTAGCATGCGCGTTCGGCGAATGGTCTCGACGCCGGCGGCCTTCTTGATCTCCTCGCGCGAATCGCGAAGGAAGCTCACCGAATCGACGAGACCTGCCTCCGCAGCTGCCGCCGAGGCGTAGGGACCTCCGTCGATCAGGGCTTTGGACTTGCGGGTGTCCCCCTCGGTCCGTGTGTTGGTAGCTTCGATGAGAGCGCCATAGAGGTCGTCGAGGATCGCGTCCATCGAGGCCTTGGCCTCCGGGGGCATGTCATCCCGGATGAACATGTCGCCGGCGCCCTTGTATCGGCCCATATGGATGATCTCCGCTTCAACGCCCACCTTCTCTAGAAAAGTGCGCGCGTAGATCATCACGGCTGCCGGACCGACGAGATCGAGGTTGCCCGCCGGAGACATGCTGATCCGGTCGCAGACGGACGCGAGAAGCAGGTAGCCGACGTTGTCCGTCGCCTCGAAATGACAGTGGACGGGGCGATTCTCCGCGCGAAACTCGGCGAGCGCGTCCGCCAGATCTCCAACGCTACCCCAGGCGCCCTGCAAGGGACCGACCCGTACGAAGAGCCCTTTGACGTTCTCATCCTCCGTCGCATCGCCAATACGGGTGAGGGCGTCGTAGAGCGTTGGCTGCGGGCGGGAGAAGGGATCGTGCTCCGCGCCGTCCGGCAGGGTTTGCAGAAGGCGAAGCTCCCGAACCACCGGTCCATCGGGGGCTTCCTTTTCTTCGCTACACGAGGCGGTGGCTAGGAGGCCGAGAATCGCGAGAATCGTAAGCGCGGAACGACGCGCGGTGTGGTTCATGGTGTGGCCGGTTCTGACTCCGCCCCGGATTCAGGTTCCGGCTCGGGCTGAGGCGCCGGATCTGGCGCTGGCTCCGGGTCGGGGGCTGGCTCCGGGTCGGGTTCTGGTTCGGGTTCTGGTTCGGGAGGAAGCTTCGCGTGGGGTTCCAATGTCTTGATCGCTGCTTTGGCGGCGGCAGCATGGGTGCCTGACGGACGCCTCTTCACATAGGTGTAATACGCCGAGACGGCTTCTTCATTCCGCCCGAGCCGCTCATAGGTTTTCCCGAGGTTGAAATAACCGTCGGGATGTCCGCGCTGAGCCGCCACACGGAAATAGCGCAGGGCCGAGTCGAAATCTTCGATGCGCAGGAACACATGGCCGAGGCCGTCCATCGCTTCCGCCGACCCGGGACGCGCCTCTAGAGCGCTATCGAACAACGCGCGAGCACGGGAATAGTTTCCGCCGGCGAGCTCGGCGCGCCCCTGCCGCATGTACCATTCATAGTCACGCACGGGCGGCCGCCCATCGACGAACGCGTCATCTCCGGCCGCCTTCGCGAGTTGGTCATACTCGTCATACGCGGGCTTCTTCGGAGCCCTCCGCTTCTTGGCGGGGGCCTTCCGCTCCCGAGCAGCCGCTTTCGCCGGCACCGCCCCAGACCCCGGCTTCGCCGCCGCCTCCGGCTCTGTCGCTGGCTCTGCCGCTGCCCCTGTCGCTGCCTCTGTCGCTGCCTCTGCCCCTGCCCCCGCGTCCGCGACCCCGGCATCCACCTCAACCCCAGCATCCGTCGCCGCATCCACAGCCTCCAGCTCTGCCAGCAACTGGGTGGCCACCGGATGGTCCGGATAGTTCGCGAGGATGGTCTCCAACGCGATATGGGCGTCGGCGCCATCGCCTGCGGCGCGTTCGGCACGAGCCAACAGCAGCAGGTACGGCACTCCGTCGGGCTCTAGCTCCGCCGCCTGCTTTGCGCTTCGCAGCCCATTTTCGAGACCGCCCCCGGTCTCGGCCGCGCTCAGCCTCGAATCGATGCGGAAGAACTCCGCCGTCCGGCTGAACGACATGGCACGCGCCTCTTCCAACATCTTGCGCGCTTCGTTGTCGTCCCCGCTAAGTCGGAGCGCGTCGGCAATGGCAAGCTTCGCGTTCAGGTCCCGCGACTCGATCTCTCCGGCCCGTTGCGCGGTCTCCAGCGCTGCTGCGGAGAGGCTCCTGATGCTCTCGCCTGTTGCCCCGTTGTCGATCTGCGCCTGCGCAGCGAGGGCGTAAGCCGTGGAGAGCCGGGCGAGAATTTCCGGGTCGCGGTCGCCCCCTGCTTCGACCGATCGACCATACGCCTCGATCGCACTTGCATAGGCCTGCGGATGCCCTTCGGCGAGGCCGGCGTCACCCTCGGCGACCCCTGCTGCGATCAGGGCAGGGTCGCTGCCAATACCGACCAAGCGAGCGACGCGATCCCGCTGTGTGACCAGCAAGGTCAACCCGCCCACGACCACGATCAGCAAGAGCCACCGCAGAGGCGTCCAACCACGCCCCGGCAGATCTGGAATGTCGCCATCATCCTCGAAGTAGGCCGGAGGCGGTGTGCTCGGCCGCGCCCCAGACCGCGAGACCACCCGCGGCCGCTCCTCGAACACGGCATCTTCAATCTCAGAGGGAGGGGGAGCGGAGGGGGAGGAATAGGGAGACTGATAGGACCCAGTCGCCGACACCGGCGCGAACTCCGGCAGTGACACCGACTCTGGCGCTGTCACTGACTCTGCCGCTGTCACCGACTCTGGCCCTGCCACTGACTCGGTCACTGACTCGGTCACTGACCCTGTCACTGACTCGGTCACTGACTCGGTCACTGACTCGGTCACTGACTCGGTCACTGACTCGGTCACTGACTCGGCCTCGGACCCGGTCACAGCCTCAGTCGTCGCTCTCTCCACCGGCATCACACCAAGCAGCGTCGGCTGCCTCGGGCGCCTTCCGGGAGGCAGGCTCGAATCCTTCGCGCTCGGCGCGGGAGGAAGCGGCGATGGGGGCACGGGCGAACGGGGCGGCATCTGGACCCCGGCTGCCTGGAAGAAGGTCTCGAGCTCGGGGATGGAACCAAGGGACTTCCAGCCTTCCTCCCCCCGTGAAATTTCGTTCTCGGGCTTCAGCTCCCCTGAGGCAATGCGTCGCTGCAGCTCCCTGAGGGAGTCGATCGTGTCGATCGACCCGTCCTTCAGCTTGAGACGCCAGCTGCTCGTGGCGCGGTCCGCCTCCGCTTGGGCGCTCGGGTAGACCTTGAAGACATGCCCGCAGTTGGTGCACTTCACGCTCGTTCCGCGTCCGGAAAGCAGCGTCTCGTCAAACTCGTATTCAGTGCCGCAGCGTTCGCAAGTAACGTCCATCAGTCGAAAAGCCCCCCAGGCTCGTTGGTGTGTGCGGTTGGTCGCCGTCGCCGATCATTGCTAGGAGAAGGCGTCAGATGCGTGAGGACCTGGCCGCGTTCATCGATCACACCTTCCTGCGCCCCGACGCGGTCCGCGCCGACTTCACGCAATTGTGCACGGAAGCTGTTCAGCACAGCTTTGCAACCGTCTGTGTCAACTCGGCCCACGTGGCGCTTTGTACCTCACTGCTGGCGGACTGCCAGCTCCCCATTGCCGCCACCGTAGGCTTCCCGCTTGGGGCCGGGAACTCAGCCGGGAAGGCCGCTGAGGCCGCCCAGGCGGTGCTCGATGGGGCCTCGGAAATTGACATGGTATGCCAGATCGGCGCCCTCAAAGACGGTTTGCGGGACGTGTTCATCGACGACGTCCGTAGGGTCGTCGACGCGGCTGACGGTGGACTAGTCAAAGTCATTCTCGAGACCTCCCTTCTCACCGACGACGAGAAACGCCGCGGCGCCCAGTGGACCCGCATCGCGGGCGCGGCTTTCGTGAAGACCTCAACCGGGTTTGGCGGTGGCGCTGCGACCGAAGATGACGTTCGACTGCTCCGCGCTGAGACAGGGTCCGACTTCGGTGTGAAGGCGTCCGGGGGGATTCGTGACGCGGCCGCCGCGGACCGAATGATCGCCGCGGGGGCCAATCGGCTCGGGACGAGCGCCAGCGTGGCGATCGTGACAGAATCCAGCATGCAAGACAGGGGATACTGAGATGGCAGTTCATTCGGTCACAGACGCAACTTTTGAAGCCGAAGTTCTTCGTTCGGAGCTTCCGGTGCTCGTGGATCTTTACGCCGATTGGTGCCAGCCCTGTAAACAGGTTTCGCCGATCGTCGCACAGCTCGCCGAAGAGCTGGCCGGCAAGATAAAAGTCGTCAAAGTCGACGTCGACACCAGCCCCATGGTCGCCCAGACCTTCCGAGCCCAGTCGATTCCGATGTTGCTCGTGATCGCGGAGGGCCGGGTGGTTCAGCACCACGTCGGCGCCCTGGACAAGGCCGGGATATTGCGCTTGCTCGAGCCTGTGATGCCGCGCGCCGCCGCGGAGGTTCGCACCGAGGAGCTGGCGCTTTGGCTGACGCAAGGCAAGGCGCTCCCGGTCGATATCCGCGACGCGGCGTCATACGCGCGCTACAGAATTCCCTCGGCAATTCACGTCCCGGCCGGCGAGCTTGCGAGCCGGGTCGATGAGCTTCAGCCCTTCGACGGTCGCATCCGGGTCCTCTACGGCCGCAGCGAGGAAGCCAAGGAGTGGAGCGAGAAGCTACAGACCGATGGCGTTCAGGTTGGTTACCTCGCCGGCGGGTTTCTTCACTGGGAAGCCGACGGCCTCGAGGTCGAGCGCGGTTGAAGCGTTCGCTCCGCGTCGTCGATGAAACCGGAGAGCCGCCGGTTCATCCGCCGCGTGCTGTCGCAATCGGAGACCGGCTCGTTTCGGTCGTCGATACCGGAGACGGGCGTTCCGGCCTTCGATTCGTCGACCTGCTCGTCGATGCGGGCGGAGCACAGATAAAATTGGCCCGCGATGCGAACATCGACCTGCGCGTCGTCATTCGCGGGACCGCCAGATCTGCCGCAGCGAGCCTTCGCGCGGAGGCTCTCGAAGAGGCTGCCGACGTGCTGCTCGGTTCCGCGCGTCCCGCTTTTGCAAGGCTTTTTGCATCGACTTGCGCCCGTTGGGTGAACAGCTAGGTTGCCGCCCGACCTTTAAGCTCGAAAGTGGAGACCAGGGCGGAAGTGCCCGAATACATTACAGGACTCGCCGGCATCCCGGCGGCCCGCAGCAGCATCTGTTTGATCGATGGATCGGTGGGAAAGCTTCAGTATCGTGGCTACCCGATCGAGGTACTTGCGGATCGTGGTTCCTGCGAAGAAGTCGCCTATTTACTGGTTTTCGGACGCCTACCGAGCACCGGCGAGCTCGACGAATTCCGAAACCAGCTCATCTCTGAGCGAGGTCTCAAGTTCCGGATCATCGACCTCCTGAAGACGCTGCCCGAGAGCGGCCAGCCGATGGATGCGCTGACTGCAGCCGTTGCGGCGATGGGCATGTTCTACAAGGGCGATCACATTTCGGACCCCGACTTTCTTCGGCTGAGCGTCATCCGCTTGATCGCGAAGCTGCCCACGATCGTCGCTGCCTGGCATCGGATTCGGCGCGGCGACGACCCGATCAAGCCGAGCACCGAGCTGAGCCACGCCGCGAACTTCCTCTACATGCTGGAAGGGAAGGTTCCGACTCGCCTGGCCGAACGCGTGTTCGACGTAGCCCTGACTCTGCACGCTGAGCACTCGATGAACGCATCCACGTTTACCGCCCGGGTGACGGGCTCGACGCTCACCGATCCTTACGCCGTCGTTGCTTCGGCCATAGGCAGCCTTGCGGGCCCACTTCACGGTGGTGCCAACGAACAGGTGCTTTCGACTCTCGGGAGCATCGAGGATCGGTCGCCCCATGCGGTGCGCCGCTGGGCCGAGGACCGCCTCGCACGAAAAGAAAAGATCATGGGCTTCGGCCACCGCGTCTACAAGGTCAAGGACCCGCGCGCGACGATCCTCCAAGAGCTGGCCACCCAGCTATTCGAGAAGTTCGGCAGCACGCCCGACTACGACCTGGCCGTCGAGCTCGAGCGACAGATGACGGACTTGGTCGGTGGTAAGGGCATTTACCCGAACGTCGACTTCTACAGTGGCATCGTCTACCAAAAGCTCGGCATCCCCTCGGATCTCTTCACGCCGATTTTCGCGATTTCGCGGGTCTCCGGATGGCTCGCGCACTTGCTCGAACAGCTCGAAGGCAATCGCATCTTCCGTCCGAGCCAGATCTGGGTGGGCGAAGCCGACCGCACCTACGTCCCAATCGAAGAGCGCGCCTAGGGCGTCGCCGCCTGTCACTACGGCTTGCAGTTCGGCAGCCGTCCGTCCACGAGCTCCACGTTCAGACGAATCTGTTTCCGGGCCTTGGGCGTCATGTAGACCTTGCAGTCGGCGCCTACGATGACCGCTTCGGCTGGGTAAGCGATCCGCCTCAACATCTTCAGGGCTTTCTCGGGGCCCAAGACGAATGCGGCAGTGCTCAGCGCGTCGGCGTAGATCCCCTCCGAGGTCATGATGGTCACCGAGAGCGACTTGTCCGCGGGGCGGCCGGTCCTGGTGTCGATGATGTGGTGCCAGCGGTTGCCCGAACCGTCGAAGACCGCGTGCTCGTAGTCGCCGGAGGTCGAAAAAGAGGCTCCGGTCGATTCTAGGGCGGCAAAATAAGCGCTTGGATCGCGAGGGTGCTGGATGCCGACGCGCCAAGGGCGACCGTCCCGTTCACCGTGGACCTGTACTTGGCCGCCGCCAAAGATCATGTAGCTGTCGACGCCACCGCCTCGGAGAATCGCCCCAGCGTGGTCGAGGGCATAGCCCTTCGCGATGCCACCGGTCCCAATTGCCATCCCGCGTTTCTTCAAGAATACCGTCTTGTACTTCTTGCTGACCCGGATGTTCTTGTAGTCGATGAGACCAAGCCGCGGACGAATTTGTTCGGGCGTGGGTATCTTGATCGAGTCCGGTCTAAAATCGTAGAGGCCCCACAACGCGGCCCACGAAAGATCAAACGCGCCCCTTGACCACATCGACACGTCCATGCCGGCATCGATGACGCGCAGCGTGTCGTCACCAACCTTCACGGACTTCTTGCCTGCAAGCGAGTTCACTTTCGAGATGTCGCTGTCTTCACGCCATTCGGAAAGCACGGTCTCCAAGCGTTCCACTTCTTCGAACGCCTGACGGATCACGTTCTCAGCGTTGCTCGGTGGAGAGTCGACCTGGATTCGGAACACCGTGCTCATCAAAGGGCGTGTTCGTGAGAGCAGAGGCGGACTCGGGTCGCTCGATGGCTCGTGACCCGACACAGGCTCTGCCGTTTCGCTCTTGCTTTGGCAACCGAATCCGAGTGCGAGCAATGCGAGCGTGGCGCACGCGCGAAGTGACCCCTTCGACACGGCGCAACTCTCGTCGTGAACACCGCCTTCGTCAACCCGGCTTGCGCTTTCGCGCACGATTGGTACTCCTGTCCCATGCAGGCGGTGTTTGGGGTGTGTTGGGGTCGCCTTTGGGTGGTACTGGTCTGCCTTTCAGTACTTCCGGTGCACCGTGTCGCCGCGTTCGGTGACGCGACTGCGGTGGAGATCGTCTCTCTCGACGTTGGCAACGGCAACGACGGCGCCCGTCGCGTCGCGGAGCGGCTCGCCTGGGAGGTTCGTAAACGATCGAGCGTGGAGCCCATCCTCGAGCCCGGTCGCGCAAGGCTCGACAAGGCTTCGCTCTTCCGAAGCCCGTTCGTGTACTGGCGCGGCAGCGACGAGTTTCCACCGCTGAGCGAGCAGGCGATCGAAGGCCTTCGCAAATACATTCACCGTGGTGGGTTCATCCTGATCGATGACGCCACGGCCGGTGGCGAAGGTTTTGACCGAGCCGTTCGCCGCGAGCTCCTTCGCGCTTTCCCGGCGCTTCCGCTACAGCCCATCTCATCGGATCACACGATCTACCGTTCGTTCTACCTTCTGCAGAATCCGGTTGGACGCGTACGGGGTCCCGGGTTTCTCGAAGGCATCACGTACGGCGATCGAATCGCCATCGTGTACTCCCGGCACGATCTCGGCGGCGCGTTTCAGCGAGACAAGCTCGGCGCGTGGAGTCAGGCTGTCGTGCCCGGCGGGGAGCAGCAGCGCGAACGAGCGATTCGTCTCGGAGTGAACCTCGTGCTCTACGCGCTTTGCACCGACTACAAAGACGACCAAGTGCACGCGCCTTTCATCATGCGGCGGCGGGGCTCGGGTCGCTGAGGTTTGCGCGTGTCGGATTGGCAGTGGCAACTCGGAATCTTGGGGGGAAACACGACGGCGTGGGTGCTGGGGCTCGCTCTGCTGGCGCTCTGGTTCGTCGAGCTTCGGTCGATTCGTGGCGAAAGCGATCCGAAGCGCCGAGCCACCTTGGCGGCGCTCGGCGGGCTCGGCATCCTGGCGGTTTACCTCCTGACTCTCCAGATCACGCTGGTCCGCGAAACTTTTGAAGAGGTCGCAGGCGGCACCGGCATCGTGCTCGACAACTCGCGGAGCATGACGCTCGCCGGCGCGAGCGGCCCCCGAAGCGACGCGGTCCGCGCACTGATCGGCGAATGGCAAGAGGATGACCGGGTGAGTCCGGTGGTCTACCTCTTCGGATCGAGCACGCGGGGCACGATGTGGAGCGAGCTTGCGGAGAGCTACGAGCCAGTCGACGACGAAACCAAGATCCGCGACGCGCTGAGCTATGTCTTGGAGAAAGGCGCCGATCAGGAGCTTGGCTCGCTCGTGGTGATTACCGACGGAGCGGACGCGAGCTTCCGGGCGGAGGCGCTTGGACTCGGTTCTGGTGCACCTGCGATTCATGCCGTCGTCGTTGGCGGCGACGACCCTCTCGATGACCAGGCCATCGTGTCGTTGCACGCCGACACGACCGCATACGTCGGCGTCCCGGCGTTGATCCGCGCGGATGTCCGCTCAGTTGGTGAGCTCCGACAAAGCGAGCTTCGGGTCCAGCTCTGGCACGAAAGCCGCCTCGAGGAGGAGACGGTCGCCGCGCTCGACGAAACCGGCAGAGGCACCGTGGCCTTCGAGGTGACGCCAAGGCGTCCTGGGCGCGCGCTCTACCGACTCTTGATCCCGGAGGCGTCCAACGATGAGGTGCCTCAGAACAACGACCGCGCTGCGCTGCTGCGAGTGGGCCGAGAGCGCCTGCGCGCGTTGCTCGTGGCCGGGCGGCCAGGCTGGGACGTCCGATTCCTCCGCGATTTCCTCAAGCGCGACGGCTCGGTTGACCTGGTTTCCTTCTTCATCCTTCGTGCCGCGGCCGACCTGACCGCCGCACCGACCAACGAGCTCGCTCTGATCCCATTTCCGACCGACGAGCTCTTTCGCGAACATCTCGGAAGCTTCGACGTC
>Ga0209567_10001497_pt1 | contig 11931 bp, 13 predicted proteins | sample COG_12_FD_184756 | JGI IMG/M metagenome (GOLD analysis project Ga0209567, IMG submission 184756) | Pelagic marine sediment microbial communities from the LTER site Helgoland, North Sea, for post-phytoplankton bloom and carbon turnover... | ecosystem: Environmental > Aquatic > Marine > Neritic...
AAACGCGAGCACCCACCACCCCAAACCCGCAGACATTTTCATCAGCCACCTAGGACCTGTGCGCCGGCCATGAGATGAGTAATAGGGGACCGATGAGACCTGCACCGGTGGCCACGCTTCTTGCGATGCTGGCTCTCGGAGCGTGTTCCGGCCCTGAACCAGCCAGCGGCACCTCGGCTCCCCGACAAGCACCAACCGCTACGACCGTTGTGGTGGTTTCGACAGCGGTGCCGACGAGCACGAGCCCGGTGTCGACAACCACGCAACCACCCTCGAGTACGACGGTCCCAACTCCGACCACAACGTTGCCCGCGCCGCCTCCAACGATTCCGCCGCCTGCGCCACCAACCACCGGGACCCCTCCACCCGAGGGGAAGGACATCCTGGTCACCGGATCTGACGGCGTCTATCTGGTCAACCCGTCCAACCAATCCACTCGAATCCTTGAAGGCAACGTCGCTTTCGCCGTCGATGACACGCGGGGCGGGCTTCTCTTCCAGCTAGACCGGGGGCGCATCTGGGAAGACGTACCGGGTTGGAGTACCGCAGTGTGGTGGGTCCCGGCCAAGTCGAACCGTCCCCGCCGGCTCGTCGTCCCGGCACCCGGCTCTGATCATCAGTTGTCGTTGCACGACGCTTATCCGACCGCCAGCGGCTTCGCCGTCGTCTACACCCGCCACGAAGGCTCGATTCCGAACGAAGACGACGTTGTGGAACGGCTGCGAAGCTACGACGTGGAGCCCCACGCAATCGAGGACCTCTACACCACGGGGGGCTTCGAATCCGGCCTCGGCCTGGTGTCGGTGAACACAGAACTCGTGGCTCTCACTTCGTTCGGACAGGTGGGCGGGAGGTGCACGTTTGTGGACAAGGTCGGTAGGGCACACGTGATGCCGGGTGACCCCTCCCGCCCGGAGTGCGACCACGGCTGCCCGATGGCCTGCGTCATCTCGGATGTCGGCGACCTCATGGCGTACCACGAAGTAGCGGACTCATCTGACCCGACGCTCGAGATAGGCACGATCGATACGCCAACCGGAGAAGAGCGCCATCGGTTACGGGCCGTCACACTGGCGGACGCGTGGAGTGGCCGGGGCCTTGACCTCACCGAGAATCACCTCCTGCTCAATGTGCAGTCGGGCAGCTACCGGGCGGGCCTGCTGTTCGACCTCGCCTCCCCCGCAGCTCCGCCGCGAGAGCTGCCGATCGCCGGTAGGGCTACGTTTGTCGAAGCCCCACTCCAGATCGGCGCTCCGGTGCAAGTGAGTACGTCGTCGCTTTGGCGGTCAGGCGGCGCCCGCCTTTTCCGCGCCGGCCGACCGATCCGTCAGATGAGCTCAACCGCGCACGGCAGGCCGGGAGCCGCGGCGAGCCTGCGATCGGTCGTGACGAGCGGAACCCCCAGCACCTTTGCCAGCGCCACATAGGCAGCGTCGTAGGGGGCCACTGTGTCACGCATGTCCCAAATCAAACCGAGCAGCGGAGTGTGAGGGTGACGATGGATGTCGGCCGCCCCCAGGGTGGCGAGCGCATCGACGGCCCGCGATTCCTCGATCGCGCCGGCGGCAAGGAGGCGTCGCAGCGCGCTCACCACCTCGAGGTCAAGCAGATGGGGGGCGTGGACATCCTCATCTACGAGTCGGGTCCGCACCACGTGGTTCCCGAGGATCCCGTCGACGTAGGCTGAAGCGTCGAGGACGATCATTCAGGCCGCCCGGCGCGCACCGCCTCAGCGGCTTGACCTGGGCGGAGCGCCGGACCGGGCGGCATCTCGGCCATCAACTCGGCGAGCGGCCGCCGGGTCGCCAACCGCACCAGTTCGGCGTTGAGGAAGTCGGACAAACTCATCCCCGCTTGCGCGGCTCGCACCTTGAGCTCACGGTGGATGTCGTCGGGCACATTGCGGATTTGGATCATCTTGGTCACCTCAGAAGTCTACTGCATGTGCTGCACATGTGCCCATGTCGAGCACACGACGTCATGATGAAGGACGGGTGTGACATGTTCGGCGGCGGACCCGTTGCGATTCCAAGGAACTAGACCAGAGCTGAACTTCGTTGCACAGTAGAGAGGGGGCTGACCCCCGCATCTCACAAGGCGGCGCTCGTGTTGGGTCGGTGGATGATCGGGTTGGTCGCCGTGGCGTTGGTCGGCGCGGCGTGTGCCGGGGGAAACGACGCCTCCGAACCGGCGGCGACGCCGCCGGAGAAGACCACCGCAACCCCGACCACATCTGTGTCGTTGGCGCCCACCGTGACCACTTCACACGCACCGACGGCGACCCGTCCGGCGGCGAGCACCTCATTGCCGTCGCAGCCATCCCCGATCATCGTCACGACCACGTCCACGTCGGTGGCGCCACCGACAACCACGCCCCAAACTATCCCGCCGCCGAAAGAGAAGGGCGTGCTGGTAACCGGCCAAAATGGCGTGTACCTGGTCGACTCGGCCAATGTTGCGACACAAATCGTCGACGGCAACGTGGCCTTTGCCGTCGACGACGCTAGAGGCGGCTTGCTGTACCAGCTCAACCGAGGACGCAACTGGGACGACGAGCCAGGTTGGTCGACGGTTGTCTGGTGGGTCCCGGCCGGATCTGATGCACCCCGTGAACTGCTCGTGCCGGAACTCGGCTCCGGTCACGAACTGTCGCTCCACGATGCGTACGCCACCGGAGATGGATTCGCCGTTGTCTACACCCGTCACGAGGGGTCCATCCCAGACGTCGACATGAGCGACCGGCTACGCAGCTACAACGTGGAGACCCGTACCACAACCGACCTCCTCTCCGTCGGCGGGTTCGAATGGGGTATTGGCATGGTCTCGGCCAACGCCGGCATCGTGGCGCTCACCAGCTTCGGCCAGGTCGGCGCCGTCTGTGAATTCCTGGACACTGCCGGCAACCCACGATCCATTCCCGGCTACGTCCCCGAACCGGAGTGCGAGATTGGTTGCCCCCGCGCCTGCGTCATATCGGATGACGGGAAGCACATGGCCTTCCATGAGGTGCAGGAGCAGCCCATAGCCGAAGTCGTCATCTCGGTGATCGCCACGGCCAGCGGCGCCACGACGCAGCGGCTCAACGTCCCGCAGGAGCCCGCACGCTGGGGCTCGGAGAGCCTCGATATCAGCGGGGCCAAGGTGCTGCTCAATCGGCGATGGGAATCCGCACATGGCCGCGCCTGGGTGTTCGACCTCGACGCCCCCGGCAGCCCGACTGTCGAGCTGCCGGTGGCCGGCAGTGCCACCTTCGCCGAAGGTCCTATCGACATCCCATCCCCGGTGCGTTTGGCAACCGGACCCGACTACTACCGCTACGGCGAGGACGGACTTTTTCGGGTCGTGGCCGATGTCGCCACCAAGCTCGCTCCGGGACATGTGACGTGGATGGCAGACGATCTCGAGGGCGGAGCACTGTTCCGCCACCACTGGCGCCTCGAGGACAACACGACGTACCGAGTCCGGGCCGACAACTCAATCAGGGCGCTCAGCGGCCCGGTGGTCAATCCCCGATTCGTGGCAATGATCGACGGCAATCCAACCTATGCGGAGCTCGTCCCAACGGCGGACGGCGACGAACGGGTCGACTTGTTGCTCTGGAACGCCACGTCAGGCTCGACCGAGCTATTGCCGAACATCGGCTGGGTCGACGATGACGGCTGGAGCTACCCAACCTCGTTCGGCGAGGGCTGGTTCGTCGGACTCGACGGCGAAGCCATCGGCTGCGGCGGATCCGACGGCCGGTTCACTTTCTGGGATCGCAGCGGGCGTCGGACGCAGCACCCACACAACCCTGCTCCGCAGCCCTCGGGACCCCGCGAACTGAGCATCGCCGTCTCACCCAACGGGCGCTACCTCGCGTCCACTATCCGGAACGATGCCCCCTCGGACATCGACGGCCGCCTGAAGTGCGGCGAGCGGGACGAATGGTGGGCGGACACCCAACACATCCTGGGCGAACTCACCGTCACCGATCTCAGCACGGGACGCGTCACCTTTCGGATGACGACCCTGCCCCAGACGCGGATCAGCGACTTCGACGGGCGCTATGTCGTCGTCGCCGAGTCGCGGTGGTACGACGACCCCACCGCCACCATCTACGACACCCGAGGCGAGCACAATCCAGTCGTCGTCGTCGGCAATGCTGCGCTCCTCCGCTGACCATCCGACAAACGCGACAGAGCGCGTCATCGGAAGATTGACCCTTCTCGTTCGGTACGCCACGCCATACGATCAAGGGAGTCGATGGAAGGGGAACTATGCGACGACCCAAGTGGTATCTAGCCGTGCTCGCCGCGGCTGCACTCGTGGCGACGGTCCTGGTGGCACCCGTCTCGGCACGTCCCGACCTGGTGCCAGGGCAGCCGGTATACCTGGCGCTTGGCGATTCGTGGGCGTGGGGGCAGGGTCCGGCGGACCCGGCAACCGAGGGGTATGTCCCGCAACTCCAGCAAGAGCTGCGGGTTGACCTCAATTGCTCGCCGGCTCGGTCGGCCAAGGCCAAGGGCGGCTGCAAGCATCTTCAGCTCCTCAACCTCGGGCGACCGGGGACGGACGAGATGCCGGGGGTGACGGCACCGATCGTTGCCGATGAGCAACTCCCGATCGCCCTCCCGTTGTTGGAGGCGCGCAACCACGACAGGAACCCGCGCAACGACGTCGAGTTGGTGACGCTACATGTCGGCGGCAACGACGTATCGGGACCGATCCAACAGGCCTGCCTGGGCGGCTTCACACCGGAGTGTGTCGGAACCATCAACTCTGAGATGGCTGCCTTCGACGCGGATCTTCGAGCCGTCGTCGAACCGCTACGCGCAGCCGCAGGCCCGGACACCCCCATCGTGCTCGGCACCTACGACAACCCGGTGCCGTATTGCTTCCTCGCAGAGATCCCCGGCGCCACCCAGCTCGGTGCGGTGCTGCTGGAAGGGACTCCCGACGGCTTCCTCGACGGCATCCACGACGTGATCCGCCGTGTAGCGGCCGATTATGACGCCGAGGTGGCCGAGGTGTTCGGCCAGTTCGAGGGGGCCGACTTCGTCGGCGGAGAGGACTGCCTGCACCCGTCGGCAACGGGGCACGACAAGGTGACCGAGGCATTCAACTCGATCGTGGCCAGCTGACCGAAGCAGCCAACAACACTCTGGTGCGGCGGAGGTTCACCCCTCCGCCGTCGGGGTGAACTCGGTCGACGAGGCGCCAAGTGGATCACTGGCATTGATGCCACTCAGTGGTGTCGTCGGCGGGTTCTGCGGATCCTGGTCCCCGACGTCGTTCGAGATGATCCCACTGCCGAGGATGAGGACGGCCAGCATTGCGGCGATGACGACGGCAGTGACGATGATGCGCCACCAGCTCGGCTTCGGGGGCGTGGCGGGCTCGTCGATGACATCGGGCCGGCCAACGATCACGGCCGGCGGCGGAGGAATGAGCGCCGTCTCGAGGGCGTCGATCAACTCGTCGGGTGTCAGGTACTTGCCGCGGCGAGCGAGCACCCCGAACGCGGTGGACGCTCCTGACCGCGTCGACCCAAGCTCCCGCAACGACCGAGTGACGCCGCGCCGTGCCGACCACGACGAGCAGTCGAGGACGCGCCCGATCTGGTCCGGCTCCAAGCCATCGACGACACTGAGATACAGCATCCCTCGATCTCGGGACGAGAGCTGCCACAGCTCGATCTCATACCGGGAAGCATCTCGGACGGGGTTGCGCGTACTGCGGACCGCCTCCAGCGGTGACGACGAGGGGTCGGCGGCCACCGCCAGGCGGGCTTGCAGCTCGGTCACTGGGTCTTCGAATCGAGACATCCGACCGCCGTCGATTGCCCGGGCCAGTGCGTCGACCATGAGTTCGTTGGGGTCTTCTCCGGGAGCGACAACGACGGCTGCGAAGGGCCGCAGCTGCGGATACAAATCGCGGGCCCGCGCCGCATCGTCGGCATGCATGCCGCTTCTGCTGGGCCGTCGATACACCGATCCTCCCCCGCCGACTGGTGGCACCGTACCCACCTCAGCCGGCTAGCGGAAGCTGTGTCTTGCCTGGACCTGCCTCAGAGTTCGCACGCAATCTTGGTAGCCGCGTTCAGACAGGTGTCGGTGCCGTGGCCGCCGTTGAGATCATCGATCCCGACCCCGCCGTCGAGCCAATCGTCGCCGATCCCGCCAAGAAGGCTGTCGTTGCCGGCGCCGCCGCTGATCGTGTCGGTCCCGTCGCTGCCGTGCAGATAGTTGTCGAACCCGTTGCCGATGAGGATGTCGTCACCACCTCCGGTGCGTACATTCTCAATCCCGGCGATCGTTTCAGACACTGCGCCGTCGACGGTGCCCGCCACGAGATCGACCACGTAGTCGACCAAGCCGAACAGCCTGACGAGGTCGCTGCCGGGGCCACCATCGATGACATCGATTCCCGCCCCGGGAACCAGCGTGTCGGCCCCGCCGCCACCTTCGAGCACGTCGTCACCGTCGCCGCCGCGGACCTCATCGGCATCATCGTCGCCATGCACCACGTCGTCTCCGACGTGCCCGCGTAGGTCGTCGATTCCCGGACCACCTTCGAGCGTGTCGTGGCCGGCATGACCCATGATCAAGTCGTCGCCGTCACCGCCGAGGAGCGTGTCGTCGCCCGCGTGGCCGCGCAACTCATCGTTGCCGGGACCGCCATCCATGGTGTCGTTGCCCTCGTACCCGACCAACAGGTCGTCTCCGGGACCACCGTCGACCACGTCGTCGCCGGCCGCGTCGGCGTCGCCCCAGCGATCTGCCCGGATCACGTCGTTCCCCGGGCCGCCAAAGATCGTGCTGTCGCCGAAGTCGGCATTCACGATGTCGTCGCCCGCGCCGGCGTCGATGTAGCGACCACCGCGGATGACATCATTGCCGGGACCGCCGTAAGCCTCCGGCGCCCCCCACATGATGTCATCGCCATCGCCGCCGTAGGCCGTCCCCCCGGATACACGGTCATTGCCATCGCCGCCGTAGGAGACACCGTCGTCGTCCGGGTAGGGCCCGTGGCTGCCGGTGACGTAGTCGTCGCCTGGACCCCCGACGACGAGGTCGATCCCGCGCCTCCCCACGAGGACGTCGTCGCCGCCAAAGCCGTAGATCGTGTCGTCACCGTTCCAGCCGTTCAAGGCATTGCGATCCTCGTTGCCATAGAGGACGTCGTCGTAGTGGGAACCCCCGACATGCTCGATCGCGAGTCGTGGTACTTCGCCACGTCGGAGCCGGGTCCGCCGTTGAGGGCATCGTCGCCGCGGCCGCCGATCATCCCATCGTTGCCGCCACCACCGCGGAGCGCATCGGAGTCCTGCCCTCCGCTGAGCCTGTCGTTGCCGGCAGCTCCGATGAGTTCGTCGGCGCCCATGCCACCGCCGATCCGGTCGTCGCCGCCACCGCCATCGACAAGGTCATCGCCACGGTTGCTGCGCAGGTGGTCGTCGCCGGGCCCACCGCAGATGATGTCGTCGCCGCCACGGCCCTCAATGGTGTCACGACCGGCAAGACCGGAGATGACGTCACTGCCGGCAGTACCGACCAGAGCATCATCACCGGCGGTTCCGACAATGGTCACTGTGTGGCCATGGCACATTGCCTTCTGGGCCATCGCCATCGGCGCCGCCGTGGCGGCCCCGAGCACAAACGCTGCCGCGAGTACCAGATTCAATCGGACTACAGCTCGCATGCCACCTTCTCCTCCCCAATACAGAAATCGATCCCGTTGCCACCGTCGAGCGAGTCGTAGCCGACGCTGCCACGCAGTTCGTCATCGCCGTCACCGCCGGCGATCTGGTCGTCCCCCTCATGTCCCCACAAGATATCGGGACCCGATCCGCCGGAGAGGACATCGTTGCCCAGGTGCCCACGCACCTGGTCGGCACCGGGACCGCCTTCTAGTTGGTCGTCGCCGGGGCCCCCCGTCCCGATGTGCGTCTTGATGAGGTCATTCCCCGGGCCCCCGTGGGCTTCGCACATCTCGATCACATCGTCGCCGGCGTCGCCGAACGCCACGTCGCCCTCTTCTCCGCCGTAGCGAGTGCCGACCGTGTCGTTGCCGTCACCGCCGTGGAGCTCGTCGATCCCGTCGCCACCATCGATGATGTCGTCCCCGCCGCCCCCGAAGATCACGTCGTCCCCTCGGCTGCCGTCGAGGAAGTTGTCGGCGGCGTCGCCGATGATGAGGTCGTCGAAGATCGACCCAACGGCTCCCTCGACCTTGCGCATCACCACATCGACTGCCGCGCCCGTTGCGACACCGGCGCCGAGATCGATGGTGACTGCGGCGCCATCGTTCCCATACTTTTCGCCGGGGCCGCTCAGGTCGACCATGTCGCTACCGGCGCCGCCGTCGAGATCACCGGTGCCGTCATAGAGACGCAGCCGATCGTCGCCGTTGCGGCCGATGAGCGTGTCATTGCCGCCGTTGCCGGCGATGTGGTCGTCGTAGCGGGATCCGAGGACGTGCTCGATGCCGAGCAGCTCGTCGGTGAAGCCCGCCTGCTTGGAATAGCGGGCGCGCAGATCGACGTCGGAGTTCGAGGAGCGGTCAAGCCGCAGGGTGTCCCCCGATACATGGGAGCCGCCCGGCACGATGTCGTTCCCGTCGCCCCCTTCAAGGGTGTCGTCCCCCACGCCGCCGTTCACCACATCATCCCCATTGGAGGCGTAGAGCCGATCATCTCCGGTCCGCCCCGCAGGATGTCATCACCAAACCCAGCGAAGATTTAGTCGTTGCCGGCCGCGCCTACCAAGAGATCCGGCCCGTTGCCACCTGACAATCGGTCGTCACCGGGTCCGCCATAGAACCGTACCGGACCGTCGCCCGGGTAGATCGATATTCGATCATCGCCGGCGCCGCCAAACACGACGCCTCCTTCGTCGAGGTTGACGTAGTCGTCGCCGGCGCCCGCGCAGACGAGGTCGTCGCCACCAAGCGTCGTGACGTAGTCATTCCCGCCGCGGGCGACGATCACGTCGTCGCCATCGGTTCCATCGATCCGGTCGTCGCCCGGGGTGCCCACTATCGTGGCGGGCACGCCCTTGCATGTCGGTGTCGCCGCCAGGCTCGGTGCCGGCACAACCCCGGCAACCACGAGCGACAGCGCAAACAGAACGGTGATGCGTCGGTACATCCCCATGACTCCCCTCCCCTCGGGCAACCGCGAACGCAACAGTCCGCACGCCTTGTCCAACATTGCGCGTCCGAGCCGCGGAATGGTTAGGGACCTTCGACAGTTGTCATCTACCACCGCGACCGGATCGGCCGGTCACGCTGCCTCATCGGCTACTCAGCTGAATCGGCCCTCCGTCCTCCAAAACAGTGCCATTGGCCGCTAGGCCCGCTGCGACACATCCGGTCGACTGATCATGATGCATACCCAAGCGGGAGGTCGGTCGTGGAAGCACAGTGGCTGCAATTGAGCGATGAGCTCGGTCCGGAGAAGGTGGTACTCCTCACCGAGCCGTCGACAGGGCTACGCGGCATCCTCGTCGTCGACAACACCGCGGCTGGCCCCGCCATTGGCGGCATCCGCATGGCCGTGGATGTCACCGTGGATGAGGTCTTCCGCCTCGCCAGAGCGATGACATTCAAGAACGCCGCGGCCGGATTGCGTCACGGCGGAGGCAAGGCCGGCATCATCGGCGACCCCGACATGCCGGACGCCGAGAAGGAGCGTCTGGTGCGGGCGTTTGGCGTCGCCATCAACGACATCACCGACTACATCCCCGGACCCGACATGGGCATCGACGAGGCATGCATGGCCTACCTCTTCGACGAAATCGGCCGGGTCGTCGGCTTGCCGAAGGTCATGGGCGGCATCCCGCTCGACACGCTGGGCGCCACCGGGTTTGGGCTTGCCATTGCTGCCGAGGTGGCCGAAGAGCTCGGATACGTCCAGCTCGAGGGTGCCAGAGTCGTCATCCAGGGGTTCGGCGCCGTCGGCACCCACGCCGCCCGCTTCCTCGCCGCCCGGGGCGCAAGAGTCGTGGCGGTCTCCGATAGTCGGGGTGGGGTCGTGAACGACAACGGCCTCGATCTCGACAAGCTGCTCGTGTGGAAAGAGGAAGGGCATCCGGTGCGAGAGTTCGTCGACGGAACGGCCGTGTTCCACGATGAGCTCCTCGGTCACCCCTGTGACATCTGGGTCCCGGCAGCTCGCCCGGACGTGTTCACGGTCGACAACGCGGCCGAGGTCGACACGAAGGTGGTCCTTCCCGGAGCCAACATCGCCGTCACCCCGGGTGCGGATGAGATCTTCCTCTCACGGCAGGTCTTGTCGATCCCCGATTTCATCGCCAATGCCGGCGGGGTCATCTGCGGCGCGGTCGAATATCACGGCGGGACGGCGTCGCAAGCCTTCCAGGTGATCGAAGAGAAGATCCGCGGCAACACTCGGGAAGTCCTGGAGATCGCACGCTCAAAGGAGGTCATGCCGAGCACGGCCGCAGCCGAGTTGGCACGTCACCGGGTCCTCGAGTCGATGGGGTATCGCCGCAGCTTCTGAACCCGCCACCGTCCGCGCCCCGACGTCGCCGTCCTAGTCGGCGAGCGCTTTCACGCGTACCTCACAAATCCAGCGAGAGGTATAGGCAAGGAGAACCCTTGCCGCCGGAATCGACGCCGGCGGATCAGGCTGGTCGTCGCAGAACCGGGACGATCCGAGTGGTCCGGGCGAAGCCCTTCAGTTGCACCGTCAACGGTTCGCCGTAGACGCAATCGTGATCGCCGGCGAGTTCTGCCGCCACGCTCGAAGCCATGATCTCGCCACCCGACGCCGCCGCAGTGATCCGGGCGGCCGTGTTGACGGTCGTGCCGAAGTAGTCGTCATCAACGCGGCGCACATCGCCGGCGTGTACCCCAATGCGGACGCTGAAGCCGTCGTCTGCGGCGCTCACCACTTCCTGAATGGCAACGGCGGCTCGAAGTGCGGAACCGGCCGAGGGAAAGACGAACATCGCACCGTCGCCGAGCGTCTTGACCACGCCACCACCCTCCGCCTCGACCACACGTCGCAGCTTGTCGAAGTGCGACCGCATCTTGGCTGCCCACACCTCGTCGCCAAGCGCCTGCGAGAGCTGGGTAGAGTCCTCAATGTCGGTGAACATCACCGTTGCCGTCGTGGTTGGAATCATCTCCCCCGTCACCGCAACATCCTCGGCATTGAGGACCGACACCAGGTCTGCGAGGGTGGCGGTCAGCTCGAAGCCGAAGACTTCCTCGTTGGGCACGCCGATCGAGAAGTGCACTTGGATGATCCGCCAGATCCCGGCCTCGAGCAGCAAGACCAGCGTGCACCGGTAGCGGGTGATGTCATCGGGCACCGCCCGATTCGGGTCGTGATAGGTCACCTCGGACTCCGCGGCCGCCCATCCGACGGAGCCACGTTCGAACGCTTCCAGCCGCGTGATCTCGACGTCGATGCGGCCGATCTCTTGGGCGTGAGCCTCGTGAAGGCGGACGCATTCTTCCCAGCCTTGGAGCCACTCGTCTTCGTCGGTGCCGATCTCCCGCACGTCCGTCGACTGTGACAGGAGACTGCGGAAAGTCTCGGGGTGACCGTCGGAACCCGACGTCAAGAACCTGCGGACAACGGCTTCGATCTCAGGCGACCGCTTCATCGCTTCCACAGACATGTCACCACCTGAGCGGCAACGTCGCCTGATCGCCAGGGGCAAATGTCCCGACATGCGGCAACTCTCGGTGTGCCTACGCGTCGCAACGCTTCCAGTACTTGCGTTGCGTGGTGACACCTTCCTGATACGTCGCTTCCCGGTAGCCGTCCGCCAGCAGCGCCGTATGGAGCGGGTCATCGGGGTCGGCCGGATACGGCAGGCCGGTGAAGTGAATGGCAAACCCGTCTGGCTTGACCACGCGGTCGATCTCACGCATTTCGTGCTGGAGCCGCCACCCGATGGCCCGGCAGGTGAAGAT
>Ga0209567_10001498_pt1 | contig 11924 bp, 11 predicted proteins | sample COG_12_FD_184756 | JGI IMG/M metagenome (GOLD analysis project Ga0209567, IMG submission 184756) | Pelagic marine sediment microbial communities from the LTER site Helgoland, North Sea, for post-phytoplankton bloom and carbon turnover... | ecosystem: Environmental > Aquatic > Marine > Neritic...
GAGGCCGACGTGCTTGCCGAGGTAGAAGACGACAACGTTGGTGACCTGTCCGTCGAGCTGAACGTCGAAGAGCTGGTCGCCAAGATCGAAGAAGACGAGTCTGAGGAAGCCCATCAAAAGGCCGAGCTGCGCCGCAAACTCGAAAAAATGCAGGAGCAGCACGATGCCGAGATGGACAGTACCTACAATTTCAATCTAGACGACGACGTCTGAGAGATCGCTAGCGGAAATCACGCGAGCGAATCGAGAGTTCGCCGAGCATGTGCGTGTGATCGAATAATTGCCGTGCGATCACGTGGATGACCTTTCCCTCGATTTGTAACTCTCCCGAAACACCCAGCAAGCGCGCATTCAGTAACGCCGCACGATAGTCTTCGGCTACCTGCTTCCAGACGATCAGGTTGATTTGCCCGGTTTCGTCCTCGAGCGTGACAAACGTAACGCCGCTGGCTGTCCCTGGTCGCTGCTTGGTGATCACGAGTCCCGCCACATTGATTTTTCCGCCCGTCCTCATACCCGGCAGTTGCCCGGCCGACACGTAGCGATAACGATCGAGGTGCTGCCTCAACAGGCACATCGGGTGCCGCTCCAGCGTCAGGCCGGTCGCCTGGTAATCCGCGACAATGGTCTGTCCTTCGGTCGGCTTGCGGAGTAACGGGGTTGCCTCGTAACGATGCATCGAGGGGAACAGTGGCATGGGTTTTTCGGCGCCGGAGACGGCCCAGCGGGCACGGTGGCGATCGCCGTAGAGAGATTGTAATGATCCCGACGAGGCCAGTACGCCCAGTTCCCGCTTGTCGAGCCCGACACGCTCCAGCAGATGTTGCACCTGCGTATAGATACCCGACTGGCGCTCGGCCACGACCCTCTGTCCGGCGTCCTCGGACAAGCCCTTGACCATCCTGAGTCCCAGGCGCAGGATCGCGGCGCCCTGCTCGTCGGCTTCGAGCGAGCAGTCCCAGTCACTGTGATTGATGTCGACGGGCCGCACGGTCACACCATGCCTTTGCACATCCTGCACCAGTTGCGACGCCGAGTAGAACCCCATGGGCTGGCTGTTCAACAGCGCGCAGGTAAACGCAGCGGGCTCATGACATTTGAGCCAGCACGAGACATACACGAGCAAGGCAAAACTCGCAGAGTGCGACTCGGGAAAACCGTACTCACCGAAACCCTCTATCTGGCGAAATATCTGCCGCGCAAACTCCTCCTCGTAGCCACGTTCACGCATGCCCGATATCAGTTTGTCCTCGAACGGGCCAAGGCCACCACGGCGTTTCCAGGCAGCCATGGCTCGACGCAGCTGGTCCGCCTCCCCGGGCGTAAATCCCGCGGCGACAACGGCAAGCTGCATGACCTGCTCCTGGAAAATCGGCACGCCCAGGGTGCGCTGCAGCACGCCTTTGACATCATCGCTTGGATAATCGACCGCCTCCTCGCCATTACGGCGCCTGAGGTAAGGATGCACCATGTCGCCCTGGATAGGCCCCGGACGAATAATCGCAACCTCGATGACAAGGTCGTAGTAACAGCGCGGCTTGAGTCTCGGCAGCATGGCCATCTGTGCCCGTGACTCGATCTGGAAGACGCCCATCGTGTCACCGTCGCAGATCATGTCATAGACAAGCGGGTCCTCAGCCGGCACGTTCGCGAGCGTCAACTGCCGGCCGTCGAAGTCACGAACCAGGTCGAAGCTGCGACGGATCGCCGTGAGCATGCCGAGACCGAGCACATCGACCTTGAGCAAGCCAAGATCCTCGAGATCGTTTTTCTCCCACTGGATGACGGTGCGATCCGGCATCGCAGCATTCTCGACCGGCACGAGCTCGTAAAGCGGCGCATTGGAGATCACAAAACCACCGACGTGTTGTGAGAGATGCCGTGGAAAGCCGATCAGCTCCCTGACGAGATACAGCAGGCGCTTCATGACGGGACTGTCGGGGTCGAGCCCGGCCTCGAGTACACGGCTATCGTCGACCTTGCTGCCGTCCCACCATTGCATCGAACGCGACAGCCGACCAACCTGCAGGTCGCTCAGACCCAGTACTTTACCAATGTCGCGCAACGCACTGCGGGGACGGTAGGTAATGACGGTCGCCGCCAGCGCCGCCCGTTCGCGGCCGTATTTGTCGTAGATGTACTGGATTACCTCTTCACGACGCTCATGCTCGAAATCGACGTCGATATCGGGCGGCTCGTTGCGCTCCCTGGAGATAAATCGCTCGACGAGCATGGCCATGCGCTCCGGATCGACTTCGGTTATCCCCAGGCAAAAACACACGGCCGAATTTGCGGCCGAACCGCGCCCCTGGCACAGGATATGCTGCGAACGCGCAAACGCGACGATGTCATGGACGGTCAGGAAATAAGGCTCGTAGCGTAGCTCGGCGATCAGCTTCAACTCGTGCTCGACGAGCCGTGTCACCTTGCCTGGAATGCCGTCGGGCCAGCGACGCCGCATGCCCTCCTCGGTCAGCCTGCGCAGATAGCTTGCCGGCGTTTCGCCGGTCGGTACCAGCTCGTCGGGATATTCGTAGCGCAATTCGTCCATCGAGAAGTCGATGGCGTCGGCGATGTGCAGCGTTTCCTCGAGCAACTCCGCCGGATAGACGCTCTGCAGTACTTCACGCGGCCGCAGGTGGCGCTCACCATTCGGATACAGCGCGAATCCTGCGCTGTCTACCGTGGTGCCGAGGCGTATCGCCGTTACGGCATCCTGCAGAATGCGGCGTGAGCGGCGATGCATATGAACGTCACCACAGGCAACGAGCGGTAGCTTGAGACGACGGCCTTCCTCGCGAAGTTTGCCGAGTTGTTCCTGTTGGCGACCATCGGCCAGCAATTCGATGGCGATCCAGAGCCGGTCACGAAATGTCTCGCGTATCCAGTGGTCCTCGACATCGAGCGTAAAACTCTGGTCGGGCACCCACAGCACGAGGCAACCCGGCAAGCCCTCTTCGAACGCCATGCGCGTCAGTTCATAGCTTCCTTTGTCGGCAGCGCACCGCGCCTCGGTGATCAGGCGACAAAGCGCAGCATAGCCCTCGCGGTTCTGCGCCAGCGCCACGAGTTTGCGGCCGCTGCGCAAGCTGAGCTCCGAACCGATGATGAGTTTCCTGAGACCGAACTCCTTCGCCGCCGAATGCGCGCGCACGATCCCTGACATCGTGCATTCGTCGGTAATGGCAAGCGCCTCGTAACCGAGCTTTGCGGCCGTCTCGACGAGTTCTTCAGGATGTGATGCGCCGCGCAGGAATGTGAAGTTACTGAGGGCATGTAACTCCGCGTATCGGCATAGCCTCTTATCCAAAGTAGCCATGCAGATACCAGGCAGGCGACTGTTTGCGATTACGAAAAACCCACAAGCGCATGCCGGCCGGGTTGATGGCCGTGTAATAGTCCCGGGACATGCCGTCCTCATCCCACCAGCCGGTCTCGAGCCGTTCCGGCCCCTCGAGCAGCCTTAGCCGGCAGCCCTGGTGCAGCGGGTAAGCGCCGTCTGCCGGTAACAAAGCCGGTTCGGGCAGCATCCACAGAGGGCGCCGCAAATGCCGCCTGACTTCCGACAAGGTCGTGCTGCTCCAGTCTGATAACAGGCTGTGCACACGCCACGCATACTGTGGCCGGTGCTCCGCGACCATGCTCGCGGAATGCACTGACTGGTCACCAATACGCGCAACCAGGCGCTCGGCAAGCTGGGTAATCGAGTGACGTCGCTGCTGCCCGTCGCCGGCATCGTGAAACTGCAAACGCACTGATTCCGCCTGCAGTGGCTGTGTCAGGCCACTCCGCAAACGAACGGCTATGACCGGCTCGGACAGCAGCAGTTGTTCGAAGCGAATACGCAATAAGGCCAGCCAGCGCTCTGCCGAACGGTCTGCGCGTACACAGCCAAGCCGCAACTCGGTTGCCGCTCCCTTGAGGTGAAAGAAACTGAAGGCCAGGCGCTGTGCGCCCAGTTGTCGTGCCAACAGAAATTTCTCCAGGGACAGCAACAACTCGCGGCAAATATTCAGCAACAGCTCGCGGTCGGATTGTTCTTCCGTCATCTCGTAATCGACGCAAAATCGTTCGGGTGCACGCCAGGAGTTTCGTGGGTCGGGCAGGTGCCCGAGCGCGCGATCGAGTGCCAGCATGGGTTCTGCGCCAAAACGCCGTACAAATCCTTCCCGCGGCAGGCGCAGACAATCGCCTACCGTCGAGACACCCATGCCCCGCAGCGACTCGCATAAAGCCTGTGGCCAGTGAAGACTCGCCAGCGGCAAGTTGCGTAATGCGGCTGCCAGGTTCTGTTCATTACGAATGCAGACTCGACGACCCGCTCTTGCCAGCCAGGTAGCGCCCAGCGGCGTCGGTGCGATCGCCAATGACGCTGCAAAACCCTGCTCCCTCAGGCCCCTGGAAATCTTTTCCCGCAGTTCACGCAAGCCACCAAACAGGCGCAGGCTGCCCGCGATCTCGAGCAGCAGTACATCGCAATCGGCAATACAGACGAAAGACGAGAAACGCTCCAGCCAGCCAGCCAGCATCTCGAGCGCCTGTTGCTCCCGTGGCAGGCTGCGTTCCTCGAGTGCCAACGTGGGCAACAGCGCCAGCGCGGCATTGGCGGACTGTCCTGCCATGACACCGGACGCCTGTGCCCGCGCGTCCGCGAGCAATACACGATGAATGCCCTGTTGTTCCTCGACGATGGCCGTTGCCTCATCGGAGCGACGGCAGGCCTCGAGCGGCAAACCCGGCAGCCAGACACAAAACCAGAGTCGCTGCACCGCTGTCGGTGCAAGCGGCCTTGTAAGCGGCGCCGGCTCGAGAAACGGCAATGACTGCTGCGACGCGGAGGGAGCCGCGTCCCGTGTCGTGACGGGTGATTTCCACGCCCGCGACATGTTCAGAGCAGATTATTAAGAATAGTCGGGCGACCACCACGACTCTTGAGAATATGGACGTTCGTCCCCTGCCCGCCTGTATGTAGCTCGAGGCGCAATGCAGCGGCGGAAGGCTGCCCGCGTGCGGCCATGGGGCGAAAAGCAACGGCCCAGCTATGGCCTTTTTCGGCAGCCAGCTGCAAACGCCGACTGGCCTGATCATCGAGCGTCTCAGGCCAGAACAGCACGGCGGCACAGGTACCCGATGATAGTGCCTGCTCGGTTGACCAGAGTACTTCGCTGGCGTCCGCGGGACGTACGATGAGCATGCGTGACAGATCGATGCCACACTGTCTCAGCGCGGGCGGGTATGGCTGGAAAGGTGGCGCTACCCAGGCAATCCAGCCCGGCTCGCCGTAATCGGGCTGTGTATCACCGAGTCGCGCCAGTGCCGGCATCAACAAACGCAGTTCGCCGATGCCGTATTGTTCGATCAGGATTTCGGTCAGTGCCGCAGGCGGCCAGCCACCACCGGGCAGATGCCGGTCCAGTTCCGGATAACCACTGGGAAGCCCCGCTTTCTGCTGCAGGGAACTGCGCCCTTTCCAGACGCGCGGGTTCTGCAACAACTTGTCGAGCGATGCGGGCAAGACTCAATGCAACGGCAGGCCGTCGCGAATGACGCCAACCACAACGCCTTCGATAACGAGTGTCTGCTCCCTGAGGTCCACTTCGATGGGTTCAAATTCGTCGTTCTCGGGCAACAGCGATACGAGCGAGCCGTTTTGCCGGTAACGCTTGACCGTAACTTCGTCATCGAGGCGCGCAACGATGATCTGCCGGCTGCGCACTTCCGGCGTACGATGCACGGCGACGAGGTCACCATCGAGAATCCCGGCGTCCTTCATACTCATGCCGTGAACACGCAACAGGTAATGCGGTTTCGGGTTAAAAAGCTGCGGATCGAGCTTGTAATGCGCCTCGATATGTTCCTGCGCCAGTATCGGGCTGCCCGCCGCCACGCGGCCAATGAGCGGCAGGCCCATCTGGTCGCGCAGAGAGTCCTTGAGCTGGATACCGCGCGAGGCCCCCGGCAGTAGTTCGAGCACGCCCTTCTTCTGCAGCGCGCGTAAATGCTCCTCGGCGGCGTTGGCCGACTTGAAACCGAGTTCGCCGGCGATCTCGGCACGCGTCGGCGGCATGCCGGTTTCCGCGATAAACTCTTGAATCATCTCGAGAATTTGCTTTTGCCTGGGGGTCAGTTCGCGCATTTGAACAGTTCCTGTATGGATTCACAGTATCTGGGATTATATACAGTACTCCGATGAGTGCAAGGGGTCTTTCCGCGAGAGGGCGACAGGCGCGCGATGGGCACTGGCGCCCAATCACGGGCGTGACCCGCTACCACGAAACCTCCGTTGGCTCCCAGCCGCCTGCTTCTGTCGCTCATGACCGACAAACAACAATAAAAACAGGAGTTTTCATTGCAGCAGCGTTCGGTTTGTTAAATAATGCGCCTGCAATTTTTCCCAACAAAGGAACCTTCCAACATGAAAAAGACCGCACTCAGAGCAAGCGCACTCGTGCTCTTCGTCGCACTGGCCGCCGGTTGCGCCACCACATCACAGTTAGACGACGTCAAAGCAACCGCCGATCGTGCTGCTGCTGATGTTTCTGCTGCAGTATCTGCTGCAGAAGCTGCTCGCGCTGCTGCCGATCGCGCCACTCAGGCTGCTTCTGCCGCACAGAGCACCGCCGACCAGGCATTGTCTGCTGCTACGGAATCACAGGCCTGCTGCGAAGCCAATCGCGAAAGCATGGAACGTATGTTCCAGAAATCGATGTCCAAGTAAGAATCAGATTAGTAGCGCTAGACTACGACATCATTTATTGAGACGCCGCGCTTGTCGCGGCGTTTTTTATGCTCAGCCCGACGGGCTCCGGAATGCCATTGGAGCGTTCGACGAGCCTCTCGACAAGATCCCAGTCGAGTTGCCCCGCCCGCTCTGCGGTCGCAGTAATAAACTGCTCGGTCACCTGCGTCAGCGGCTCCTTGCTCGGCGTCGCCACCTCGGGAACCTCGATATCGGCGTCCATCTCTTCGACATGTTGTAAGGATTGCTCGACGAGCGGCTGCGGCGTTTCCAGCAGCGGGTGAATCTCCGCGACAAGCAGATCGCCATCCCAACCGATTTTCACGGGCGCATTGATGATGCGCACGGGCGTATCGACGCGAATGTGCCGAAACAGGAATTCGATGTCCTCGGGAAACATGCGCACACAGCCGTGCGAGACGCGCATCCCCACGCCGGCGGGCTTGTTGGTGCCGTGAATCAGGTAGCCCGGAATTCCCAGGCGCATCGCCCGCGTACCCAGCGGGTTCTCTGGCCCGGGCGGCACGACGCGTGGCAGCGGATCGCCGTCCGCCGCATGTTCCTCGCGAACGGACTGTGGCGGGTACCAGGCCGGATTCCTGGCCATTGCCGTTATCTTCGTTCTGCCGAGCGGCGTCTCCCAGTCCATGCGGCCAATGCTCATCGGGTAGGTGTACACGTACGCCGGCTCGCCATCTTTGGCGTCCGGGTAGTAATACATGCGGTACTCGGCAAGATTCAATACCAGGCCCTTGCGCGGACCCGGTGGCAAAACGAATCGTGTCGGCAGCACGACCTCGGTGCCTTCGCCGGGCAACCAGACATTGACGCCGGGATTGGCGCGCACGATGTCCTGGTAGCCGAGGCCATGGCGGCGAGCGATGTCAACGAGCGTGTCTTCGTAACGCGCCGTGACGCCGGAAAGCGCACCGATGACGTCGTAGCCCTCGGGAGGTAATTCGTAAATCTCGGCGCGCGCTGACGCGGCGGCAAGCAAGGTGACGAGAGCCCAGCAGCACCGCATCACTGGCCTTTCTCATCCTCTTCGATGACTTCGACCTCGCATTCCGCGGCCGCGAGCCAGTCCTGCATAGCCATACTCTCGAGCAGACGATGCGGGTAGAAACCTGCCGATTCCGGCAGGTTGATGCCATAGGTCCTGAGTCGCAGCACAACCGGCGCATACATCGCATCGGCAATCGAAAAATCACCGAACAACCAGCCACCCCGGTCGCCGTAGTGTCGATGACACTCGGCCCAGATGTCGATGACTCGATCGATGTCTTCGCCGAGTTCATCGAGCAGGTGCACGCGGCGGCCCATCGCGCGACAGTTCATCGGCATATGCTCGCGCAGGTGATGAAACCCCGAGTGCATCTCGGCGGAAATCGAGCGCGCGTGCGCGCGTTCGTCGGGATCGGCCGGCCACAACTGCTTCTCGGGCCAGCGTTCGGCAACGGTCTCGGCGATGGCCAGCGAATCCCAGACGGTCACGTCGCCGAGCTGCAAGACCGGCACCTGCCCTGCGTCGGAAAATTCCGCGATCTCCCTGGCATACGTGTCTGTATCGAGGACGATCCGGTGCTCGTCGAAGTCGATACCGGCTTCCTTGAGCAGCAGCCACGCCCGCAACGACCATGATGAGTAGTTCTTGTTGCCGATGATGAGTTTCGGTTTCATTGTCTTTGATCCGATTGCCGAGGCCCTATGTTAAACCATACCGCGTTGACCACGGTAGGGACTTGCCGGTAGCCTCTCGCAATGGGCATGAGAATTACGTTCGAACTGACGGATCGCGATCTGCGTTTCTTCCGCAAGGCACTGCGCCAGTCGCGCCATGCGGTACGCGATGCCGAGGAATCCGAGATCGTCGAGGCGATCAGCGATGTGCTCGACGAAATTCGGCAAAGCGACCCGCTACCCGACTTCGTGGGCAAACGCATTCCCGAGCTGGAATCGCTGCTTCGCATGCTGGCTGACAGTGAATGGATGCTGCCCGAAGTCGACCGGGAACGGCTGCTTGCGACGTTTTGCTATTTCGCCGACCCCGAAGATATCCTGCCTGACGATATTCCCGTGATCGGCTATCTCGACGACGTCATCATCCTCGAACTCGTTGCCCGCGAGCTGCACCACGTGCGCGAAGCCTACGACGATTTTTGTGACTTCCGTGACGACTTCGACAACAAGCAAAGCGAGGGCGTCGATCCCGTAATCCGGCGTGACCGGCTGGATCGCCGTCGCCAGCAATTACACCAGCGCATGAAGCGCCGCTCGGCGAAACAAGAGAAAAGTCAGTTGTGGTAAAGAATTAAAGGGACAGTTTACTAAACTGCTTATGCAGTTTAGTAAACTGTCCCTTTAATTCTATAGGCGCATCAGCACCGAACCCCAGGTGAAGCCGCCGCCGAATGCTTCCATGAGGACGAGCTGGCCCTTCTTGACACGGCCGTCGCGAATGCCGACGTCGAGCGCCATGGGGACCGACGCAGCCGATGTGTTGCCATGGTCCTGCACCGTCAGTATGACTTTTTCCATTGGCAGGCCGAGACGCTTGGCCGTCGCCTGAATGATGCGGATGTTCGCCTGGTGCGGTATGAGCCAGTCGAGTTCACTCTGTTCGATGCCCGCTTTCTCGAGCGTCTCCGCCGCGATGCCCTCCAGCGTCTTCACAGCGACTTTGAAAACCTCGTTGCCCGTCATCATGATCGACGCTTCGTCGGTGCCCGCCTTGGCAAGACTCTTTGACGGGCCCACAGGGTAGTACAGAAGATCCTTGTACTGGCCATCTGCGCCCAGGTGACAGGAAATCAACCCGGGTTCCTCTGACGGCTTGACGATCACGGCACCCGCGCCGTCACCGAACAGAACGCAGGTATTGCGATCGCTCCAGTCCATGAGCTTGGTAATGCACTCTGCCCCGATCACGAGCGCGCACTTCGCGTCGCCCACGCGAATGAATTTGTCCGCCGTCGTCAGGGCGTAAATAAAACCCGTGCAGGCGGCCTCGAGGCTGAACGCAGGGCACGGCGAAATGCCCAGCTTGTGCTGGATGATCGTCGCAACATTGGGAAAGATCAGGTCCGGCGAGGTCGTGCCCGTAATGATCAGGTCGATCTCGGAAACATCGACGCCGGCGTCTTCGATGGCAACCTTGGCCGCCTCAATACACATATCCGAAGTCGTCTGGTCCTCGGCGACGACGTGGCGCCGCTCGACACCCGTGCGCGTGCGAATCCACTCGTCGGTCGTATCGACCATCTTTTCAAGATCGAAGTTGGTCATGATGCGTTCGGGCAGGTAACGCCCGGTTCCGACGATGCGGGAATAGGTCATGCGGATTCCTTCTGCAGCAAGCTGCCAATCTGTTGCGGCAACTGATTGCGAACTTCAACGATGGCAGTATCTATCGCATGCTGGAATGCGTACGAATCTGCACTTCCGTGGCTCTTGATCACAATACCATTAAGGCCGGCGAGAGTCGCACCGTTGTATTTCCTCGAGTCCATCTCGAGCGCCAGCCGCCTGAGTACAGGTTTCGCCATCAACGCCTGCAGTCGGGAGAACCAGCTGTGCGTGAACGCGCGCTTCAGGTAGTGACCGCAAAGTCCAACCGTTCCTTCCATGGTCTTCAGCGCAACATTGCCGGTAAAACCGTCGGTGACAACAACGTCGGCCTTGCCCGAAAACAGGTCGCTGCCCTCGATGAAACCCACATAGTTGAGTGTGCTTTCCGTGAGAATCGTGGCCGCTTCCCTGACCGTGTCGTGCCCTTTTGTGTCTTCCGCGCCAATGTTCAGGAGCGCGACTCGCGGCTTGTCCATACGGAGGATGTCGGAGGCGACGATCGAGCCCATGACGGCGTACTGAAACAGTTGATCGGCGCTGCACTGCGTATTGGCGCCAAGATCGAGCATGTGCAAGGAGCCGCCAATAGCCGGCAGTTCGGCAATGATCGCCGGCCTGTTTATACCCGGCAACATCTTGAGCACGAATTTCGCCGTTGCCATGAGCGCGCCAGTGTTTCCCGCGCTTACGCAGGCATCGGCCGCACCCGATTTAACGAGATCGATAGCGACGCGCATCGACGAGTCTTTCTTCTTTCGCAATGCGTCGGCCGGTGGCTCGGACATCCCGACAATTTCGCTGGCGTGCTCGATACGCAGGCGCGAGTCTTCACCGATAATGCGCGTCACGAAGTCCCTGAGTTCGCTCTCGTCGCCGACGAGAATGAGCTCAATGTTGACGTATTTCTCGAGCGTCGCGGCAGCCGCGCGCACGACAACCTCGGCGCCGAGGTCGCCGCTCATTGCATCGAGGGAGATGATCGAGTGAGAGCCCACCGTTTGACGGGCCGGGGACGGGCCGGCCGCTCAATGGAGGTGCTTACTCTTCTTCTTCTTCAGGCTCAGGCTGCGAAACAACCTGGTTGCCGCGATAGAATCCATCCGGCGTAACGCGGTGGCGCAGGTGCGTCTCGCCTGACGTCGGGTCTACCGACAACGTCGGCTTCTTCAGCTTGTCATGCGCACGCCGCATGCCACGTGTTGACGGGGTTCTGCGACTTTTTTGAACAGCCATTTTCTACTCCTGTCCCGGCTGCCAAGCCAGGCGCTATTAATCCTGTGTCATTTGCGCGCGCAATGCGGCAAACGGTCTCGTCATTTCCTCTTTGCCATCGGCTTCGGCCGACAACGCCTTACATTCTGCCGTATCGACATGCATCGCCGCGAACGGCATCGCCATGATCAGCAGCTCCTCGACGATGTCTTTTGGCCTGAGTGTCGTCTCTTCGAGTTCCCAGACCTCGTATTCATCGTAGCCATCCGCCGCCTCATCCAGCTCCAGCAGCAACAGCTTCGTCTCGGTCTCCAGCGCTAACCGGAATGCCTCGAGGCAACGCTGACACACCGCGTCCACTGTCACAGCCAGCTCGCAATCGACGGCCGGCACCTTGCCCTGCGCATCCACGAAACCGAATTCGAGCCGTCCGGCGACGATCGAATCGCGCCAGTTCGGCGGCATTCTATCAGCTTCGAGCGCGGCGAGATCCGCTTCGACTATTGAGGCCAGCTGTTCGAAACCTTCAAGTTTCTCAGCTATTTCAATAACTTGCCCGACCGTCGCCCATTCGGATGCGGTGCGGCGATCTCGCAGCGGATTACCCATGGCGCGCGCATGATAA
>Ga0209567_10001499_pt1 | contig 11914 bp, 8 predicted proteins | sample COG_12_FD_184756 | JGI IMG/M metagenome (GOLD analysis project Ga0209567, IMG submission 184756) | Pelagic marine sediment microbial communities from the LTER site Helgoland, North Sea, for post-phytoplankton bloom and carbon turnover... | ecosystem: Environmental > Aquatic > Marine > Neritic...
ATCACTGGCACTGATGCTGACACTGTACGCCTTCGGCAGGGAGGACTACGGGTGGGGGTGGGCGGGTGGTGTAACTAAACCGGCACTGACCCCGTAACGTGACTTCGTCGCCACGGGGCTTCGCACTGACACCGGCGCTGGCAGCTGGTATCCTCGCCGCTGTTCATGCCGAAAAGCAGTACTTATGAAGCTGAGGTCGTCGTCATTGGCGCTGGCCTTGCTGGGATGGTGACTGCGCTCGAGCTGCTCGATGGGGGCAAGCGGGTGGTCATGCTCGATGCAGCGTCGCGGGATCGCTTCGGTGGGCTCGCGATGTGGTCGTTTGGCGGGATGTTCTTCGTCGACTCTCCCGAGCAAAGAAAGAACGGCATCAAGGACTCGGTCGATCTTGCGATGCGTGATTGGGTTCGCTACGGCGAGCTAGACCCCGCCGATGTTTGGCCGTACCGCTGGGCCGAAGCCTACGTCAACCGTTGCACCGAAGAGGTTCGCGACTGGCTCGCCGAGCGCGGCGTGAGCTTCTTCCGGGGCGGGGTCAACTGGACCGAGCGTGGATACTTCGTGCCGGGCAACTCTGTGCCGCGTTTCCACATCGTATGGGGCACCGGCGAAGGCATCGTGTTGCCGCTGATTCCGCGGCTCGAAGCGCATGAAAAGGCAGGGCGCCTCGAACTACACTTCGACCATAGGGTCGATGACCTGATGCAAGAAGGCGGCCAAGTGGTTGGCTGCCACGGCACCCATGGTGCCGGCGGGTTTGAAGCCCGTGGCGACGCAGTGGTCATCGCGGCCGGTGGAATCGCCGGCAACCACGACAAGGTGCGCGAGGTGTGGCCGCGCGACCAATGGGGCGAGCCACCTGAGTCGATGCTCAACGGGTCCATTCCCGAAGCCGACGGCAGGTTGCTCGACCGCGCCGAAGAGCTCGGCGCCAACATCACCCATCTCGAAAAGATGTGGAACTACGCTGCGGGCGTCCGCCACTGGGAACCGCTCTTTCCGAACCACGGCATGAGCCTGGTCCCAGCCAAGTCGCCGCTCTGGGTCAACTACCAGGGCCGCCGCTTCGTCGACCCCCCGCTCGTCGGCTCGTATGACACACTGCTGCTGGTCGACCGTATTTGCCGCGAAAAGAAAAAATACTCCTGGCAGGTCATGAACCGCAAGATCGCCAACAAAGAATTCGCGGTTTCGGGGGCAGAGTTCAATCAGGCCGTACGCGACAAGAAGCTGCTGACTTTCGTCGTGCGAATGCTGCAGGGCAACGGAGAGCAGGTCCAGGAGTTCATCGATCATTGCCCGGACTTCGTCACCGCTCGAAGCGTAGGCGAGCTCGCCGACAAGATGAACGCGCTGGCGGGTACCCAAGACGTGGACGCTAGGCTGCTCGAAAGGGAGATCGCTGACTACGACGAGAACATCAAGCGAGGCACCAAGTTTCAAAACGACGATCAGCTTCGCCGCATCGCGCACGTCCGCCAGTACCTCGGCGACCGGCTACGGACTTGCAACATGGCGCCCATCCTCGACCCGGACGCCATGCCCTTGATCGCGATCCGCTCGCAGATCCTGACCCGCAAGAGCCTCGGCGGCATCCAGGTCGACCTCGATGCGAAGGTCCTCGACAAGCAGGGCCACCCCATCCCCAATCTCTTTGCGGTCGGCGAGGCCTGCGGCTTCGGCGGCGGGGGAATGCACGGAAAGCGCGCGCTCGAGGGAACATTCCTCGGGGGCTGCGTGTATTCAGGTCGCGTCGCAGCACGCGCGATCAACAGCGGCCAAGGTGTGAGGTAACCCATGAAACAAAGCGGTGCATGGTTCTGTTTGGTCCTGGCAGGCGGAATGCTCGCCGTACCGCCGTACGCGATAGCCGACCGCCCGCCCGACAAGCCCACCGCTCCAAAGAACATCGACGAAACCCCACCGCTCATCCCAATCCCGAATGCTCGGGTCACCAAGACGGGTCTCCTCGTTGGCGGGCAACCCTCCCCGGAGCAGTTGAAGGCAATCCAAGAGGCGGGGTACCGAATGGTGGTGACCCTTCGACCCGAGAGCGAGCGCGGCGATGAGGGCGAGCAGGCGTCGGTGGAACGGATGGGAATGAAGTTCGTAGTGATTCCCGTCCCCGGCGCGGCAGGACTGACCGAAGAAAACGCGCGCGCGCTCGCCAAAACCTTGGACGAAGAGGACGTGCTACCGGCCGTGGTACACTGCAGCACCGGGCAGCGCGTCAGCGCGTTGTTGGGCTTGAAAGCGTTTGTGGTCGATCGAATGAGCGCCGCGGCTGCGATCGACCTAGCCAAGAGCCTAGGCCTGACGAAGCTCGAGGCGGCGCTCCGCGCGCGAATCGCCGAAATCTGCAAAGCCGATAAGTCCCGAAACTGCGAGGATGTGCGATGAGCGATAAGCCGACGGCGTTGGTCCTGGTCGCACAGGGCAGCGAGGAGATGGAAGCGGTCATCAGTATCGATGTCCTGCGTCGCGGCGGTATAGACGTGACTGTTGCAGGGGTCGACGGCACCGACCCGGTTCGATGCAGCCGCGGCGTCGTCATCACGCCTGACGTCGCTCTCGAGAGCGTCGACGGTGACTTCGACATCGTCGTCCTGCCGGGCGGTGCCGAAGGAGCGCAACGACTGGCGCAGTCCGCCGAGGTCGGAGAGCTGCTTCGCCGGCAAGAGAAGAGCGGTCGGTGGGTGGGTGCGATTTGCGCGGCACCTGCGGCGCTTCAGGCGCATGGAGTCTTTCAGAACCGGCACCTCACCAGCCACCCAAGCGTCAAGGAAACGCTCGAAGGCTGGGGCGAGTATAGCGATCATCCGGTCGTCGCCGACGGCAACTTGATCACCAGCCGCGGCCCCGGCACGGCATTCCCGTTCGCGCTGCGCATCGTCGGTACGCTCACCGATGCGCAACGCATGGTCGAGGTGCGCGCCCCGATGATGTTCCCGGTGCAGGTTTCCTAACGAGGCGGCTCGGGCGGCTGCGTTGCGCGGGGCCGGACCGAAACCTTGGCTCGAGCCACGTAGGACAGGATCTTGTGGACGGGAGTCCCCACGAAGAAACCCGGAGCGGTGGGTGTTTGGTCGGGCTCGGGGACAGGCAGCGTGGCAAACATGGCGCCGTCTCCCGAGTAGCGGAACTTCACCTCGGGGCTGAGGGACTCGACCATGCGCTTCGACGCGGTGTTTTCGGCCAGCAGCTCGGTCAGAAACCACCGAACGTCCCGCTCCCACGCGGCTTCGATCAGGCGTTGCAACAAGATCGAGCCGAGCCCTTTGCCCTGAAAGTCGTCGAGGACGGTCACGGCCACCTCGGCCGTGTCGGGCTGGTCGGTCAAACGCACGAAGCGCGCGCTCCCTACCCCCTCGTCCTTTGAGGTCAAGTGCCGCCGTATGGCGCCCATCGCGAAGTGATCGACACCGTCGACTTCGGTGAGGTAGCACAGCTCCCTCTCGGTCAGCGTGGATTTCGGCGCCATGAAGCGCGCATACCGCGAGTCTGGCGACAGGTGCTCGAAGCCCTCGAGGAGCATCTGCTTATCCGATGGTCGCATGAGGCGAAGGCGAATCCGTTGGCCGTCCGACAGGTTGACGGTTTCCTCGTAGGACTCGTCGTACCGATAGCGCCGTGAAGAGTCCCCCATGGTCACACTACCCTAGGCCCCATCCAGCTCGCGCACGACAGCGTCCATTGCCGCGGCAGCTCCGGTCCGAAGCCGGTAGTCCACGATGTGCGACACCTCGCTCGTACCGGGGTTGATCTCGACGGTCAGTGCGCCACGGCGACGCGCGTCGATCACAGGCTCCGCGATGTAGGGGAAAACGCTCGTCGTCCCGATCGAGAACACCGCGTCGAATCCGCGCGTCAATTGCTCCTGCAGCAACCTGGTGCGGTCGAAAGGCAACATTTCCCCGAACAACACCACCTCGGGCCTCACCAAAGAGGCGCACTCGGGGCAGGATGGCGGGATTTCCAGGCCCGCGTAGCTCGTGACCCGCCAGCGGTGACCGCAGCGCGTGCAGACCAGGCGATGCACGTCTCCATGAATGTCGATAACCTGCTCGCTGCCTGCAGCATGATGCAAGCCATCCACGTTCTGTGTCAGCGTCCAGACGCGGTCGAATCGGCGCTCGAGCTCGGCGATCACGTGGTGGGCGCGATTGGGGCCTGCCTCCCTGCACGAGCTTTCGATCTGATGGATGTACTTCCACGTGATCGAAGGATCGCGCTGGAACATCGCCCCAGAAAGGGCCGCCTCGATGGGGATGCCGTCGTCGGTTTCCTCCTGCTCGTAGAGCCCTCCGATGCCTCGGTAGGTGGGCAAGCCCGAGTCGGCCGAGATGCCAGCGCCCGTAACGAAGAGAACGCTCCGGCTGTCCCGTAGCCGCCGGGCGATATCGGAGATGTGCTGCTCCTCCACCGCGCTTGGTTATCGTATTATCGAACGATCGCCAACCCGAGGACGCCGAGACACTACCGCTCGGGCCCGAACCTCTCTATGTAAGCCCTATGTTCTTCACCTCAGAGAAGAAGCTCCAGATGCCGACGCCTGACCAAGCGCTGCCGGGCCGCGATGCCAAAATGCCCGTCTCAGCGCGACACTTCGTTCTCGACGCACCGCTCGAAGGACCTTTTCCCGAGGACACGCACAAAGCGATGTTTGGGCTGGGTTGCTTCTGGGGCGCCGAACGAAAGTTCTGGCAAACGGAGGGCGTGTATACCACGGCGGTAGGCTACGCCGCGGGCCACACGCCAAACCCGACCTACGAGGAGGTTTGCTCTGGCCTCACCGGCCACAACGAAGTCGTCCTGGTGGTGTACCGGCCTGCTGAGGTCACCTACGATGAGATTCTCAAGGCCTTTTGGGAAAGCCACGACCCGACCCAGGGCATGCGACAGGGCAACGACCGAGGAACACAATATCGATCGGGCATCTACTACTACGATGACGCGCAGCACCAACTGGCGACAGACTCGCTCCGGCGCTACCAGCGCGCGCTCGGCGACGCAGGGTACGACCGCATCTCAACCGAAATCATTGCAGCTCCGCCTTTCTATTATGCGGAGGACTACCACCAGCAATACCTCGCGAAGAACCCTGGAGGTTACTGTGGGTTGGGGGGCACCGGTGTGGGATGCCCGACCAATGTCATTCAGACGTGACGCAAACGAGACTAAATTCCCGGTATCACCTGGATATTTGTACATCGTGCGGGTGCTTTTTGGTTGACCTATCAGCAGTGTTTCCATGACACTCCGCCGGCCCCCGGAACAGCTCGTCGGGTGGAGGAGCCCCCGTAATGAAGCACAGATTATCGACGGCGTGCCTGTTCGTAGGTCTGCTGGTGCCGGCGTTTGCAAGTGCCAACCCCGAGCCCACCGCTTATGACACCCGCAGCGTCGGCATGGCGCTGACCGGCACCTCGTTCTTGGAGCGGCCCGCCGCCCTCGCGCTCAACCCGGCCAACATGGAGGGCATCAAGAACCTGGGCTTCACGTTCAACATGACGAACCTGTTGGTGAACCAGACATCGCCCGTCCAGGGCCCCAACACTTCGGTCGAGTCGGGTCTGGGCTACGGGCCGCTTCCATCTGGCTTCATCGGTGGACGCATTGCGCCGAGGGTGGTGTTCGTGGGCGGAATCTACATCGAGACCGGATACGGCTCGTCGTTTCAAGACGTCACCTGTGTCGACGGCGACATCGTGGTGGATGGCGTCCCGGATACCGATCCGGCAACATGCACCAATAGGGAACCTCAGGATCTCGACGTCACGTTTTTCGTCGGAGAGTTCGCGACGGGTTTCTCATTTCGTGCTCACGAAAAGTTCTGGCTCGGCGTCGCGCTCCGCCTGCCCTTCTCGAAGCAGGTTGCGGACCTCTGGCAAAATGTCGGCGCGGCTCTCGGCGGTTTCGGCTACACACGGGTGAAGAACAATCTCGGGGGCGTGGGCGTCCCATCGGCACGGTTCGGCATCACGATCAAGCCGCACAGGAAGGTCAACATCGGGATCATGTATCGCGTCGCCTCAAAGATAAAGCTCACCGGCACCACCGAGACCGACCTGCTCAGGGACCCGGTAACGGGTGAGCCTGTCGAGCTCAACTCCTCGGCGGACTGGAACATTCCCCATGCCCTAGCGTTCGGCATTTCGTCCCAGGTGACTACGAAGATGTTGCTTGCGTTCGAGGCGCGCCTTCAGTTCCATGGCGCCCCGAAAAGCGGGAACGTGAACCAGACTGTCGTCGCAACCGACCCAAACGGCATTCTGCCGAGCCTGACCCTTTCGGTACCCTTTGGCTGGACGAACACGTGGTCTGCCAAGGCCGCGATCGAATACCGGTTCACCCAGCTCTTCCTGATACGTGGAGGCTTCAACATCGCGAAGTCCGCCACGACCCAGGCGTGGGCACAGAACTTCACCCCCCCGCCCGGCCTGAGCGGCAACCTTGCCCTCGGCTTCGGCTTCTACTGGGACGACCGGAACAACCCGGAGGTCAAAGACAAGTACATGCTCGACTTGGCCGGCGCGTTTGCCTTCACCACAGGCACTCTCGACAACCGATACGAGAACGAGGAGCTACTCAAACCAGGAACAGACCCCAGCGATCTGGACAACTTCGTAGAGATCTGCTCGCGCGACCAGGTCGTGCGCACTGGCTGTCCGGGCGATTACAAGGTGCTCACCTATTGGGCGTCGTTCTCGTTCACTCTTCAGTACTAGCGGCTTCGATCTCAACACCGAGTATCGGTGCATAGAGCGCTCGATCGCGGCGCTTCCACCATCGCCCGGTGCCTTTACGCTCGTCGCGGTTGGTGAGCTCATACCGATAGATGAGGGCACGCACCTGCTTTGGAGGCTCATCTTGGAAGGGGTTGTCTTCGATGAGCGCTAGGACGCTAGGCTCGCCTTGCAGCAAGCGTCTCATGAGATTGCCGAGCCAAACGTTCCGGCGGTAGTCGCCGAGCGCGGCGAACCACATCTGCCAGTCGAGCCGCGGTTGATGCGGGGCGTTCCAGACGGGAGCCCTAGCAAGAGGGCCCGGCTTGTAGCGGAATACGTAGGGCTTCCAGGTCTTACCGTCGAGGGTGCCTTCGATGTTGATCTCCGGACGCTCGGTGGTCATCACGGCAAACAGCCCATAGTTGTTGAACGTGCCGAAGCGGTAGACCGGGCTCAGCCATGCTGGGACGCGCTGCCCGAACGTGCCGGTGAAGAAGATGGCGGCGGAAAGTGCGATGACCAGGGCGGGTGCCACGCCGGGCCACGTGTTCCACTTCGATTCTCTACGGGGAGCGGTGCGGGGAATGAGCCGGCCGGGCGTTATGCGGCTGAGCATTCGATCATCTAGCAGCGGAATGCAAAGGGCGATTGTCAGCAGATTGAAGAAGCCGTAGTTACCCGTCAGTGCGATCAAGACCATCAACACGGTGATCGACCCGGCCGCGGCTCGCCGGGCCCACGCGCGAGGAACCCCAATGAGAAAGGGCGCGCCAAACTCCACGGCAAACATCAGTGCGCAGGAAAGTCTCTGAAACCAATCGGGGAGCAGGTTCGCGTACCAAGCAAACACGGTTGGAAGCGGCTGCGTCCAGTAGTGATAACTCAATGCGCTCAGGTCCGCCCAAGTCGCATCCCCGCTAGCCAGCTTCACGTAGGCCGACCGAAAGACGAGCCGGAACAACAACCACCAGAGCGCCCATCGGGCGATGGGATGCGGCTCCGGGTGTTGTCCGAGCCGATCTCTCACACCCCATGGCACGAAAAAGAACGCCGTGAACGACACTTCCAGCAGGAGCGTGTCCCACTGAAACGACATGAACGGCCACCCGAGGCTGACGAACGAAAGATAGGCGAACCAAGAGACCGCCAAGGCGGCCTTTGGCAACCAACCGAGCACGAGTGCAATCGACGCAATCGCTCCCACGACCCAGACACCTGCGATCATGGAGTCGCTACTGCCCCACCAAAGCACGCTCGGATGCTGCCAAAAGCTATGCCCCGCGCTCTTCGCCGACTCGACGAACATGAAAATAGGCATCACGCCGTTGGCCCCAAAGAGCCCTTTCGCTTGCACGCCGAGAGAGACAAAGGCGAAGAGAAGGACTACCCCAAGAACCCGAGCAAAAACCCAGGAGGAAATCGCGTAGGTCTTGTTGTCGGGCACAGTGCTCACTGGGGGCGTGCTTATCACACTGGCGCAGCCACCCCGTAGAGGAAACGCTGCGCGTTTCCCACGGGGCTTCGCTGGCACCCGCGGCAGCGCGAGCCCGAAGGGCGAAGCCCGGCGCGAATGCGCCGCCAAGGCCAAGCGAAGCGCAGGCCGCGGCAGGGAGGATTACGGGTGGGGGTGGGCGGGCGGTGTAACTAAACCAACACTGATCCGGCCATTGTGTAGCGACCGGATCGGTAGTAGTTTCTATTGTCTTCAAAGGAAACCCTCATGTCGGAGTGTGTTTGGAGGGGATTGACCTTGTGTGCGCTTGCCGCCGCGGTTGCGGTCGCAGGCTGCGCGAACGACTCGACTTCAGGTGAGACGACTGGCTCGCTCAGCTTGAGCCTCGAGCTCGCGCCAGGTGTCGTGATCAACGAGGTTCGTTGGACGATCTCCCGTGCGGACATGGAATCGATGGCGGGCACCATCGACACGAGCGCGCCGGGCGCAACGGCATCGGTCGAGGTCTTTGGGCTTCCGCCCGGCGACGACTACCTCGTAGAGCTCGAGGCCGTCGGCGAGGAGGGAGAAGTCGCCTGCCGCGGCGACGCGGAGTTCGACGTCGAAGCCGGCAGGTCCACCGACGTGATGGTGATGCTCAACTGCAAGCCGCCGGAGCGACTTGGCGGCGTGCGGGTCAACGGCAAACCCAACATCTGCCCGGAGCTCGTGAAGGTCGTAGTGTCGCCGCTTCAAACCTCAATTGGTAACGACATCGAGCTTTCCGCGCTCGCCGTGGATGCCGAGGACGATCCGGTTTCATATTTTTGGTTCGGTTCCGGCGGCACCATTGCCGACCCGACGGCAGCCTCGACGACCTACACTTGCGAAAGGGAGGGTCAGCGGTTCATCACCGTTTTCGTCTCGGAGGTCCTCGACGACAACCCCTTCCCCTTCCCGTTCGGCCCCTGCGTCGACAGATGGACCGTCCAGGTGACCTGTGTCGACCCCGCTTCCACCCCCATGTGCCGGGCTCCGAGAGATAGGTGCAACGACGGTCAGATCGACGACTTCATTGAATGTTGCGAGATCACGCCGCCCGACCAAGACAATGCCTGCGCCGGCGACGAGCGCGTCGAGAACCCTGCGAGCTGCACGCCGACCGGCAACACGGTCACCCATAAGCTCACCCTCCTCGAGCTCGCGCCGAGCTGCAACGACGGTTACGATCTCGACAGCTGCGACGGTGGGAGCTGCTTCCCTGGCGGCCTTTCACCCGGAGAGGGCCTGGAGGGCGTCGACAATGCTCTGACGGGGCTCGCGCCCACGCTCAACGGCGTCGGCTTCAATCTGGTAGCTCTGAATCAAGCCTTGTCCGACGAGCTTTGTGGATTCGCCAATGCTGGATCCCGGTGTTCGATCCCAACTGCCCCCATCGAAGTCCAGTTCGCCGTCGACGCCAACTTCGAAGAGAATTGCGCCAACGTACAGGTCAGGAGTGGTCCGGCGACCAACGACGTCATTCTGAATCTCGGCGAACCGACCGAGGATGGCACGGTCTGCGCGAGCGGCACCATCGGGACCATTCCGATCAGCCTCGCGGGCTATCCGGGACGGTTCGAGAACGCGGTCATTCGGATGACGGTGTCCGAGGCTGGCTTCTCGGACGGCTTGCTCGGAGTCACGATCGATGAGCAAACGGCAGTGGCGGTTTTTGAGCGCCTGATCCAAGGAGGTGGCGCGGTCATCGCACAGGTTCTCGACATCAGTGAGGACCTGACCCAGGACACCGACACAGCGTGCAACGCCATGTCGGCGGCGTTTGCCATCGGCGGCGTCACGGGTAGCGGTGGCTCCGGGGGAAACCGAAGCACTACGGTCCTCTATGATCGAACGGATCCAACGCAAATCGCGCCCTTTCCTGATGACTACTGGCTCTTCCCTGATGCTTCATTGCCAACCGGATACCGAGTCAGTCTAAGCCCACCAGCACGCGAGGCCGACGTTCAAGTTCTCTATCTCGCCCTGATGAACGAAACCTGGGTGCTCGACGGTTTCAGCCCGACCGGCGGCATCGTGATTAGTCTGTCGGATCGGCCCGATGCGTCATCGCTCCCTGTCACGCCCGCGGCCTCTCTCGATCCTTCCGCAGCGCTGGGGCTTTTCGACCTCACGCCCGGCAGCGCCACCTTCGGGCAGCGTGTTCCGTTTCAGCTCAGCCCGGTTTCTAGACGGCTGCCGGACCAACGGATCGATCACTCCCTAGTGTTGTATCCGTCGATTCCGCTTTCCCCTAAGGGCCGGTACGCGATGGTGGTCATGAAGGACGAGGAGAGATTCGAGTCGTCGTCGTTCATGAGCGCGGTGCTCGGCCCGGAGACTCCGGGTGAGGCTCCTGAAACGACCAAAGCGCGAGACGTGCTCAAGGATGGTGTGCTGGACGTGCTTGGCGATGAAGAGGTCGTCTCGCCGCCGATCAACGTAGATGACATCGCGCTGGTGACGCGAATCACGGTCAGAAGCACGGACGACATCCCGAAGACCCCTCTGTCGATGAAGGAACAGATCTTGGCGGAACCGCCCCCGGCTTATGCAATCACGAGCGTTCAGCCGGGCTCGGGGCCCACCGCGGTGGTTGCCCACGGCACTTGGGAGGCGCCCAACTGGCGGGAGGACCAGTATTTCATCTCTCGGGACGCCAATGGAGATCCGCAGACCACGGGACCGCTCTCGGTGCCATTCGTGCTTGCCATCCCTCACGCTGCGGCGGACGGACCTGTGCCGGTCGTCATGTTCCAGCACGGCAGCCCGGGGAGTGCGGAGCAGCTGGCTTGGGACACCTACGCCCTCCAGGAAGCGGGCTTTGCGGTGATTGGCTTCACCGATACGCTCAATCGGGAGCTTGGCCAGGACCTCGACCACCAAAACAGCGTGCTCTTCCAAACCCTGATCCAGAAGTGGCGGTTTCCGCACTTCCCAATGCAAACGTACGGCGATCAGATGGCATTCCTCAGAGTGATCGAGCAGCTCGATGCGCTGGACCTCGTGCCGCTGCCAAACGGAGACGGTATGGCCGACCTCGACCTCGGCTCCCCGCTCACCTATGTCGGGTCGAGCGTGGGCTCCGTGCACGGCTCCGCATTCCTTACCTACGCCCCCGAAATCAAGGCCGCAGCGCTCGTAGCCGGAGCGCAACGGCAGGCGGAGCAGTACTTCAACGGCGGTGAATTCATCGATAACTTCCCGCCCAACCTCCGCGAGCTGCTTCCACACGCGACCCCAACCGACTACTGGGTAGGGCTTTCGATCCTCCAAATGATCTTCGACCACCAAGACGCCCACCAGCATGCGGCCTTCCTCTACCGCAACCGATTGGAAGTCGCTGGCACGACACGCAAAGCAAGCGTCCTCCTCACCGAAGGTGTTGGAGACCCCGGAATGCCGAACAGCTTGACCCGATCGCTTGCGTGGACCCTTGGACCGATCCCGCATCTCGAGCCGATCTGGCAGTCGACTCCGATCCTCGAGCCGATCACGGGGCCCGTAACGGCGAATATCGATTCGGAGACGACCGCGGCGTTCTACCAGTTCGTCCCGGCCGGCATCCCGGGTATCCCCGCCCGCGTTTGTCAGGATATCCGCGGCTACTACGAGACCGCCGCGCTCGGGTTGACCGACCACGTGCCCGACGCATGGGCCGGCACTCGCTGGTTCCTCGACCAGACCGAGACCGGCAAGGTCGTGTTGGGCGCCC
>Ga0209567_10001500_pt1 | contig 11913 bp, 6 predicted proteins | sample COG_12_FD_184756 | JGI IMG/M metagenome (GOLD analysis project Ga0209567, IMG submission 184756) | Pelagic marine sediment microbial communities from the LTER site Helgoland, North Sea, for post-phytoplankton bloom and carbon turnover... | ecosystem: Environmental > Aquatic > Marine > Neritic...
GTGGAGCGACTCCTACAACGAGTCGATTTTTCCCTACACCAACAACGTGTTCAATCGTGACGGGGGCACTCACATGACGGGCCTCCGGACCGCGTTGACTCGAGTGATCAACCAGTATGGTTCGCGGGAGAAGCTCCTGAAGGACCTCAAAAACCCGCTCAGCGGCGAGGACGTGCGTGAGGGGCTGACCGCCATCATTTCGGTGAAGCACCCGGATCCGGCCTTTTCTTCACAGACCAAAGACAAGCTGGTGTCGAGCGAAGTGAAAGGCATCGTCGAAAGCGTTCTCAACGAGAAGCTCAACCAATACCTCGAAGAGGAACCGAAGGCCGGCAAGCGTATCGTCGAAAAGACGGTACTAGCCGCTCGCGCTCGCGAAGCGGCGCGGCGTGCGCGCGAGATGGTGCAGCGCAAGGGCGTCCTCGACGCGAGCACCCTTCCCGGCAAGCTCGCAGACTGCCAAAGCAAGGACGCGAGCGAGAGCGAGATCTACATCGTCGAGGGTGATTCGGCCGGTGGAAGCGCCAAACAGGGACGCGACCGACGGTTCCAAGCGATTCTTCCGTTGCGCGGAAAGATTCTCAACGTCGAGCGCGCGCGTTTCGAAAGGATGATTTCGAGCGCGGAGATCGGCACGCTGATTACCGCGCTGGGCTGCGGCGTCGAGGGCGGAGAGAACTTCGACATCGAGAAGCTGCGCTATCATCACGTCATCATCATGACCGATGCGGACGTAGACGGTTCGCACATCCGCACGCTGCTCCTGACGTTTTTCTATCGTCAGATGCCGCAGATGATCGACAAGGGCTATCTCTACATAGCGCAGCCGCCGCTCTACAAAGTGAAGAAGGGCAAGAAGCTCCGGTACCTACAAGATGACGACGCGTTGAACAGGTACTTGATCGAGCTCGGCACCGACAACGTCCGGCTCAGCATGAAAGAGGGCAGCACCCAGCTCGTCGGGGAGCCCCTGCGCAATCTCGTCAAAGACGTCGCTCGTTTCCGCCTGCTTCTCGAGAACATCGGACATCGGGTGGACCCACTCGTCGTCGAGGCTCTCGTCACTGCAACCGACCTCGAGGTCGAGGACCTGGCCGATCGAAAGAAGGTCGAGGCTGGGATCGAGGCGCTCGAGAAGTTCGTCCACTCGAAACGTCAAGGCGAGCTCGAGGCGACCATCGAGCAAGACGAAGAGCACGACCGGCAGCGAGTCATCGTCAAGACGCAAGCCGGAGCCACGAAGCGCGTCACGACCCTCGACTTCGATTTGCTTTCCGCCGGAAACGTCTCTGAGCTCCGCCAGATCTACCGGGGCATTCGAGCCCTCGGTGAGCCGCCCTTCGTACTGACCGTGCTCGACAAGGCTGGAGAGCCCGCCGGGGAGGCGATCGAAGTTCCCGATCTCGAGGAGCTTTGGACGACCATGGACGTACGCGCCCGAAAGGGTCTCGGCATTCAGCGCTACAAAGGCCTTGGCGAGATGAACCCAGATGAGCTCTGGGAGACCACGATGGATCCCGAGATGCGGACGCTTCTCCAGGTGCGCATCGAAGACGCAGTCGAAGCGGAAGAGTTGTTCAGCGTGCTGATGGGCGACCAGGTCGAACCCCGTCGCGCATTCATCGAGAGCAACGCCCTGAACGTCAGTAACTTGGATATCTAGTCGGCGATCGAAGCACTTAGTGTGCGAGAGAAAAGATCCGCACACTAGGCGGAGCGGCGGAGTAGGGATTGGACTGCTTCTGCAACGCGGGGGATTTCTTCGTCGACCTGTGCGAGAAGCTGCCTTGCCGCCGCGACGCCTGATTCGCGCTCGATAGCATCGAGCAGGTCGCCGACCCGCGCCGCGCCGATCTGCTTGCTCGCGCCTTTGATCGAGTGGGCGGTCAGTCGTACCGTGTCCATGTCTCCTGCGTCCAACGCTTTGCCGAGCTTCTTTGCGGAATCTGTGAGCTGCTCCACGTAGCTCACCATGACGTCTTGGATGAAATCGTCGTCTTCATCGTCGAGCGAGACCAGTTGGCGAACCATGTGGAGGTCGAGCGTCGCAGGTGGCGGAAGCGTGGACACCGGTCTCATCGAGCGGCGCGAAGAGACCGGAACCCATCGTTCGAGTGCTCTGGCGAGCATCGAGAGGCGAATGGGTTTACGAACCGTGCCGTTCATCCCCGCCTCGAGACAACGCGTTCGGTCTTCTTCGGTCACGCTGGCGGTCAGGGCGATCACGGGAAGCTCCTCGGTCCGGGGCGAGCGCCGAATTCGTTGAGTTGCTTGGAAGCCGTCCATCAGCGGCATGTAGCAATCCATGAAGACGATGTCGTAGTCGCCGCTCCTCGCCTTCTGCAGGGCTTCTCGACCGTCGACTGCGATGTCCACCTCGCATGAGAGCTTCTTCAGCAAGGCTTCGGTTACCATGCGGCTGGTCGGGTTGTCCTCAGCGACCAACACGCGCACGCCCTCACGGATCAAGAGGTCGCCCGTTCCTGTGGGGTCAGTCACGCGAAGCGTGTCTTCGGGTCCAGGCTCGAGGTCGATTTCCATCCAGAAATTCGTTCCCTGGTTGACCTCGCTCTTCACCCCGATCTCTCCCCCCATCAGGTCGACGAGCTGTTTGGCGATCGCGAGCCCCAGGCCGTTGCCCGCCGAGGTACGATGCGAGCCCGTGTCGCTCTGGTGGTAACGGGTGAAGATCCTGAGAAGAGACTCGTCCGGGATGCCTACGCCCGTGTCCCGCACCGAAAGGCGCACCCGAGTCTTGTCCGAGGACTCGACGGCCTCAGCACTGACGAGCACGAATCCCGACTCGGTGAACTTGATCGCGTTGTTGACGAAGTTGAGGAGCACCTGCCGGATGCGGCCGCTGTCTCCGATGAAGCGTCGGCCGGTGAAGCCCCTCATCTCGGACTCGAGACGGAGTGCCTTGGCCGCCGCGCGTGGCTGCATGAGGGCTGTCACGCCGTCGATGAGGACGCTCATGTCGAAAGACGAGTGCTCGAGCTCCACCTGGCCCTTCTGGAGCTGAGAGAAGTCGAGGATCTCGTCGACGATGCCGATCAAGGCATCTGCCGATTCGCGAATCGCCGTGATCATCTTCTCCTGCTTGCCGTCGAGCTCGGTGTCGAGCAGCAGGGCGCTCAGGCCGAGGACCCCGTTCATCGGTGTGCGTACCTCATGACTCATGTTGGCCAGGAACTCGGTCTTGGCTTGCGATGCGCGTTCGGCGGCGAGCCGGAGCTCCTCCATGCGAATGAGGGTGCGGCCGCGGGAGTAATTGATGCCAATCGTGACGGCGGAAAAGCCGATCAGGTATCCGCCGCTCTGCACCCAGTTGACTCCTCCGACCCAAAGTGAGGTGGTTCCCCAGCCGAGATCCCCGAGGATCATGATTGCGATCACCCACCTTCGACTGTGAATCAGCGCGCCCGCTGCAAACTGAACCAAGAGATAGAGATAGAAGTCGGAAGGTTCGCCGCTCAGGGCGTAGCCGAGCGTGATGGTCGCTGTCACCACGAGGAAGGCCACACCAGCGATGTGCACAGACCAGGTGAGTGGTGGCGGTTGCGAATGTGCCCGCCAACCGAATGCAAGCATGGCCGCCCCGGTGAGTCCGTACATGGTCATCAACTTGAGGTCGGTTTGGTTGAAGTCTGTGGACCACTGACCCGCGGACAACCCGAGGTAGGCGATGCCGGCACAAACCATCATCGTCACGAGGTGCGGCCCGGTGATCGTGTTCACCATGGCCCAGCGTTCGCTGGCGCTCAGCGGCATGCGGGCGGCAAGCGTCTCCACGGACGGGGCGGACCCCGGCGTCCCGTGCTGCTCTTTCTCCCGCATCACCCCCATAAACCCAGTCTATCGGGCGGGGCCACGCGATTCACGGCTTGTCGGGCGGAAGTTTGTTGCGTGCCTCACGAATCGTGCGAACCGCGGCGTCATGCAGCACCCCATTGGATGCGATTAGCTTTCCGGTGCGTGGGTCTGCCGCGGTGCCCTCGTAGGTCGAGAGCCGGCCACCGGCCTCCTGCACGAGGAGTGCTCCCGCACACATGTCCCAGGCGTTCAGCCCTTGCTCCCAATAGATGTCGTAGGTGCCGTCCGCGACTAGGCAGAGGTCGACCGAGGCGGCGCCGCAGCGCCGAATGCCTCTCGCTCGCTCTAGAAACAGCGCGAGCTCCGCGTGGTTGTTGTCTGGATTCGACCAGCGGTCGTAGGGAAATCCTGTGGCGCAGACCGCCTCGTCCAGCTGGCTGCGCGTCGAGACCGAGCACGGTGTCCCATTGCGAAACGCGCCCGCGCCCTTTGAAGCCTTCCAGGTGACGCCGAGCGCCGGTGCATGGACTACACCGGCGAGCCCCTGCGATCCGCGATAGAGCGCGATCGACACTGCAAAGAAAAAGTGCCCGTGGGCGAAGTTGGTCGTCCCGTCGATCGGGTCGACGTACCAGACCAGCTCGCCTTCTCCGCTCTCCGCGTTCTCTTCGCCGATGATCCGGTGCGCGGGGAACTCTCGGGAAAGATGCTCGCGGATCAGCTGCTCGCTCCCGAGATCGTACTCGGTCAACAGATCGAATCGCCCCTTGCGAGAAATCTCCCCGACCGAGCGCCAGCCTTTCATCACGAGCTCACCGGCTTGCAGCGCCACGCGCTCTGCAATCTCTAGAGCACGCCGACTTTCTTCTCCGATGGGCATGAAGCCGTGCATTTTCGCGGATTTCTAGCCCTGCGCCATCGGCATCTCGGCTGCTGTCCGGTGTTCGCTGGCATTTGGGGCCCAAAACCCGTAAAAGGCCGTGCGCTGCGAAGACGATGGTTCAAGCGCCTCGCGATGTAGGCAAATGTAGTTATGCCCGACAAAGATACCGTGACGCCGAGCCTTCGCAATCCATTGGAATTGGATGGCGACAACCGCTCCTCCGGCCAGGACGTGCAGGGCGGTGGACCCTACGACGATGCTGTTCGAGAAGGCGAGCTGCTGCGTGAGCGCCCGCGCACCGCCGCAGGCCCCGTGCAGATCGGAAGGCAGCACGCCAAGCGCCGCATGACGGTTTGGGAGCGCATCGACGTGCTCCGCGACAGAGGCACGGAGCCGACGATTCTGTTCCAGAACTGGGGCCCAAATCTCGACGGCGCTTCGCTCGTCACGGGGATCGTCAAGATCGGGGGGCGCGACGTCGCTCTCTACGGCCACGACTTCACGGTTCGCGCGGGCTCGATGGACGCGACCAACGGCACCAAGCTGGCCAACCTCATGCGCCTGGCCGGTAGGCAGGGGATGCCGCTGGTCGGGATGAACGACAGCGCTGGGGCATTCGTGCCGGCAGGCATTGGCGGCCTCGACGGCTACGCTGAGGTGTTCACCGCACTGCGCAAGATCAGCGGGGTCGTGCCGAGCATCATGTGCATGTTCGGCTACAACGCCGGAGGCGGCTCGTACTTGCCGAGGCAGGGCAGCTTCATGATCCAGCCCTCCAACACCTTTTTCGGCCTAACCGGTCCGGGCGTCGTGAAGTCGGTGCTGGGCGAGGATGTGACCGCGGACGAGCTCGGTGGCCCGGGCGTGCACGGGGCAAGCGGGGTCGTCGATCTCACTGTCCGTGATGAGGTTGGCGCCCTGCGCACCGCGCGGCGCTTGCTGAGCTATCTTCCTGGAAACAATCATGAATTCGCTCCATACCAAGAGACTTCAGACCCGATCAATCGTCCGACTGGCGAGATTTCCACGCTCCTTCGGAAAGCATTCAATTCGCCGACCGGGTTCAACACGCCGATCGACGTGAGCATCATCCTTCAGCAGATCTGCGACCATGGCGACTACTTCGAGCTTCAGCCGCAGCGCGCGCGCAACACGGTCACGGCGTTCGGCAGGCTTGGCGGGCATGTCGTCGGCTTCGTGTGCAACAACAGCGCGGTGGCGTCTGGGCAAATCGACGTCGACGCGGCATTCAAGAACTCGCGGTTCATTCGCTTCTGCAACCTCTACAACATTCCCGTGATCTTCATGGAGGACACGACCGGGTTCCTGCCGGGACGTGACCAGGAGAGCCGCGGCATCGTGCAGGCGGGTAGGGCGATGCTCGATTCGATCATCGATCTTCGTACGCCGCGCCTGTTGCTCATCATCCGCAACGCGTTCGGCGGCGCGTATGCGGCATTCAACTGCTACGCAGTGGGCGCCGATCACGTCATGGCGCTTCCGACGACGCGAGTCGCCGTCATGGGCCCGGCCGGCAAGGAGTTCGTCTACAAGAAAGAGATGCGAGACATGCGCAACCGCGCGAAGGTGCGGTTGCAAGAAGCGCTCGATGCCGGCGCATCCAAAGCGGATGCCGAGGCCGACGCGGCCGCGTGGATCAAGGAGCAGGACGCGGCATTTGGCGCTCGGTACGAGAAAGAGCTCATGAACCCCAAGGAGGCCCTGAGCCTGGGCTCGATCTCCGAGATCGTCATGCCGACCGACGTGAGGGCCTCGCTAGCGAAGAACCTCAACTTCTACCTGTCCCATTACACCCCAGAACCGTTGCAGGCGGTTCAGCGTGAGTTCCACTGATGGCTTCCAGCAGTTATATGCACAACCCGCTAATTCACCGGGATCGCCGCCTCGGACAATCCGAGTCCGACTGGGTGCGCTCGTTCGGCTGCGAGGACATGACCGTCCTCATCGTCTGCCGCGGGCCGATTCGTCGGGAGGCGCTCGACATCTTCGATGAGATGGGGATGGCCAAGGTAGGAATCCTTCTTTCCGAGAAGGACTCCATCGTGTACCCGCGGGCGCTGGCGCCAGAGCTTCGGCGATTGGACCCGTCGCGTGTTCACGCGGTCTCCGACTACACCGGCGCGAGCAAGGAAGAACGAACCGAACGCATCGCGCAGATCATCAGCATCGCCAAGGACAATGGCTACGATTACATCTTTGCTGGCTACGGGTTCATGGCGGAGGACGAAGAGTTCGTCCGATCGATCGAACAAGCCGGCCTTCGTTTCATCGGCCCCTGCTCGCACACGGTTCAAGCGGCCGGCTTCAAGGACGAGGCGAAACGCACCGCAGAGCAACTGGACGTCAGTGTCACGCCGGGCATCAACAACGCTACGGCCCGGCTTCTTCTACGAAAGTTCCCAGACCGCAAGGCACTGAAAAAGCTCGCGAAGAAGCACGGCCTCGACGTAGCGGAACTCGGCGACGACGGCCTCGGGCTCGAGACGGTGGCAGATGCGGTGCTTGGGGCCTCCTACGACGCCGGCATCGACCTCTACACCGTCGATGAGCTTGCAGAGCAGATCCAAATCGAAGTGGCCAGCATCGTCGACGAGTACGAGGGCAGTCGCATCCGCCTGAAGGCGATTGGCGGTGGCGGCGGCAAGGGACAGCGCATCGTGGACAGGGCCGACCAGGCGCCACCCATGGTTCGTGAGATTCTCAGCGAGGTGAAGGCGCTCGGGGTCGGCGACAACAAGAACATCCTCGTCGAGCTCAACATCGAGACCACCCGTCACAACGAGATTCAGCTCCTCGGCAATGGCGAGTGGACGGTGTCGCTTGGCGGGCGCGACTGCTCGCTTCAAATGCACGAGCAGAAGCTGCTCGAGGTCTCGATCACACAAGAGACGCTCGGCGCTGCGGTCGAGCGCGAGCGTGCCGCGGGCAACGAAACCGGCGCCGCTGCGATCGAGCAGGATCTCCAGATTCTCCGTCGCATGGAGGAAGAAGCCGAGCGCTTTGGTGAAGCGGTCAAGCTCGACTCCGCCTCGACGTTCGAGTGCATCGTCGACGGGCCGCGTCACTACTTCATGGAAGTCAACACGCGCATTCAGGTCGAGCATCGTGTCTCCGAGCTTTGCTACGCGCTCCGCTTTCACAATCCCGACGACGCCGACGACTCTTTCGACGTGTACTCGATCGTCGAAGCGATGGCTTTGCTGGCCAAACACAAGGTCAGGCTTCCCCGGCCCGAGCGGGTTCAGCGCAACGCCGGTGCAGTGGAAGCGCGCCTCAATGCGACGGACCAGTCGCTTTCTCCGCACGCAGGCGGCGAAATCATGTCCTGGTCGGATCCGATCGAAGGCGAGGTTCGCGACGACCAGGGGATCTGTTTCAAGAACCCCGATACCAATCTGTTCATGCGCTACAAGCTGGCCGGCGCGTATGACAGCAACATCGCGCTCCTGGTTACGACCGGGGATGATCGCCGTCAGAGCTACGACCACTTGCGTGAGGTGCTGCGGCGCACGGTCCTTCGAGGATCCGACCTTCAAACCAACCTACAGTTCCACTACGGGCTCGTGCATTGGTTCCTAGCGAACGGCGTCGATGCCAAGCCTACGACGCGATTCGTGGTTCCCTACTTGACGCTCGTCGGAGAGCTCCGGCGAGAGGCCAATGAGATCGACCCCTACTACGCGTACGATCGTCTCTGCGGACAGTACTTGAAGGCTGTTTCGGGAGATCCAGCCGCTGCTCGAGCGACCAACGACATTTCGGTGTTGAAAAGGACTCTGCTCGGCCGACCGCTCGGTCGCGTGCTGAGGCAGCCGCACCTGCTTTCCGCCTGGCTCAGCTCGAACAGGAATCATTTCGAGGTCAAGGACCGCCGCGTCACCTGGCTGCGCAACCCGCTCCTGGTGATCGCAGAGACGTACGAGTTGCTTCACATGGACGCTGGCGTGGACCTGCCGGCCGCGCATCGAATCTGGGAGCAAGATCAGACCGTCCTACGTGATGGTGCGGCGTTCTACGCCGCGGTACAGGCGCGTGTGGGTGACCTGTCCTGGCCCGAGGTCGATGCGCTTCTAAAGCGTGAGAAGCCTGCGAAGGGCTTCGACGCGAAAAACTGGCAAGCGGTGCGTGAAGCGCATCTTGGCTTTCAGCTCGGGACCGAGCTCTACAGCCTGCTGCCGCTGATCGCCGACAAGGTCGGTTTCTTCGACCTTTGCGTGAACGACGATCTGACCATCAGCATTCCGGAGCGGCTCTTTGATCGCGACCATCAGGCAAAGATGAAGAAGGTGCTCGTGCCACCTCCGGTGAACAAGGCCGACGAGATCGTCGCCGTGAGTGGCGGCATGTACTACGCGCAGGAAGCGCCTGGCATGCCCTGCTTCATCGAGGAGGGCCAGCACTTCGAGATCGGCGATCCGCTCTACATTGTCGAAGTCATGAAGATGTTCAACAAGGTGTACGCGCCGTTCGCCGGAACAGTGGACAAGATCCTCGTCGCCACGGACGGCACCATCGTTTCCAAGGGTCAGCCCCTCTTCAAAGTCACGCCCGACGAAACCTTCGTCGAGGAAGACCCCGCCGAGGTCAAAGCCCGCGTGCGGTCGAACACCGAGCAGTACCTGACGGCCGTCGCCTAACGACATGTTGCCAATTGTAAGGGGTCTGACCCCTTTTCGCGTGCCTAGAGGCGGTCGTCTCGGCTGGTGGCTAGGACTACTCGGTTGCGGCCGGCGGCTTTTGCGCGGAAGAGGGCCCGGTCGGCGGTGGTCATCAGGCGGGCCTTGATGTCGCTCGGGGGCTGGCCGTTGAGGTGTCGCAGGCCCTTGAGGGTGGCGACGCCCACGGAGACGGTGATCTTCGGGAGCGTCCCTGCGGGTCGCATTGGGCCGGCCGTGCTTGCGGCGACGTGGCTTCGCAAATGGTCCGCTAGTGCGCGGGCGCTTTCCTTCGAGGCGCGCTTCTGGACGACGACAAACTCGTCGCCTCCGAAACGGAATACGTCGCCGACGCCGGCCGCAGCTTCGTGCAGCGCCTTGCCGGTGCGCTTTAGCGCTTCGCTCCCCGCCGCGTGACCGAGCTTGCTGTTCACGCGCTTCAGATGATCGACATCCACGAACATGAGTGCCATGTCGCGCTCGCCTCGTCTTGCGGAAGACACCGCCTTCGTCAGCAGGCTGTTGAGCTCTCGCACGTTCCGGAGCCCCGTCAGTGGATCGTGCGCGGCGAGGCCTTCTTGTCGTCGAAGCGAAGAGGTTTGGACCCACGATGTCGTGATATAGCGTGCCAGCCCGGCGACGACTCGCGCATCACGCGCTGTGAAGCGAGCCGGTGACTTCGGGTTGACCAACTGCAGAAGTCCGAGCGGCCGGATCCCGTCGTGCAGCGGCGCCAACAACGCCAGTTGTGTTTCGTGTGATGAGCGAGTGGAGAACTGTGGATCGGACGTGAGCGCCGAAGCGACAAAAGGCGTTGTCCGGCCGAGCGCGCGCTTGGCCAGCTCTCGGTGAAGTGGAACCCCGCGCTCGAGGAGAAACTTCGCATTGGGACCACATGCCGCGACGCAGCGAAGAGAGTCCACGCTCTGCCCAATGAAGATTGCGCCCGCGGTCGAGCGGACGGCGAGTGCGGCTGCCCCGAGTCCCTCTTCGAGCACACGCATCACCGGCCGTGCCCGGGAGCGCGACGCCCCGAGCACGGATTCCTCGAGCTGTGCCCCCCTCAAGGTGTGAATCCGCACAATCAAATCGTAGGCATTGCAGGCACGATAAGCCAATCGAGTGGGCTTTTGTGCTGCTTTGTAGGCATCCATTGGCTCGATGGTGACGTTCCCGGCAGGCGATTCATTACTCGGTCACCTGGTGAAGCTTCAGACCGTGCAAGTCATCGACAAGTTCTTCTGAGTAACGGGTTCCCGAGGTTACACTAAGGTCTTGAGCGGGGGTTTCGTTGCCGAACAAGGATGATCTGCTTCGGCAGTATCGAACGATGATGATGATCCGCCGATTCGAAGAAGAGTCGGCGCGCAATTACGCCAAAGGTAAGATCGGCGGATTCCTTCATCTATACATCGGACAAGAAGCCATCGCGGTTGCCGCTGCCGAAGTCCTCGAAGATCGCGACTACATCTTCCAGACTTATCGCGATCACGGCATTGCGCTCGCTCGCGGGATGTCCGCCAAGAGCGCGATGGCAGAGCTCTTCGGCAAGGATACCGGCTGTTCACGGGGCCTGGGCGGCTCGATGCACTTCTTTGATGTCGAGCGGGGCTTCCTCGGGGGCTGGGGAATCGTCGGCGGACATCTGGCCTTGGCGGCGGGGACGGCATTCAAGTCCAAGTACCTAGGCGAAGATAGTGTCACCGTCTGCTTCTTCGGTGACGGGTCGACCAACATCGGTGGCTTCCACGAGGCGATGAGCCTGGCGGGCTTGTGGAAGCTCCCTGTCGTCTTCGTTTGTGAGAACAATCAGTATGCGATGGGCACTCCGCTCGAGCGAACGAGTCCGCTCAAGGATCTGTCAATCAAGGCCAAGGGCTACGGCATGGTCGGCGATCGTTTCGACGGCCACGATGTCGAGGTTGTCCAGGAGCGCATCGCCGTAGCGGTCGACCGTGCCCGCGCAGACGGCGGCCCAACGTTCATCGAGATTCTGACCTACCGGTTTCGTGGCCACTCGATGAGCGACCCGGCGAAGTACCGGAGCCGCACAGAGCTCGAGCAGCGCAAGGAGCAGGACCCTGTCGTCCTGGTGCGCGAGCGGCTGCTGGGGCTCAGAGTCGATGAGAACGCGCTCGACGACATCGACCTCGAAGTGGACGAAGAGATCGATGCGGCGGTGCGATTCGCCGAGGAGTCAGAACCGGCGCGCGAAGAAGTGATGATGAGCACCGTGCTCGCCCCGGAGGGCGACTCGTGAGGGAGCTCCGCTACAGAGAAGCGCTCCGCGAAGCGATGTTCGAAGAAATGGAGCGCGACGATCGCGTGTTCCTGATGGGTGAAGAAGTCGGGCACTATCAAGGGGCGTACAAGGTGTCCGAGGGCCTGCTCGACAAGTACGGAGAGCGCCGCGTGATCGACACGCCGATTGCCGAGGCGGGTTTTGCGGGCGTCGGCATCGGCGCTGCGATGGTTGGCCTTCGGCCGATCATCGAATTCATGACCTGGAACTTCTCCTTCGTCGCCTTTGATCAGATCATC
>Ga0209567_10001501_pt1 | contig 11911 bp, 9 predicted proteins | sample COG_12_FD_184756 | JGI IMG/M metagenome (GOLD analysis project Ga0209567, IMG submission 184756) | Pelagic marine sediment microbial communities from the LTER site Helgoland, North Sea, for post-phytoplankton bloom and carbon turnover... | ecosystem: Environmental > Aquatic > Marine > Neritic...
AGTGGTAAAACCACTTTACTACGAACAATTGCAGGGATATATACGCAAGATTCAGGAAATATTGTAATAGATGGTATCATAGCTCCTTTATCGCAATTAGGTACTGGATTTCATGAAGAACTTGATTCAAAAGAAAATATTTTAATGTCAGGATTATTGATGGGGATGGAAAAAAGCAAAATTTTACAAAAGACAAATGACATAATAAAATACGCAGAGTTGGAAAAGTTTAGCGGGATGAAGCTAAAACATTATTCAACTGGGATGCGTGCAAGATTAGGATTTTCTTTAGCACTACAGATGAATCCAGACATCATGCTTGTTGATGAAGTCTTATCAGTAGGAGATAGAGAATTTCGGGAAAAAAGTTTCAAGTCATTTGTTTCATTTAAAGAAAAAAATAAAACCATTGTATTGGTAACTCATAATTTAGGTCCACAATTAAAAATAGCAGATCGTGTGGTATTAATGGAGAATGGCAAGATTACTCTAGTTGGAGATCCAGATCAAGTTGTGAAAAAATACATGAATGATATCAAAACTAACTAAATAATTTAATGAATACATCAAGTCAATTAAAAATAATCCAAGATATTTTGAATTAAATAATAAATCTACATCAGGGAAATTAGAATTTTAAAAAGATATTAACTGAAAGTGCAAACAATCTAAATGGATGAGTATCATAAAAAAAATTGTTAAAAGAGATACTATCATGTGGTGAATGGTATTATAAAATCAATTATCTAATGATTAGCTAAGTAAAACTTCACTGTTCAGATGAAGTAACTTTGAAGATTCAGCCTGGGTTCAGTGAGAAACAGGCCTAGAAGTAAGAAAAAACTGAATAAATTTGATAGTAATTTAGGGTAATGTTATCAGAAGTTAGAAATGACTTGATGTAAGTACCTACAACCCCATGGAATTCCTCGAATATCTCAAATGGTTCAAATGATGCGAAGTACTTCATGAAAGAATTTACAGCATTATTCTATTGAGAAGTATTGTTTAGCATTCTTGAAGATTAAAATGGAATTTTAACTTTAGGTTTTTTCTTTTTAGTATGCTATTCAAAACTTCTCGGTATCTTTTTTCATAGTCTTGAAATATTTTTCTGAATGCAAAATCACTCATTTTCTCAAATTCTTTTGTTTGAGTGTATTTCGTAATTTTTTTGTATTTATTTCCGGTTATTGTTTGTGGAATTTCTAATTTTTCTCCTTTTTTGTATTTTAGACTAAGTAAGATAGACAGATAATCTTGTAGAGTATATGCATATATCGTATTTACAATAGATTTTTGAGTGTTAATATCATAATTGTTTAATACAGAATACCAATCATCATCAATCCAATTTAGAAAATGACAATCCTGTTTTAACAAGTCAAAGGATTCAAAGAATTTTTAATCGTTTTACATCCAGTGGCTGAACTAAATCAACCACATTCACTTTTGGATCAATTCCAGAGTTAAGGAAAAATTCTCTCATTTTTACAATATCTAGAGGGGTTTGCTTTTTCAAACGATGGTATTTTAAAAAATGTGACAGTCCAAGTTTCACCCGTGTGATCTTGATTAACATTAGTTTTATAGTGTATTTTATTAAATTTATACACTATATTTCATATCCCATGTTTTTTAGATTTTCACCCATTATTTCATTCATAATATATTTTTCTTCTTCATTAAAATTATTTTCCCATCCTCCAATCTTAGCACTTCTGTTAAATTTTCCTGAACCTTTTTTCTCAGAAGGAATATTTTTGAAATCATACATTTCTATAATTCTTTTTAACTCTGTATCTGAAATTTTTATTCCTATGAAATCGTATATTTTTTGCAGCTCATTTACTGTGTCATTTTTTAATTTTTCGTACTTTACTAAAAGACGATGATTCGGATCGTGATTTTGATAAGCATTATTAATTACTTTTATTGTCAGATTCCACAAAACTGAATAGTATCTAATGTGATTTTTTCTAAGCTTAGGTGTATCTAACAATTTTAGATTTGCCCATGAACCCTTGGTGTGCATGTCTATTCTAGAATCCAGCACATCTCTACCGTCTCTTAATAAGAAAATCATTTTTGATTTTGGAAGAGTTTGACATAAAATATCTGCACTATTACTTCCAACTGGTTCTTTAATTATTATATTTTTTTTAAAAGATGGTGATTGTGAGAATGAACGATTCAAAATTAATTTTCTTAACGATGGAATCCAATTCTTTTTATGATGAGGAGAAAAAAAATAATGTCCAGTTATAGATTGTGTATCGTAAAACCTATCAATTTTTGGGTTAGCATCCTCTGTTTTTTTATAAGTTTCAACCAGTCCCAAATGAAAACCGATGTCTGGTTCAAACCAAATATAATTTTCAGGATGTAATAAAAGTCTATTACCAAGCCATGTTGTTCCACTTCTGGGAGATGCAAAAATCCATACAATTTTCTCTTCAATCCTATTTTCTTCCTTAGAATTTAGCAATGGAAATTCTGGAACATCATATTTTTCAACATCGTCATAGTTTTCAGTAGTCTCATCTACTTCTTCAAATCTTATTGAGTCAAAATCTTCGTAATTAATCTCAACATTACTTCTTACTGGAGTTTCTGTATTAATTCTATATCCAATAATTATATTCTCTGTTAAATCCGGTGTTTTAAAAATTAGAACATAGTCTTTTTGATTTTCAGAAAAATCATTTATCCACTTTATAAATCTCTTAATTTCATTTCCCTCAGAATCCAATGTAAATATCGAAAAATATGATGAATATGGGTCTCCTCTCATGCCTACGCATTTAAAAATTATTTTGTATGTTTTATTGGGAAATACCCTTTTCTTATTTGAATTTAATGCAAATGTATTGTCTTTTGAAACTGTTATTGACTTTAACATGAATACAGTCTCATAATTGCTTAATAAAAATAATATTATAATATGTATAATTTTCATTAAACTGTTCAAATCAAAGTTTCAATGGAATAATTTCTATCGGACAATTCCATAAATCCCAGTTTAACGTAATAATATTGGATCAAGGATTGGCATTGCAAGAGTAATCGCCCAAAACATTTAAACTTCTTCCTTTAGTCCACCAATATGCGAATTTGTCATAATCTTCTAAGTAAAATATTTTTCATAACATCAGATAGTTCTGCCTTGCCGTACAGTCTTTGAATAAATTCAATGTCTTGTTTTTGTTTTATCATTATTCTCAATGATAATTTTTTCTAAAGGAAGTATCTTTTTCATTTAAAACCTTGTTTGAAAAATGTGTATTTCCGGAACATGGTAAATCCACAGATAAATCAGGTAGTGGATTTATTACGCCATAATGCTAAAAATACAATCATACTTCATAAACAATATACTATTTTTTGGATTTAAACTTGTGATTGAAATACTTCATTAACTAGTTAGATAATCAATTCTCATACATATGTTGGAAATTAGTGTAACTTCAAAAGAAAAATTTGTTTCATCAAATAAAATTACAGTAGAATCAAATAAAAAATATCTAATTTCTATCAAATCTACAGGAATATTTGGGGAACAGTATTGTGCATATTTTGGAGTTGTAATGTTTGATGAAAATGATAACGAAGTATCTCGTAGGATTCAGTGGCTAAATGACTTTTCTGGAAAAGAACAAACATACAAACTAGTGTTCACAATTTTAGAGAATGTAAAATATGTCAAGGTAATTTACAGGATAAATGAAGAGGTTCCAATCAAATCAGATTGTAGATATACATTAACTCCTCTAGAAAAAATTAAATTTGTTGAAACTAATGAGGAGGAAATTTCTTATCTACCAGAAGATTTTGTTTTACCTAAACCTAGAGGTCCTACTCCAAACGATGAAAGAGATTTAGAAAAAAATATCGTTTGGATTTTTTCATCTCCAAGAGGTGGCACATCTTGGCTAGGAACCCAATTACTAGAATACAAAACATTATCTATCAATGAACCATACATCGGTTTTCATTTAGGAATTAACGAACCAAAAATACAAGATAAAATTGAAAGAAATATTGATTTATTTGAAAAAGATCCTGACTATTTTTTCTCGTCTAGATACAAAAAGATTTGGCAGTACTTTCTTAGGAAACTCATACTAGGCAGAATATACGGTCAATTTCAGGACACGAAAACACCAATTATAATAAAAGAACCCAATGGAGGAACTGGTGCAGATATTGTATTGAGATGTGTACCTCAATCAAAAATAATCTTTCTGATTCGGGACGGAAGAGATGTAGTAGATTCGTGGATTGATGGATTAAAAAAAGATTCGTGGTTTACAAAAAGATATAGATTTACTGCATGGAATGAAAAAAACAAAAATGATGAAATAATAAGACAGTCATTATACTGGGTAAAAACTATGGAAATAATAAAATCAGCATATGAAAATCATTCTAAAGAACTTCGATACGCAGTAAAGTATGAGAATTTACGAAATAATACGTTTGAAGAATTAAAAAAAATATATGATTTCATTGGTATTGAAATTCTTGAAAAAGAATTAGAAAAAATTATAGAAAAACACAGTTTCAAAAATATTCCTTCTGAGAAAAAAGGTTCAGGAAAAGTAACTAGAAGCGCAAGCCCAGGTAAATGGAAAGAAAATTTCACTCAGGAAGAGCAAAACATTATGAATGAAATAATGGGTGAAAAATTAAAAGAGTTGGGATATTAGTTTGTAATTATGGGAATTTTTGAAGAAGGTGGATGTCTTGACGAGGATTGCCTTTGGCACCTTCTAATATGGAACTAATAAGTTTCAAATTACTAGGTAAAATTGTAGAAATTGAACCAGAAGGGTGATAGGCCATACACATATTCTCTCCTTCGTTTAAGGAATCTTGAACAATAATATTTCCATTATCAAATTTTTTACGGTCTTTACTATCTATAATTGCCCCCCTTTCAAAATCCCCATGAGTGCTAACCAATAGAAATCCACCATTCTTTAGAATCCTTGTCAGTTCTATGATCCATTCTTTTTGAGTATCTATTGTTAAATGAGTTAATACAGAAAATGCAAAAATAAAATCAAACATTTCGTTATCATAAGATAAAGGAGGTTTCAGGGAATTAATCCTAAATTTTGCAAATGGTAAATTTTGTTTACACCAATTAATTGACATATGATTATAATCGGTTCCAAAAAACTTTGTTTTATTGTATTTTTGTAGATGTGATAGTACTCTTCCACAGCCACATCCAAAATCAAGTACAGATTCTAAATCATCAAGTTTACTATCTACTGATTTTAATGTTTTTTCTATAGAATATGCTGCTAATGCACCTCCTTTTATGAACCAATTCTTATCGTCCATCCCTGCTACAAGTTGTCGTAAATCAGAAGGGGGGACAGGAGTTAGAAATCCAGGGTAAGTCTCATCTATCAGATTCATTGTACCATCTTCTGTAACAGAAATTATTCTATTTGCATGTACTATTGAAAAAAGTTCATGCCCAGATTTAACATAAATCTCAAGAAGATGATAACCTGATTTTAAAGGAGGTAATTGGAATTTTCCATGCCAGCCACATCGTAAATACTCTAAAGATTGACTTGCAATATCTTTTCTTTCATCTCCAAGGGTTACCGTACCTAAGAAAGTTGAATCCAATAATATAGAAACGCTATCAACTGGTGCACCATTTGTTGTAGATAAAGCCCATCCTTGCATATTTAAAATAAGATTATTTTCTTCAAAAGAAATTTTGGTTATACGACCAGCAATATGATGTAAGTTGGGGAAATTTTCTTTAATATCAGGACACCAAAAGGGGTAACTAAAAAGATCTATTGGTAAAACTTTGATTGGCATCAATGTAGTAGAATTTTTAATATTAAACCATGAATCATTTTCTTTAACTAAATCAAATTCAAGAAAGTAATCTCCAGCTTTGTTAGGAGTTTTTACAATAACAGCTAATATGATTTTTTCAGATGGTTCAAGATCATGAGGCAGGAATGTTCTTAGTCCCTCATTTTCTAGTATTTTTTTTTTGCGGTTTAACCAATGATAAGAAAGATTTATTGGATTTTTTTCATTTTTGGAATATGCAGGAAAAACATCTTTGCTATTGTTTTCTATACTGAGAGAAATATTGAATGTACTATTTACTCTTAAAAATTGGATTTTCTTGTCTAAGATTTCAATTTTTGCAGTTAATGTTTCGTTTTGTAATGTTTTAGGGGTATGATCAGGATTTTTTGTTAATCTTTCAAATACCATATAGAATTAAAGTTATGACAACAGGATAAAAATTGTTTTATTATAATTTCTTAGATCGTAGAAGTCCTTAAATCTTGGATTTTGATTTTGAAATTTGATAAATTAATGAAATTAAGAGGTTATAAAAAATGAAAAAAACTGTAATTTTTCATCCTTTTTTGTTGGCAATATTTCCAATCATTTTTTTGTTTTCACATAATGTAAATAATATATACGCTGAAGAGGTAATTCTACCATTACTGTATGCAATATCTGGTACATTCTTAATTTGGATTGTATTAGGTTTTATATTAAAAAGTAGAATTAAGGCAGGCTTTGTAGTTTCTCTTGGATTAATTGTATTTTTTTCTTATGGGCATATTTTCATGCTGTTAAATACATATTTTCCAATGGAAGATATAAAACAAGATTTTTTGTCTTATCATTTAATCTTATTCATACCGGTACTAGTTTTGTTTGCTCTTGGTTCATATTATTTCGTAAGGACAAAAAGACCATTAAACAATGCTACAAAGATAGTAAATTTTATAGCTGCATCTCTTGTTGTTATTTCTTTTGTGGGGATTGGGGAATATTATATAACAGAAAGTTATTCCCTTAATCAAATCCAAAATATTCCTAAAGAAAGCTCAGTCCAGATTACAGAATCAAACAAGTTTCCTGATGTGTACTATATCATTCTTGATGCTTATGCTGGATCATTATCACTACAAAAAATGGAAAATTATGATAACAGTGATTTCCTAGATTTTTTATCAAAAAAAGGATTTCATATTGCTTCAGAAAGTTTTAGTAATTATCAAGGCACTAGATTTTCCATACCCTCAACTTTACACATGAATTATATTCAAAATACGGTAGATATAAAAAACATAGATCTTACTGACGGAAGGGCATTAATTGAGGTTTCACGTGATAATCCAGTATTTAAAAATTTTAAATCCAAAGGTTATATAATATATTCAATAGAATCAGGTTCCGTACATACCACAAACATGAACAATGTTGATTTTCGATTATGTACAAATGAAGATACTGCATCACAAAGTGAATTTGATTCTCTGTTAATTGAAACCACGATTTTAAATCCAATACAAACTAAATTATTTTCTGATGCCAATCGGGAAAAAATCCTTTGTGGATTTTCTGAATTATTACATATGAAAAATAATAATGATACTCCAAAATTTGTATTTGCTCACATAATGCTTCCACATAGACCTTATGTTTTTGGTCCAACTGGTGAACCAATAGATTCAGGAAGTCTTGCTCTCAGAGATGATGGGATACAAAAATGGAATGCAGAGCACTATATTGGACAATTAGAGTTTGCAAATTTAAAAATGAAAGAGCTCATAGAGAAATTAACTGAGACAGAAAATTCTTCAATTATAATAATTCAATCAGATCACGGTATGCGAAAGGGCGGATATAATAATGGATACGAATTCGTGCTTAGGAATTTTAATAATTTCAAAGCATATAATTTCCCTGACGGAGAGAGAAATATTGATTTTGAAACAACTACTCCCGTAAATTCTTTTAGAATTTTATTTAATTTGTTGGGAGATGAACATGACTTATTGGAAGATAAGTTATACGTAGTAAGCAAAGAAGGAGATCAGTTCAAAGACGTAACTGAAGCTCGGAAAAAACCTAATCCTAGTAATCTACTTGATTAGTTTCAAGAACGTATGATGAATGTTGTTATTTTTATAAGGGATGGAAAACGACAATGAACAATGACATTACAGAAAACATTTAGTCGCATAAAAATTCAACTTGCAGCAATCTCGTTACTTTTACCAGGATTTATAATTTCAGATGCATATGCATACCTTGATCCTGGTTCTGGCAGTATTGTTATCCAAGCTATTATAGGAGCATTAGTAGGAGTAGGCATTACAATTAAGGTGTATTGGGAAAAATTGAAAATGAAGTTTTTTTCTATGAAAAAGTGAAAATTGCTAAATGAGCCTTTCCGTAGACAACCGAGTTCTTTTAGGGATCCAAGCGGGTTCCTTTTTTGGAATAATGGAGTGTTATACAGGCAAATAAACAGTGTCTATAAGGATGAATATGACTTTTTAATTTCATCTGGACTTTATGATCATCTTCTAAATTCGAATTTAATAATTCCACATGTTGAATCTGATAGCTTGGCTCACAATCCAAAAACAATGTATAAAATTATTCAACCTGAAATAATACCGTTTATTTCTTATCCCTATGAATGGAGTTTTACTCAATTAAAACAAGCAGCGCTATGTACTCTAGAAATACAAAAAATTGCAATGAATTTTAACATGACTTTAAAAGATTCTAGTGCATATAATATACAATTTAAAAATTGTAAACCCATCTTAATTGATACTCTGTCTTTTGAAAAATATCATGAAGGCCAGCCTTGGAGTGCATATAAACAGTTTTGCCAGCATTTTCTTGCACCTCTGGCATTGATGAGTAAAAAAGACATTAGATTAAGTCAACTGTTACGAATTTACATAGATGGTATTCCTCTTGATCTTGCAGATAAATTACTTCCAACACGTGCTTTATCTTCATTCTCGTTAATCTCCCATATTCACTTCCATGCTAAAAGTCAAAAGCATTATGAGAATAAGAATGCCAAAGTAAAAGAGAGGAAAGTCAGTCGTCGATCGATGACAGGAATAATAGAAAGTTTGATTTCTGGAATTAAAAAATTAAACTGGACTCCAGAAGGAACAGAATGGGCAAATTACTATGATGACATAAATTATTCACATAAAGGATTTGAACATAAAAAACAGATCGTTTCAACAATAATTGAAAAAATAAAACCAAAGTTTCTATGGGATCTCGGTGCAAACATGGGAGAATTTAGCCGTATTACAAGTGATAAGAAAATTGAAACAATTGCATTTGATGTTGATCCATCTGCAGTTGAAAAAAATTTTCTTGAATGTATTAAAAAGAACGAAACAAAAATTTTGCCGCTTTTACTTGATCTTACTAATCCGAGTCCAAGTATTGGCTGGAATAATGTAGAACGACATTCATTAATAGAGAGAGGCCCAGTTGATACTGTCATGGCTTTGGCATTGATCCATCATCTAACAATATCGAATAATCTTCCTTTAAACAAAGTTTCAGAGTTTTTTGAAAAAATTTGCCATCATTTAATTATTGAATTTATTCCAAAAACAGATTCTCAAGTAAAACGACTTTTGTTGAATAGAGAAGATATTTTTCCTAATTATAATCAGGAAAATTTTGAAAAAGAATTCTCGAATAATTTTAAAATAATCGAATCTTTCAATATACAAGAATCAGAACGAGTTATTTATCATATGGAAAAATTAAGTATAACATAAAAAACAGATTCTTTAATAATTAATGCTTTTTCTCTAGTTTGCATTATTTTTGTAAATATTCTTACATTTTCTGTATTCTCTTCAATTGAATATTTTATTTTAATGCTAAAAATGTAAATTTAGGGTAATGAAGTTTAATTTGATGCAAAAACCTCAGGATAACCTAGATTCATTTAATCTAGATAAAATCATTTTTGAAAAAATCAATAGGATTAAGGAACTAACAGAAGAAATTGCAAAAAGAGATTTAGAGTTAGAAATTCTTGATGAAGATATTCAAGAATTTCATCAAAAAATTAAGAAAAAAAATGAGGGGATTACAAACTTGGATCAGTTAGTTAGACAGAAAGAGTATGAGATTACAAACTTGGATCAGTTAGTTAGACAGAAAGATACAGACTTGGATGTACTTACTAATGCTCTAAATAATAAAAATTATGAATTAATCGAGACAAGAGAAGAGATTACACAAATTCATAATAGTATAATTTTTAGATTTTCAAAGAATGTTTCAAAAACAATTGATTCCATATTCCCAAATAATAGTAAAAGGGGAGAATTCAAAAAAGTTGTAATAGTTAGTATTATTTTAATTAAACAGAAAGGCCTAAGAAAATATATTTTAGCAGTTAAAGATAAAATTAGAAGAAAGGAATTCAATCTAAATAGGATTGATTTTTCAAATTCAAATTTGGCAGTATCAGAAAAAGATAAAACAATGTTAATTAAAAAAGTACAAGATAACCATAAAAATCGACTAAAAATTAGACCTTCTTCAAAATCAGAACTTCAAAATGATGGATTTATAATTCCAGATGATAAGGAATTGATATAGCAACACATGGAAGAAATGAATTCTGAAATTGCAATTTGTACGATAATTTCTAAAAACTATTTGGCTCATGCGAGAGTCCTAACAGAATCTTTTCTAAAAAATAATCCAAATGGAAAAGTATTTGTTTTATTGGTCGACACAATAGATGAAAAATTTGATCTAAACAAAGAAAAATTTAGCTTGGTGAAAATTGATGAAATAGGAATTGAAAATTTAGAATCATTTTGTTTCAAATATGACATTTTAGAGCAAAATACTGGAGCAAAGGCAAATTTCTTAAAATATCTTTTTGAGAAATATAATTTAAAAAAATTGGCCTATTTTGATCCGGATATTATGATTACAAATAGTCTCGAAAATTTATGGGGTTTATTAGATAAAAAATCAATTGTACTTACACCTCACCTAACTAGTCCGATAACAGATGACAGGCATCCATCAGAAATGGACATACTAAGATCAGGAAGTTACAATTTAGGATTTATAGCATTATCAAATAATGAAATCAGTTCAAAATTTTTAGATTGGTGGATTCCTCATCTTATGAAACAGGGATTTAGTGATATAGAAAATGGTCTATTTACAGACCAAAAATGGATTGATCTAGTACCTTCAATTTTTGATGATGTGTACATTATTAGGCATCCCGGTTACAATGTAGCATATTGGAATCTTCAACAAAGAAATGTAGAAATTTTAAACAAAGATACGATTAGCGTCAATAATAAACCAGCATATTTTCTTCATTTTAGTGGGTTTTCTCCAGAAACAATGGAAAGCATTTCAAAGCATCAAAATAGATTTTCTCTAAGAAAGATTGAATCTGTAAGGCCACTTTTTGAATTATATCGAGATTTGTTGGTTGAAAATGAGTATTTAGAAATTAAAAATTGGAAATGTAAATTTGATTATTTTGATAATGGTATAAAAATTCCAAAATTAGCTAGAAAAATATATGCAAAAGTTTTAGATGAAGGAAAAAATTTTGAAAATCCTTTCTCAACATCAGAGACAAATTCTTTCTTAAATTTTTTAAATGAAAATGTGGATAAAGAAACTCCCACAATTACCAGATTATGGTACGAATTATACAAAGAAAGAAAAGATTTGCAGGATACATTCCAAGATTTATTTGGAAAAGATAGAAAATCTTATGTTCGATGGATTGAACAAACTTTAAAAAAAGATTATGACTTTGATAGAATATTCTTACCATCAAATTTGTTATCAGAAACAGATCAAATTAGAATTAACCAATCAGAAGTTGATGGAACAATTAGAAGAAAATTAATTGAAAAAAATATGCATAAATTAAATCTCAATGAAATTGCAATTAATGTTTCTGGCTATTTAAAGGGAGAATTTGGGATTGCCGAAGCGGGAAGAAGTTATGCTACTGCGATTAAAGATGTTGGTATCCCATTTGTTCTAAACAATATAGATTCACCGCTACATAGGA
>Ga0209567_10001506_pt1 | contig 11885 bp, 10 predicted proteins | sample COG_12_FD_184756 | JGI IMG/M metagenome (GOLD analysis project Ga0209567, IMG submission 184756) | Pelagic marine sediment microbial communities from the LTER site Helgoland, North Sea, for post-phytoplankton bloom and carbon turnover... | ecosystem: Environmental > Aquatic > Marine > Neritic...
ATCGTTTGCAAGTTGCTAAAGTTTTAAAATTTCCCAGTTAGGCAGTTGAAATCCAAACCTTTTGTTGATTGTAGGCTGGAGGATATGATGCGTCATGAAATTACTGTAAAGAAGATAGCGGACCTGATCATTGAGGGGAAGATTGCACCCTGGAAAGCTGAACAGGCGGCCCAAAAGGAAGATGTCCCGACGCCGGACTATATTGCAATTGGGGCCATGGCACGCCGCCTGTTTATTGAGAATAAATGCGGCCAAAAATTCCATCACATTGTCCTGCCAGAAAAGCCCTATCAGATAGCCTATCGCTGCCCAAAAGACGGCACCCTCTGGACCTTGGCGGCTGAAGACACCTATGTCAAATGCGGACTCTGCGGCACCTCCTTGAAAATGTTGGACGAAGAAAAGCGTTACAGCCCCCTTGTCAATAATTATATTGGCGGTGCTGAAGACTATTATAGCTATGCCGGTGAAGTTACTGTTGCTGGCGACCGGGAATTGGGCATTTAGGCATTAGCGTCGGCTGTTTTAAATTGAATAAATTCGGCCCCATCGAGGTTAAAGTTTCCGATTGGGCCGTGGCCGCCCGGAATCTGTCATTTGTTTTTGATAGTGAAGAAGATCGCGAAAAGGCCCGAAACGTGATCAAAGAACACCTGCCTGAAATTATCCCTCAAATTACCGAGGCCCAGCTTAAAGATTGGGAGGGTGAGATCTACGATGTTGATTTCCTGTATAAACAGCATCATAACGATTTGATTTTGCACTGCTGTTTTTATTCCCGTTTTGAGAATCATCGGGGCCACGGGCAAACATCCCACGCAGCAGGAATGGCCAAGCTTAAAATCGATGCCCTATTTAAAAAGCAGGGCATTCCGTGCAGATTGTCGGTCGTTGGTATGGGCAGAGACGGCGATGTCAAGCCTTCACCCCGCAATCGACGTGGAAGATATGTGTCTGCCCAGCAAAAGATACCCGTTGAGATTTATGAAAAAAATCTAGGGCGACCCATTGACGATTTTTTCTCCTGGATTGAACTTGATCGCCAGGGTGTTACCGAAGAAATAGGCTGGCCTGCCTATACCGGAATGGGCGGTGAAATCATCCCGGCATTTTATCGGACCATGAAATGCAATCCCCGTCCTTTTATCGTCGCCTGTTACCAAAAAGTGTATGCCAAAATCCAGGGTAATTTAATTTTTGGCGTTGAACTGCCCAATGTCGAAGTGGGCATCACCTCCAGTCCGGAAGGGATTATTCCGCCAATGGCGAGGGAAGCGCTGAAAATTGCCGGCATACATAGTGCGAAAGACTATGCGGCCGCATTGGCAGCGGTCACCCTTGGCGGTGAATTTAATTTTGCCACACTGCATGTTCAGGAAAGGATGTATACCGGAAGTTAAATGCGCTTGTTAACAAAAAAGATTACCTATCCGGCCGGGGATATCACCGTTCCCGGCTTTTTGAGTTTACCGGAGGACCAAGCTGCTTGTGCCACAGTGATTATTTTTCATGGTAGCGACGGTCATAAATCCAACCATGAGCAAATCGCCCGCCAGCTAACCCGAGAAGGCTTTGCGGCGTTGTCGCTGACCTGGTTTGGCGGCGCCTCGGCGCGTTCCCATTGGAGCGAACTTCGCGCTGATGATATTCTACAATCAATCGCATTTTTGAAACAACAATCATCAGTGGATGCAAATAAACTGGGGTTGATCGGCTTCAGTCGGGGTGGCGGCCTGGCGCTGATTATGGCCTCGTTGATTCCCCGGGTTAAGGCCGTCGTTAACTATTTCGGGCTGACCGCCTGGAAAAACGGCCTGGAAGAATTTGATCATCTGCCGTTGAATCGATCGGACCCGCTGGGTTTTATTCAAAACCTATCCTGCCCGGTATTATCATTTCACGGCAAACTGGATACGGTCGTTTCCGCTGGAAATACCATCGATTTGGATGTGGCCTGTAAAAAATACGGCGTTGATCACCGTTATGTTCTCTATCCCGATGTCAATCACTCATTCGTGTGGCCAGGCGATAAATATAATCCAATGGCCCATCAGGATTCATGGGAATTGACCCTTGCGTTTTACAAAAACCATTTAAAGTAACAGGATACAGTGGTTTTTGAGCGTTTCTGCTATAGATCACCATTATTTTCACTTCTAAAAATTTTACCCTTACCCAATTAAAAGGCATTAAATTTGCAAAGCGAATTAAATTGAAGGCTGTACATTTTTACGGTTATCTTAGTTAAAATTCCGGGTACTGAGCGATCTGCCCATCGGGCCGATCAGCAACATAATGGGATCGCGGATTCGGGGGCCATATTGTTTTTAAACCATCATTTTGGTCAAGGAGGTGCCAAATGACTCAGGAAAATATAGGTAAAGAAAAAGAACATGCACATCCGTTGCTTTCCAATTTGCCTGGGGCACGTGCTAAAAAAGGAAAAGTCGTGTCTGCCGAAGAAGCCGTGCGCGTCATTCGAGATGGGGATACGGTGGCGACCGGTGGATTTGTCGGTATCGGATTCGCCGAGGAGCTCGCCATAGCGCTTGAAACCTATTTCATCAGCAACGGTAAGCCCAAAAAACTGACCTTGCTGTATGCCGCCGGGCAGGGGGACGGCGCTGAAAGGGGCTTGAACCATTTAGGGCATGAAGGTTTGGTTCAACGGGTGATCGGCGGCCATTGGGGTCTGGTGCCCAAACTGCAAAAACTGGCAATCGAGAATAAAATTGTGGCCTATAACCTGCCCCAGGGAGTCATCTCGCACATGTACCGCGATATCGCGGCCCATAAACCCCGTACCATCACCACCGTCGGTTTAGGCACTTTTGTTGATCCGCGCAACGGCGGTGGCAAAATTAATGCGCTGACCACCGACGATATTGTGGAGCTCATTGAATTCGATGGCAATGAATATCTGGCCTACAAAACGCTGCCCATCAATGTGGCCCTGCTGCGCGGCACCACCGCCGATACCGACGGCAACATTACGATGGAAAAAGAGGCGCTGACATTGGAGTCACTGGCCATTGCCACGGCCGCCAAAAATTCCAACGGGTTTGTGATCGTGCAGGTGGAGCGCATTGCGGACCGCGGAACCCTGAATGCCAGGCACGTCAAAATTCCCGGTATTATGGTCGATTGCGTGGTCGTTTCGCGACCCGAAAACCACTGGCAGACATTTGCGGAAGTCTACAATCCGTCTTTTAGCAGCGAACATAAAATTCCGATGCAATCCATCGAGCCCATGGAGATGAGCCCGCGTAAAATCATCGCCAGAAGGGCGGCGTTTGAATTGAAAGCCAATAGCGTGGTGAATCTGGGCATCGGCATGCCCGAGGGCGTCGCCATTATCGCCAATGAAGAAAAGATTCTGGATTACATTACGCTGACGGCTGAGCCGGGAGTGATCGGCGGGATTCCGGCCGGCGGACTGAATTTCGGCGCGGCCACCAATACCGAAGCAGTTATTGATCAGCCCAATCAATTTGATTTTTATGACGGCGGCGGCCTTGATATGGCTTTTCTGGGTCTGGCCCAGGCCGACAAGGCCGGGGATCTAAATGTCAGCAAATTTGGCCCCAAATTGGCCGGTGCCGGCGGGTTCATCAATATCAGCCAGAATGCTAAAAAGGTCATTTTTCTGGGGACCTTCACCGCTGCCGGTTTAAAGGTCTCCATTGAAAATGATGCCTTTCAGATCATTCAGGAGGGCAAGGTTAAAAAATTCATTGATCAGGTGGAACATGTCACCTTCAGCGGCCGCTATGCGCTCGAAAAAAAGCAACCCGTGCTCTACATCACCGAGCGTTGTGTATTTGCGCTAACTGCTGACGGCATGGCACTGGTTGAAATCGCTCCAGGGGTGGACCTTGAAAAAGATATCCTCGCCCAGATGGAATTTGAGCCAATCGTCAAAGGGCAACCCCAGGTAATGGATAAACGTATCTTCCGCTCGCTGCCCATGGATTTAAAAGCTGATCTTCTGACCCTGACGTTAGAAGAACGCCTGACGTATGATCCAACCGAAAACCTGTTTTTTGTCAATTTTGAAGGTTATGCAATCCAATCATCCCAGGATGTTCAGGCCGTCAAGGAGGCGGTGGAAGGGATCGTTAAGCCCGTAGGGAAAAAAGTCTATACCATCGTTAACTATGATAATTTTACGATCATGCCTGATATTGTGGATGAATACACCGATATGGTCAAACATCTGGTTGATCACTATTACTCGGGTGTGACGCGTTATACGACCAGTGCCTTTTTACGGATGAAACTCGGTGACGCCCTTCAAAAACGGGATGTGGCCGCGCATATCTATGAAAGCAGTAATGAGGCCCGGCAGGCATTGAAGAAACGATAAGTAATATGTAGCAATCGGACTACAGATGCTGGGTCAGTTATTCGGGGTTGAGCGCAATGTTGTATTTTTTCATTTTTTTATACAAAAGGGTGCGATGAATTCCCAGCAATTTGGCTGCCCGGGCCTTATTGTGGTTTGTTTCTTTCAGGGCATATCGAATGGCCTCTCGTTCCGCGCGGGCTTGCACCCCCTTGATGTCGATCACGGTCTGATTCTGCTCGGGAAGTTTTTTCTGCATGCGGCCCACATAAAAAGGCAAATCGCACAAATGAATTCTGTCGCCTTCAATTGAAGACAGGGCTCTTTCAAGGACGTTTAACAATTCTCGGACATTTCCGGGCCAGGCATATTTTTTCAGGGCCCCGGCCGCATCTTTATCCAGAGATACTTTTGGAAGATTGGCCTCGGTTGTCATTTGCTCTAAGAAGTGCTGGACCAGTGGTATGATATCGCTTTTGCGTTCCCGCAGCGGTGGGATATGCAACGGTATGACATTCAAGCGATAAAACAGATCCCTGCGGAAGCGTTCATCGGTCAGCATGTCTTCAAGGTTTTGATTGGTGGCCGCGATGACCCGAAAGTCCGAGCGGATGATTTTGGTTCCCCCGACGCGTTCAAACTCCTTTTCTTCGACAACCCGCAAAAGCTTTGGCTGCATCACCAGCGGCAGATCCCCGATTTCATCCAAAAAAACCGTGCCCTGACTGGCAATTTCAAATTTACCGGGTTTGCCTTCGGTTTTGGCGCCGGTAAACGCACCTTTTTCATATCCAAACAACTCGGATTCCAGCAGATCTTTGGGGATGGCCGAGCAGTTGATGCGCACAAATGGGTAAAGTTTACGCGGGCTGGCATGATGAATGGCCTGGGCAAAAAGCTCCTTGCCGGTACCGCTGTCGCCCGTGATGAGCACTGGAAATTGATTGGCCGACGCTTGTAGCGCTTCTTTTTTCAGCTCCCGAATGATCAGACTGTTGCCCACGATGCTGTTAAACGTATAGCGGGTGGAACGCAGGTTGATCAGTTCCTCTTCATAGTGTTTTACCTTGGATTCCAGCAGGGAAAGCCGATCGGCCAGCTTGGTAACATCTTTGACATCTTTGAACATAACCTGCCCGAAAACGGCGATGACATGACCGTCCTTTTTGATCGGGATGCGTTGCACGACCATATTTTGTCCCTTGATCCGCTGGGTCTGGTTGATCTCGGGCTTTCCGGTTTTGGCCACAATATGCATGCGCGTATTTTCAACGACTTCGGTACAATGCTTGCCGATCTGGGCCGCCGGATCAAGCCCCAGAAACTGGCCGTAGGGTTTATTGAAATGGGTAATGATTCCCCGGGCGTCGGTGACCATGATACCGTTGTAAATACTTTCAAAAATCAGTTTGTACGCTTCCAATTGATCTTGAATCGCGATGGACCGGGCAGGGTCTGACTGGGATTGAAATGGGATCACTTTTTCTGGAACCGCGCCTTGCTTTTGACCGCTTTTCATAGCTCCCCCTTCTGTATCAATGTGGCAACATGTATATTGATTGATACATATTAGCGTATACCGATATCCGCTGGTATTGTCGAGAAAAAAATGAATGTCGATCGTAAAACGGCTCCCGTACGACCTTTAGAAACGATTTCATTCGATCCACAACCAAATGAATTCATCCAATCAATTGGTCCAAAATTTGCAGATTTTGACATAGACCCACCCTTAGTTACATCTAATCAATCGAATCTGAGCTTATTTTCAAGGAGGAACCCGATGGATATCCACGAGCCAGAGATTAAGCGTGACGACATTTTGACCCTCGAGGATGACAATTTCAATACCCACAATGTCTGTATTGTCACGGGTTCGGGTACCGGCATTGGCCGGGCGACAGCCATCGCTGCTGCTACCAACAACTTGATGACCGTCGGTCTGGATTTTAACGAAACAGAGGGGAAAAAAACCCAGAAGCTGGCCCGTGAAATGGGCGGGCAGATGATTTTTGTGAAGACCGATCTGTGCCGGGACGCAGACATCGAACATGCCGTCTCAGAGGCCGCCAAACTCGGTAGCATTAAATTCGTGGCCAATATTGCCGGCATTCAGCACATTGATTCGGTCGACAATTTTCCGATGGAGAAATATGATTACATGCAGAATTTGATGCTGCGGGCTCCCTTTTATCTGTCCAAATTGAGCATCCCCCACATTAGAAAGAGCAGTGACGGGGTCGGCGCCATCGGCAACATGGCCTCAGTCCACGCCCATATCAGCACCCTTAACAAGCCCGTTTACAATATCACCAAGTTCGGGCTGCGGGCCTTGACCCAGTCGATTGCCGCCGAAGGCGAAGGCAAGATTCGCTCATTTACCGTCAGCACCGGCTTTGTTAAAACCGCCCTGACATTGAATCAGATACCCGCCCAGGCCGAACAACGGGGGATCACACCCGAGGAAGTCGTGCGGGAGGTCATGATGGGTTTTTCGCGTATCAAGGAAATGATGTCGCCCATCGAAGTGGCCAACCTCTTTATCTTTGGATTTTCACGTTTTGCCAAATATTTGATCGGCGGTGATCTCTTGTTTGATGGGGGCATGGTAAGAACATATGCCCAAAAAAAAGCGTAAACCCTGTCGCAAATGAGGGGGAAAATTACCGCAATCTCAATATCTACTTTTATATAACCGAAACGATACTTGCATTTTTTGAGCACTAAAGCTACTAAAAGGGAGGGGGTGATTGCTTTTCTATTAATCTGTCCATTTCCACTGACCTGCAAATCCGAAAGTTAAAATCAGATTGAAAGGAGAAACCAAGATGAAAAAATTGAGTATGGTCATCGTGTGCTTATTTTTGTTCGGAGCTGTTTTTGGTTTTTCAGCCAGCCCCGCACTTGCCAAAGATAAACCGGTGTTGTTGAAAGTACCAATTGCTTTTGCAACCACTTTGCCGGGTCTGGGCTCCACCATTAAATGGGTTTCAGAGCGCATCACATTGGCCAGCAACGGCAGCATCAAGATGAAAGTCTACGAGCCGGGCAAACTGGTGGCACCTTTCGAAATCCTGGACGCGGTCTCGAAAGGCAAGGTCAATGCGGGCTACACTGTCTCCGGATACTGGGCCGGCAAAATTCCGGCTTCCCCGATCTTTACGGCCATTCCCTTCGGCCCTGAAGCCGGTGAATTTTTGGCCTGGCTGTACTACGGCAACGGCATGAAATTGTGGCAGGAAATGTACGACAGCCACGGCTACAACGTCAAGGTCCTGCTGTGCGGCATCATTGCGCCCGAAACATCGGGATGGTTTATCAAGCCCATTAATTCACCGGATGATCTCAAAGGCTTGAAAATGCGCTTTTTTGGTCTGGGCGGCCAGGCCATGCAGAAGCTGGGGGCTTCGGTGAGCTTGATTCCGGGGGGTGAAATTTTTCCGGCCCTGGAGAAAAAGGCCATTGAAGCGACCGAATTTTCCATGCCGGCCATCGATAAGCTGCTGGGTTTTCAGAAGATTGCCAAATACAATTATTTTCCCGGCTGGCATCAGCAGGCCACGACTTTCGAACTGCTGATCAACAAGGATGTCTGGAACGGTATGAGTGACCATCAGAGAATGGTTATGGAGATGATGTGCAAGGCTGCCACCGCCGACGCTTTTGCATACACCGAAGCCATCCAATGGCAGGCCATGAAGGAAAATGTGGAAAAAAACGGGGTCACCAACATGTACTGGTCGGATGAAATGCTGGCAACCTTCAAACAGGCCTGGCAAGAGGTTGCCGCCGAGCAATCCGCCAAGGACCCGTTTTTCAAAAAGGTCTGGGATGATTTTTCAGCCTTCCGTAAGGATTATACCCTGTGGCAATCCTACGGCTTTTTACCGCGTCCCGAACCGCCCAAACAATAATCTGAGCCAAACAGCATAAACTCGCCTAAAGGGTTGCGGGAAACCATTTACGGTTTCCCGCACCTTTGGCAAATTTTCGATTAAAACACCGAAACATATGGTTAACCCGATTAACACTTCCCGGCCCACAGGGAGATTGGCATGAGCGCAGAAACCAAGCAGGATATGGCCCCCAGCAAATTTTGTGATGCCCTGGATGCAGTCATTCGCTCCATCGGACACGTGGTCATGTGGACCAATGGCGTCCTTATACTTGTGATTATTCTGCAGGTCGTTTTACGCTATGGCTTCGGCCGCGGTCTGGTCATATTGGAAGAACTGCAATGGCATCTATACGCCCTGGGGATCATGTTCGGTGCTTCCTATGCCCAGATGATGGATTCCCATATCCGGGTGGATATCATCCATGCCCGCCTTTCTCAAAAATGGAGATACCGCTGGGACCTGTTCGGTACCGTATTGCTGCTATTGCCGTTTATCATCATCATCTTTCATCAGAGTCTGGACTTTGTCTGGGAATCCTGGCGGGTCAATGAACGTTCCGATGCCCCCATGGGATTGCCCTGGCGCTGGGCGATAAAAGCGGTCATTCCTATTACCTTCGGCCTGCTGGGGGTCGCCACCGTTTCGCGTGCCGTTCGCACATTTATTTCTCTGAGGAGAGCATAGCATCATGGAATTCAATGATTATCTCGTGATCGCCATGTTCGTGACCTTTATTTGCCTCCTGTTCACCGGCTTTCCGGTTGCCTGGGTGCTGGGGGGCGTGGCCATGATATTTACCCTGGTGGGCTGGTGTTCCGATCAATGGTTTGGCACCCTGACGGGTCTGGACTACCTGACCCTGGGGATGGTAATTAATCGGATATTCAAATTCATGGATAACTGGGTCCTGGTGGCCCTGCCCATGTTTATCTTTATGGGCCTGATGCTCGATCGTTCCGGTATCGCCGAAAGCATGATGAAGTCCATGCAGAGTCTGTTCGGAAAAGTGCGCGGCGGGCTGGCCGTCACCGTTACCACCATCGGCATCATCCTGGCGGCTTCAACCGGCATTATCGGCGCCTCGGTGGTCCTGTTAGGGCTGTTGTCTTTGCCGGCTATGATGAAGCAGGGGTATTCAAAAACCCTGGCTCTGGGGACTATTGCCGGCTCCGGCACCCTGGGTATTTTGATCCCACCCAGTATTATGCTGGTGATCATGGCCGATCAGCTGAGTCTGAGTGTGGGGGATTTGTTTATGGGCGCCGTTGTTCCCGGCATCATTTTAGGGTCTTTGTATATCGCCTACATTTTAATCTTTAGTCTCCTGAATCCCAAAGCAGCACCTCTTGATCCCGATCGCCGACCGATCGCCTGGCGGATGCTCTGGGATGTTCTCAAAAGTATTTTACCCCCGGCCGGACTGATTATTGCCGTGCTGGGCTCCATATTTGCCGGCATTACCACGCCCACTGAAGCCAGCGGGGTCGGCGCCCTGGGCGCCACCATTTTGGCGGCCATGAATAAAAAACTGAATTTCAAGGTCATTACCGAAGTCATGAAGGCCTGCTTTAACACCACCGCCTATATTTTCGCTATCTTTCTGGGGGCCACCTGTTTTGCCCTGGTGTTGCGCAGTCTGGGAGGGGATGAATTCATCGAAAGAATTCTAACCGGAATCCCGCTGGGACCTTACGGCATCATGGCGGTCATTCTGGCTGCTGTATTTCTGCTCGGTTTTTTTCTGGACTGGATCGAAATTACCTTAATCATTTTACCCCTGATTGCACCGGTTATCTCTAACCTGGGATTTCAGATCGAGGGGCACGGCGTCGTGGATAATCCGGAACTGGTCTGGTTTGTGGTCCTGATTGCCGTAAGTTTGCAAACTTCATTTTTAACGCCTCCTGTTGGATTTGCCCTTTTCTATCTCAAAGGTGTTGCGCCGCCTGAAGTGGAGCTTGTTGATATTTACAAAGGCGTGGTGCCGTTTATCATCCTGCAGCTGATCGGACTGGTTATTATCGCTATCTGGCCGCAGCTGGTCATCTGGCTGCCGGCCCTGGCTTACGGCTAAACCCATCGTACAGTTCAGTCACGCCCTGGAGACCAAAAGTCGCCGGCCGTTCGGCCGTCCCGCTCACAACGTGACCTTCGATGAGGAGGCGCCTCATGAAAACTAATTCTTCAATCGCAATATCCCTTATTTTGTCGATCATTTTATTCACGGTTATCATCGTCAACAGCGCTTTTGCCGGTGAAACTTTCCATCTCGGCGTTGCTCTGGGCCTTTCTGGAACCGGCGCCCCCTATTCAAAAGAAGCAGTGGAAGGCATAGAGATCGCTGTCAATGAGATCAATGCTTCTGGTGGTTTTTTGGGAGCGCATCGGATTAAGCTTTTTATCAGGGATACCCAGACCCAACCGAAAGTGGCCCGACAGGTGGTTGAAAATCTGATTCAGAACGATAAGGTCCGAACGATTATTGCAACCTATTCCAGTGCCACGGCGCTGGCCATCAAACCGATATGCCGCAAAAACAAGGTGTTGCACATTGCAACGATCAGCAACTCTGAAAATATCACTAAAATGGACGCCAGTCCCTATACCTATTCGGTTGTCCCCAATACCTATATGCTGTCTAAAGCGGTTGCTGTCGGGGTGGCCAATCTGGCTAAGAAAAATAATTGGGAAAAATATGCGACGATTGCCTCCGACTATGCCTGGGGCCGTTCCAGTCAAGAGGTGCAGGTCGATCTTTTAAGACTGATCGCACCGAATTTAGAACTGGTGAGTACCTACTGGCCGAGATTGGGTCAGTCGCGTTTTAATTCCTTTATTGTGGATATTCTGGCCCAAAAGCCGGATTTTGTCCTTGGATCCATTGCCGGGACCGACAATGCCTTTTGGATGAGGGATGCCAGAGACTATCGATTATTCAAACAGGTTGAATATCCGGGTGGTCTAATCAGTCTCACCGAATTGATTTCACAGGCCAGAAGCATTCGCAGGGGCCAGTACGGTAGGACCCGGGCCCCCTTTTTTGCCCACCTGGATGTTCCGATGATGGCCAAATTGGTGCATACCTATAAGGCCAAGTTTGGCACTTATCCCAGCGACTGGGCTGTAATGGCCTATGACGGCGTTTATGCCCTCAAACAGGGTATTGAAAAAGCCGGCAGCATCGATGTCGATAAGGTCAAAGATGCCATGAAAGGAATGTCCGTCGATACCACCCGTGGCCGGCTTTCATTTCGAAAAATCGACAATCAATTGGGCTGCTCAACTTATTTTGGCCGGGTGTCTGATGACCCCCAATATTCATTTCCGATATATCATGATTTGCTGGAACTAAAAGCACCTGAAAACTGGCGACCTGAGGCTGAAATAAAAGCTTCGAGAAATCAGTAAGAATCCAATTCTTTTGATATAGCAGCGGTATTCGGGGTGTGGTCTTTTCTTTTTCAATCAACCGTAGGAGAAATTGCTGTGTTAAAACCCGGCCAAACATATGCTGACGTATTTGATACCTTTCGCTGGGAAATTCCCAAATATTACAATATTGGTGTGGACATCTGTGACCGCTGGGCGACACAGCCTGCTCGTTTGGCACTGGTTTACCAAAATGAAGACGGTCAGGTTGA
>Ga0209567_10001507_pt1 | contig 11870 bp, 12 predicted proteins | sample COG_12_FD_184756 | JGI IMG/M metagenome (GOLD analysis project Ga0209567, IMG submission 184756) | Pelagic marine sediment microbial communities from the LTER site Helgoland, North Sea, for post-phytoplankton bloom and carbon turnover... | ecosystem: Environmental > Aquatic > Marine > Neritic...
TTCCATCGCCAAAATAAATGCAAAAAATAAATGGGGTCTAAATAAATGGGGCCAGAGCCGATTTCCGTCAGATAAGCTGAACTAGTTAATTGGCTCTGACCCCATTTTACCCGTCCCCTTTTACCGGCCTCAAGATGACGTATACTCGCCGCAGTCGCCAAGGATCCAGGTTACAACACGTCACAGGTGATACATGACCTTTATTCCTCCGCCCAATGAACATGCCCTGGCCGTGCTGGCGCTAACCCTGCTGGCCCTGGTGCTGTTCACCCGTGAACGCATCCCGTTGGAATCATCCAGCCTGTTCGTGCTGGTCGCGGTCACCGTGGGCTTTGAACTGTTTCCCTATAGCGTTGATGGTAAAACCCTCCACGCGATCGACTTCTTTTCCGGGTTCGGTCATGAAGCGCTGGTGGCGGTGTGCGCGCTGATGATCGCGGGCCAGGGCCTGGTGCGTACCGGTGCGCTGGAACCGGTCGGCCGCGGACTGGCACGCATCTGGGGTGTCGCACCGCGCTTCACCCTGTTACTGACACTTATCGTCGGTGCGGTTTTAAGCGCCTTCGTGAACAATGTGCCCATCGTGGTCTTGTTGTTGCCGATCCTGATCAGCGTCTCCGTGCGTACCAAAACCTCGGTGTCCGGGGTGCTGATGCCGATGGGCTTCGCCACCCTGATCGGTGGAATGAGCACCACTATCGGCACCTCGACCAATCTGCTGGTCGTGAGTGTTGCCGCCGATATGGGCATGCGCCGCTTTGCCATGTTTGACTTCGTGGTACCGGTGTTGATCGCCGGTGGCATCGCCATTGTCTACCTGTGGCTGGTTGCTCCGCTGATGCTGCCGCAACGCAAATCCGACCTGGAGGATCTCTCACCGCGCATATTCACCGCCCAGATGCTGATACCGGAAGACAGTTACGCGGTGGGCAAGACGCTGTCCGAGAGCGTTAAACAGGCCGGCGGCGGTATGCGGGTGTCGCGTATTATGCGCGGCGAGGAAACCTCCCTGATGCCACTGCCCGATGCGGTGATTCTGGCCGGTGACCGGCTACTCCTCAGCGATACGTCGGACGAGCTGAAAGCCTACGAGAGCGCCCTAGGCGCCACCCTGTATTCGGGCAATGAGCCGGTCGACGAGGAACATCCGTTGGCAGCCGAGGATCAGCAGGTGGCGGAAGTCGTGGTGATCCAGGGTTCACCGCTGGTCGACAGCACCCTGGCACGGAACCACTTCGCGGAAAGCTACCAGCTGGTCACTCTGGCCCTGCACCGGCCCGGCTGGAAACAACACACCCGGCACAAGAGTATTTCAGATATGGTGCTTGAAATTGGTGATGTGCTGTTGATTCAAGGGGCGCGTGAGCAGATCACCGATCTCAAGCGACGCGGCGATTTACTGGTACTGGACGCCACCTCGGATCTCCCGAGTACCCGGCGTGCGCCATTGGCGTTGCTGCTGATGGCCGCCATTATCCTGGTCGCCGCACTCGGCATCCTGCCCATCGCGACCAGCGCCGTGTGTGGTGTGTTGCTGATGCTCATGACTGGAGTGCTGAACTGGCGCGAGGCCACCCGCGCGTTGAATACCCAGGTAGTGATGATCGTGGTCGCCAGTCTGGCGCTGGGTTCCGCCCTGCTGAAAACTGGAGGCGCGGATTACCTGGCCGAGCTGTTCGTGGCCGCCTCGGCTGGCGCGTCACCCCGGGTGATGCTGAGCGGACTGATGTTGATGATGGCGGTCATGACCAACATCGTGTCCAACAATGCCGCCGCTGTGATCGGTACGCCCATTGCCATTGGCATCGCACATCAACTCGGCATGCCGGCGGAGCCATTCGTACTTGCCGTGCTGTTCGGCGCCAATATGAGCTACGCCACGCCCATTGCCTATAAAACCAACCTGCTGGTGATGAGCGCTGGCGGCTACCAGTTCTCTGACTTCATTCGCGTCGGCGTGCCCTTGACACTGATCATGTGGCTGGCTTTTAGCTGGTTGCTACCGTGGTTATACGGGTTGTAGGGAAGTCTTTCCCGGCAAGCTATGCAGCGTGTACAGGCCTGAATTAAAGGGGTCGGTGACAAATGAGTATGATTGCGTTTTGTCACCGACCCCTTTGACAGTGCATCAACGATTGGCTAAAGGAAGCAGTCGCCGCCTATACCGGTCGAGTAACTTTCGACCACCGCCAGGGTTGCGCTGGCTGCGATTGCGGCATCCAGCGCATTTCCGCCCTCGCGTAAAATTTGCAGCGCGACCTGTGTTGCCATTGGCTGGCTGGTGGCCGCCATCACCTCGGTGCTCATCACCGGTGAGCGGCCGGGAAACTGAGGATCACGCATCTACGTCAGACCCTCAATAACAACCCGCAACGCGTGCGCGCTGCTGCACGATGGCTAGGACAGTATCGATAGTAGGCGTTGCCACTCCGACAATCCTTCCAAGTTCCTGCACAGCCGTAACCAGGGCATCGATCTCCATTGGTCTGCCCAGCGTTAAATCCTGAAGCATGGAGGTCGTGTGCGCACCTACGGCCGCCGCGCCGTCGATACGCTTCTCGACATCAATGCGAAAACGGACGCCAAGCCTTTCGCCGATTTCCCTGGCTTCCAGCATCATGTTTTTCGCCACCGCCCGCGTCCCCGGGTCCGTAGCAATCTCGTCCAGCTTTGCCAGCGTTAACGCACTTATCGGGTTGAAGCACAGGTTCCCCCACAATTTCACCCAGATTTCGTCGCGAATGTTACGCACCGGTGCCTTTAAACCGGCATTGATCATGGCTTTCGCTAACGCCTGCACGCGATCGGTTTTCTCTCCGGAAGATTCGCCCAGCGTAAAGCGATTCCCATAGGTGTGTTGAATCACTCCCGGTTCGGAAATTTCACAGGCCGGATAGACCACACAACCAATTGCCCGTTCCGGCCCGATACCACGCCACTGTTTTCCACCCGGATCAACGGTTTCGATTATGCGGTTTTCCCATTCTCCGCCTGATTTATAAAAGTACCACCAGGGTACGCCGTTCACTGCGGTAACCACCGCGGTATCATTGCCGAGCAAGGGCTGCATCGCATCCACAATGTGCACCGCAGAATGGGCTTTCAAGGATACGATGACGTAATCCTGGGCGCCCAATTCGGCCGGATCGTCAGTTGCGGCGAGGTGGGTGACAATTCGCTCGCCACCCATATCCAGGGTCAAGCCGTTTTTCTTGATGGATGCAAGATGCGGCCCCCGGGCAATCAGCGAAATTTCTTCTCCGGACTTCGCGAGCAAGGCTCCAAGATATCCGCCGATAGCGCCGGCACCATATATTGCAATTTTCACTTATGCCAGCCCCAACTTTTCCGCCAATCCGATGCGTTGCAGCTTTCCCGTTGCGCCCTTGGGTATCTGGTCAAGAATAAGTACCTTTTTTGGCACCTTGAAGTCCGCCAGATGTTTTGCGACGAAGCTGCGTATTTCAGACTCTTCTGCCGTTGTCCGTTCATGCAGTACGACTGCAGCTGCCACTTCTTCACCGAGTTTGGAATGCGGTATGGCAAAGGTCACACATTGCTGTATGGCCGGATGGTCCATCAGAACTTCATCGACTTCACGGGGAGAAATATTTTCACCGCCGCGGTTTATGATCTCCTTGAGGCGTCCCGTAATCGAAAGGTATCCCTCCGCGTCAAATACGCCCTGATCGCCGGTACGCAACCAGCCGTCGGTAAAGTTTTCCTGGTTCGCTATCGGGTTGTTCTGATAACCCTTGGTTACATTGTTACCCCGGATAACGATCTCGCCGACTTGGCCCGGTGACAGTATTTCGCCCGCTTTATTCATTATTCCAACTTCAGGGCCCGCGGCAATGCCGACCGTGCCCGGCTTTTGGGCCATTGGCGGCAGCGGGTTACTTGCCATTTGGTGGGCGGCTTCGGTCATTCCGTAAGCTTCGATTACCGGCGCCTTGAAGGTCTCCGCCAGCTGCGCCATGACTTGCGGCGGTAAAGAAGAAGAGGAGGAGCGAATAAAACGCAGTGGCAGGGATCTGATCGTATCCATGTTGCGCGAGGCGCGGGTGAGTATGGCCTGGTGCATGGTTGGAACCGCCGTGTACCAGGTCGGTTTGGCATCTTCCATCCAGCCGAAGAACTTGAGCGCATTGAATCCCGGCGTACAGTAGATTCTTGCACCTGCCCGCAGCGAGGACAATACCGCCGCAATCAGCCCGTGTATGTGAAACAAGGGCATTATATTCAAACAGTCATCATCTTCGGTGAGCGCCAATGTGTCTTTGATATTTTCTGCCGATGCGCACACATTGGCGTGACTCAGGGGCACGATTTTGGGCAGTGACGTGGTGGCGGAAGTATGCAATATAAGCGCGACGTGATCCGGATTGGCGTCACCGACGTCGGTCGCCTCGCCACCCATCGATGTCTGAAGGTCAAAATCGCCCGCAGGTCGATCATCCGAAGTAGAGAGTTCGACCATGCCGATGCCAAGTCTGTTCGCAGCGGCCACCGCGGGTGAATCACTGTCTTTCTCGACAACCAGTGCCTTGGCATTCAAGTCCCCCAGGTAAAACTCAAACTCTTCTTGTCGGTATGCCGGGTTGAGGGGCGCGGTGGTAGCTGCGCCTGCGATGGTGACGAAGGCTGTAGCCATCTCCGGGCCATTGGGCAAAACGATCGCGACGCAGTCGTTTTGGCCCACGCCCGCCGCATTCAAGGCATCCTTGGTGCGTGCAGCCAGATCGCGCAACGACGCATAGCTCAAGTCCGGCCGGCCCGGGGCTTGAATGGCAATAGCCTGATCTTGACCGCTGCTTAGTAGTCGGCTCGTAGTCTGAATCATAATCATTGGCGCATAGGTTATTGTTTGGGTTTGAAAAAATGTTCAGCAAACCGCTTATCTGCCCGCCAGTATACATCGTCTGAGGTGCTTGGTTTGTTTGCTGTTGCTAAAATTCTGCAAAGTCACCCAGAACCAATGAGTTATTGTCGATTTTCGCTCATCAGGCAGCGGCAGACTCTAAAAACGGCGCAATTTCCGGATATTTATTAACATCCGGGACCCTAACCGGCTTGTTCGACATATCGATTGCGCAACGTTCCGATGCCTTCGATAGTTACCTCGACAACCGTACCTTCTTTCATGGGCAATGCGCCCAACGAAGTACCACAGGCTATGACATCACCGGGTTCCAGTGTCATGTCTCTAGAGATCAAACTGACCAGTTTCGCGGGCGAAAAAATCATGTCCGCCGCTTCATAGTTCTGCCTCTCCCGCCCGTTGACCAGGGTTTTTATACGCAGTTGTCCGGGGTCGTCAAGTTCGGCGATAGAGGGTCCCAGGGGACCGAATGTGTCGAAACTCTTGGCTCGGGTCCACTGCTCAAATGATTCATCTTCTCGGATCAGCTGCATCGCTGTGACATCGTTGACGCAGGTATATCCTTTTACACGGGATAATGCGTCCGCTTCTGATACTGACCGGCAGGTTTCGCCTATCACGATACCAAGTTCGCCCTCGTAGAATATTCTGCCTGGATAAGACGATGGTTTGACGATCGAGGCTTCCGGACCAATAACGCAGCTCGAGGGTTTGATAAAATAAAGCGGAGCGTCCGGAATTTTATTTTTCTGCTTCTCCGCCAGTGCATGGAAGTTGTTCCAGAGGGCGACGATCTTGCTCGGCGCACAAGGCGATAAAACAGTGACGTCTTTAAGGTCAAACTGCTTTTCCGAAGGGGTATTATCGCCAAATAAGGCACCTTCATACTCGACAATCAGGCCGCCTTCAAGCACGCCGAAGTGAATGTCGTCATCATAAGCAAATCGAACCCAGTTTGACATTGATAACCTCTGTAAAGCTAAGGGCTCCTCCAGAAATCGCCAATTTCCATGAATACCGCGTCGTGGCAATTCCGGAGATGCTACCATGCTCTTGTAAACCGTGCTTCTCGAAAGCGTCGCGCCTCGTATCGTAGAAATTTACCCGTTCTCAGAAGTACCTCAATAACCCGCCACGCATTCATCTTTACGTGGATCTGAGCTGCCATGCAGGACCCCGTTGTTCCAGTCTATGGCAATGGCTTGCCCGCCGCCGTGCGGCGAAGCCGCATCGACGACATTGTATCCCATGTCAGCGAGCTGGCTTTTGCTCGATGCAGGCACTCCGGCTTCAACCGCTAACTCGCCGCCGTAAAGAAAATACCTGGCTGCATCGATGGATTCCTGAATATCCAGCCCATAGTCGACCCAATTGGACAGGACATAGGTTTGTCCCATCATTCGAGGGTTCCAGCTGGTTAAAATGCCCTTCTTCGAGCGTGAAGGCACAGCCGCGATTCTGCAGATTGATGCCGGTCTTACCGGCAACCAGGCCGCTGCCCCAGGAATTGAAAACGCTGTTGATGAAGGAGCACGCATTACGGTCTTTGTCGACCACCGTCAAATATACGGTGTCTTTGTGACCGGGCAACAGGGACTCAACCGGCCGAGGATTCGCCCGGTCATGTTTGATTCGTGCGTATTGGCGGGAGGCAAATCCATTCGATAACAGCTCATCGACCGGCAGTTCGTTAAATGCCGGGTCAGCTACATAAAGGTCACGTTGCGCCATCGCCAGAGAATAAGATTCGCTTAAAAGATGAATATGATCGGCGCCTAGATGCGAATGCCGCGACACCTGCGTCTGCGAAAGAATATTCAGTGCCATCAGGGTGGTAATGCCTTGACCGTTCGGTGGAATTTCGCAGACCTTGTAACCGCGATATTCCGTATGAATAGGTATAACCCACTCTGAACGATGATTGGCAAAGTCATCCAGGCTCAGCAGGCCGTCGTGTGCGGCGCTGAAGCGGACAATGTCCTCGGCGATAGCTCCTTGGTAAAAGGCTTCTTTTCCCCGTGCCGCGATCAAACTCAGGCTGGCTGCGAGATCGGGCTGCCTGTGTACGGTCCCCGCGGCTGGCGCTTTGCCGTTGACAAGATAGGCGGCGTTTGCTTCGGGGGTTGCCGCGAGTAGCGCCTCGCTGTCTTTCCAATTGCGCGCGATCACCGGGCTTACCACGTAGCCAAGGTCCGCATAGTGAATGGCAGGTTGCAGTAATTGCGCAAAATCCAAGTTACCTTGTATCTTCCCAATTGACCGTCTTGACCCATTTTCCGAAAACCAGGATTTGCGTGGCCCCTCCCATGTTTAGCGTTCAATCCCTTCAGGGGCCGTTTTGTCGTGAGCCACCGTTTTAAAAAAACACACCCTACCCCCCCGTGGCCATGCGTGACCAAAACTGGACGTACAGTTCATAACTGCGTTGTTGAATCTAATTCTATCAAGCGGGAGTTTGGGCATTCAGGAGATGGCGAGTATAGTATTTGCTGCAGGTTTGCTGCGCCCGTTATACTGGGTGCGTGATAGGTCAATTCTTCACATTAACTATACTGAATATATGATTGTTTTAAATAGTGAAACTATTATTCAGATTCTTTTTCAAAACGGTACGCGTGATTCTCGGGTCGATATTGCTCATCCTCGATAAACTTACCTCGCCCAAAAGGTTTGTGCGTTCGGTGCAGAACCTGACCGATCAGCAAGTTCCCGCTGCTGCCTGCGTCACCATGCAACCGTGACAGTCGAACCGGACCAGCCGTTACTGTTTGAGCCGCAACAGTTACTCAAACTAGCTTCCTACCGCATGCCATTCGGCAAATACGCCAACCGGCTGCTGATCGATCTGCCCGAACCCTACGTCATCTGGTTTGCCAACGAAGGTTTCCCCAAGGGAGAACTCGGCAACATGTTGCGCATTGTGCACGAGATCAAAATCAACGGACTGGAACACCTGTTCGATCCGCTGAGAAAATCGGGGGCGAGGAACAACTTCCGCTAGGAGGAATTAAAGGCGCCGAATTAAAATTTAGAATCTCTCTATCGCCTTCTCAACACCATATTGAAACTCACCGAGCTTACGCGCTCCTCTCCGACCCACTGCGTTTCCAGCGTCTGGTAGCCATCCGCCATAATGATAAAGTGGATATGCGGTACGGACAGGTTCGGCCATTCAGTCCGGAACTCATAATGCCCCGAATCATCGGTATACAGATAGGCCCTTAACCGGTCGACGTATTCACCACTTGCATCCGCCTGCCAGTGGGCGACTCTTGCATTGGGGACAGGTTCACAATCGGGTTCAGCAAGCACACGGCCACGAATAAGCAGGCCATTGCTGACATCGATTCTGTACTCGGTAACAGGTTTGTAATGGGTTCCGGTGGTCCTATGCGGTGTCGGAACACACTCAGCTGAATGAAGCGTGAGAGGCAGCGCAAGCAGAAGACCGAAAACAATCCAGCGACATTTGATCATACGAACAGTATAGTTCAGCGGAGAAATCAGCTACAGTAACAACAACCCCCGCCCCTGAATACGCACCTCACGCACCAGCACAGCATCTTCAAACATATGCTTGATTAACCGGCCAGAACCAAACACCCCAACCTAACGCGCCGTTCCCTGTCCCTTGTCCTCAGTTAGGTTCGGTACCGGCAGACCAGCTATCCTCATACCCTGGGCGACCGGCCCGTTCGGAAACAGGCGTCGCAGGTACTTGCGACCACCGGCATCTTCGAACCGTGCGTCGAGCATGTCTCCAAGTACCCTTCCGGCTTCCGCGAACCCGTGTTCAAGGAAATGGTCGCGCAGGCTGTAAATAACGGCCAGATGGGCGTCATCGAGCTTCAGGTCCTCGTTCGCGGCCAGCGCGCGTCCGATGTCATCGCTCCACATATCCAGTACGCGTTGACGGCGCGTGCGCTGCTGGCTGTCGATATCGGTATCCACGCTTACGTCGCGCGCTTCCTGCATGGCTTCCTGGAAACCGCGGCTGATTTCTTCAATATTGTATGTCATTGTTTTTTACCTGGCTGTGGGACAGTGGCGTAAGTGTAGAATAATTGGGGTCAGAGTAAAAACTTATCGCTTTTTCTTCCTTAGAGTAAATAAAATAAAGGGGTCGGTGACAAATGAGATTGATTGCGTTTTGTCACCGATCCCTTTTCTTAATTGAGAAAGATATCACGCCGGCGCAGTGAATCCTGTCACCGCAATCAGTAAGTTCATGCCATACGATGCAATTCCAGGCAGCCGGTTTGATGGCTTCTTAGGTATGAGGCAGATTTAATGAATGCAGAAACAGATAACGTAATCGAAGTTGTCAACGAGGCCATACAAAAGATGCCGCTAAGCACTCCCAGCGCTGAACAGCTGTTACTTGCAATGCTGAGTAATGGCACCCGGCAGGCCGAAGTCGAGCGTATGGCAAGGCAGTACGGCATTGAGAGCACGGATCTTCAGTGCAGCCTTCTGAATGCCGGCAGATTGATAACTCAGTATTTATTACATCTGGCCGTCGAAAAAGGCATCCCGCCCGTACATGCGCTGGCTATGTTGCAGAGTAATTCATCGGTATACGAAACCCTCATAATAAAGCGGGATGACTCGGCATTGTTGGCGTTGTTCGAAAAGATTGCGGATATTGCTGCATAATAATTAAAGGCAATTAGAATTAAAGGGGTCGGTGACAAATGAGAATGATTGTGTTTTGTCACCGACCCCTTTAATCCTATTCTTACTGACCCGACTACGTTGTTGCGACCAGAATCGCCTCTATCACGCGGACGATTTCCCCGGATTTCTGCGGATTCAGCGCGTCGGGATGCGGCGAGGCGAACCGACCTTTGTCGTTGTCGAAATACCGGCCGGAAGCCGCTGCGAATTCATCTGCGAGCGCCGCGCGGACGAGTATTTCCGCGCCGATCCGGATATCGCCGCCGGCCATACCAAAGCCTTCTTTCACCATCTTGGTGCCGAGCAACGACCCTGGGTTGATCGCAATGATCGCCGGGCCGTCGCCCTTGAGCGAAAGCGCCAAGCTGCGTGACCATAGGGTGAGTGCCAGTTTGCTCTGAGCGTCGGCGGTGAAGTCGTCAGACAAGCTGACCCGTCCGGCCAACGCTTCCGGATCGACCGGAGATTGGCCGGCGGAAGATAGATTGATCACCCGTCCGGATGTTCCGATCAGCAGCAGAAGCCTTTGCGTGAGTAGATAGGGTGCAAGGGTGTTGACCGCGAAGCGCACATCAAGCCCATCCTGCGTTCTTGTCTCGGCGGTCTTGAAGACCCCGGCATTGTTGATCAACACATCAAGTTCAGTGTGCTTCTCGGTGACAGTTTGTGCGAGCGTCGCCACGTCGGGCAGATGCGACAGGTCCGCGACGTAAGCTTCGACGCGCCCGCCTCCGGGCAGCTTAGACAGCGACTGTTGCGTTTTCTCCAGCTTCGCCGGAGTGCGTCCGTGCAGCAAAACATGATGGCCCTGGGTGACCAGCATGTTAGCTGTCGCCAGCCCGATGCCGTCGGTCGAACCGGTAATGAGGATGGTTTTAGACATGGGAAAACTCCGGCAGGATGTCGTCGGCGAGACGTTTCAAGGTTTCTTCCGTGTCCGCCTGGTTGAACCGCAGGTTAAACGCCACATGGTTAACGCCGATTTCCTCCAATGATTTCAGATACGCGCGAAGATGGGTAGCGCCCAGTCGGAACCCCAGATGGATCGGTTGCGGCGGTGTCTGCGGGTCTTTGGCCAGATCGACGTACAGCGATTGCACCGCAGGTTTCGCGCGGCCGCCGGCAGCATCAACACGCGCACGCCCGTCGCTGATGATGCGTGCCTGTACCGCCGTACTGCGTGGATAGGTTATCCAGCCGTCGCCGTGGCGCGCAATCCAGTCCGGATCCTGCTGGCTGCCGCCGGTGATGAGCAATGGCAGTCTGCCGGTCGTCGGTTTGGGCAACATGTCCATCCCGCTGTGCGGGCTGCCATAGGCATTCTCGAATGCCGGTGCATCCTCCCACATGCGCTCGATATAGTCGAAACCGGCGCGAAAACGGGCACCCCGCTCGGCAAAGGGAAGGTTGAGTGCCGGGTATTCACCCGGCCTGTCGCCCGAGGCAACCCCAGGATGAGGCGCCCGCCCGACAGCACGTCCACGCTCGCTGCGGCTTTGGCGACATGCGCCGGATGACGCAGCGGCAGCACGATACTGGCGACGCCCAATGCAATCCGATGTGTCTGACCCGCCAACAGGCCCAGATAAACGAAGGGGTCGTATGTCTGACCCGGGACAACAGGGGACAGACCACGATTAACTCCGGATACTTGGGGTCAGAGTAAAAACTCTTTCTAATTCTGCGCAGCAGAGTATTTTGAATCAAGGGGGCAGCGTACTTGAAAATTCTCCTGGCACGGATTAAGGAAGAATCAAGTACCTTTCTATCTTTCTGCTAATCATGCCATCCGTTGCTTGGTAAGAGACCCACTGCCTGCCTCTTTCAGGCGCGCTATATCTTGGGACCGATTTTTGATTTCTTTCACCATCCCTTTATAGGAACCCCGCAGGTGTCTTTTCAGGTGTCTGGTTACAGAGGAATTCGGGATATCTTTCAATACCGCAAAGATCGCTAAGGCATAGGTCGCCTCCAGCTCACTGAGGCTGGCCTCACGTACGGCATGTGGGTTATAACAACTGCCACAGCCACCGCGGAAAGTGAAGGCGCTGTTGGCAAACATGATACCGAAGCCAAGATAGACCGCCAGAAGTTCGGTCACATGCGGCCAATATTCGCCGCCACCGGGTGGCGCGTCCTTTGCCATATGCCCCATGTAGTGGGCGAAAATATGGGCGAAGGAGGCAATCAACCCTTCCGGATTATTGATCTGTTGCGGGTGATACGGAATCAGCAAACGGTGGGCATCATCGATCGACTCATCGCTGATGCCAGCCGGGCCACGCAACGCTCCCTTGATTTCAACTTGTGC
>Ga0209567_10001508_pt1 | contig 11854 bp, 8 predicted proteins | sample COG_12_FD_184756 | JGI IMG/M metagenome (GOLD analysis project Ga0209567, IMG submission 184756) | Pelagic marine sediment microbial communities from the LTER site Helgoland, North Sea, for post-phytoplankton bloom and carbon turnover... | ecosystem: Environmental > Aquatic > Marine > Neritic...
CGTCTGATCTGGGGTGGCCCCGTCGCGACGAGGTCGAGCAAGACCGGCAGAGCCCGTTCGTCACCGGTGGCCCCCAAAGCGGCGACGGCTGCTTCGCGCACCAGGCGGTCGTCGTGCGAGTCGGCCGCTTCGATCAGCCAAGGGACGGCGGCGGGATCCTCGAGCTCGCCGAGACCGGTGGCGACGGCCTCGACCACGACGGGGTCGGGGTCTGCAGTTGCGGCCAGCAGCGGCTCGAGGGCGACCGGCCCCGCCGCGCCGAGGGCTTCGGCCGCTTCGGCCCGAACCAGCGGCTCTGGATCGCCGGAGAGCATGCTGATCAGCTGCATTGCGAGGTCCGGATCGACGGCGTTTCCGATCGACGCCGACACGGCAAGGCGACGGGCGACCGGGTCGGGGTCGGTGAGGTAGGCCGTCGGGTCGGCGGTCAATGCAGCCAGCTTGGTGTTGTCCACCGGAGGGAGGGTACCGACCTGTTGACGCGCTGCGCGGCGCGGCCGTATGCTCCCGGTTCGAGCGGCGAACGAACGGTCGTTGGCCGGTGAGGGAGGATCGCGGGTGCAAGGTGCGGTGTCGATGAGTTTGCCCCACGGGGCTCGCTCGCGTGGCGCCATCCCTCGATCCGCCATAGCGTGGCGAGGTCGGTCGTGGCGGTGAGTCGGCCCCAGCATTCGAAGGAAGACGTGGTGCAAGCCGCCGGGCGACTCTTCGCCGCGCGTGGTTTCCACGGCACCTCCATGCGCGACCTCGGAGACGAGCTCGGGTTGCTGGGGTCATCGCTCTACTCGCACATCGGCGGCAAGAACGAGCTGCTCATCGAGGTCATCCGCCGCGGCGGGTCGATGTTCCAGGACCTCGCCGATGAGGTCCTCGCCACCGAGATCGCTCCGGCCGAACAGCTCCGCCTGTTGATCCGCGGCCATGTTCAGATCGTTGTCGACCACCTCGACGAGGCCAGGACGTTCCTCAACGAGGCACGGTTTCTGCCGCTGGAGGAACGCACCGTCATCCTCGAGATGCGGGACCGCTACGAGCAGACGTATCGCCGCGTCGTCGAGCGCGGCGTGGCCGCCGGCGACTTCAGCGCAGACCGCGACCCGGCGCTGATGGCGATCCTGATTCTCTCGCTGCTCAACGCACTCGACCGCTGGTACCGCCCAAGCGGTCCGAACGATCCCGACGAGATCTCGGCAGGCATGTTCGAGTTTGTCACCACTGGAATCGGCTGAGAGGACGGAGGACGTCACGTGACAGCAGCGAACGGCAGCGGGTCCAACATCCTGTTCGAGGTTGCCGATGGCGTGGCGATCATCACCTTGAACCGTCCCGACAAGCTCAACTCATTCACCGCGGACATGCTCGTTGCCTTCCGGGATGCCCTAGAGGCGGCCGCCCGGGACGATGCGGTGCGCGTCGTGCTGATGACCGGGGCTGGCCGCGGGTTCTGTGCCGGCCAAGACCTCCAGGACCGCGCTGTCAGCGCGGATGGCCCCGGTGCCGCCGCGGCCCCCGATCTCTCCGAGTCCCTCGAGCAGCGCTACAACCCGATCATCCGCCTGATCACCTCGATGCCAAAGCCCGTCGTGTGTGCCGTCAACGGGGTGGCGGCGGGAGCGGGGGCCAACCTGGCGATCGCGTGTGACATCGTCATTGCTGCCAGGTCGGCCAAGTTCATCGAAGTGTTCTCCAACATCGGACTGATCCCCGATGCGGGCGGAACTTGGTTCCTGCCCCGACTCGTGGGGCGCCCCCGGGCGATGGGGCTCGCCATGCTGGCGCATCGTCTCTCCGCCGAGGAAGCCGCTGAGTGGGGCTTGATCTGGGCCGCCGTCGACGACGACCAACTCATGGAGGACGCCGGCGAGATCGCCGCCCGCTTCGCGGCCGGTCCCACCAAGGGCTACGGCCTGACCAAACAGGCGATGCTGGCCTCGGCGGCCAACTCACTCGACGAACAACTCGACCTCGAACGGGACCTCCAAGGTGAGGCCGGACGCAGCGCCGACTACGCCGAGGGGGTCCGGGCCTTCTTCGAGAAGCGCACCCCGGAGTTCGAAGGCCGATGAGCACAATCGGCACTCCGCTTGGTTCGGCGACCGTAGTCGCCGTGATCGGCGCAGGGACGATGGGTGCCGGCATCGCCCGGGTCGCCGCCGGCGCCGGTCATCCTGTACTGCTCTTCGATGCGGTGCCTGGTGCCGTCGACCGGGCCATGGCAGAAATGCGGACCCGGCTCGAGCGGTCGGTCGAGAAGGGCACGACCTCACCCCACGAGATGGCCGCCATCATGGGGCGGGTCACTGCTTGTGATGACCTCGCCCAGCTTGCCCCGGCCGGGTTTGTGGTCGAGGCCATCGTTGAGGACCTTGCGGTCAAACAGAAGGTCTTCCGCCGTCTCGAGGCGATGCTGGGTGCCGAGGCGATCCTGGCCACCAACACCTCGTCGCTGTCGGTGACGGCCATTGCCGCGGGTCTCGACGACCCCGGCCGGGTGGTAGGCATGCATTTCTTCAACCCGGCTCCGGTGATGCCGCTCGTCGAGGTGGTGCACGGCACCGCCACCCGCCCTGAGGTGGCGGCAACGACCGCGGCCACCGCCGCGGCGTGGGGCAAGACGCCCGTTGAATGCTCATCCACTCCCGGGTTCATCGTCAACCGAGTGGCCCGGCCCTTCTACGGCGAGGCGCTGCGCCTCCTCGGCGAGGGCGTGGCCGACGCCGCCACCATCGACGCCGTCGTTACCGGCGCAGGCGGGTTCCGAATGGGGCCGTTTGCCTTGATGGACTTGGTCGGTCTCGATGTCAACCTCGCCGTCTCCAAGTCGGTGTACGCCCAGACTTTCAACGATCCCCGGTTTGCCCCCAACGTGATCCAGCAGTCGCTGGTCGACGCCGGTCGTCTCGGCCGCAAGACCGGTCAAGGCTTCTTCTCCTACGAGGAGGGCGGCGTCCCCGCCCCCGCTACTGCGGCCACAGGCCCGGTGCCTGGACCCGTGGAAGTGAGCGGTGAACTCGGTTGGGCCGATGGTCTCGTCTCCAGACTCGAGGCCGGTGGGGTGGTGGTCGACCGGATCGAGGCGAGTGGTCCCGGGCATGTCACCATCGGCGGAGTTCACCTCGTGCCCACCTTTGGCGCCACGGCGACGGCCCTTGCCGCCGGCGAGGTGCTCGGATCGGCCGAAGTCGCGGTGATGGATCTCGTGCGAGATTGGGAGTTCGGCGACCGGGTAGCGATTGCCGTGGCCGATCAGGCCGATCCGGCCACCGGTGATGTTGTTGCTGGTCTGCTCCAGGCCGCCGGGCTTCACGTCTCGATCGTCGACGACGCTCCAGGTCTGATTCTGATGCGGATCGTTGCCCAGCTCGCCAGCGTCGCCGTCGACGCCGCGGCCCTCGGTGTGGCGACCCCGGCGGCGATCGATACGGCGATGCGGCTCGGGACCAACTATCCAGCCGGCCCCATCGCGTGGGCCAAGGCGATCGGCGCCACGACCATCGTCACGGTGCTCGACATTCTGCGGGGCTTCTACGGCGAGGACCGCTATCGAGCCGCGGCCGCACTGCGGCGGGCGGCCGTAGGGGGACGAGCAATCGGCGAGGAGACGGTGGCGTGACGGAGGCGTTCATCTGCGACTCGATCAGAACCCCGATTGGGCGTTTTGGGGGCGCACTCGCTCCAGTGCGTCCCGACGACCTGCTGGCGCTCACGATGACGACCCTCATGGAGCGCAACCCGGGCGTCGAGTGGGACGCCACCGATGACGTTGTCATGGGGTGCGCCAATCAGGCGGGGGAAGACAACCGCAACGTCGCCAGGATGGCGGTGCTGCTCGCCGGGCTTTCGTCCGACATCCCGGGCACGACCGTCAACCGTCTCTGTGGCTCGGGGATGGAGGCGATCGGGCTGGCGGCTCGAGCGATCAAGGTTGGTGAAGCCGACCTGATCCTGGCCGGCGGTGTCGAGTCGATGAGCAGGGCACCCAAGGTGATGCCCAAGGCCGAGTCTGCATACTCGAGAGCGGCCGAAGTCTACGACACGACGATCGGTTGGCGGTTCGTCAATCCGCGGCTCGAGGACCGGGTCGGCCGTGACGAGATGCCGATGACGGCCGAGAACGTCGCCACCGAGTTCGATGTGTCGCGGGCCGACCAGGACGCCTTCGCGCTACGCAGCCAGCAGCGGGCCGCGGCCGCCATCGCGTCGGGTCGCCTCGGCGAAGAGATCGTGCCCGTCGAGGTGCCGCAGCGGCGAGGCGATCCGCTCCTCGTCGACAAGGACGAGCACCCCCGGCCCGACACCACGCTCGAGAGACTCGCGGCGCTGCGACCCCTTTTCCCTCCCGACGGCACCATTACGGCCGGAAACGCATCGGGCATCAACGACGCCGCGGCGGCGGCCATCGTCGCTTCTCCCGGCGCCGTGGATCGCTACGGCCTCACACCGGTGGCGAGGGTTGCCTCGATGGCTGTGGCCGGGGTGCCACCCCGCATCATGGGGATCGGTCCGGTTCCGGCCACCCAAAGGCTTCTGGAGCGCACCGAGGTGGCGCTCGACGAGATCGGTGTCATCGAACTCAACGAAGCCTTCGCCGCCCAGTCGCTGGCGGTGTTGCGCCTGCTGGGTCTGCCCGATGACGCCGAGCATGTGAACCCCAACGGCGGCGCCATCGCCCTTGGGCACCCGCTCGGAATGAGCGGTGCTCGTTTGGTCATCACCGCCGTCCGTGAGATGGCGCGGCGTGAGAGCCGGTACGGCCTGACAACGATGTGCATCGGCGTCGGGCAGGGAATTGCGATGCTTTTGGAACGAACCTGAAACGCCACGACCGAGAACGGAGCTAGGTATGGATTTCTACGAGACGCACAAGGGCACCCTCGACAAGGCCCTGGCCACGATCGCCAGTCGCGACTACTGGAGTCCGTACCCCGAGAGCCCGCGGGCCTACGGCGAAGATGCGCCCGCGGCAGGCGAGGCAGCCTTCCAGGAACGGCTCGGCAAGACGTTTGACCTCGACCAGCCTGGAGAAGAGGCGATGGCTCTGGCTGAGAGTTCACCGTACGGCCTCACTCTGGATATCAGCTATCCCGTGGCCGATCCCGACGAACTTGTTGCGGCGGCGTCCGCCGCCATGGGTGACTGGGGCCGCGCCAGCCCGCAGACCCGGGCGGGCGTCTGCCTCGAGATTCTCGACCGTCTCTCGGAGAACAACTTCGAGATGGCGTATGCGGTGATGCACACCACCGGCCAGGCATTCCTGATGGCGTTTCAGGCGGGCGGCCCACATGCGCTCGATCGTGGTCTCGAGGCCGTCGCCTACGGGTATGCCGAGCAGACCCGTCTGCCCGGCGAGATGCGGTGGGAGAAACCCCAGGGCAAGCGGGACCCACTCGTTATCGACAAGACCTGGCGGATCCGACCTCGCGGCGTGGCCGTCACCATCGGCGTTTCTACCTTCCCAACCTGGAACGGCTACCCCGGCATCTTTGCCTCGCTGGTGACCGGCAACGCTGTCATCGTCAAGCCCCACCCTGGGACGATTCTCCCGCTGGCGATCTTCGTTGAGGTTGCTCGCGGCGTGATGGCCGATGCCGGCTTTGATCCGAATGTGGTGACGCTTGCCGTCGACAGTGCCGACGCCCCGATCGCGAAGCAACTTGTCACCAATCCGGCCGTCGGGATGGTCGACTACACCGGCGGGTCGGCGTTCGGCACCTGGCTCGAGGAGAACGTCACCGACGCATTGGTGTTCACCGAGAAGGCCGGAGTCAATTCGGTGGTGATCGATTCGGCGCCCGACCTCAAGGGCGTGTTCCGCAACCTCTCGGTGTCGACCTCCATGTACTCCGGGCAGATGTGCACCACGCCGCAGAACATCTACATTCCGCGTGATGGCATCGAGGTGGGTGACGGGCGTCTCTCGTTTGACGAAGTTGCCGGGGGCTTGGCTGCGGCGGTCGGCGGGTTGGTGGGCGACGACGCCAGGGCCAGCGACATTCTCGGATCCATCAAGGGGACCGATACGTTGCGTCGCATCGACGAAGCATCGGCCGACGGCGAGGTGCTGCTCGAGTCACGAGCCATTGCCAATCCGTCCTTTCCCGACGCGGTCGTCCGCAGCCCTGTGATCATCAAGGTCGACGCCGCCGACCGGGCGACCTACATGCGCGAGATGTTTGGTCCGGTCATCTACGTAATCGCCACCGATTCGACCGACCAGAGCCTCGAACTCGCAACGGAGTCGGCCAAGACCCATGGCGCCATTACCTGGCTGGTCTATTCGACCGACGACGGCGTCATCGACGCTGCCGAGGAAGCAGCGGTCGATGCCGGGGTGTCTGTGGCCTTCAACCTGATGGGTGGTCTGTTCGTCAATCAATCGGCGGCGTTCTCCGACTTCCACGTCACCGGAGCCAACCCCGCCGGCAACGCATCGTTGACCGACCCGGCATTTGTCGCCGGTCGTTTCCGCATCATCGGCGTCAGGAAGCCGGTGACATGACACCCAACAGCGCCTTCGCCAGGTCAAGCTCTCCTGGGGTGCTCGCGGGGGCGGCCTTTGCGCCGGCCGCTCGAAGCTCCATGCAGGGATTTTGCATGACAAGCGAGGTTCGGAATCTCTATGGTGTGGCTACCGCCAGGCGGCGGCGGTTCGGAGGGAGAGGCTCACAGGACTCGAGAGGGTGCTGTGAGGAGAGGAGGCGTCGATGACGGCGACCATTGACCGCCCGGAGGCACCCGATGTGGGATCGGGTTTCCCCACTGTTGCTTCTCGCGTGCGTGACTGGGCTGCGAGTAATCCTCACGGGGTTGCGATGCGCGAGAAGGACTTCGGCATCTGGCAGGAGCACACCTGGGAGCGGACCTGGGATGATGTCGTCATGGCTGCCCATGGTCTGCTCGCCCTCGGTGTCGGAGTAGGAGATGTTGTCTCGATCCACTCCGAGGATCGTCCCGAGTGGGTCACCCTCGACCTCGCCGCCGTGGCGATCCGAGCCATCACCACCGGGCTGTATCCCACCAATCCTATGGCCGAGGTGGTCTACCTGCTCAATGACTCGGGCGCCAAGGTTCACTTCGCGGAGGATCAGGAACAGGTCGACAAGGTCGTCGAAGCCGGACCCGATACGTTCCCTGAGGTCACGAGCATCCTCTACGTCGAACCCCGCGGCCTCACCACCTATGACGATCCCCGCTTGATGTTCTGGGACGACTTCATGGAGCTGGGGCGCCGCCACCGGACCGAGCATGCGGGCGCGGTCGAACGTCACATGGCTGAGGCGACCGCCGACGACATCATCACGCTCGTGTACACGTCGGGAACGACCGGACCGCCGAAGGGCGCCATGTTGACCAACACCAACTCGGCGTTCTGCATCGACATGGTGATCAACACCGACGGGAGGGTCGCCGGCAACGTCAAGCCGAACCCCAGCGACGAGATTCTCACCTACCTGCCGCTATGCCACGTAGCCGAACGGATCTTCTCGACGTGGACGATGGTCGGCAACGGAGTGACCCTGAACTTCGCCGAGTCCATCGAGACCGTGCAGGCCAACCTGCGCGAGATCCAGCCGACCCTGTTCTTCGCCGTGCCGCGGATCTGGGAGAAAATCCACGCCACCGTTCTCATCAAGCTGCAGGACGCCACGCGCTTCAAGCGGGTGATCGCCAACATTGGGCTCAAACTGGCCGACGTCGTGGGTCACGAACGAGTTGCCAACGGCGGCAACCACACCTTCAAGAGCCGGGCGGCCTACCTCATCGGCAACCCGCTGTTCTTCCGTTCGCTCAAGGAACGCATTGGGCTCCGTCGCTGCCGTTGGGCGGGATCGGGGGCTGCGGCGATCGCTCCCGAGGTATTGGTCTTCTTCATGGGCCTTGGGATTCCCGTCTATGAGCTGTACGGGATGACCGAGAACGCCGCGGTTGCCACCGTCAACTTCGATGGCAGAGTCAAGGTCGGCACCGTTGGCGAACCGTATCCCAACATCGGGTTGCGGATCGACGACGAGACCGGCGAGATCCAGACCAAGCATCCCGGCAACTTCCTCGGCTACTGGAACAAGCCGGAGCAAACCACCGAGACGTTCACCGACGATGGCTGGCTGCGCACCGGCGACGTCGGAGTGTGGGTCGATGGCACCCATGTCAAGATCGTGGACCGGATCAAACACATCATCATCACGTCGGGCGGCAAGAACATCTCGCCTTCCGAGATCGAGAACAGCCTGAAGACCTCGCCGTACGTGAAGGAGGCCATGGTCATCGGCGACGGCCGTAAGTACCTGACCGCCTTGATCGGCATCGAGTACGACATCGTCGGCAACTGGGCGCTGCGCAAGAGCATTCCGTACACGACGTACCGCGATCTCTCCGAGAAGCCCGAAGTCCGCGACCTGATCCAGGAAGTGGTCAACGAGACGAACGAGAAGTTCGCCAGGGTGGAGCAGATCAAGAGGTTCGCTCTCATCCCCAAGGAACTCGACCACGAGGACGGCGAGCTGACCGCCACGCAGAAGATCAAACGCAAGTCGATGGAGCAGATGTTTCAGGATCTCGTGGACGGGCTCTATTGATGGTCGGAAGAGACTCGGGCACCTTGGAGGCAGCTAGCTGATGCCGGCAGTGATGGCCGTTGTGCAGGCTGCGTCGCAGAGCGGTATTGAGCAGTTTGTCAACGCGACCATCAGCGGATTGGCCTTGGGGGCGATCTACGCGGTGCTGGCCCTTGGCTTTGTCATCATCTTCAAGGCCACCCAGGTCGTCAACTTCGCCCATGGTGCGCTCGCCGCCCTCGGCGCCTACTTCGTCGTCTACTTCGCTACCGTCCTCAACTTCCCGGGCCGCTTTCTCGACTTCCTCCCGATCTCGGCGCAGTGGCTGCTCTCGGCCCTGGTTGCGGTTGCTGCCACGGCATTGGTCGGCATCATCATCGAGCGGCTCACCATCCGGCCCATGATCGGGGAACCACTCTTTGCGGTGGCGATGATCACCCTGGGCCTCGACCTCATCATCCGCACCGTCACCAATGACTTCATGGGCAACCAGTTGCGCGGCCTCGGCGATCCGTGGGGGATCGAGACGCTGGAGCTCGGGCTGGTCACGATCTCGAAGACGCAGATCCTGACCATCGCGGTGGCGGTCCTCGCCATGCTCGGGCTGGCGTGGTTCTTCCGGACTCGGATGGGTATCGCCATGCGGGCAACGGCGTTTGATCAGGAAGCCGCCATGGCGCAGGGGATTTCCGTCGGCAAGGTCTTCGCCCTTGCCTGGGCCATCGGCGCCGGGCTCGCCGCGATCGGCGGCATTGTGTCGTCGGTGGCGCCGCGGGCTCCCGGGGTCACGCCCTTCACAGCGCTGATTGCGTTCCGCGCCTTCCCGGCCGTGGTGATCGGTGGGCTGGACAGCATCGCCGGCGCCATCGTCGGTGGCCTCATCGTCGGCATGGCTGAGGTCTACGCCGGCACCTACCTCACCTTCTCGTGGCTCGGTGTCGGTTTCAGCGGCATCGTGCCCTGGCTCCTGATGATGGCGGTGCTGCTGGTGAAGCCGTACGGCATCTTCGGCACAGAGGAGATCCGCCGGGTATGAGAGGCCGTCCCAACCTCTACACGTCGTACCGGTCGGAGATGGCCTTGCTGCCGACGACGACCAAACGCGTGTCGATGGCCTTGCTGCTCATCATTGCCACGCTGCTGCCGCTCAGCGCCCTACCGTTGCTCGGCTTCCTGGGTGATTCGAGTTGGCTGGTCATCGTCAACCGTGCACTGGTGTTTGCGGTCGGCGCCTTGGGGCTCAACCTGCTCACCGGCGTCGCCGGGCAGGTCTCGCTCGGCCACGCCTTCTTCATGGCCGTCGGCGCCTACACCGCCGTCGTGCTCGGTGGCGAACCGGGCAATACCGTGTGGGGTCTCGAGCTGCCGATCTGGATTTGGCTCCCTGCCGCAGGCGTTGTGGCGGCCCTCGTCGGAATTCTGGTCGCCCCGACCGCGGTCCGGGTGCGTGGCCTCTACTTGGCCTTCGTGACGCTCGGCCTGGTGTTCATTGGTGAGCACCTGTGGCGCAACCTCGGCAAGGTGGCCGGTGGCCCAACGACCGGACGCGATTGGCCGGCCCTCGAGTTCTCATGGTGGCGGGGGATGGAGCCGGTGATCTCGTTCTCCGAAGATGGCCCACTGTGGTGGTTCCTGCGACCGGTCAACTTGCTGCCGTGGGTCGATATCGAGGAGATGTCCGGCGAGGTCAAGACGTACTTCTTCCTACTGGTCGGAGTGATCGTCTTTGCGCTGCTGGCCAAGAACCTGATGCGGACTCGGGTCGGCCGCTCCTGGGCCGCGATCCGCGACCGTGACATCGCCGCTGAGGTGATGGGCGTCAACGAGGCAAAGGGCAAGACCCAGGCATTTGCCATCTCCTCGTTCTACGCCGGCGTCGCCGGGGCGCTCTTTGGCGCCGTCGTTGGCCGTCTCATCCCCGAGACGTGGAACCTCCTGCTCTCGGTCGAGTTCATCGCCATCATCCTGATCGGCGGCGCCGGCACCGTTACGGGCGCTCTGCTCGGCACGCTGTTCGTTGTGATGCTGCCGCGAGTGGTCGAGGAGTTCACTGTGTGGCTCGCGGCCCAGGCCGAAGGCGACGGCATCTTCTCGGGCGTTGCCGACATCTTCATCGCGACCTCGCCCGACGACTTCGGTCTGGTCTCAACTGGGGCGGCCGGCCCGGGCCTCAGCATCTTTCAACTCAACATCGTGCTTTTTGGTGTCCTGATCGTGGTCTTCCTGATCGTTGAGCCCCTCGGGCTCTACGGCATCTGGATCAAGATCAGGAACTACTGGAAGGGCTGGCCCTTCACGTACTGACCAAGGTCTCTCGGGGCCCGCCACCTTGTGGGGCAGGTCGCCGAGCGGGAGAGAGAAAGCAAAGGGAAATGTTATCTGGAGGAGGAGGACACAGGTGAGACGCAAAATCGCTTGGCTCATCATGCTCGTTGCCTTCACCCTCGTCGTAGCGGCGTGTGGTGATGACGACGGGGGAGAAACGACTACGACCGCCGAAAGCGGTGGTGGCGAGACCACGACCACCGCCGAAAGCGGTGGTGGCGAGACCACGACCACGGCTGCCGGTGGTGGCGAGACCACCACAACCGCGGCAAGTAGCAGCGGCGGTGAGATGCTGACCGACTTCGGCGTCGACGCCGAGAACAAGGTCATCAAGCTCGGTCTATTGGCCGACCTGACCGGGGCGTTTGCGCCGCTGGTTATCGACATCACCGACGCCCAGAGCGTGTACTGGGACAACGTGAACGCCGAGGGTGGCATCGACGGCTGGACCGTGGAACTCGTTATCGAGGACACCAACTACAACGTTGAGCAGCATATCGAGAAATACGAGAAGATCCGCGAAGAGGTCGTTGCCATCGCGCAGTCGACCGGTTCGCCCACCAACGTTGCCAACTTGGATGCGTTCAAGGAAGACGACATGCTCTTCATCCCGCTGAGCTGGTATTCGGGCTGGGGCATCCCAGAGTTCGACGGGGGCCTCGCCTTCGAGCAGAACACCAACTACTGCATCGAGGCGATGAACCTGATGGGCTTCATCAACGAGAACGGCGGCACGAGTGTGGCTTTGATCACCTTCCCGGGTGACTACGGCCAGGATGCGGCAGCAGGCGTGAAGCTGGCCGCCGACTTCTACGGCATCAGCATCGCCTACGACGGCGAAGCCGTGGTCATTCCCGGTCAGGACCAGACTCCGGTCATCACCGAGATTGTCAACTCGGGCGCCGACTGGGTGTTCGCTACGACCAACCCGTCCACGTTTGCCGAGATTCTTGGTGGCGCCGTGCAGGGTGGCT
>Ga0209567_10001509_pt1 | contig 11853 bp, 10 predicted proteins | sample COG_12_FD_184756 | JGI IMG/M metagenome (GOLD analysis project Ga0209567, IMG submission 184756) | Pelagic marine sediment microbial communities from the LTER site Helgoland, North Sea, for post-phytoplankton bloom and carbon turnover... | ecosystem: Environmental > Aquatic > Marine > Neritic...
GGCAGACGTAACCATGCGCCAGATGCTAGAGGCTGGCGTGCACTTTGGTCATCAGACCCGTTACTGGAACCCAAAGATGGCACCGTTCATCTTTGGCGAACGTAACAAGATCCACATCATCAACCTCGAAAGGAGCCTGCCACTGGCGCGCGAAGCGAGCGCGTTCGTGAAAGCTACGGTCGCTGATGGCGGCACGGTTCTTTTTGTCGGCACCAAGCGTGCGGCACGCGAGGCCATCCAGACACACGCCAAGCGTTGTGATATGCCGTTCGTCAGCCAGCGCTGGCTTGGCGGCATGCTCACCAACTACAAGACCATTCGCCAGTCGGTCAAGCGTCTCAAGACGCTGGAGCAGATGGCCGAAGAAGGCGGCTTCGAAGGGCTTACCAAGAAAGAAGTTCTCGGCCTCAGCCGCGAGCAGGAAAAGCTCGAACGCAGCCTTGGCGGCATCAAGGACATGCGCTCGCTGCCTGACGTCATGTTCGTCGTGGACGTCGACCACGAGGACATCGCTATTCGTGAAGCACGCAAGCTCGGAATTCCCGTCGTCGCCATTGTCGACACCAACTGTTCGCCCGAAGGCGTTGATTACATTGTGCCGGGTAACGACGACGCGATGCGCGCCATCGAGCTGTATTCGGCCGTCATCGCCGACGCCGTGCTCGACGGCAAGGCGTCGCTGCCCGAGGTTGCGCTTGGCGAGGATGAGTTCGTTGAGCTCGACGAGGAAGGCAAGCCGAAGAAGGCACGTGCCAAGAAGAAAGCCGCCAAGAAGAAGGCCGCAAAGAAAGCGGCTGTAAAGAGGAAGGCGCCAGCGAAGAAAGCGCCGGCGAAAAAAGCGACGGCCAAGAAGGAAGCCGTCAAGGATAAGGCTGAAGAGAAGGTCGAAGCCAAGGCCGACGCAAAGGCCGAGGAAAAGGTCGAAGCCAAGGCCGATGTAAAGGCTGAGGAAAAGGTCGAAGCCAAGGCCGATGCAAAGGAAAAGCCGAAAGCCGAGGAAAAGGTCGAAGCCAAGGCCGAAGTAAAGGAAGAGCCGAAAGCCGAGGAAAAGGTCGAAGCCAAGGCCGAAGTAAAGGCTGAGGAAAAGGTCGAAGCCAAGGCCAAAGTAAAGGCTGAGGAAAAGGTCGAAGCCAAGGCCGATGTAAAGGCCGAGGAAAAGGTCGAAGCCAAGGCCGAGGCAAAGGAAGAGCCGAAAGCAGACAGCAAGGCCGAGAAAAAGGCCGATGACAAGGCCGAGGCCAAGAAAGATGCCAAAGCCGACGAGAAAGCGGAGGGCTAGGCGATGTCGATTACAGCTTCAATGGTGAAAGAACTGCGCGAGCGCACGGGCGCCGGCATGATGGAGTGCAAGAAAGCGCTCGTTGAAACCGACGGCGACCTGGAAGCGGCAGCCGAAGCCCTGAGAAAGTCCGGACAGGCGAAGGCCGACAAGAAGTCGGGTCGCGTCGCTGCTGACGGTCGCATCGTGATTGCTGCCGATGGCAGCAAGGCGGTGGTGGTCGAAGTCAATTCGGAGACCGATTTCGTCGCGAAGGATGAAAATTTCGCCGCGTTCGCGGATGCCGTGGCGAAGGCGGCGCTCAGTTCGGGCGCCACGGATGTAGCGGCACTGGCGACGGTGTCGCTGGAAGACGGTCGCACCGTCGAAGCGGCGCGTACCGAGCTCGTGACCAAGGTCGGTGAGAACATCAGTGTCCGTCGCGCGGAACTCGTCGAATCGAACGGCTCAATCGGGTACTACACACACGGCGCCAAGATCGGTGCGGCGGTCGCGCTCGAGGGCGGCGACGAAGCCCTCGCGCGGGACATTGCCATGCACGTTGCTGCCATCAACCCGACCTGCATCGACGAGAGCGGCGTACCGGCTGAAACGCTGGAGCGAGAACGCCGTATTTTCTCGGAACAGGCCGCGGAATCCGGCAAGCCGCCTGAGATCGTCGAGAAGATGGTCACGGGTCGTGTCGCCAAGTTCCTCAAAGAGATTACGCTTGTTGGTCAACCGTTCGTAAAAGACGACAAGATCAGCGTCGGCAAGCTGCTTAAGGATGCCGGCGCAAGCGTGACGGCGTTCAGCCGTTTCGAGGTCGGCGAGGGAATCGAGAAGAAAGAGGACAATTTCGTCGAAGAAGTCATGGCCCAGGTTAAGGGTACTGGCTGAGGAAGTGCGTTTAAGCCGTTGATTTTAGAGGAGACCTTGTTTGGTTAATACGCTAGAATCAACGGCCGCCGGGGTTCCGGCACCAGACACCGAGGAGGCCAGTGTATGAGTGATTCGCCGCAGCAATACCGGCGTGTGCTCCTGAAGCTCAGCGGCGAAGCGTTGATGGGCGAACTGGACTACGGCATCGAGCCTGGTGTCATCCAGAGAATAGCGGCGGAAATTGCAACAGCGAAGAAGTCCGGTGTCGAGATCGCCATCGTCATCGGTGGCGGCAACATCTTTCGAGGCGCGGGCCTTGCGCGGGCCGGCATGGATCGCGTGACGGGCGATTACATGGGCATGCTCGCCACGGTCATGAATGCCCTGGCGATACAGGATGCGCTCGAATCTCTCGATGTCTTCGCGCGTGTCATGTCTGCACTGCAGATCCACGACGTTTGCGAAGACTACATCCGGCGTCGTGCGGTGCGTCACCTGGAAAAGGGTCGGGTCGTCATTCTTGCCGCGGGAACCGGTAACCCATTTTTCACGACGGATACGGCGGCCAGCCTGCGTGCTATCGAGATTGGTGCCGACGTTCTGCTCAAGGCCACCAAGGTGGATGGCGTCTATGACGCGGATCCTCAAATCGATCCGGACGCGAATCGCTACGACCGCGTGTCTTATGACCAGGTCATCGCAGACAAACTCAATGTCATGGACGCCACCGCGATCGTGATGTGCCGTGACAATCATGTGCCGTTACGCGTTTTCGACCTGACGCGGGCCAATGCGCTCGTGCAGGCCATGTCGGGTGACGACATCGGAACACTGGTTTCCGCCTGACGAGGATTCGGGCAATAGTAGAGGGCATTAATCGTGTTGGATGAAATCATGAAAGACGCCGGCGAGAGAATGGCCAAGAGCGTCACCTCATTGCAGCAGGAGCTGACCAAGATCCGTACTGGTCGCGCTCACACCAGCCTGCTCGATCACATTACGGTCGAGTACTACGGCAGCCAGGTGCCGTTGAACCAGGTATCGAACGTCGGCGTCGAGGATTCGCGGACGCTGGTTGTAACGCCCTGGGAAAAGGACATGGTGCAGCCGATCGAAAAGGCCATCATGGGATCCGATCTCGGGCTCAATCCGGCGACAGCCGGCACCGTCATCCGCGTGCCGCTTCCGGCGCTGACCGAGGAGCGTCGCAAGGACATGATCCGAGTCGTGCGCCACGAGGCGGAGGGTGGTCGCATTGCGGTGCGCAACATCCGCCGCGACGCCATGCATGACGTCAAGGAGTTGCTCAAGGAAAAGATGATCGGCGAGGACGAAGAACGTCGCGCCGAGGGTGACATCCAGGCGATCACGGACAAGCATGTTGCCGAGATCGACGAAGTCCTGGCGGTCAAAGAAGCCGAACTCATGGAGATCTGACGGCCCGCCGTCAGCCAATCAATACGTGTCCAGCGAGCCAGCGAACATACCGAGGCACGTTGCCGTCATCATGGATGGCAACGGCCGCTGGGCGCGCGCAAGAAACAAGCCACGACATGCCGGCCACAGGGCGGGGGTGCGCTCGGTTCGCGCGACGGTCGAGGCGGCCGCTGAGCGCGGCGTCGAGTGCCTGACGTTGTTCGCGTTCAGCAGTGAAAACTGGCGACGGCCCGAGGAAGAAGTCAGCAACCTGATGGGCCTTTTTGTCGAGGCGCTGCGACGGGAAGTAGACGAGCTGCATCGTAATAATGTGAGGCTCAGGTTTATCGGCGCTCGTGAGCAGTTGAAGCCCGGCCTCATCAGGAAGATAAGCGCGGCGGAAGCAAAAACGGCCGGTAACAGCGGTCTCAGGCTCTACGTCGCCGTTGCCTACGGAGGGCGTTGGGATATCGTCGAGGCGGCAAGAAAACTGGCCACCGAAGTTGCGAACGGCACAAAGAGCGTATCCGAGATCGACGAGTCGGCGTTTGCCGATGGGCTGCAGCTGGCCGGTGCGCCGGATGCGGACCTGCTGATTCGCACGGGCGGCGAGGAGCGCATCAGCAATTTCCTGCTGTGGAATCTCGCCTACGCCGAACTCTATTTCACCGACGTGCTTTGGCCGGAATTCGACAAAGACGAATTCGACAAGGCGTTGGCATTCTTCGCCGGTAAGCAGCGACGCTACGGTCATACCGGCGAACAGGTTGAGGCGGCACAATGTTGAAGACCCGGGTAATTACGGCCGTCGTCGCACTTATTATCCTCGGCGTCGTTCTTTTCGTTATCCCGCCCCGGGCGACCGAAATTGTCGTGGGCCTGGTGATCCTGGCCGGCGCGTGGGAATGGTCCGCCTTTGCCAACCTGTCCGCCACTGCCGCACGCGCATTTTACGTGGTGCTGATTGCGTTGTTGTGCTCAGTCCCCTATGTGCTATTGCCCGACAGCTCCCTGCTCATTCTGCAGCTTGCCTGTGGCTGGTGGTTCGCGGCATTCATCTGGACGTTCTTCTACCCGACCCCGATTCCAGTCGCGGTACGCTGGATTGCGGGAGCCCTGGTGCTCGTGCCGGCTTTCACGGCATTGATACTGCTGTTTCGGACCGGCGCCGAATACCTGCTGTTCGCCCTTCTGATCGTCTGGGCGGCCGACGCCGGCGCCTATTTCGCTGGTAAGCAGTTCGGTCGCGTCAAGCTCGCGCCAGGAATCAGTCCCGGCAAGACCTGGGAGGGCGTGATTGGCGGATTGCTCGTTGTCGCACTGCTGGCAACGGCTACGGCTTACTCGGCCGACGTTCGGCTTGCAGTGCTATTGCCGTTTTGCCTGGCCGTGGCCGCTGTGTCGATCATCGGTGACCTGACCGTGAGTATGTTCAAGCGTACGGCGGGCCTCAAGGACAGTGGCACACTGTTCCCGGGGCACGGCGGCGTCCTGGACCGCATAGACAGCGTGTCGGCCTCGGCGCCACTGTTCGCGCTGGGTCTGGGCTGGCTGAGTCTCGTCTGATGGCTCGTTCATGCGTTATTCATGGTCGGGAGCGTAGTTTGCAGGGCTATGCTGCGGGAACTGCCGTGGCATGCGTCAGTCAACTAGGAAGTACTTCAACTTATGGGTAGCGCGCTGACCAATCTCATGGCATTCATCGTGGCGATCAGCATCCTGGTCGCTGTGCACGAGTTCGGCCACTACATCGTCGGTCGCTGGACCGGCATGAAAGTGCTGCGTTTCTCCATTGGTTTCGGCAAACCGATCTGGACGCGTACCGCGGGCAAGGACAACACCGAGTATTGCATTTCGTCGATTCCCCTCGGCGGCTACGTGCGCTTTCTTGATACGCGTGAAGGACCGATCGATCCTGAGGACGAAGGGCGCGCCTTCAACCAGCGACCGATACCCGCGCGCATCGCCGTGCTGCTGGCCGGGCCGGCATTCAACTTCTTTTTCGCGATACTTGCGTTCTGGCTGCTGTTCATGGACGGCGTGCCCGCCGTGCGACCCACGGTCGGAGACATCGAACCCGATTCCTACGCCGAGGCAGCGGGGCTACGTACTGGCGACCAGATTGTGCAGATAGGGGATACCCCGATCATGGCGTGGGACAACGCCGTGATCAGCTTGCTCGATGCGCTCGTGTCGGACAGCCGCATACCGATGACGCTCGAAGATGACTACGGGGCACGCCGCACTGTCGTTATCGACGTGCCGGACACGGAGGCAGCCGGGTTAACCGAGCCCGGCGTATTGTTCGACGGACTGGGCTTCAAGCCCGGGGCGCCTCCCGTCGTTATCGGCAATCTGCGCGAGGGCGAGGCCGCGCTTCGTGCCGGGCTTCAGGATGGGGACCGCATCGTCGGCATTGACGACACGCCGATCGCCGATTTTCGTGCACTCATCGAGGTCGTCCAGGCAAACCCCGGCGAGCGTGTGACCATTCACTACGTACGCAACCAGGCACGGCAGTCAGTGATCGCAACCCTCGGTGAGCAGATTGTCGACGGCGAAGCGCGCGGATTCCTTGGTGTCGGCATGCTGGCCGATAATATCGGTCCCGCAAAGTCCTTTGTGTCCGCGCTGCAGCAGACCTGGGCCAAATCGCTGTTCACGGTCGAGATGCTGGTGCGGATGCTGACCGGCGACGTCTCGATCAAGAACATAAGCGGGCCGATCAGTATCGCGCAGTATGCGGGCGAGGCGGCGGAACGTGGATTCGGCTATTTCGTTAATATCCTGATCATCGTGAGCATCAGCCTTGGCGTTCTTAACCTGTTGCCGATCCCGGTGCTCGATGGCGGCCAGATCGTCTATCAGCTCATCGAACTCGTAAAAGGGGGGCCGATGACCGAGCGGGCACAGATTCTCGGACAGCAGGTCGGCATCTTTGCATTGCTGTTATTGATGAGTTTCGCTTTCTATAACGACATCGCCAGACTACTGAATTAATCCGGACAGAAGAACATTGCACATTAGAAAGACCATTCTCACGCTCCTCGCACTACTGCCACTGACAACAGCGGCAGCGGAGGAGTTTGTCGTCAAGGATATGCGGGTCGAGGGACTGCAGCGTATTTCCGAAGGTACGGTGTTCAACTACCTGCCGATCAATATTGGCGACACGGTAGACCAAATTCGTATCGGTGAGGCCATCCGTGCATTGTACGGCCAGAATCTGTTCGACGACATCGAGATGCGGCGAGACGGCGACTCCCTCGTGGTCGTTGTTCGCGAACGTCCGTCGATCGAGAGTTTCGAAATCGAGGGTAACAAGGACATCAAGACCGAAGACCTTATGGAGTCACTGCGTGGTGTCGGTCTGGCCCGTGGCCGCACGTTCGACCGCTCGGTGCTCGACAACGTCGAGATGTTCCTGCGCGATCAGTACTACGATCGTGGCAAGTACGGCGTGTCCGTCAATACCATAGTCCAGGACCGTCCCAACAATACCGTCGCAATCAAGATCGATGTCAAGGAAGGCGATCGCGCAAAGATTCGGCAGGTCAACATCGTAGGCAATGAGACTTTTTCCGACAAAGACATCCGCGAAGATTTTACGCTCGACACGGCCAACTGGCTTTCCTGGTTACGACAGGATGACCGTTACGCGAAGGAGGCGCTCGAAGGTGACCTCGAGATCTTGCGTTCCTTTTACATGGATCGCGGCTACGCGGATTTCGAAATCGAATCGACCCAGGTAGCCATATCGCCGAACAAGAAGGACATGTTCGTTACGATCAACATTCGGGAAGGGGACCTTTACACAATTTCTGAAGTGAAGCTCGTCGGCGAAATGGTCGTTCCCGAGGCGTTTCTCAATGCGCTGATCCTGGCGAGGCCTGGCGCCGTGTTCAACCAGCAGTTGCTGACTACTTCAAGCGACATGATGACCTTCCGGCTTGGTGAGGAAGGCTATGCAAACGCCGAAATCGAGGCGTTTCCGGAACTCGATCACGAAAAGAAAGAAGCCGCGGTCACGTTTTTCGTAAATCCGCAGAAGCGCGTCTACGTGCGTCGAATTCGTTTCAACGGCCTCGACCAGGTTGACGATGAAGTGCTGCGTCGTGAAATGCGACAGATGGAGGGAGCCTATCTGTCGAATACGCTGATCGATCGTTCCAGGGTGCGTTTGCAGCGCCTGCCTTACATCGAAAGCGTCGAGGTAGACAATTCGCCGGTGCCAGGTAGTCCGGATCTCGTCGATGTCGACTTCGATCTGGAATACCGCATGCCGGGGCAGTTCTCGGGCGGCGTTGGCTATTCGGAATCGCAGAAGCTGCTGCTAAACGGCAGCATCGTGCATACCAATTTTCTCGGCACTGGTGATCGGGTCGCTCTCGAACTCAATTCAGGCCAGTACCAGAAACTTTACAGCCTGTCACACACGGATCCGTACCGATCGATTAACGGAATACGACGTACCATTAGCGTCAACTATCGCGATATCACGCAGTTTACATCGGCGTCTTCCGACTTCTCGACCGAGACCGCGGGCTTGACGGTCGACTACGGCTACCCAATCACCGAGTATCAGAGTGTCTCGTTCGGTGCGACGTTTCAGCACAACGAATTGGCGACGACCGACGGTAGCAACCAGCAATCCCAGGACTGGGTGCGCCAGAATGGCGACACTTTTATCGAGGATGTTGGCAGCGGCCTGATTTTCTATGGTACGGAATTCGACACGATCGACTTGATCGCCGGGTGGACCTACGACAGCCGCAACCGCGCATTGTTTGCAAATCGTGGCACGCGCCAGCAGCTCTTCCTGTCAATGGCGGTGCCCAGCAGCGAGGTCGAGTACTGGCAGGCGCGCTACAACCTGACCAAGTATTTCCCGATTACGCCGAAATGGATCGTGAGATTGAATACGGAACTGGGTTATGGTGAGGGCCTCAACGAGACGACTGCGTTACCGCCCTACAAGCAGTTTTACGCGGGTGGCCCGAAGTCGGTGCGCGGCTTCAAAGAGTCATATCTGGGCCCCAGGGACAGTTTCGGCAACCCGTATGGCGGTAATGTATTGGTCGCGAGCCAACTAGAGCTTATACTCCCGCTTCCGGATAAATGGGCCAGCCAGGCACGGGCCAGCCTCTTTTACGATATTGGCAACGTGTTCAATACTGGCGAGGTTGCCTTTACGGACAGACTGGGAAGCCCGATCGAATACGAACCGGATTTCAATGAGCTACGTGCATCGATAGGAATTGGCGTCCAGTGGCTCGCGCCGCTCGGCCTGTTCCAGTTCAGCTACGCGTATCCGCTGAACGACTATGCCGGGAATGACAGATATTATGGAGACGAGCTGGAACGATTCCAGTTCTCTATTGGACAAGCGTTTTAAGGAAAAGAAAGTTTATGAGATTTGTAAAGCAACAACTTGCCTATGCCGGCCTGGCCCTGGTTCTGGCGTTTGCATTTGCGATGCCGGCAGCGGCACAGGACATGAAAATTGGCGTCGTCAGCTTGCAGGCGCTGATAGAGCGGGCGCCGCAGACGAAGGCTACTATGGATGCTTTGCAGGAAGAGTTTGCGCCACGCCAACGTGAGTTGGTGGCGAAGCAGAAGGAATACGAAGAGCTGGCCGCCAAGGCGCAAAAGGACTTCGCCGTAATGGGTGAAACCGAACGCCGCAATGCCGAGAAGGATCTTCGTGATCTGCAGCGAGAAGTGACGCGTCTGCAGAACGAATTGCGCGAAGATCTCAACCTGCGGCAAAACGAGGAATACGGTCTGCTGCAGCGCGCGATGCTCAAGGAAGTGCAGGACTATGCCCAGCAGCAGGGTTACGACCTGATCGTCGGTGACGGCGTGCTGTTCGTCAGCAATTCGGTGAATATCACCGAAGAAGTGCTAGGCGCTGTCGAAGCCAACTACCAGGCAACGAGCGCCCGCTAACCCGAACAGGTCTCGAATCCCAATGCCGATCAGCCTCGGAGAACTTGCCACACGGTTTGGCTGCGAGCTGATCGGTGATCCGGATATAGAGATCCGCGACGTTGCTTCCCTGTCCAATGCGGGACCGGGAGATCTGACGTTTCTGTCCAATACGAGCTTCAAGGATCAGTTGTCGTCGACGAAGGCGGGTGCCGTCATTTTGCGCGAGCAGGACGCGCCTGACTCGCCTGTCCCGTGTCTCATCCACGATGACCCTTATGCCTGCTACGCGCGCATGGCGGCCGTTGTCCATCCTGAGCCCGAGTACGCGCCGGGAATTCATTTATCCACGGTCGTCCATGAAACGGCGAGCATTGCCGAATCCGCGCACCTCGCGGCGTCCGTCGTGGTCGGTGAGCGTTCAAGGATTGGTGAAAACGTCTATATCGGACCCGGTAGCGTTGTCGGTCCGGATTGTGTCGTCGGTGATGACTGTCGTTTCGTCGCAAATGTGATTCTGGCGCGTAAAGTCCGAATAGGAGCGCGCGGGATATTTCACCCGGGTGTCGTGCTGGGCAGCGATGGTTTCGGCAATGCGATGACCGCCGAAGGTTGGGTCAAGGTCCCGCAACTCGGCGGCGTAGTTATCGGCAATGACGTCGAGATTGGTGCAAACACAACCGTCGATTGCGGCGCTCTCGATGACACGGTCATCGAAGACGGCGTGCGCATAGACAATCTGTGCATGATTGCGCACAACGTCCACATCGGTGCTCATACGGCGTTGGCGGCGATGGTGGGCATTGCGGGCAGCGCGAAAATCGGCAAACGCTGCCTGTTTGCAGGGCAGTCGGGGACTGTCGGGCATATCGAGGTCTGTGACGATGTCATCGTCGGGGCAAAGACATTCCTTTCGAAGGGTGTGACGGAGCCCGGCACGTACGTGGCGAGTTTTCCGGCCGTCCCGGCAAAGGCATGGGCCAAGCAACTGGCGCGGTTCCGACGACTGGGGGCGTTGACGGAGCGTGTCGGCAAACTGGAGAAGAGCGGCAAGTAAATTGCCACGGATTGACAGGATGATTCACTCAACTGCGATTGTTTCCGACACGGCCGTTATCGCCGACGACGTCGAGATCGGTGCCTATGCCGTTATCGGGGATGGCGTCGAAATCGGTGCAGGCACTCGCATCGACACCCATGTCGTGATTAATGGTCCAACACGGATCGGCGAGTCCAATCACATCTACCAGTTCGCGTCGATCGGCGATGATCCTCAGGACAAGAAATATGCGGGAGAACCTACGAGCCTGGTTATGGGTAACCGCAATACGATTCGAGAGTTCTGCACGATCAGCCGCGGCACCACACAGGACCGCGGCGAGACCGTCATCGGGGACGACAACTGGATCATGGCCTACGTACATATCGCGCACGATTGTGTGGTTGGCGACAAGACGATCATGGCCAATAACGTCACGCTGGCCGGCCACGTGCACGTCGGGGACTGGGTGATTTTTGGCGGATTTTCGGGCGCACACCAGTTCTGCAGAATCGGAGCGCACGCGTTTCTCGGCATGTACGCTGGTGTCAATCGGGATGTGCCTGCTTATACGATGGTCTCGGGGCAGCCCGCGGTCCCCCGGGGCATCAATAGCGAAGGTCTCAAACGACGCGACTTTTCGGCGCAGCAGATTCGTAACATCAAGAACGCCTACCGACTGACGTATCGACAGGGCAAGAAATTGGCCGAAGTCATCGACGAGCTTGCGGCGCTCAGCCAGGAGCAACCGGAACTGATCCCGTTTCTCGAATCGCTACGCTCGTCAGAGCGCGGCGTCATCCGCTAGCCGGTTTTAATGAAGATCGGTCTCGTCGCGGGTGAAGCTTCGGGCGACCTGCTGGCCGCCGGGATGATGCGCGCGATTCGCGAGCGCTACCCGGATGCCACCTTCGAGGGTGTCGCCGGGCCGGAAATGGTCGCAGCCGGGTGTGAACAGTGGGAGCCCGCCCAATCGCTTGCCGTTATGGGTCTCGTCGAACCGTTGGTCCACATTCCGCGGCTGTTGCGGCTGCGCAGGACACTCCGGAAACGATGGCAAGACTCGCCACCCGACGTCTTCGTCGGCATCGATGCACCGGATTTCAACCTGGGTCTCGAAAAGAAACTGCGCAAGTCCGGCATCAGGACCGTGCATTACGTGAGCCCCTCGGTGTGGGCCTGGCGATCGGGTCGCATCAAAACGATTGGCAAGGCCGCGGACCGGGTGCTCTGCCTGTTGCCGTTCGAGAAAACGCTGTACGACGCTCACGAAATTGACGCCGTATTTGTCGGCCATCCGAAAGCCGACAAGACGCCGTCTTTCGTCGAA
>Ga0209567_10001510_pt1 | contig 11848 bp, 11 predicted proteins | sample COG_12_FD_184756 | JGI IMG/M metagenome (GOLD analysis project Ga0209567, IMG submission 184756) | Pelagic marine sediment microbial communities from the LTER site Helgoland, North Sea, for post-phytoplankton bloom and carbon turnover... | ecosystem: Environmental > Aquatic > Marine > Neritic...
GGTTCGATTGGTCAGACGATGGATGAAGTCGACAGAATGAAGACGGCACAATCGCTGGAAGCGGTCCGTACGGGTGTGCCGTCAACGTGGCAGAATCCTGATACCGGCAACCAGTACAGCGTGACTCCAACGCGCACCTTCGTGACATCGGCCGGTCCATGCCGGGAATATACTATAAACGCTTTGATCGAAGGTCGGCAGGAAACCGTGCACGGTAGTGCGTGCCGACAGCCGGATGGCAGCTGGAGAACCCAGTAGTCGAGGAGCCTTTAAGTCAGTATTGTCAACTTCACCGGACCAAACTTTTGAAAGTGGTTGAAAGTGTTGATTTGCATGCTTGTTTAAAGCAGATTTGCTTTCCTGCGTGAACCTGCTTAGGTCAAGAAATACTTTGATTATTCTGGAACTTTTCTATAATTGGTGATTTTGGCATCGCGATATTCTGAATGGATGAATCAAACAAAAGGCTGTCCAACGACCAAGATGACGTTCGGCCATTCAGGCCCGGGCCTCACCTTGCACTGCTACTCTCGGCAGGGATTGGAAGTACTGCACTGATTGCGTTTGCTGTTTTTCTTTTCACGGGCCCCTGGAAGATACTGCTTATTTATGAAGATACAGGAGCCGTATTGGCATTTGACTTGTGTCTTTCCATGGTTTTCTTCGTCCAACACAGCGGTATGATTCGCCATTCGTTCCGATCATGGGTTGGACGGTTCGTCCCGGAATACTACTACGGCGCCATTTACTCAATCGCCTCAGGAGTATGTCTTTATTGCATAGTATTATTGTGGCAAGTATCGGACCTGACGATCGTGACTGCGAACGACCTGTCACGACTCGGAATGCGTGCGTTATTCTTAACTGCGCTCGGCGGAATTATTTGGAGCAACCTGGCTCTTCACTCATTCGATGGTTTCGGTTTGCGGGCAATCAGGTGTCAGCTACGGGGCAAACAACAGCCAGAGACTTCCTTCACGGAACGTGGCCCATATCGATGGGTCAGACACCCTCAATACTTCTGTATATTGGTAATGATCTGGGCACACCCCGATTTCACAGCGGATCGCCTGTTATTCAACGTGCTGTGGAGTGCGTGGATCGCTGTTGGCGCCCTGTTGGAAGAACGCGATCTGACTGTAACACTCGGCCATCAATATAAGGATTACCAGACGCGTGTGCCTATGCTCATTCCCTATCGGGTACCTCATTAATCCTTGACCCGAGTTCGTGATTCCGGGGCGGTATGCTTATGAATTTAAAAGGCCTGCGTTGAGTTGTTGTTCAGGCACGACTCTACGCTTCCTCCCCTGCGGTTACCTTATTTCATAAACCGCTTGACACGTACACTACCGTCTGAAAGACTCGGCACCATGAAGATCGCATTCCAGCATCACATGATTACCTGCAAACGCCGACCGCCTCTGTGGTATGTCGTACCGTGCTCGTGTAGTGCCTTGAGGAGATTGCCTGTCCACTAGCTGATCCAGTAATCCCAAGTCTTCAAAGGCCGCACGGTTAAAAACCTGCGGCCTTTTTTGTTTTTGGATGTAACACAACCCGTTGAGGAAGCGGAGGTAACAAGGTGTCTGTACCGATGGCATATATTGGCATCATCCTTATCTGGTCGACCACGCCGCTTGCAATCCAGTGGAGTGGTGACGGGGTTGGTTATCTGTTTGGCATAACCAGCCGTATGGTTCTGGGCGTGATGGTCGGCCTGATGGTCGCCGGGTTATTCAAGGTCCGGCTTCCCTGGCATGCCGAGGCACGCCGCACCTACCTGGCGGCCGGCCTGGGTCTGTTCTTTGCGATGACATCCGTGTACTGGTCATCGCAGTTCATACCTTCCGGATGGATATCGGTTTTGTTTGGTCTCGCGCCCATCGTGACCGGTTTGATCGCCACAGTCTGGCTGGCAGAGCAGGCGCTGAATGGCGCCCGGATCGTTGGCATGCTGCTCGGACTGGCTGGGTTGTCAATCATGTTGCTCGGCTCGCAGCAACTGGGTCCGCAGGCAGTCTACGGGATTCTTGGTATGGTGTTTTCGGTCATTGCCTACTCAGTCAGTGCCGTCGCCGTCAAGCGAATCGGTGCAGATGTTCCGGCGCTAGCCACCACCATCGGTGGGCTGATGGTCACAGTACCGCTGCTTGTGATTGTGTATCTCCTTGCCGGGGAGTCGTTGCCGGCAATCGTGTCCTACAAGGCCATGTGGTCGATTATCTACCTGGGTATAGTCGGCTCTGTGCTGGGGTTTGCACTCTACTATTATGTCCTGCGCCACGTAGAGGCGACCCGTGTTGCATTGATCACGCTGATTACACCGGTGCTGGCTCTGTTGTTTGGACACCTGTTAAATGGTGAGGCATTGCAAACCGAGGCCATGGTTGGCAGTGCGGGAATTCTCTCCGGCTTGCTATTGTTTGAGTACGGGCAAACAGTCGGTAAATGGATCCGCGCTACCCTGCGGGGGTGAACTGGAATATCAGTTCATACTGATCTGTGTTTGTGGGCTGCATCTGTCACCTTTAGCTGCCTAAAAACGCCCCAAAACCACACCTGGCGGTGTAGAGTTCGAAGTCATGATTGTAGTAAGAACCAGGATACACTGAAAACAGGTACAAGGAACGGTCGGAATGAACCAGAGCAATGCCCATCAATTTGATCGCTTGCAGCATGTATTGGAATATCACCAGGCCACCAAACACCGGTTCCAGGCCTACGCAAGTGGTCCGGGATACCTGGATTGGGCAAATCAGCCAGATCCGTTTCGCCGCTATGCGGGTGCACGGCTGATTCCACTGGATGCCATTGAGCCGACAGATGAGCCACGCTACGATGACGTTTTTGTTCCGGCACGGATACCTTCCCCCGGGGCTGTGAATAGGCAGACGATTTCCCGACTCTTTTACGATAGCCTGGCGTTATCCGCCTGGAAGAGCACAGGCGAGACGCGTTGGGCTCTGAGGATCAATGCCTCAAGTGGCAATCTGCACCCGACCGAGGGCTACCTGATCTGCGGTGCTGTCAAAGGCTTATGTGATAAGCCTATGGTCTGCCACTATGCGCCGCGAGTACATGGTCTTGAAGTGCTGGCAGAGTTCGATTGCGAACTATGGAACGCACTCTGTAGCCCGTTTCCTGCGCATACGTTTTTTATCGGATTGACGTCCATTCACTGGCGTGAAGCCTGGAAGTACGGTCGGCGGGCCTACCGTTACTGCATGCTCGATGCAGGTCACGCGATGGGCGCTATCAGTATGGCGGCGGGTGGACTGGGGTGGCGGACGCGCCTGCTCGATGAGCTGGGGACGGATGACCTGGATTTACTGATGGGCACGTTTCGTGATCATGATGCCGAGCCGGAAGAGCCGGATATGCTGATTGCCTGTATTCCGGATAAGCAGGCAACAAAAGAGACAAGTCTTTGCGAAGCGTCCCTTCTTTCATTTGAATCCCTTGTCTGGCAGGGCCGCCCCAATCGGTTGAGCCCGTCTCACGTTGAATGGGGTATCGAGGATATCGCGAGCCGGGTGCGCAAACCGCGTGGCAATTATAAGTACGAGCGGTTTGAAAATCCGCCGTTGTCCTGGGCGCCTGAAGCGCGTGCGGTTTCACTGCGCGGAATTATTCGCCAGCGTCGTAGTGCTGTGGCCATGGACGGGCAGACCCGAATGTCCCGTGATACGTTCTATCGCATGCTAGACAGAACCCTGGCGGTCCCGGAGGGTGTTCCCTTCAGCATACTGCCCTGGAAATCGCACATTCACCTGGCACTACTGGTTCACCGGGTGGACGATATCCCCAAGGGCCTGTATCTGCTGGTTCGCGATGCTGATCAAATCGAAGCGCTGCAACAGGCGCTGACTCAGGCAAACCCGTGGCAGAAACCACCCGGCTGCCCGGAACAGTTGCCTTTGTACTGCCTGATTGAAGCGGATACTGAAGCTGCCGCCCGGCAAATCTCCTGTCACCAGGATATTGCCAGTGATGGTTGTTTCAGCCTGGCCATGATTGCCGAGTACATAGAGCCGCTGCAACGTTACGGTCCCTGGTTTTATCCGCGCCTGTATTGGGAAGCCGGTATGATCGGCCAGCTGCTCTATCTTGAAGCCGAAGCGGCCGGTATACGCAGCACTGGCATCGGCTGTTTCTTCGACGAGCCGATGCACGATGTACTCGGTCTTAAAGACCGTAACTATCAGGATCTCTATCACTTCACGGTGGGTGGTCCGGTGGAAGATACCCGATTGACAACGCTACCAGCCTATTCGGACGAGTGACTTTCAGCGTAATTGCTCGTTTGTAACAGGCATATTCGACCCGGACGGTGAACCGAAAGATTCGGTGGATTAGGACAGCCGGGGTCAGTGAATCAACGGGTCATGTGGTGGCGCAAGATGCCCGGCCCGGCCGGAAAATAATAAATGCCACGTCATCCGGTTTGTGTGGCCGGGTTTCTGAAAACTCTGTCATGCGTTCACGGCAGAGCTTGGCCAGGTTTTCTGCGGCAAGGCGTAAGGGTCCTGTGCGGATAATATCTATAATCTCATGAATTTGAAGATTATCAAACAATCCATCGCTGGCGACAATCAGGGTATCGCGTGGTGCGAGTTTGATGCTTGGTCCGATCTCAACTCGCATCTCAGTCGTACCAATCGTATTGGAAACCAGATGTCGCTCTTCATGATAAATGGCTTCATCAGCTTCGATGAGTCCGGCTTCTACGGCGTATCCGACAGGTGAGTGGGGGATAGTCTGATATTTGATCTTTCCGCGTTGCCCGGTGATCAGGATTGCCGAGTCGCCCACATGATAGGGACGAATGTGGTTTTTTTCGATGCCCACTGCGGCGATGGTCGTGCCGGACCCAACGCCGTGTTCCATGATTAGTTTGTTGGCTTGTTCGATGCTATCAAGAATTGTGTCGCGTAGCGCCAGCTGTTGGCCGCAATTCTCAGTAATGTTATGACTCACTTGGCGCACCGCTGTAGAGGAAGCCTGATCGCCGGAAGGAAGACCACCCAGGCCATCTGCCACGACCATGACACCGGTTTTCTCCCCGCAGGGGATCAACCCCAATGAATCCTCGTTATCTGATTCCTTGCCCGGTGCTCGTATTGTAAAAGCGTAAGCAGAACCACCTGCTATGCAAATGGACTCAATCCCGGCAGAATCAACGCCCAGACAGAGTCTCGGTTCGGTTGGTGTTATTGCCATTCCAGTGTTTCCAGATATTCCCGCAGCTGCCCGGCAGTTCGAAAGTTATTGAGAATGAGCGAGCGCTTCAGCCCACGAATTATGGACTTTATTTCCGGTGGCTGGTGTTTGTAGTGTTTTTGCCCACCGACGGCCTCATATAGAATCTTGACCAGGTCGATGACATCTTCATGAATATTTTCCAGTTTAGGAGTGTCCCAGTGGTAGAAGTCGAGTAATTTTAATTCAAAACCCAGACCATATCGACGTACGATAATGTTATCCGTGTGCAAGTCTCCGTGATATTCCTTCATCAGGTGAATGCACTCGAGTCCAGTTGTCAGTGCATGCAGAAGATGGAGCCCCTGGAACGGTGTGAGACGTTTTCCAGGCTGACGCGCAAGGAAGGCGGAGAGCAGTTCCCCTTCGACGTACTCAGAAACGAGGAGCGTTATAGGAATGCCTCGATAGGTAATCCGTTCCCACGTGTGATATTGAATGGCAATCGGGCAATGTCTTAATTTATTCAGTTTCCGGGCGTACAAATTTGCGGTGCGGTCCTTAGGATTACGTTGTGGGTAAAAGAGTTTTACCGCTCTTTCGATACCGGTCGGATGTTCGCGTACCAGGAATACTTCACCCTGCCAGCCATTTCCAAGCGATTCCATGACCTCATATTTTCGAGCCAGAAGCCTGCCTGGCTTGATGTTGAAGCGGTTGACTGCAGGAAGGGTCGAACCTGGATGATTGCGCATTTTGTCGCTACCCATATTTACGGAACGCGCGCAGGGCCCTGATTACCTGGCACCGGAGGTTCGTCTGCAGATCGATGATGCTACCTCCGACTACGACGCAGTGTGCACATGCTTGTATGTGTAGAAAGGTTGAAACGCTTTGAGCTTTTACTGCTAATCAACGGCATTCCACGCTCTTCTTCAGGGCGATAGTGGCTAAAATAGCTATTTATTTTCAGTCATTCCAGAAGCGTTTGCTCCGCATCACCTTTAACGCTAATTCGCCGTTGCATTTTTAGCGACATTGAGCATATCCGGAAACAGCAGAATCAGCATGATGATGACACTGATTGCAACCACCACCGCGATACCGACAAATATATTTGCCAGCACGTTTCTGCCGCTGCTGTTCTCGGCCAGTGCGAACGCAAGATTCGGCAGGTTCACCAGTCCCATGAAACGGTCACCGCGATAGACCAGCAGACGGCGGCAACTGTTGCTGCGCATTTTACTGATCGCCTCTTCACAGGAAGTATCGTGCGCCACGGTGATAAGACAGGTTGTGGTTGCGACTTCTCTGATTGTCAGCGTCCCGGGTGGTTTCCCTGGTCCGACTACGCGCTTGACCAGATCACGCTCGGTGAACAACCCAACCACCTTGCCCTTCCTGGTCACGACAAGCGAGCCGACATTCTGGTCGGCCATCAACTCGACGGCCTGCTGGACGGTATTGTCTTCCTCCAGCGAGGCAACGGATTCACGGACAAAATGTTCAATTCTGCAGGCCATAAGCTCTCCTGGTCGCTACTGGGTCCTGTTAGGACAGTACTTTTAATTATAGGCTAAAAGTAGATAGCGGCAAACGCCAAGTAGGGACTCGACAAGCTCGAATCCGATCTGCGTACTACCACGCGAAATCTGGAGAACATCGCCGTGCTGAAGCCGGCGTTATCAATACATTCATCTGTAACGATGATTTCAACATATTGACATCGGTTGTAAGTGTCACGGTGGCTTTGTGTGTTGCCTCAAACGGGATCTGAAATTCAATGCCGGTGAAGGCAAGTGTTGCGGAGCGGCCGCATTGTTAAGCTGTCGTTCGTTGGTTAAAGAAAATAGCGCGAGTTGGCCGGAAGAATCCTTTTGGGGCTCGGGCCATGTCCAGAGCACCCTCAACGGGCAGAAGACGACCCGGATTGCGTGACAACTAAAAGTGTTTGTCAGGTGGGATTTATGACAATTGAAGAAGTTGTCCCTAAGACGGAGGAGAGATGACCGCGAAGCTGGAAAAAGCACTAAATCGTTTGAAGAGTATTCTGCCCTTAAAAGAAAGACAAGAGGATTGCAGCAGGCAGATACAAGAGCTGCATCAGAGAATCCGGATGAAGCGGGTGATACCCATATCGGCATTATCCGGGGGGCGGCAACCGCCGACTCCTGTTGTGCAGACAGCCTGTGTATGCAGATGATGTTTCTGAGGGACAGCAAAACTGCTCAACAATGGCTTGCAGATGATCAAGACAACAGAGAAGTATTTACCCTGCAGGAGGCTGCTGAGTTTGGTAGCCGGTTTTTCGTCCCTCTTATGTCCTGATATGCGGGTCGCGACGGCCAGCTGGAACAGGACGAGATAATTGGACAAACGCCCGGATTCGCGAAGGTTGGCTTTAACCAGGAGAGAGTTGCGGCACTATTATTTACTGGGGAGCCACTCGGATTCAGTACTGAAAATTGAAAAGGCCGCTGCCTATCCAGATAGCCGTTTCAGAAACACGCTCATCTCCTTAGCGGCTTGTATATCCCCATTGGATTCTGCAAACGCAATGCCTTTTTCATACGCAGCACAGGCCTCTTTCTCCCGACCAAGCGCTGCCAGTGCCTTTCCGTAGGACTTCCAACTGGCGGAATGCCTGTTATCCTGCCTGAGTGCCTCTTCAAGGTGGTTGACGGCTTCTTCTACCGAACCTTCTTTGAGACAGACGGTACCCAACGTATAGCGCAAGAGGGCATTATCCTGTCCCTGCGCCAACATCTGTTCAAGTGCGTCTCGATTCATGGTCGTCAGTTTCCACCCAGGTCATACACAATACTCAATTGTTATATGATGTCTTTAATGTCGGAATTCAACCCAGGTCAGAATATGGGATTACCATAGCAAAGTTATTCGCACATCCGGCCGTTGGAATCGGACTGACCGGCATGTCGACTGGCTCGATCAGGGCACTAAAGAATCTGTTCGATAAAAGGTATGCTACCGGTGGTGGGGAAAGATTTTACTGGGTTTCCCACGGCCAGAATTTGGCAATCAGGTGCCCCAGCGCGGCCCCGACCGGAAACACCAGAAAAGTCAGGACCAGGCATAAATATAGAGCCGGCATGGCATTGGCGTGAGCTACGTGGACGATCTGGGCGCCAAACCGGGCCAGAAAATCAACAGCGAGCAAAACCAGACCGGCACTGATTAACGTGCAGGATTGGAGCAGTTCCGTGAAGGTGCCATACACGATATAGGGAATTATGCCCAGTACCAGAAAGACCCCGGAAAGCTTGTATGATCCGGTGGGCAGTGGAGCCAGCGCCGTTACCATTGCCAGGATACAGCCCACAGTCACAATCAAGTAGGCCAAAGGTTTTGCTATTTCCCTCTGCCCGCCCATTTTTGCGTGTCCTGTTTCTGTTGAGCTGATTTAAGCATAGCAGCTTATAATTTGGGTATACCCTGGTAGAAGCGTGTAAAACAGGGCAGGCTGCGTACAGCAGGCAACTCTTTTTCGTATTGGTATCGAGCGCATGAGATAGAGAGTGATGGCGCGCATGGTTATATTCTTATGTCGATTCCTGCCAGCTCGATCATTTCACCACGTGCAACTCTGAAGGTGACATGCCATTCTCCGGGCATGTGAAACAGCATCCCGCGTACGCGAAAATGACTGCGTTCGAGTTTTTCTATTCTGGTCATGGTGTGCATACCATGGTTATGCGCCAGCATGCCTGCATTTACTTCCAGATTCACATCGTAATGCAGGGGCTTGAGTGGCTGGCTAACGAATACGTCCAGATCGAAATAGCTATTCAAGGGGATAGGCGCCGGTATACTTTTCCAATCGATGGTGTAAACACCACCCGTGCTCAATAGGTGATGCGGGTCATTGACCGAAGGTGCAGCTTGTTCAGGTGAACGCTCCGAAGTGCAGGCTGTCAATAACAGTACCCAGGTAAGGGCAGTTACAACGAGATAATTATTGATCGTCGTATCCTTATACGCAGTGATGCTGCCTGGTGTTCCAGGAAGCAGGTCTCGTTCACCCACCGGTACGGGCTGGGCGCATCGTTGATAGCGCGACCTTTTTTGGATATTGGCCATAATCAAGCACTCTGAGTCCTGCTGAGGATGTTGTCTGTCAGCAGGGGGAGAACGGGTAATCGGTGCTGTCTTTGTTCACGCCCAGGCCGACATATTCACCATCGGTGACGGAGGGAAGCGTCTTCGTTGAGAGCACCGCGTGTACATTTTCACCCCTTGTTTTCTGTGAACTTCAGGGCATTCGGCTGACATGTCCTACCTGTCTTTACAGGTATGCATTATTCTTAGCTGCCTAAATCATAGAACAACTAACCCTGTTTGCAAGATAGGGGAATCCCTAATAGCACGGCTCATCGGCGTCGCTGACTCCGAGGCTGGAGCGATCGAGTCCATCCCTATACGAAAGTACTAGGTATCACTACGTATTCACAACGTCCCCAGTCTCGACTGCAGTCTTACGGTCCTCTGATATCTGTTCAGTGTAGCTCTTTCGGAACGGCCGGTATGAACCTGTAAACAGCTGGCCGCGGCAAAGTCCCCTTAGCTGCTCCTGCCGTGCTGGATGTATTGCCGTTAATTAGCGGGTGAAAATCCAGGTAATCGCTTTTTATTCAGTGGACCCTAAGGTTTTTAGCTATAGTTATACATGTTGACACTTTGTACGGATCTGTGAGTAGGTTTACCCGGCCTCTGTCAAATCTCGGCAGGCTGTTTTAGCCGCAGCTTACTGGCACGAGCGGTCGCACGGTGGCCGTTTTGAACTACCACCGGAAAATCCTGGAACTTCCTGCTTATGAAGATTTGTCTGTCTTTTTCGTGTGCGTCAACGAAGGCGCGGTGCAGCTGAAAATGCCTGGCGCACACGGTTGTGGAAGATGAGCCCGGTGAAAGGAACAATGCAGTGAAAGCGAATAAAGTCGACCGGACGAAACGCAGGTTCCTGACCGCGGCAACCACCCTGGTGGGCGGCGCCGGCCTGGCTATGGCCACGGTTCCTTTTATCCGCAGCATGGGTCCCAGCGCCCGCAGCCGTGCGGCCGGCGCTCCGGTGAAAGTGAATGTCAGCAAGCTTCCGCCTGGGGTACAGGCGAGAGTGGAATGGCGCGGTATGCCGGTGTGGGTTTTGCACCGGTCTGCGGAAATGCTGGCCGGGTTGGAGAAGACGTTATTGCTCCAGCAACTCCGCGACCCGGATTCGCATCAGGTGGCACAACAACCGGCCTATGCGCAAAATGCCTATCGATCCATCAAGCCCGAATATCTCGTTGTAATAGGTCTCTGCACGCACCTGCGTTGCGTTCCAACATTTCGACTTGAGGCGGCAGCTGCCGATCGCGGGGGTGATTGGCCGGGTGGTTATATTTGTTCCTGCCACGGTTCCCGCTTTGACCTGGCCGGCCGCGTTTTCAAGGGTGTTCCTGCACCGAGTAACCTCATGGTGCCCCCTTATCGCTATGTGGATGAAAAGGTGATCGAGTGCGGCGTGCACCCCGTACCCCTTAACCCTTAAGGGTCTGCAAAACAATAAATTACCGCAAATGATGTTGAACTGATATGACAAGGTATGTCAAACTCTTTGAATGCCAGAGGCACAAGTCGTTGAATGGATTCGCGAAAAATACGTCGCCATTGTAGAGGATCTTGATGAGCGAGGACGACGTCGTTGGGCGGGTGCTGAAGCTCGGTCGCTTGGGTGGGGTGGTGTGGCCGCGGTTGCCGAAGCTACCGGCATCTCTGACCGAACAATCCGTACGGGGATTAAAGAGCTTGATGATCCCAAAGCAGCGCCTAGCAATAGACAGAGACGTCCGGGCGGTGGTCGCCGATCCCGTGAAATCGAACAACCACAATTGATTGAGTCTTTGGAAGCGTTGATTGAGCCGGGTACGCGTGGCGATCCGTGTTCTGCGCTTCGTTGGACTTGTAAGAGTACGCGCACACTTGCTCGCGAACTGACGCGGCAAGGATACCAAGTCAGCAGTACGAAAATCGGGCAACTGCTTCGCGCGCAAGGTTACAGTTTGCAGGCCAACCGCAAGACGATTGAAGGCAATCAACATCCTGACCGCGATGCCCAATTCGAACACATCAACAAGCGAGTTGGCGCGTTTTTGCGAACGCGGCAACCAGCGATCTCGATCGACACGAAGAAGAAAGAACCGCTGGGAAACATGAAAAACGCTGGGCAAACTTACCGTCCAAAGGGCAAGCCCACGAAAGTCACAACTCACGACTTTCCAGATAGGAAGCTCGGCAAGGCGGTTCCTTACGGCGTTTACGACATTGCTTTGAACGAAGCGGGCGTTTCGGTCGGCGTCAGTCATGATACGGCCGAGTTTGCCGTTGCGGCGATTGATCGGTGGTGGAAGAGGATGGGGAAGAAGCGATACCCTGCGGCCAAGCGAGTGCTGATTACGGCCGACTGCGGGGGCAGCAACAGCCCGAGAACTCGACTCTGGCGATGGGCCTTGCAGCAGTTCGCAAATAAAACAGGTTTGAAGATCGAGTTGTGCCACTATCCGCCCGGAACCAGCAAGTGGAACAAGATCGAACATCGTTTGTTCTGCCACATCACGCGCAACTGGCAAGGCGTACCGCTGGAAAGTCA
>Ga0209567_10001511_pt1 | contig 11846 bp, 11 predicted proteins | sample COG_12_FD_184756 | JGI IMG/M metagenome (GOLD analysis project Ga0209567, IMG submission 184756) | Pelagic marine sediment microbial communities from the LTER site Helgoland, North Sea, for post-phytoplankton bloom and carbon turnover... | ecosystem: Environmental > Aquatic > Marine > Neritic...
TTCCAAAGCGGGAAAAATGGGGGCAAACAATGGCTGACCGTATATTTGTTATTCGTGTTTTTTTAGTATGCTGTCGTAAGTGCCATCCTGTTTCATCGCTGCGATAGCGTTATTGAAATCGGCGACGATCTTTTTGTGATCGGGGTTTTTCCGGCTTACACCGATATTCACGCCACGAACCACCAGCGGTTTGTCCAGTATCTCCAGATTTTCCCTGTTGCCCGGCATGAATCGATTGATCTGGTAACGCAGCACGCGTTCATCATCCAGGGTAAGGTCGATCTCTTTTCCAATCAGCTTTTGCAGGTTTTCAAGCAGGCTGCTTGCGCGTACCTTTTCAATGGCGGGTGACTGGTTGAAGTCTTCATCATAGGCGTAATCCTGTATCACGCCAATCGTCATGCCTTCCAGGTCGTCGAAGCCGGCGTACTCGAAAGGAGAGTCCTTTCTCTTGATGAAACAGATGTGGGATTCAAGGTAAGGCTGGCTGAAATACAGGTACTGGTCACGATCCATGGTGTACCAGGGTGTGGCGAAAACATCATAGATGCCGGTTTTACTGCCTTCCAGGATCTGCTCCAGTGAATCGACCCTGACAAGCGGATTGTAGCCGGCTCTTTTCAGGGCCGTGGTGACGAGATCGATAGCCAATCCCTGTTCAGGTAGATCCTCACCGCTATACGGTTGCCAGTTGCCGCTATGGACCAGTTTAAGATCGCTGGCCATTACCGTATGAGCGAGTGCCCCGACAAACAGCAACAGGCCTGCAAGACAGTGTGTCAACTTGTTCATTTTTATTCCTGGGCTAAAGGGTTTTTTCAATCTGCTCACAGACCGTCTTCAGTACCTTGACCCGGGCAAACAACTTGTCCTTGGCTTCGACCAGGACCCAGGGCGCCACCGATGTGCTGGTGAGATCGATCATGTCGCACACGGCTTCCGCGTACTCGTCCCATTTTTCCCGATTGCGCCAGTCTTCGTCGGTGATTTTGTAGCGCTTGTAGCCGGTTTCTTCGCGCGCCTGGAAACGTCGCTCCTGTTCGTCCTTATCGATGGCCAGCCAGAATTTGACGACGATGCTGCCGGCCGCTGTCATTTCTTTTTCGAAGTCGTTTATTTCATTGTAAGCGCGCCGCCAGTCCGCTTCCGAACAAAAGCCTTCGACCCTTTCTACCAGTACCCGGCCATACCAGGAACGGTCGAAAATCGCTATGTGCCCGCGGCGCGGCAGGCGGCGCCAGAAACGCCACAGATAGGGCTGCGCTTTCTCTTCATCAGTGGGCGCTGCAAACTGATTGACGCGGTAGCGACGTGGATCAAGAAATTCGGTCACCCGGCGTATGGAGCCACCCTTGCCCGCAGCATCGTTGCCCTCAAACACAAGTACCAGCGAACGCTTTCTGAATTTCTTGCTCCACACCAGCTCGTTGAGGCGGTCCTGATAACGGGCGAGCTGTTTCTTGTAGTCATCTTTTTCCAGTTTAAGTGTCAGGTCCAGAGCGCTCAGGAGTGTTTGCTGGTCGACATCGGAAATGCTGGCTGGTGCTGATACCGGTCGCGCCGCGGGGGCCTGTACCTGCTCGAGGCGTGCCCGAATGGCGTCGAGTATGGTTTTCCCGACAGCCAGACTGCGATAGTAGTTGTTTGCCGCATTCACGGGGATCCAGGGTGCCTGGTCTGTTCCGGTGATACGCATCATGTGCTCGGCGGTGGTCTTGACCTCCCGGTAGCGTTTGCTGCCGCCCCATGGTGATTCCTCGATGCGCCACTTGGTGCGTTCACTTTTTTCTAACTTTTTCAGTCTCTTCTTCTGATCGCCCTTGCTGAGATGCAGCCAGAATTTGAGGATCAACGCACCCTCGGCGGCGAGCATGGTCTCGAAACGCTTGATGGCGTCCAGCTGTTGCTCGAATCGTGCATTACCGGTCTTGTCAAGCACGCGATTGGTGAGCGGTACGCTGTACCAGGAACCCACGTAGATGCCGATTTCGCCTTTAGGTGGCAGGACACGCCAGAAACGCCACATCCGCGGGCGTTCCGACTCCTCCTGGGTGGGGGCGTCGAGCGCAAAGGTGACTACATGTCGGGCATCGAGCACTTTTTGAGCACTGGTGAGCGCATCGATAACGCCGGTACCTTCCATACCGGCAACAATCAGTATGACGGGAAACTTTTTTAATTCAATCAGATCAAACTGGGCGTTTAAAAGCTCCGTACGCAGATTGGGATATTCTTCTTCAAATCTGGCTCTATCGATAGCATGTTCAAGTTCCGCCGATTCAAACATAAGTCACCTTTACTATTCAGTGAGTCGCTGAGTGTGTCCTCAACCAAGTATAGTATTTCAGGGGGGGCAGACTCTATACATGTCACGGCTCATGAAAGCTGTGTTTGCGGTCATGGCTTTCATGGATTGATTCATCTCTGAAATGTTGAACAATAGATGGGGTAAGGTATCCAGCTTGGCAAGCGCTTCCGGCTCCGCGGCGTTGTCGGGTTCCGCTGCTGTGGATTTTTTCGTGTTATCCTTTTTCTCGGTCATGGACGTGCACTCTTTATTTAACTGTGTACGCTAGTTCAGGTGGCCTGTCTATCGGCGTCGGCTGGGTGTGCGCAGGGTTCCTCAGTTTAGGTATTGAAGCAAAAGGGGATTGTCAGCGCACAACACTGATTCAGTGTACCGGCGTGAGGAAGAGCTTATGAAGTATGGCTGGAATAATTTGATGTTTGCAGCAGTCCCTATTGCTTGCCTTTACCTGCTTAACGGCAGTGTTAATGCAGGCATGAGTGTTGCTGAGGGAGAAACAGCTCATACCGGCAAGCCTGCCAAAAAGACCGCTGTTGACGCCGAATATGCCAATCGAAAAACGCATAGCGAAAACGAAAACATCATCGACAGAGTCTTTTCACCGCTGGACAATGCTGTGAACGACATTAATCGTGACTTCAATGAAGATGGTGGTGCAGCTGGTGAACCGGGCGATTGATTTTCCATTCCCTGTCCGGGCTATTCCTGCCATCCTTCTGCTGACCGTGTATCTGCTGCCCGCCGGGCCTGCACGTGCCGGGAGCCTGCCTTCCGGCGACACGGTATCGGAAGACTGGTTCGACGAAGATACGCAGCCGGGGGTAACACAGGCACGTGAAGGTGAACTGGTCTTTCTCTCACCACCCCCTGCATCCGAAACACTGCATTCAATCAATACCATCACCATCACCCGGACCAGTCTTGACGACGGTTGGGTACAGCTCGATCAGTGCTATGAAGGGTTGGACGCCGTGCCCGCAGCGGAAGTGGTTTATCAGTACAGGAATATGCGCCGTCTGCGTATCCATTCGAAGACCCATATTGGCCGGGCGGTCACCCGTGAGCAGACGGTACAGCTGACCGACGTGCAGCACGGTGCGACACTGTGCATCCAGGCAGAAGCGCAGATTCTTTACCCTCAGGCTGACGGCCGTTACCTGCTCCGTAGTGGTCCTTTTCACCGCAGGTTCCTGGATGGTTACTTTCCACTGCATGTCAGTATAGACGCGCAATATCCGTCCACACTGTTGCATTACCTTGACATCTCACCCGAATCACAGCCTGGTTTTAAGGTTGATGTGACGGAGGAACAGGTTTACATCGATACCTGGTTTGCCGGAGCGCTGTCTATCGAGGTGTATTTTTCCAGGCGGTGATCCGGGCTTTATAGCGGCAATAAAGTACCTGTCCTATGAGCGCCGTTCTTCGGCGCGATATCGCGGCCAGGTGGCCGTGCCTGCGCTGACAGTTTCACTGCCAGCTTAATAATTCTAAAATCAGTTTGGTATCAATTTAATCCGGTAAACGTTGAGGATGAATGTATTACGCTATAGCCGGGCAAGGGCCCTGTTGATCGGTATTGCCTGGTTGCTGTCACTGTCGGCTTGCCAACCCGGAACCCAGGAACGTGCCTTGACAACGCTTCAGGGTGCGACCATGGGTACGATCTACACCGTCAAAGTGGTCGAATTGCCAGCCCAACTGAAGCCGGAGGCGGTCCAGGCCGAGATTGAATCCATCCTGGAAAATATCAACCGCCAGATGTCCACCTACCTTTCCGACTCGGAATTGTCACAGTTCAATCGCAGTCAGGCGACGGATTGGATCAATGCCTCTCAGGAACTGGTTAATGTGCTGAAACAGGCGCAGCGCGCCAGTGCCCTGACCGGTGGCGCCTTCGACGTCACCGTGGGCCCGCTGGTCAATCTGTGGGGATTCGGTCCTTCGCCGGGCATGGATCAGGTGCCGTCTGAACAGGATATTCGCGAGGCCATGAACAGGGTGGGGTACACAGGGCTGCAGGTGCGCAACTCGCCTCCCGCCATCAGAAAGGATCGGCCTGATCTTTATGTTGATCTGTCTGCTATTGCCAAAGGCTATGCCGTCGACGCGGTCGCCGGGTATCTGCAGTCTCTGCAGATCGACGATTTTATGGTCGAGATCGGCGGTGAGATCCAGGCGAAAGGTCGTAACGCCAGGGACAGGCTCTGGCAGATCGCCATCGAAAAGCCGTCGGGTGGTTCCCGGTCCTTACATACCATTATCGAGCTGGATAATGTGGGTATCGCGACGTCGGGGGATTACCGGAATTATTTCGAGAAAGGGGGGCGGCGTTATTCTCATACCATTGATCCTATGACGGGGCGCCCGGTCACCCACGAGCTTGCTTCGGTCACCGTCGCCAACCCATCGACCATGCACGCGGACGTCATGGCCACCGCATTAATGGTACTCGGACCGGAAGCCGGTTACCGGTTTGCAGAAGAGCAAAAGCTGGCGGCGTTTTTTATTGTCAACAGCGAAGACGGCTTTTACGACAAGGCGACGGCGGCTTTCGGGCAGTATCTCGCATCAGAATAACCGCTCAAGCCTGCGCCGCTTTATCCAGCAGTACATCAACCTGCGCAGACCCACCGATTCCGGCGATGGGCAGTTGCTCACCGGCGCGCCAGCCCTGGATGGCCGTCTGTTTGCCGGCGCCGGTTACCAGGATGAGCACCTCACGTGCTTCGCTCAGCGCGCTTGCACTTAGACTGACGCGGTCCTGCGGTGGTTTCGGGGCGTTATGCACAGCGTGCACCAGCTGGTCAGTCGGATGCTGCTGTCCCGGAAACAGGCTGGCGGTGTGACCATCCTCGCCCATCCCCAGTAGCACGAGATCAAAAGGCAACGCGGCCCTGACTACCGGTTCATAATCCCTGGCGGCGGCCTCGGCGCCCCATTCGGCGGGGATGGGGTGTACGTTGGCAGCGGGAACAGCGACCAAGTCGAGCAAAGCGCTGGCGGCCATGAGGCTGTTGCGTTCCGCATCATCCGCCGGTAAACAACGTTCATCGCCGAAATAGACCTCCCAGCAGGACCAGTCGGTACCCGCGTCGACCAGCAGCCGGTAGGTGGCTTGCGGTGTACCCCCACCCGCCAGCACGATGCGGAACAGGCCGCGCTCGGTGATAGCCCGGGACGCGGCTTGCAGAATACGCCGGGCCGCCTGTGCGGCGACCGCATCCGGGTTATCGAGCACATGCCAGCGGGTAGGGGTGTCCTCAATCTGCCGGTTTTTCATGGTGCCCACCAAACTGGTAGCGCATGGCCGACAGCAGTTTGTCGGCGTAGTCTGCCTCGCCGCGCGAGCTGAAGCGGCTGTAGAGTGACGTGGTGAGCAGCGGCGCCGGCGCGCCCACGTCGATGGCGGCGATACTGGTCCAGCGGCCTTCGCCGGAATCCGATACCCGGCCACTGAAGTTCGATAACTCCGCATCCTCTTTCAGCGATGCCGCTGTCAGGTCCAGCAGCCAGGAGGACACCACGCTGCCGCGTCGCCACAGCTCCGCCACATCCGCGACATTGATGTCATATTGATATTCTTCCGGATTGCGCAGCGGGGTGGTCTCGGCGTCTACATCGTGTGCCTGTTTGCCCACGTTGGCGTGCTTGAGAATATTCAGTCCTTCAGCATAAGCGGCCATCAGGGCGTACTCGATGCCGTTGTGTACCATCTTCACGAAATGGCCGCCGCCGGCAGGGCCGCAGTGCAGAAAACCCTGTTCGGCCTGACTCGGCTCGCCGCTGCACCCCGGGGTGCGCTCGATATCACCGAGGCCCGGGGCCAGCGTTGTAAAAACCGGCTGCAGGTGTTTCACCGTCTGTTCTTCGCCGCCGATCATCATGCAGTAGCCGCGCTCCAGGCCGAACACGCCGCCACTGGTGCCGACATCCATGTAGTGAATGCCGTTCGGCTGCAGGCGTCTGGCGCGTATGATGTCGTCCTTGTAGTAGCTGTTGCCGCCGTCGATGATGATGTCGTCCGGCTCCAGGCGTTGCACCAGCTTGTCGATGACCTGGTCGACCGCCGCCGCCGGTACCATGATCCAGATCGCGCGCGGTTTGCTGAGTTTGGCAACAAACTCGTCGAGGTCTGTGGTACCAATGGCACCTTCCTTTGCCAGTTCTGCAAAGGCGTCGGCTTTCCTGCCGTACACAACGCACTCGTGACCGTCACGCAGCAGTCGTCGTACCATGTTGGCGCCCATGCGTCCCAATCCAATCATACCTAACTGCACGGCTGTTTCTCCTGTTTTGGGTCGCGACCAAGCGGTGCAACCCGGTAAGTTTACTTGCTCACAGTGTCGTCGGCCAATGCTGACCATGATCGTTCGCCACCTTACCCACAAAGGGCAGGAAGGTCACTAAGAAAAAACAGCCAATCGAAAGCCGGGCGGATATATTGACAGTTTCAACCCCAAACCGCTAAGGTGCAAAGCTCACGCAGCGGGTGCTCCAACGACTTTCGTCCACGGAGTTAATCGGGAAGCTGGTGCGTCCTGGGTCATAACCCCTGACAAGCCCGGCACTGCCCCCGCAACGGTAGATGAGCGTGGGATCGATTCTGCGAATCCATTCCACAGGATGGGCAAGACTGCCACTGCGCCTCAGGCGTGGGAAGGTGGCCTGTCTGGCGAAACGCCACTCATGAGTCCGGAGACCGACCTGCTGTGAAGAGAAACCTGATCGAGACGGTGTCACGAGGGGTGACGCATCGATGCAGACACGCACCGGGACTTACAGCAAGGACCATGCGGGCCACCTGAGCCATTACCACGGTACCAGGTCGTGCCCCAGCGTACGCTCATCTCCAGCTTGCCCTGACCGGTGCACCAATGGCGCACGGGGGATGTGTCGCGATGATTCACCTGGAGAAACTTTGTGCGGGATAGTGACAGTAAACCCGGTCTACTCATTATCATGGCGAGTATCGGGGCTGCTCCACTGATGGCAGCGCAGCCGACATCAGCACAGGAAATGGATGACCTGGTGGTCACCGCCACGCGACTGGCCACACCACGTGGAGAGCTGGCCAGTTCCGTGAGCGTGATTACCGCCGCGGATATTCAGCGCAGGCAGTTTCGCAGTGTGTCGCAGGCCTTGCGTTCGGTACCCGGTTTACACGTGGTGCAGACCGGTGGCGCCGGCCAGCAGACCTCGGTCTTTATGCGCGGCGCCAATTCCAACCATACCCTGGTGCTGATCGACGGCGTCGAGGCCACGGATCCGAGCTCGCCGGCCGGAGCGGTGGATTTTTCCAATCTGTGGCTGGATAACATCGAACGCATCGAGATCGTGCGTGGTCCGCAGAGCACGCTGTACGGGTCCGATGCCATCGGCGGCGTCATCCATATCACCACCCGCCGTGGTGAGGGCAAACTACACGGCGCGGGCAAGCTCGAAGGCGGTTCCGACAGCACCTTCAATCAGCAGGCGTCGACGGCCGGTTCCACGGACAGGGTGAATTACTCTTTTAGCGTCACACACGTCGACACAGATGGTGACTCCGTAACACCGGCACGGCTGCGCAACGGTGTTGCAGCGGAAGATGATAACTCTGAAAACTGGACGACATCGGCCAGGCTGGGATTGGCTGTCAGCGATACGCTGGAAGTCACCTTGTTCGGCCGCTACATCGACAGTGAGACAGACCTCGACCCTGAACTGGAGATGTCCGGTTTCGGTACTACCGAGGACCGGGATGCCAGGCTCGACCAGACCGAGTACCTGTTGCGTGGTGAAGCCAAAACGCAGTTGCTGGATGGGTTATGGGAAGCGACTCTTTCGACCTCCTACAGCGATTTTGACCGCAAGAATCGCAACGATCGCCAGTTGCCCACAGAGACCCTGACACGCACCAAGTTCGATGGCGACAAGCTGAAGTTCGAACTCAAAAACGACTTCTACCCGGTGGATGCGCATATCTTGACACTTGGTCTGGAAACCGAGAAGGAAAACATGGATTCAGGCGGATTTTCCGATTTCGGTGGATTCTTCGTCGGTGAAGAAACCGATGCCGATGCACGCAACAGCGCGGCCTATGCGCAGGACCAGTTCAGTTACGGCGAGCGCATCTTCGCTACCATCGGCATGCGCTACGACGATCATGATGACTTTGGTTCCGAGCCCACCTACCGGATCGCGCCCGTCTATGTCCATCGCGAGACCGACACCCGACTCAAGGCCAGTGTCGGAACCGGGTTCAAGGCGCCCACCCTGTTTCAGACCGATGGTTTTACGCCCAATAATTTCGGCTCGTTCTACCGCGGCAATCCGGACCTGGACCCGGAAAAAAGTTTTGGCTGGGAGATCGGTATCGAACAGATGCTGTGGGGCAAGCGGCTGAGCTTCGGCGTAACCTGGTTCAAAAGCGACATCGACGACTTGATGCAGGTGGTGTTCGACCCGTCTTTCAACAGTACCTACGAAAATATCGACAATGCCGATAGCCAGGGCGCCGAGACCTTTATCCACCTGCAGCCACTGGAATCGTTGGCGGTACAGCTCGACTACACCTACACGGATGCCGAGGATGACGACACCGGTGAGCGACTGCTGCGCCGCCCGAAACACAAGCTGGATGTGGACGTGGAGTTCCGGCCGGTAAGCCGGGCAAGCATTAACCTGGCCGTCAATTATGTCTCGGACTACAAGGATATCTCGCGCGAATCATCGGGCATCATCGATGGCGATGACTACATGGTGCTTGATGTCGCGGTCGATTATCAGCTGAACAAGCAATGGCGCCTGTTTGGCCGCGTCGAGAATGCCACCGATGAACACTACGAACCCGCCGACGGTTTCCAGGCCCCGGACCGCGGTCTTTTCGCCGGCGCTGAACTTAAGCTGTAGGGCACAGGCATGAGCTTTGTTATCCCCGCCGATAGATGTACCGATGCACACGGCCCTCTGCCCAGACTTGGTTATTTTGTGCTGGGCTCACTGGTATTGCATGCGCTGGTGGTCGTATTCTGGCGCGGCGAGCCGCCCGCCGGTCCGGTGGGGCAGGGTACATTTCAGATTACCTTGCTGGCCCGACACGGTGACACGTCGGGCAAGGCAGGTGCCCAAGCCGGGCAGCAGGAAAATAAGGTTATACAGCAGTCAATAAAAAGCAGTGAATCGTCCAGCGGACAGTCGGCGCTTGATAAACCTAAAGGCGAGAGACCGCTACCGATAACAGTCCGGGAGGCAAGCTTGCAGCAGTCCAGGATCCGGTCGCATGCGGGTGTTAAAAAGCCTCACAACAACGCGCCTGAAGAATCGATATCTCAGCTCATAGAGCGTCATGCGGCAGCGGCCCGGGGGGCCATCAACGCAACACCTGGTTCGGCCAGTCACGGGCAGGACCAGCTGAACAGCGCTGCCCGGTACCGCAGAGTCCGGGCTACGCTGCAGGAAGCGCTGTTACCGCGTTTCGACTATCCTGCGGTGGCGCGCCGGCGCGGCTGGCAGGGGCGCGTCAGGATCGGGCTGCACGTTGAAGCCGATGGTGATCTGACCCGCATTCATCTGGTCGAGTCTTCGGGGCATGCCTTGCTGGACAAGGCGGCGGTTAGAAATGTCACCGAGTTGCGCAATGTTCCCGCTGCAATACAGTGGCTGGACGGTCTTGATATGGACATGATATTACCCGTGCGCTATCGGCTTCACGACCGTTAGCGGGCAGTGTCCGGCGCATGATCGGGTCATTGCAATCAACATGCTATAGTCCGCTGCTTACTGAAGAGTACGGAAGTCAGCCGACATCAGTTTGCGGGACACGCTGTAAATACATCCCTGTACGCTCGACGGCCGCGTCCATGCGGCCGACGGCCCCGCAAACTGATGTAGACTGACTTCCTCGTGCTTAGTAAAGCAGTGCAAGTAATGAAAATATTGACCAAACAGGAGATACAGCTGTGAGGGTATTGGCGGGCGACATCGGCGGCACCAAGACGCGTCTGGCCGTCTTCGAGGTAGAGGGTACTCGTCCGGAGACCCTGTTCGAGCACAGCTATTCCAGCGATGAATATGCTTCGCTCGACGCTATCGTTCGGGACTTCCTGGACCGCGCAGGCGGCGATTGCCGGCAGGCCTGTTTCGGCATCGCCGGTCCGGTGCAGAACGGCAGGGTGGTGACTACCAACCTGCCCTGGGTCATCGAGGCTCAGGCCATGGCGAAGAGCTTTGACTTCGACACCGTCTCGCTGATGAATGACCTGCAGGCCAATGCCTGGGGCATCGATGCCCTGGGTGACGACGATTTCTGCCTGCTGAGTGAGGGGCGTCCTGATGCCGCAGGTAATGCTTCCATCATCGCCGCCGGCACCGGACTCGGTGAAGCCGGTTTGTACTGGGACGGGCGCCGGCACTGGCCTTTTGCCTCTGAAGGCGGTCATGCGGATTTCAGCCCGCACAGCGATGTCGAGATCGGGCTGCTCGAATACTTGCGCAAACGCTTCGGTCACGCCAGCTGGGAACGGGTGGTGTCGGGCCCGGGGCTGGTCAACCTGCATGATTTTCTGCTCGCCCACCGGGGCGTCGATGTGCCCGCCTGGCTACACGATGAGATGGCGGCGGGTGACGCGGCAGCGGCTATCTCCGCTGCTGCGCTCGATGAACGGGATGCGATTTGCGCTGAAGCCCTGGACCTCTTTGTTCACCTCTATGGGGTGGAAGCGGGAAATCATGCGCTGAAGATTATGGCTACCGGCGGTATCTACATCGGTGGTGGTATCGCGCCGAAGATACTCGACAAGCTGAAAGGCCCCCTGTTTATGCAAGGCCTGCTGTCGAAAGGGCGGATGCGGCCCTTACTGGAGGGGATGCCGGTGCGGGTCATTCTCAACGATCGCACCGCGCTTTACGGGCCAGCCTTGTACCTGGCGGCGATGACAGCACAGGCTGACTAATGAGTAACAAGGTATGCCGACATGGTTTGGCAGGATTGTGAGAAATCTACACTATCCAAGCCCCCAGCTTGCCAGGGTGCGCTCATACAGGTCACGATCCGGGCTGGTTGCGCCGCGCTGCTCACACACCGCCGAGGCAAAGGCCAGCGCACGCCTGAGTGTCTCGGATGCTGACCAGCCCTGATGCAAACCGAACAGGGTAACGGCGCAGAAAGCGTCACCGGCGCCGACGCTATCCACGAGGTTTTCGACGGGCGGTGGTTTGCCGCTTACCGTTCCCTCGGCGCTGGTGATAAAGGCGCCCTCGGCGCCGCGGGTCACCACGATGGCGTCGAGTTCGAATCGTGACAGCGCTTCGTTGGCGGCATGCTCGAGACCATGGCCGGTTTTTGCAGTACCCGGCAGTACCGTGGCTAACTCCTCGTCGTTGAGTTTTGCCCACCGTGCAGCCTTCAGCAAGCCTTCTACGGTGGCAGCATCCCACCAGGGATCGCGCAGGTTGACGTCGACGAAGACGGGGAGATGCGTTTTCCTGATCAGGTGCTGCAGGGTGTCACGGCTGGCCGGGTTGCGGGTGATCAGCGAGCCTTGATAAATCAGCG
>Ga0209567_10001515_pt1 | contig 11839 bp, 11 predicted proteins | sample COG_12_FD_184756 | JGI IMG/M metagenome (GOLD analysis project Ga0209567, IMG submission 184756) | Pelagic marine sediment microbial communities from the LTER site Helgoland, North Sea, for post-phytoplankton bloom and carbon turnover... | ecosystem: Environmental > Aquatic > Marine > Neritic...
CGTGTAGTGAGCGGCCGGGTAGATCCGCATCGGCACCTCATACGGGTTCTCGTCGGTGATGCGTTCGTACATCTCGAAGAGGTTGCCGTAGCGGGCCTCGATCACATCCTTACCCAGCCTGGCGATTGAATCCTCGAAATCGAGGTACACCCCGTTCTTCAGCGGGCCGACGCCGCGGCCCTCGTCGATCATCCGCATTGCAGCCCGCGACGAGACATCGCGCGGCGCCAAGTTGCCGAACGACGGGTAGATCCGCTCCAGGTAGTAGTCGCGCTCATCCTCGGGGATCTGATTGGCCGGCCGGGTTTCGTTCGGGTCGATCGGCACCCAAATGCGCCCGTCGTTGCGCAGCGATTCGGACATCAACGTCAGCTTCGACTGGAACTCGTCGCTGGCGGGGATGCAGGTCGGGTGGATCTGCGTGTAGCAGGGGTTGGCGAACACGGCCCCCTTGCGATACGCCCGCCACGCTGCGGTGACGTTGCAGTTCATGGCATTGGTCGACAGGTAGAACACGTTGCTGTATCCGCCGGTGCCCAACACAACGGCATGCGCCGAGTGCGAGGTCACCTCGCCGGTGACGAGGTTGCGGACCACGACCCCAACGGCATGCCCATCCTTGATCACCACTTCGAGCATCTCGCTGCGGGTGTGCAGCTTGACGTTGCCGAGGTGGACTTGGCGGGCGAGCGCCTGATAGGCACCGAGCAGCAACTGCTGGCCGGTCTGACCGCGCGCATAGAACGTACGGGACACCTGGGCGCCGCCGAACGACCGGTTGTCGAGCAGGCCGCCATACTCACGAGCGAAGGGAACGCCTTGGGCGACACACTGGTCGATGATCTCGTTGGCGACCTGCGCAAGTCGGAACACGTTCGATTCGCGCGAACGGAAGTCTCCGCCTTTCACCGTGTCGTAGAACAGTCGGAATATCGAGTCGCCATCGTTCGGGTAGTTCTTAGCGGCGTTGATGCCACCCTGGGCAGCGATCGAGTGGGCCCGGCGTGCCGAGTCGTTGTAGGTGAAAGCCTCGACCTCGTACCCCAACTCGCCGAACGAAGCGGCCGCCGAGGCACCGGCGAGTCCGGTACCAATAACGATGATCTTGTACTTGCGCTTGTTGGACGGGTTGACGAGGCGCTCGCGAAACTTGTGAGCGTCCCACCGATCCTGGATCGGGCCTGCGGGGATCTTGGCGTTGAGGTGAATCATGTGGTGCTTCCTTCCTCAGCCGATGATCCCGAACGCAACGGCGAGCGGAACGGTGACGAAGCCGACCGCAACCACCGTGGCGAAGATGTAGGCGAAGTAGTTCCGCCACTTGTTGAAGGTTGGGTTGTTGATCCCGAGCGTCTGGAAGAGGCTCCACCCTCCGTGCCAGATGTGGAGGCCGAGCGCCCCCATCGCGATCACGTAGAAGACCACCACGGGCCAGCGGGAGAACGTTGCCTCGAGGTTGCCGGCGATGTCGCCCCGCACGAAGTCGGGATTGACGAATTCGACGCCCCAGGTGAGGTCGGCGAGGTGCCATGCCAGGAAGGCCAAGATGATGACGCCACCCCACCGCATGGTGCGCGAGGCGTAGTCCACGGCGATGTAGTGGCGCTCGTCGTACTTCTCGTCACCGCGCGCTTTGAGGCTGGTCCGGGTCAGCGAGTAGGCGGCCCACACGTGGACGATCAAGGCAATGATCAGCGGGAGTCTCAGGAAGAACCACAGGATGAGGCTGCGAGGAGCAAGGGGCTCGCCGATGTCGCGCAGCGCCTCCCCGTACTCGTTGATCTTGGGCTCGCCGGTCGCAGGGTCGGTGCCCTCGAAGGCGTGCAGGTTGCCGACCATGTGAAAGAACACGAACAGCAGACCCAGGATGCCGGAGATCGCCATCGCATACTTCTTGGCAAGATCGGTGCCGTAGAAGGCGTACCACCGGGACTGCTTGCGACCCGTGGTCGCCTTGCCCGTCGTCGTCACCCGTCCTCCCTTGTGAGTGGGAAGGCCATTATGGCGGATTCAGAGCCCGGCTCCATTTCGACCGCCATCACCTGCCACGGCGAGGTCAGTGGTGGTGCTGCGTCGGCTCGGCCCGGCTCAATGTGAGGCCGGCGCAAGCACGAGCTGACCTGGTCGGGGAGGGGCTGCCCGACTCAGGAACGTTGCAACACAAAGGGTTTCGGGTTGACAGCCGCGCGCGGGGCAGGTTAAATCACACCGGCGTAGTTACAACCGTGTAGGAGACGAGCGTGTTCACACAGCTGCTCGAAATGATGAATGGGCAGGATCTGGCTTGGCAGGACCTGGCGAATTGCCGTGGAGCAGACCCCGATCTGTTCTTTCCAGAGCGCGGAGCATCGACTCGCACCGCAAAGGGGATTTGTCGGGAGTGCTCGGTCCGGAACGAGTGTCTCGAGTTTGCGATTGTGAGCAGCGAGAAGTTTGGAATCTGGGGTGGCATGTCTGAGCGCGAACGTCGCAAGATCCGCCGCCAACGTGCGGTTGCCGCCGAACGCCGTCGCGCCGGCTGACCAACCACCGGAGCCTTGGCCCACCTCGAATTGGGCCGGGCGACGGAACCTATAGAATCGGCGGCGCCAATCCCGAAGGAGTCGGTCGGTTGTATGCCCTGTTAGTTGTTGTGTTGGTGGGGGTAGCCCTCGGAGTCGTTTTGTGGTTCATCGCGCGTAACGCCAAGGGCGGCGCAGCCCAACAGGCAGCTGCGGGCGGCGGTGCCGCCACCGGGGCCCAAGCGGATGCGGGCTTTGACCGGCTCCGCCCGCCCTATCGAGAGTTCCACGTCCGCGGCAACGAGGCCCTCGTGTACTTCGACGCTCCGGTTCCCACCGGCGGCGCCGACAGCGTGCTGCAAGACCTGTTGGTGAAAGAAGCAGTTGAGGTCGTCAGGGAGAAGCGCTCTCACGACCTCCCGATCGACGACCTGACCACGGTTCGAGCGTTTGGGCGACGCGATCATCAGGACGTCGAGGTCGGCTCCATCTCACTCGAGACGCCGGGGCAGTTGCCGGCGATCGACATCCCACCGCTGGCGCCGCACGCCTCGGCGGTGGCGTTCGACCCGCTGGCGCACCTCGCCGAGCAACAGTTCTCGATTACCCCGGGGACCGATGCGCAGCCGGCAGATGCCGGGCTCAAATCGTTGGCGTCGGAGTTGACGCTCACGGCAAACACCGCAGCAGGCTTGCGAGCTCAAGGCGTCGACCCGGCTTCGATGACGGTGACCGAACTGACGCTTGGGCTACTTCGCCTTGGCGGCTACACCGTCACCCCTGGAGGCAAGGACAACGCCTACATCGCGGCGCGCGCCGGCACCCGTACCTACCTCCTCCTCGTCGATCATGCTTCGGGTGACTACCCCGAACTCGGGGAGCAGACGATCAACGAGTTCATGGTGGACTTTGCGACCTCCGGGACGGTGCGGGGCATGCTCGTGACCGACAAGTACTCACCGTTCCTCGTTTACGACAAGGAGCGGCGGGAACCGAGAGTCCGGTTCATCACCCGTGAGCGGCTCCAAGCGTTTGTCGACAGTTTCTCGATGAGCTGATCCGCCGGCAGAGGGACCCAAAGGCGCGCTTGGTCGGGTTCGTCGTGAGACCTCGCTACACTCGCGGCATACAAGCGCAAGGAGCGATTCGTGAAAGTTGGGACCGGCGAACTGCTGATCGTCCTGGCAGTGATCATTCTGCTCTTCGGCGCGCGCAAGCTGCCGGACCTCGCCCGTTCGCTCGGTGCTTCGGCCCGTGAGTTCCGTAAGGGCGTGTCGGATGGCGAAGACGAGGACGAGGACGAGGACGAGCAGGATGGCGCCAAGGATTCGTCTGGGTCCACCGACGCACCCGCCGACCAGCCTGACGGAGCCACCGACACCTAGCGGCGGTGGGAACCTCCCGTGGCCGCACGTCGTTACTTCCATACGGTGACCGGGGCATAGGTATGGCTGAAGAGTCAATCCCGACATGGGAAGACGTGGCGCGACGCTATGGGCGGAAGATCTACAACTTTGCGTACCGGCTCACCGGCAATCCCGACGATGCTGCCGACTTGGTCCAGGAAGTGCTGCTGCGGGTCCGCAAGGGTCTGGCCAGTTACACACCCGGCTCATTCGACGGCTGGCTGTGGCGGATCACCCGCAACGCATTCCTCGACGGCGTGCGACGCAATCAGCGCAGGCCGACGTCTGCCCTCCCCGATGATGACCGCCTTGCCCTGGTCCCGAGTCCTTCTCCCGACGAGGTGCTGGCCTCGGTTCGCCTCTCCGAGGACATCCAATCTGCGCTACTCAAGCTGCCGATCGAGTTCCGCGAGTGTGTGGTGTTGTGCGATGTCGTCGGCCTCACGTATGAGGAGATCGCTACGGCCATCGACTCACCGGTCGGCACGGTTCGTAGCCGCATTCACCGGGGGCGCAAGATGCTGAGGGAGTTGCTGACGTGGCCGATCTGACTCCGGCGCCGTGCGACATCGGCGAGTTGATGTCGGCCTATCTCGACGGCGAGCTTCAGCCGGGCGAACTCGATCACGTGGTTGAGCACCTCGGCGAATGCACCGACTGCATCCTCGAGTTCCGTCAGCTGAAGGAAGCCCGCGCCACGGTGCGAACGTTGCCCCGACTCGAGGTACCCGAGCGGCTGCTGCCCTCGTTTCACTTCGGGCCCGAACTGTCGGCCTACCTCGACGGCGAACTCCCTACCGAAGAGCAGACGCTGGTGTTCGGTCACCTGCAAGCCTGCGACGAATGTCGCGATGAGCTGCACGAACTCGATGCGGCCCGCACTGCGATCCGGTCCTTGCCGGGTCTCGAGCCGCCGGTGCTGCTCGACGTGCATCGCGAGCCTCACAGGGCGCGGTGGCAGGGTCGTCGGGGTCGAGTGGTCGCCGTAGCGGCCGGCGCCGTTGCCGCTGCGGTCATCGCGGTGGGAGTCGCCGGGAACTCTGCACCGGAGCCGACGATCGATCTCGACTCGTTCACCAACCAGCACGTGGCGCGCGCCTCGGTGGAGGCAGGGTTCACCGTGATTCCCGCCGTCGGACCTGTGGGGCTGGAGCCATGAGGGCGCTGCGACGGCTCATCGTGACAGCGGCCCTGACGACACTTGCGGTGGTGGCAGCCGCGGTGCCTGTGATCGCCGCAGAGGGCCTCGATGACTACCTGCGCGAGGCGGAGGAAGCTGAATACGGTGGGCGCCGTATCGTCGTCACGGTCTGGGATGGCGAGTCGCGAGCAGAGGTCTTCACCGTGATCCACACCGGCGACACCATGACGGTCAACGGCGGCGAATCGCGCGTCGGTTACGGCAAGCTGGACGGGGCCCTCGGCGGTGGGGTTGTCATCCCGGAGTGGTCCTCATCGGTGCTGAGCGATCGCTACGCCATGGATCAGCCCGAAGCCGTGCGCCGTTTGGGGCGCGATGCGGTGCGGCTCGTGGTTCGGGAAGGTGACGTCAAGCGAGCCACGATCGTGCTCGATGCCGAAACCTCGGCGCCGTTGGCCACCGAGGTCTACGACGGGGCCGGTGACCTCTTCCGCTACTCGACGATGCTCGACTTCGACGCCAACCCGGCTCCCTATTTGGCCGGTGCTGAAACCGACGAGGAGTACGAGGTCATGCTGCCCAGCGCGGCGAGCAGTCTGCCGGCGAACGCGTCCGGGTACCGCCGCGCCGACACGTACTCAGGGCCCAACGACAGCGTTCACGCCTTCTACACCGATGGACTCTTCTACTTCTCGATCTTCGAACTGCCCGAGGGAACCCGTCTCGGCGGTCTCGATGATGCAGTCGTGGTCGAAGTCGACGGCAACGAGTACCGCCGACTCGTTGCGCCGGACGGCATCTGGGTCTATTGGGAGGCCAAGACCGCCTACCTGCTGGTCGGTGACCTGCCCCCCGACCACCTCGAGCAGGTCCTTGAGGAACTTCCCCAGCCCAAGGGCAAGGGCAACTTCATCTCCCGCCTCTGGCGCGGGATCTTCGGGTGACAAACGGGTACCTGCTACCGGCCGAGCGAATTCCGGCCTACTGAGTCGCCTGGACCGCTTCCAGCGCAGGGATGAAGACCAGTTCGTAGTAGTCGTCGTGCGCGTCGGGGGTGGAGATCAGGACCACGACCAGGATGATGTCGTCATCTTCGGCGAGACCGATGTCGTAGATCAACCCGGCGTCTTCAGCGGTGTAGATGGTCCAGTCGCGGGCTTCTTCATAGGTCGAGATGTTCCATTCGCCTTCGAGACCGAACTGGTCCGCGAACGTCTCGGCGAGGGCCTCGGTGGTGATCAAGCCGGACGGCACCGCTTGCTGGACGATGCCGGAGTCGCCGAGCCCGGGCGCGGTGTACGCCCCAAAACCCTGCTCGTTCCATTCCTCGGGAGCCACGCTGGTGAGGGTCACGCCGAAGAAGTCGACCTCAAAAGGCACCAGGGTGACTTCGACCGGAGCGCCGGGTATGTAGAAGTCGGGCCCGCCGAGGGTGGCAACACAGGTTCCGTCCGGCTCAGAGGTCGGGTCGGCGAGAAACTCCAGAGCGATGCCCTGGGCACACTCGTTGGCGGTGGTGACGCCGTGAGCGAGGCCGGGGAATTCGTAGAAGTACGAGTTGTCGAGGGTTTCCGCGGCGAGCGCGCCCCACGAGGGCGGCGTGATCGGGTCGTACTCGCCGGCAACGACGAGCGTCGGAAGGCCGGAGACGACCGCTTCGTTCTCGATCGGATCGGCGGTTCCTGCGCCCCAGATGTCGCACTCGGCAAGTTCGCCGTCGGCGTCGGCCCAGACGGCCTGGACCTCGGGGTATGCCGCAGCCGCAGCTTCGGCGGCGGTTGCTGTGGTGAAGACGACTTCCTCGTTGCACTGTACCGAGAGATGCATGCCGAACGTGATGAAGTCGCCGTTGACGAAGGCGATTGACGCGAGGCGCGACAAGCCGGAGTAATCGCCGGCTTCAGCGTCGGCGATGATGTCGGGGGCGATGGGGAAGATCTGCTCGCTGTAGAGGCCCTGGAACAGCAGTCCCACCATGTCGTCGCCGCGTAGCTTGCCGGGATACGAGTCGCCGGTGAAGGCGTTGTCGACCTCGATGTCGATCGGCGAAGCGTTGAACTCATCAACGAGGGTGTAGAAGCGGGACTCCAGATCCGGGAAGGCGGCCGCGCAGTCGGCATCCGCCTCGCAACCGGCGAAGAAGGTATCGAAGGCGCGCTGGGCGTTGGCCGGGCCTTGCTCGTAGAGATTCGACTGCAAGGGGACGGTGGAGTCGAGGATCACGCTGCGAATACCTTCCGGATGGTCGCGCATGGTGGTGAGTGCCAGGCGGGTGCCGTAGGAGATGCCGAGAAGGTTCCACTCGTCGATCCCGAGGGCGACACGTAGATCGGCGAGGTCGGCTGCGTTGGACACGCTGTTGTAGGCCGCAAGGTCGACACCCTCGCCGGCGAGCCGACTCTGGCAGGCGGCGACCGCAGGTGCTTCTGCCTCGTTGTACTCCTCAGCCGTCAGCGCATCGTCCAGGAGTTCGATTTGGAGTTCCCGCAATTCTGGACAGTCGAGGTTCGGCATGCTCTGGCCGACGCCGCGCTGGTCGAAGATGATGACGTCGCGCTCGGCGAGGAAAGGACCAAATCGGTTGTCGAAGTCGAATTGCAGCGCATCGAGGATGTTGCCGCCCGGGCCTCCCTCGAGGTAGACCAACGGATCACTCGCTGGCGTGTCGGCCGTCGATGGGAACACCGCCACTGCGACTTGGACCATTGCACCGTCGGGCTCGTCGCGGTTCTCCGGTACGACGAGATACCCGCACGTCGGGTTTTGACCAATCGGGGGGTCGAAGGTGCAGTCACCCTCCTCGAGCATCGGTTCGTATCCGGTGGTCGATGTGCCATTCTGCGACGTAGCCCCGTCCTCAGATGTGGTGGACGACGCCGTGGTGGTCTCGGTGGTATCCGAACCAGAAGTAGTCGTCGTTGTGGTCGCGTCGGACTGCGACGTACAGGCCGCGGCCAGCACAACAAGGGCGATGAGGGGCAACAGAGTGCGAGTCTTCATTGGCGGCGAGCCTAACGGTGAAGCGGCGATACCACGGGCGTTGGCGCACCACAGAGGGTTTTGGCGGACATATGCGCAGCATGCTGCGCCATCGTCCGCCAAAACCCTCTGTGCCCGGCCGCTAGGGGTCGAGGCGGTATCCCACGCCGCGGATCGTGGTGATCTCAGTCGAGGACGCTGCCGTCTCCAGTTTGCGGCGCAGCCGGCGGATGTGCTGGTCGAGTGTCTTGGAGTCAGTCCACCCGTATCCCCAGATATCCTCGAGTAGTTCGTCGCGGGTGACGATCCTGCCGGGCCGGCGGATCAGCTTGCGCATCACCTCGAACTCCTTGCGGGGCAGGTCGACCTCGGTGTCGTCGACGCGGAGTTGGTAGCGGCTCGGGTCGAGGACGGTGTTGCCGGCTGCCAAGATGCCCTCTTCGTCATCGGCGGCCGATGCGCTGCGGCGAATGGCGACATGGATCCGAGCAACCAACTCGCGCACGGAATACGGCTTGGTGAGGTAGTCGTCGGCGCCGAGTTCCAGCGCCGTGACGACGTCGGCTTCGCTGTCCTTTGCCGACAGGACGAGCACCGGGACCTCAGATTCGGCCCGGATCCTGCGCAGCACGTCGAGCCCATTCATACCGGGGAGCATCAGGTCGAGCAGCACCAAATCCGGGTTGCCGTTGCGAAAGGCTGTCAACCCCTCGCGGCCGTCGCCGGCAGACGTGATGGCGAAGCCCTCGCGGGCTAGAGAGACCTCGAGCGCATCCACATACGCCGGCTCGTCTTCGATGACCAGGACGTCGAGCACTTCAACCTCTCCAGCGCTGAAGCGTAATGCGGAACGTGGAACCGGCTCCCGCAGTGGAATCGACCTCGATGTCCGCGTCGTGGTTGCGAGCGACATGACGGGCGATGGCCAGCCCGAGGCCGGTGCCTCCAGTCTCTCGGCTGCGAGCCTGGTCGACTCGGTAGAAGCGTTCGAAGATCCGGTCCTGGTGTTGCTCGGGGATGCCGATGCCATGATCCTCGACCTCGAACGTCGCGGTGTCGACATCGGCCATGGCTCGCAGCCAGACGGTGCCACCGGCGTTGGGGTCGAGCACGTGGGTGTACTTGACCGCGTTCTCGAGCAAGGCGGCAACGGCCGACACCAGTTGCCGCCGATCGCCGGCAATGAGGACATCATCTCCGGCCGCCTTGGTTTCGATGCTGATGCCGTATTGATCGGCAGACACCGACACTTGACCCACTGCATCGTTGAGGATGGCGTCCACCGCCACCGGATGATGGGAGTACGGGTCTCCGTCGATGAGAGCCAGATCGAGGACGTCATCGATCAGCCGGGACATCCGGCCGGCTTCGCTCTCGAGACGGCCGGCGAGGCGCCTCTGCACCCCCGGCTCATCGGCTTCTGCGAGGGTTTGGGCCAGCACGCTGATCGCGCCGAGTGGCGTCTTCAGTTCGTGGCTGGCGTTGCTGACGAAGTCCCGACGGATGGCGTTGACTCGGTGTCGCTCGGTCAGGTCTTCAACGAACACGACACCCCCTGGACTGCTCGCGGCGTCGTCGATCGGGACGGCATGAAGCCCTAGTAGGCGACGCGTTGGTGTGTAGACGTCTACCTCTCGGCGGATGGCGCGTCGTTCGGTGGCTACCTGCTTCATGATCTCTCGGATCCGGATCTCGGCGACGGCGTCGCCGTGGCGGGCTCCGAGATAGCGCTCGGCTGCGACGTTGGCGAAAACGACCTCACCGGCGGCGTCAACAATGACGACCCCAAACTCGGCCGCTTGCAGAGCGCTCGTGTCCCGGCGAGCGATGCGTTCGGCATCCGTGGCTCGCTGCTCCAACTCCCCGAATGCTGCGTCGATCGCCGTCGCCGGGTTCTCCCCTGATGAGACTATTCCACCTCGGCGCAGCGCGGCAGAGATGGTGTCTTCCTGCTGGCTTGCGCTGCGTTTGGAACGCCACAGCAGGGCCGCCAGAGCGGCAACAACGACCACCAGTGCTACAACCACAACGACCATGGGGCGACTATAGGGGCCACCTTGAGTGGTAGCCCGTGTGCCAGAAGGGCTTCAAGAGTTCATTCTCAGTTCACCCTTGGGCACAGCCGGTGTCACTTCACCCGCGTACCGTCTTGCCCAATCGGGCAAATGCGCCCGGCCGAACGCTGTTCATCTAGTGGAGGAAACCACACCAATGTTCACCAACAAGCGGGCTTGGTCGCTGTTGCTGCTGGCCTTTGTGCTTGTCGTCGCGGCCTGTGGCGACGACGACTCTTCGTCTTCCGGCGACTCTTCGTCGGCCGATGAGAGCGAGTTTGGGCGAATCGTCATCTCGGGTTCGTCCACGGTCGAGCCGATTTCTGCCCGCGTCGGTCAGGCGTACGAGGCCATCGACGACACGGTGGCGACGACCGTGGAGGGCCCGGGGACCGGTGACGGTTTTGCCCGGTTCTGTGCCGGCGAGACCGACATCTCGGACGCCTCGCGCGCTATCAAGGAATCGGAAGCCGAGGAGTGTGCAGCCAACGGCATCGAGTATGTCGAACTCCACATCGCCACGGACGGCATCTCGGTGATCACCTCACCAGACAACGCTGCCGTTACCTGCCTCGACTTCAACGACATGTACGCCATCGTCGGTCCAGAATCCGAGGGCTTCGCCAATTGGAACGACGCCGACAGCCTCGGCGCCGAACTCGGTGCCAGTCACGCTCCTTACCCGCCGGCACCGCTGGTGATCACCGCCCCAGGTGACGAGTCTGGCACCTACGACACGTTCGTTGAGCTGGTGATCGAAGACATCGCCGACGAGCGCGGCCAGAGCGCCGAGACCCGGGTCGACTACAACGCCGAGGCCAACGACCAGGTGATCGTCAGCAACATTGCAAATGACGCCACCTCGTTCGGCTGGGTTGGGTTCGCCTTCTTCGAGGAGAACGCCGCTTCGCTCAAGGCCATCGAGGTCGATGATGGCGAGTCGGGCTGTGTGGCGCCGACCACCGAGACCATTGCGAGCTTCGATTACCCGCTGTCTCGCCCGCTCTTCATCTACGTGAAGACCACCGACCTGGCCAACCGCTCGGATCTGGTCTCTTTCGTGGACTTCTACCTGAGCGACGAGGGTCGTGGGTTTGTCTCCGAGGCCGGGTACGTCCAACTTCCGACCGCCGACATGGATGCCACCGTGGCAGCCTGGGAATCGGCCAAGGGATAGTCACGAGTAGCGGTGGGCCGGGCCATGCCCGGCCCGGCCCACCCCCATTTCGACAGATCTAGGATCAAGCACCAATGGCAGTAGCCACAGACACCACCGCCCCGATCGATCTCTCCGGAGACCGTCGCAGGCTGCGGCGCGAAAGCAGGGTGCGGTGGGTCTTCTTCGCCGCAGCTGCCGTCTCGGTCTTCATCACGATCGCCATCATCCTGTCGCTTGCCGGCCAAGCTTGGACGTTTCTGACGGACATCGCTTCCGACCCGGAAACCGGCCTGGGTTCGCTGACGGCCGACGGATGGTTCCCCCGCAGGGGCCGGTACCAGATCATGTCGTTGATCGTGCATACCTTGATGGTCTCCGCCATCGCCATGGTGTTTGCCGTCCCTCTTGGGCTAGGTTCGGCCATCTACCTCTCCGAGTACGCCAGCCCCCGGGTGCGGCGAGTCCTCAAGCCCTCGCTCGAGGTCCTGGCCGGGATCCCCAGCGTGGTTCTTGGGTTCTTTGCACTCACTTTCATCACCCCCAACGTGGTGAAGGCGATCTTCGACGACGCCTCCAACAGCAACTTCCTGGCAGCAGGC
>Ga0209567_10001516_pt1 | contig 11836 bp, 8 predicted proteins | sample COG_12_FD_184756 | JGI IMG/M metagenome (GOLD analysis project Ga0209567, IMG submission 184756) | Pelagic marine sediment microbial communities from the LTER site Helgoland, North Sea, for post-phytoplankton bloom and carbon turnover... | ecosystem: Environmental > Aquatic > Marine > Neritic...
TTTGGGATATCCCATAATATCTCCTATGAATAGGAACAAGACCAATACGTATAGAATGAACGTCAAAAATTTATCCAGTATGTAAACTGACAGTGTCTGGCTATAATACAAACCTTCTGATTTTAAAAAAAAGGCAATACTTGCATCCCCGATTTGGCCGGGAAGCAAGAGTCCGAAGGCGTATGCTCTGAAATATGCGGTTAAAAAACTTTTGAAGGGCAGGTTCGAGAAGGCGGTAAATAGAATATATTGGTTGAATGAGCCCAAAAAAATGGAGGCATATTGATATAATATTGCTAAAAAAAGATAAGGAAGTGAAGTTTTGGCGATAGAGAGAAGTAACTTATCGATGCTTACATTCCAGGTAAGCAGAATAACGAGAAGTATTCCAAGGGTCAGTCTTACGATGATTCCAAAGGAACGCTTTTGGTTATCTTCCATAGATGCATTGTTTGATGCTGTTTATTTGTTTGTCGTAGAATATGATGTTGGTAATTCTCTAATAATTTTCGCCGGTATACCAGCAGCCAAAACATTTGGGGGCAGGCTTTTTCTTACCAGAGAGCATGCACCAATCACGCTGTTATCTCCTATTTGAACTCCTTTTAAAATGACAGAATTGACGCTAACCCACACATTTTTACCTATATAGATTTTTTCAGTTGGAACGTCTTTGACGGAATATAATCTCCGGTCGATGCTTATGGGATGGGCAGAAGTATCTGTAATATACGCATCAGCAATGTTAGAAAAATTTCCGATGCTTATCTCGTCAATACAAACAATAGATGTGCCATTTAGGCCTACATGATCACCGAGAATTAATTTTGAATCAGGAAGCATGGATTTGATTCTAACGGTCTTGGTAACTTGAGATATGATAAAACAATCATTTCCGAAAATAATACGTCCTGGTCCGGTGATAATAAGTTTTCCATAAACGCGAAAATGCTTTCCGATTTTGATTTTTTTAAATAGGAGCTTAAACTTGATTTTGTAGTATAAACCTTTAAAATAAGCCATTAGTCCTGGGAAAAAAATATAGGGTTCTTTTTTTATTCTCTTTAGCGAACGTTTTGTAAAGGAAGAAAACGCTTCTTCATATGCCATGAAATCTGATTCGGAGTCATTATTCGTCATGGTGTAACGCCTTTGAACGGATTTAGTAAAATGTCCTTTTTCGTACAATTTCGGCAACAGGCTCAATTCGTAATATAGGAAATATTCAATGTATGAATGCCCGAACCGCTAAGTTCTCATCGGGGTGGCTAGAATGATAGCCTTTTTAACCTCTAACAAAAATGAACATTTTCAGAGGTCGCATTAATTTGAAATTATATATATTTGAGGGGTCGGGGAGTTTTTCTGCCCAGCCCTTGTCAATAGCGGAATGAATTATCAGCAGCGCAATCGTGCACTGTCTGAATGCATTAGGGAGCGTTGCGAAAGAACAGTCCGTAATCTCAAAGCGGCTGATTGACACAATGCTGAAATTGCATTTAACTCATTATTTTATATATGATTTCTGTTCTTTCGTTACGCTCCTTTATACATGAGTTTGCACGATGCAGTCGCTGATGATTCATGTAGCGACCGCTTTAAAAAAACTCCCCGACCCCTCAGTATTTACTTTGAACATTTACGTGGTTAAACGCATCTGGCAGCCCTAATTGCAGCCAATGACGCATCCAATTGGCTGGGAAGCCATTCAATTTTACTAGGAGCTTTTTGCTTAACCTGATGAAAAAAAGCATCTAATTCTTCGAGGTACCCTTTTTTCAATATGATTCGATTTCTATAGGTTTTTGGAAATCCTGAGTCTTTTACAAGTTTTACAAATTTGAAATCTTCCCAAACCGCTGACTTTCCATCAGCGTGGGCCTCACATCGTTCATTCCCGAAGCCCTTGGCACCATTTGAAACATAGTTTATAACGGCTATCGTACCATCTTCAAAAGATAGATTTATTGTCACATTATCTTCCGGGATGAATTTTGTTTTGCTTGACCCAAGGCTCCTTGCCTCAACGTTAGCTATCGGTGAATCAACCATCCAGCGGCAAAAGTCAATATAGTGACAGGCTTCTCCAAGGATGACACCACCGCCATCAATCGGATCGTGAAGCCAGTGTTCAGGGGGGCGATAGCCGACATTTCCCCGATATCTAATCAGCATGGGCTGGCAGCGATCAGAGAAAAAGTTTTTTATAATGCTAGCCAAAGGAGAAAACCGACGATTAAACCCAATCATTAATATTTTACCGGATCTTTTTTGAGCAGAGACAACTCTCTCAAGTTCTTCTTCTGTGAGGGCAAGTGGTTTTTCAACAAAGACATGTTTATTGGAGAGCAGGGCTTTTTCAGACAAAGCTGCGTGGGTACCATGTCGAGTAAATATTAAAACGCAGTCAATATCTGGCGCTTCAATGATTTCGTTAGCTTCAGATACAACACGAGTTATCCCGTATTTTTTTGCAATCGCTGCAGCCTTGATCCCAGTGGAAGATGCGATAGACTGAAGGATCATATCCTTTCTCTTTGCCAACAAAGGAATCATGGAGTTTGTGGCAAAACTGCCTGCACCAATAATGCCTACACGTAAATTGTCTTGTCGGGAAGTGGCGGTTGAAACTGATGCTGTCGGTGACATAGCTGAAGATGTCTTGTCTGATCCGTCATTTTCGTATTCCAATATGACACCGATGCTCAATTCTTTGGACGTCGCTATTAAATCAAAAGCTTTTGATGCTTTCTCAAGGGGGAATTGATGCGTTATAAGAGGACTGATATTGATTTTGCTGTCGCTTAGCAGGGATAAAAATGATTCCATGTTCCGATTTTCTGTCCAGCGCACATACCCGATAGGATAGTCATGGCCTTCTATTTCGTATGTAGGGTCATCTGCTCCGGGACCGTATGCGTAAGAGGTGCACAACTGTAATTCTTTGAATAGATAAGTTTCGCGTGGCGCATTCATAACGGTTCGGCCGACCACAACAACACGGCCCTTATATCTGGCTATTTCTCCGGCCAGAGCAACAGGGTCATTGCTTTCCACCGCAGCAGTAATGATGACAGCATCTGCTCCATATCCCTTGCAAAATTCGAGGATTCTATCGTGAATATTATCGGCATTGCGCATAACTGCAGGACATATGCCGTTTTCTTCGACCCATTTAATGCGTTGGGGATCGATGTCAACCCCAAAAACGTTACATCCTCCAGCTTTGAGTATCTGTGCCACAATCAAACCGATTAAACCAAGTCCGATAACGACGACATTTTCGCCAAGCCGTATGTCTGCGATACGAACGCTTTGCATTGCCACAGCACCTACTGTTGTAAAAGCCGCATGGTGAAACGATACATTGCCGGGGATTGGAACGCAAAGGTTTCTTGGTATGACTACAAAATCAGCATGATTAGCCATCCCCACACCTCCGCAGGCAACAGGCGTACCTACCGGTAGGTCAGTTATCTCATCTGAAGAGGCTTCAACAACGCCTGCACATGAGTATCCCATTGGAATAGGGAGGTCAAGCGTTCGGTTTACTGCATTGATTGTTGCCAGAACTCCTTCAGACCTCAAAGCTTTTAATACTTTCTTCACTTGTTCCGGTCGGGCTCTGGCCTTACCCAGAAGGCTCATTTTACCAAGCTTAACCGTGCCCCCTTCTGTTCCTGAACTGATGAGGGAGGCTCTATTTCTTACCAGCACGCATCCGCGTCTTAATTTAGGAGCAGGAACATCCTCCATACTGACAACCCCTGTTTTGAAATTTTGCAGAATCTGTTTCAATGTTTTTGCCTTTGCAATATAGTGTTTAAGAATAAGGTTTATTTTTCTAAGTAAACAACCAGATGCCAGCCCACAATTTTACTCAGTGCAAAATATAGTGGTTTAGGTGTAGCGCTGTATATCTTGCCCCAACCTGGACCATATAAGTATTCAGTTTTTATTTTGCAGGACTTGAAATCAGAACACATATTTCGCACTTCAGTTTTACTAAACCGATAAGTTATAGGTGTGTCGATGTCATTTTTAACGTTTTCAAAACCTTCTTTCAGCACACAGTGGACAAGGTTATTTAAAGACCATTTGTGATAAAGCATGATTACAGCACGACCACCCTCTAAGAGAACCCGAAAAATTTCTTTTATAGAGTTTTCTGTATTGGGTGTATGATGGAGAACTCCATATGAATAGATGCAACCAAATGAATTATCAGGGAATGGAAGTATCTCCGCGTTGCCCTTCATGAAACTACCCTTTTGGGTGAATAGGCGAAATAATTTCTTTGCCAGCTCTAAATGACCCGCAGACAAATCAATTCCTGTAATATCAAAACCATTTTTAGCCAGAACGAAGCTATCCGTTCCCATTCCGCATCCTACTTCTAACAGCGTTTTTTTGGGAGCTTTTTTTAAATGTGATATCATTGACGGAAAATAATAAATAAAGCTCTTTCTTGAGTCGAGAATGATATTGAAATACTCTTTCGTTCCTCTTTTAATTTCCGGATGGTTTCGAAGGTAGATTTCATTATTTAGCTGGAATGACCAGAAATCTCCAATTTGTTGGTAGATGTTCGACTCGTTTTTACTTTTATTATTCATATTTAAACTCTCTTTTTCTCTGCAACTATAAAAATCCCCGCACCAAGATTTTTTGGTCGGGCCCGCGGACCGAACCATGAAATCAGATATAAAAAAGGAAAAGCAAAAGAATATAAGATCTTATTTTGCTTCCGGGCGTGGGTAATCATATAACTTAAATTGTTTGCAAGGGTTTCCCAGAAACCATACGTAAAGCCTGAATCTATGATAGCGAATCCTGCCTGTCTGACTTTCTGCTGTATTTCTTCCGGTTCATATCCGCGCCTAACATGTGTCGGGACATCAAAATTTAGCATTTTCCGCCAAACAGGATAGCGGCGGTACAGGGAGGGAATGTGCAATACCAGTATTCCTCCAGGTGTAATCAGACGGAATAAATCCTTTATGGCGTTTAAATCGTTTTCTATGTGCTCAAGGATATCCACACACACGATGAGATCAAACAAATCTTTCCCGTTAAGGTCTTCTATTGCGCTCCTGCGAAATTTTACATGAGTAGCCAGAATTTTTTCTGCGATATGATTACTTATCCTTACAGCATCCTCATCGAAGTCCACACCCTGAACATTTGCCTCGGGAAAACGCCGCCCCATCTCAAAGGAAATGACCCCGGGGCCGGATCCTGCGTCAAGCAAACGTTTATAATGCCTGTCATTAGGAATAAGAGAAAAGATGTTGCGGGCTCTAATTCTAAGTCCTACAATTGGCATTCCGAAAAGAGCGATGTAAGTCTTTTCAAGAGGCGAATAGTTAGGATTATATTTTTGTTCTCGGCCTAATAACATTTATCACTTCTTATTCACTTGTCATATATCAATTCAGCTACTGCTCTTGTCATCCACGCATTGCACCATCTCATTAAAGAGTAGTTCCACTTCATTAGTCGTCCCTGCCTGTAAGCAAAATCGTGCTTGCCTCTACGGTAGAGATTTTTTACCGCCCAGCTATATATAATTTCAGCTTGACGCTGATATTCAGGTTTATACCTTGACGCTTTAATAAATGTTATAATTCCCTGTGCTGAACCGTGTATATCAAACGGAAATTTCCGGTTATACATCCACCTGGGAGCGCCATCAGATTCAAATAATTTTTTTTGATAGTATTCTAATCCTTTCCAATAAACTTGCATGTATCTATCGTCTCCGGTTGTTTCAAAATACTCGAGGAGGCCGTCTAGAATGCCGCCTGTATGATAATTGTCATGAGTGATCGGAGATTTTGCTTTTGGGTAAGTATAATACCATGCATAATAATCGGTCGCTCTGTTAACAGTAAAATTCATCAGTTTTGCAGCGATATTCAACAATTGGTTCTCTTTTGTGTGTTTCCAGATCTTTACAAGTAATGCACCAATAAGAACCTGATTATTTAAAACGACAGCATCTACCTTTCTTAAGACATAGGCAATGGCCAGTTCATCTTTCGCATCATATAAGACGGGCAAATCTTTTAAGATAAAGTCGGCCACTGAACGGGCAGCTGTCAGATAATTTTCATTTTCTGTAATTCTAAATGCATGCATAAGTGCTTCGCCAACAAATACACTGACAACAGCGTTCGGCTCAAAGGCATCCTGTAAAAAAATTGTATTTTGCCAAATAAAATTATAGCCCCAGCAATAATGATTGTGACCGGGGCTCGGATTTTCAAGCAACCAGCGGATTAAGGATTCCCCTTTTTTAAGGTATGCCGGATCAGAGGTTTTTTGATAAAGAAAAAAATAACCTCTTGCAAATAATGCAATGCCCTTTGGGTTTTTAGATTTATTGACCCTGAGGAGGGGACGAATATGAAATGGGATCTCTTTTACAAACTGCGTATATATGAGTCTCAGCCATTTGTTGTTAAAAGATATTTTTTCTAAAAGAGGGCTATTCAGCGCATCAAACTTGCTGTAACCGCTGTATTCTTCTTTTTCGGCAGCGTTTAAGACCTTTTTTAATATTTTTAGCTTATCGTCCATAATGACAACAACAAATCAATTGGATAATAGAATCAAGAAAGAAAAATGTCTTTCCAGGTAGCAAATTGATTCACTTTCCAGCGATCAAAACCCTTTTTGGGCAGCTGGGTGTTTTTTTTAAAAATCTCGGGAAATGATTTAGTTAATTCAGAATAGTTATTCCTTGTTATCTTTTTCCAGTTATCGGTGAGCATCCATTCATCACCGGGTGTTCCAAATCCGATTTTATCCATCCTATCTAAGATTTCGCGTGCCGTATAATGTCCCAATGATATTTTTTGAAGATATTTTGTTTCCCCATTGCGGATTTTTAAACTTCCTGGAATAGATAATAAATATTCTATAAGGCGATAATCAAGATATGGTACCCGGGCTTCGATGGAAAATGCCATTGAATTTCTATCTTCCATCCTGAGAAGATGTTCCAGTTTATACTGAAAATGCCTGACTAAGCTTTGGTTCAGATCATCGGCATCAAAGAATTCGTTTAAGATGCGGCTGCTTTGAACATATTTGAGAAAAAAGTCTCTATCTATATAGGGCACCGTTTTCATCAGAATTTGTTTCCTGAATGAAACCGGCAAAATCTGAAATAAAAGCGTTTGATAGGCAGATTTGTCCTGTTTTCTAAATAAGTTTTTTAAAAGCTCAGCGCCCAGCTGCGTTACTTTTTTATCTTTGAGCATACCGTACATATTAAAACCATGGAAATACTGGTAACCTGCAAAATTTTCATCTCCACCCTGACCGTCAAGCAGCACTGTTACACCGCTATTTCTGGCAAGCCGCATTACTTCATACTGGGAAAAGAAGGAATGATTGGTTACGGGTTCATCATTGACATAAACAAACTTTCTCAATTCATCATATGCCGTTTTTGCTGTCGGATAAGATCTTATGTTTTTAAAAGAGTATTTTCTGTTCAATGTGTCAATATAGCCGGTTTCATCAATTGGATGCCCTGGAAAAGATGCGGTAAAAGTGGGATATCCTTCATCAACTTGATTGCGATCAAAAAGGATCCCGATTAATATCGAAGAATCCAATCCGCCGCTTAAACATGATCCTACCGGAACATCGCTGCGCATCCTCAACTGTACTGCAGAGATAAGAATCTCCTGAATTTTTCTTTTTATCTGTGTTTCGTCATCTTCAAGCGAGCTGTGGAGATAGTCTTCAGGATCCCACCATTGGAATAACCTTAATCCATCCGCATTATATTTTGCATAGTGCCCATTCGGTATACGATTTATTTGCTTATAAAAAGTCTCATCAAAAATATCAGTTCTGTTGAAAACGAGATAATCAAATAGACTTTGATAGTTTAAAGAGAGATTTAAGGCCGGAACAGCACAAAGTGCTTTTATTTCCGATGCAAAATAGAAAGTGGAATCAGTAATCGCATAATATAACGGTTTGATTCCAACACGATCCCTGGCCAGGAATATGCTCTGCCGCAAAGAATCGTATATGGCAAAAGCAAACATACCATTGAATTTCGGCAGACATTCTTCACCATACTGCTGATAGGCTTGCAGAAGCACTTCGGTATCGGTCTTAGTTTTGAAGCGCCAGCCGAGCAGTTTCAATTCTTCGCGAAGCTCGATATAGTTATAGATTTCACCATTGAAAACAAGCTGGAATCTTCCATCGCTGGAAACAAAAGGCTGGCGTCCGTCTTTTGACAGATCAATGATTGCAAGGCGACGATGTCCGAGAACACAACTTCTGTCAATATACAGTCCTTCATCATCTGGACCGCGATGCTTCTGTATATCGTTCTGGCTATTGACCAGATCAATATCATCCTGGGTAATTCTATTATATCGGAAAATACCCGCTATCCCGCACACTTGATAGAATACCTTTCAAAAATTCCTCTCTGAGAATCATGGATACTCTTGGGATAATTCTGGACGAGATCCACCAGCCAAGATGTGACGTCCATTTTGTCCTTCAGCATATTCCATCGTTTATTCTGCCATTCTTCTGTCATGTCTTGTGATCCCCAGCGTTTCATTCTGTCCACTATTTCTTCCCACTGAGTCAGCCGATAATGTTTTATCAGACCGTATTTTTTGTCCTGCTCAGATGTGTATCCCCGGCCTGTATTTGAAATAAATATAGCTGGTATTCCAAGACATGCGGCCTCTGAAGCCATGGTAGCTGATTCACCGATTACCATCCTGCATTTCATCATAAAATTATGGATTTCAGAGGGGTGAAGTTTATGAGCGAATGATGAAATTTCCTCGGGCAGGGGGGCTTCGGAAGAAATATGAACTGTCCCGAACTCTTTTAAAATATTGACAATTTCAGTCTTTTGTTTGTCGGACAAACCCTTTTCGCCAATATCGTGACCTGCTTGCCACCCGACAAATCTTACCAGAAACTTGTCTTCTGTAACAATTTTATCGGAAATATATCGGGGAGATAAATACGCCAGTTCGTGGTATCCAGGGTAATGTAGCTGGTTTTTCCAGGAGCCGCCAATACGATGGTTAAAACAGCTAGGCGAAAAAACATGTTTGCTCAAGGTAAAGGAAAATCTATTTGCCCATTTATCATTTTCTGTATCCGAAAATGCAAGAGTCGGTATCTGATAGAACATTCCCACAGGGGCGTTAAAAATGCCGTTCATCTGGAGCATTATATCAATGGAATTATTTTTTATGATTTTGGCTATCTTTATCTGTTGTTCGAGCAGTTCTTTTATCAGTCCTCTTAGCCCCGTGCCTTTCTTCGTCAGAATAACGTGTTTGATTTTGTAAGCTTTGAGTAATTCTATGGTAAATTCCTTTTTTCTTGCACCCACGATCACATTATGGCCATTTTGACACATTATCTCTATTGCATTCTTGAATAGGTGTACATGGGCCGGGTGGCTTATGTTCACAAATACATTCATAAATACCGTGTTACTGGATTTCTCTGTATTTTATCACTGCCTTCTTAATAAACTTTTATCATATTGCATAATATTAAAAGAGAATAGGACAACAGTTCCTATTTCTTGCTGTCCTCCCAGATCAATATGTGTGGACAGGTTTTTAGTTTGGGTTCGAATTCTTTGTACTCATTTCGGTTCAGAACGAGAGAACGAATTTTTCTATTGATGTACCGTTCGGTCTTTCTGCTCAGATCATTGAGATGGTACTGATCGATATCGCCCACCAAAATGATATCGATGATGCCGGTGTCTTTGCCTTCGGCATAATCATCAATTAGGTATGCGCTTTCCAAATTGCCCAGGCGTTCAATGATGCTGTCGATGATCTGATCGATTCCCATCACCTTACTGACCATTGATTTCAGTTCGGGAAAGAGGGCATGGCGGGTGTTGGCTTGATAGAACACCTGGCGACCGTTTTTTTCGGATGTCAGCAAATTCGTCTTTTTAAGTTGATTGAGCTCCTCACGAACGGCATTGGTCGACACATTGAATTCTTTGGCCAGCTCCCTTAAATAGGATCTCGTTTCGGGATTGAAAAAGAAGCGCATCAGCAACTTCACCCGTGTTTTTGATCCGATCAACCCTGTTAAAACATTTTTCATTGTGCCTCTTTATCGAGTAGTTTTACTACTCATTATACCGAATTTTAAATTGATTGTCAAATTTTTATAAATTTGAGAGTTGCAGAAATATTTAGCCATATATCAATAATATTAGATGTTTGAATTTAGAAAACTCGAATGATGAGTTATTGTATTTATTCGTACAATTCAATTTCGATCGATTTAATTTCTACATAATTATCGGTGGTTTAATTTAAAACTTGAGCAGGAATTATGCTATTATCTAAACTTGAATATTAAATCGAAATGATGTTAAGGGCAGGTCGGAAATTATTGTATCTAGTGGTTTCCGATTTTTTAAATATACTGAATTGGTTTCTAAGCGTTTATATATTGTTCGAGGGCAAGGCTTGATTCGGTTCAAAAACGGAGCGTACATGATAGTACGCGAGTATTTTGCACCGGATTATAACACAGCCATCGGGCATTAGATAAGCGCTTAGAAATCAATTCTAGAAGTAGTAGTTGAACCACAGGTATGCATTATTGGGACTGCGGCTGCGGATATCGGTTCCCGGGATCGTAAAGCCCCCGAACTCGGAGCCGGAATTGCCGTTATCTCCGTAAAAAATATTGGCACCGATACGCATCTCCAGGTTCTGGGTCATATTCCAGACGGCCCGCGGCTGCAGAATACCGGAGGGATCATGCAGGTTGTTGATAACGGTAAAAAATACCTTGAACAGGGGGTGCAACTCCATCTGGATACCAGCGCTCAGATAATGTTTTGCGAGCACAAATAATTCGCCGCGGGCCAATCGTTCCGTGATATTGCGGTTCGAAAGGGCGCCTGGATAATCACTTTCCCCCAGGCCGTTGTAATAGTATTCCAGAACGCCGCTCATGTTCCTGCCGAGGGCAATCCATGAGCGGGACAGGCTGGTGACGAACTGAAGTACGGTATCGTCGTCCGTTTGCGTGGCCACCGCGTCGCCCCGCCAGACCGTGCCGCCGAGTTCCTTGTTGCCGCCGGCAGCCACGATCGTATCGCCATAATGCCTGGCAGCGAGCAGGTCGAACTCGCTGCTGCTCTTGAACCCGTGATACTTGAATGACAGCGTGCTCTTGTCCGCTTCCACGTCGCCCGTCATCAGGTCCCTCCGGAAAACGAGAACGCCCTGCAGGTCATCACCGTCCGACAGCGCATATTGACCGTAAATCATGTCGTCACCGGCTTTGAATTCCCTGTCCACCGCTGCCGGATCGAACGGATTGATAAAATCCATCGGCGTATAGATCATGCCGTTGCCCCAGCTGATGGCCTGCCGTCCGAAGCGTAACGTGGCATTTATTCCGGTGTGACCCACCCACAACCTGTCCAGGCGGTTCAGCACGATAGTGTCCTCGTTCTCGCTGATCACACTGGTCAGGTCGAACAGGCGCCGACGGTCCGACTGCACCTGGTTGGCGCCGAACAGCTGACCCTCCGGCACCACGCGCGACAGACCGAAGGCATCGCCCTTCTGTCCCAGGAGCTGGTAGTCAGTGCGGGCACTCCAGTCACCGCTGCGCCAGGTCAGGTTGAACCGGCCTCCGGCCGTGTGGTCGACGGTCGTTTCGCCGTTGAATTCGCGAAACGCACTGTTGTCCGGGTTGCTGATGTTGGTGAAACGATAGAACAACCGTGCGGTGAGCTGTGTATCGCCCCGGCTCTGTGTCGAGATTGACGCCAGCGCCA
>Ga0209567_10001517_pt1 | contig 11833 bp, 7 predicted proteins | sample COG_12_FD_184756 | JGI IMG/M metagenome (GOLD analysis project Ga0209567, IMG submission 184756) | Pelagic marine sediment microbial communities from the LTER site Helgoland, North Sea, for post-phytoplankton bloom and carbon turnover... | ecosystem: Environmental > Aquatic > Marine > Neritic...
TGAACCCGGGCACCAACGACCTGCAGACCATCTGGGGCTACGAAACCCCCGACGGCTCGTTCGCACAGTTCACCAGAGTTCAGGCGCAGCAGGTGTTGCCGAAGCCCGCGCACCTCAGCTGGGAAGAGGCATCGAGTTACGGCCTCACCTATTACACGGCCCACCGCATGTTGGTCGATCGCGCCAAGGTCGAGCCAGGCGAGGACGTGCTCATCTGGGGCGCCGGCGGCGGCCTGGGGGTCTTCGCCGTGCAGCTCTGCAAAATCATGGGCGCCCGCGCGATCGCGGTGGTGTCGAGCGACGACAAAGCCGAGCTGGTCATGCAGCTGGGAGCGCACGGGGTGATCAATCGCAGGGACTTTCCGGCGCTTCAGTACAAAGACGACATGACCCCGGAGGAGCAAAAGGCGCACAGCGCCGACCTCAAGGGCTTTGGCAAACGGATCTGGGAGATTCTCGGCGAGCGTAAGGGTCCCGACGTCGTGTTTGAGCACGTCGGCAAGGCGACCTTCCCGGCAAGCGTCTTCCTGGCAGCGAAGTACGGTCGAATCGTCATCTGCGGCGCCACCACGGGCTACGACCTGAACTTCGACGTGCGTCATCTCTGGATGCGCCAGAAGCAGATCATCGGCTCCCACTTCGCGGACGCCGATTCGGCGAGCCGCGCGAACCGGCTGGTCATTCAAGACAAGGTCAAGCCGGTCATGACGCGCCTCTTCACGTGGGAAGAGATCCCCGAGGCCCATCAATTGATGTACGAGAACAAGCTTCACGGCACGGTCGCCTGCTTGGTCGGCGCGCCTCGGCCCGGGCTCAAGAACCTCGAAGAAACCCTCGCCGCAATCGCGAACGGTTAGGAGCAGCCATGCAGCAAGTCATCGAAGCCATTGAGGGCGTCTACCAGCGCGCGCACGACAACGTGAAAGCGCTCGTCACCGAAGGGGACCGGATCAGCGCGAAGAAGCTGAACGAGAACCAACTCGCTGCGCACTCGGTTGCATACCTGGCAACCGAGCTCGAAGCGTGCCGGCAGATGGCTGCGTGGGCCGAACGGGTCGGCGGAGACTACGAAGACAAGGTCGCCCGGGCGTACATCGGTGAGGTGGCGCGTGCGATCGTCGGCGGAGTCGACCTGGGCGCGTGTGAGAACATCGGCCTCGGCGAGCTCGGCATCACCGAAGCGGACCTGCGGGACACCGTGCTTCGACCGGAGGTCGTCGCGTTTTCCACCGAGCACGCTAGTGGCCGGGTGTACCTCGAGCTCGCTGCACATGCGCGGGATCACGGGTTCCCGAACCCGGGGTTCGAGGACGAAATGCTCGACGAGGTTCGCTCGCAGTTCTCGAAGTTCGTCGACGCAGAGGTCATTCCCCAGGCGCAGGAGATCCACCGCAACGATGCGTTGATCCCGATGGGCATCGTCGACCAAATGAGCGAGCTCGGCGTATTCGGGCTCACGATCCCCGAGGAATACGACGGGCTGGGGATGAGCAAGGTCGCGATGTGCGTCGTCACCGAGGAACTGTCGCGCGGCTACATTGGCGTGGGTTCACTCGGCACACGCTCAGAAATTGCCGCAGAGCTGATCATGGGTGGGGGCACCGAGGAACAGAAGAAGAATTGGCTCCCGAGGCTCGCTGCCGGAGAGGTGCTGTCAACCGCCGTCTTCACGGAACCAAACATCGGCTCGGATCTCGCGCACCTCGGCACGCGGGCCATGAAGCAGGACGATGGCAGCTACGTGATCAACGGGCAGAAAACATGGATCACGCATGCGGCACGCGCGGACTTGATGACTGTCCTCGCGCGCACCGATGCGAGCGAGCCAGGCTACCGTGGCCTGTCGATGTTCCTTGCCGAGAAGACGCGCCGGAGCCGCGACGAAGGCGAAACCGAGTTCGTCGACGATGGACTCACCGGGACCGAGATCAAGGTACTCGGCTATCGCGGCATGGGGGAATACGAGCTGAGCTTCGAGGACTTCAAGGTCCCGGCGGACTCGCTGCTGGGCGGCGAAGAAGGCGCGGGCTTCAAGCAGCTCATGCGCACCTTCGAGAGTGCGCGGATTCAAACTGCCGCGCGCGGCGTGGGCGTGGCGCAAGCGGCCCTCGAAGATGCGATCCTCTACGCCACCGAACGCGAGCAATTTGGCGGGCCGATCTTTCAGTTCCCCCGCGTCGCTCGAAAAATCGGCCGCATGGTCGTGCGCATCCAAGCCGGCCGGCAGATGACGTATTTCAGCGCCCGCGAGAAGGACCAGGAGAAGCGCTGCGACCTTCAGGCAGGCATGGCGAAGCTTCTGGCCACCCGCTCTGCGTGGGAAGCCGCGGACGCGAACGTCCAGATTCACGGCGGAAACGGGTACGCGGAAGAGTACACCGCATCCCGCTTGTTGGTGGACGCGCGAGTTCTCAGCCTCTTCGAGGGCGCCAACGAGATTCAGGCACACGTCGTCGCACGCCGGCTTCTCGAAAGCTGACGCACCGGCCATGAGCGGCCATACTGCCCCGAGATGGGCCCGGATCGCGTCGGCGGCAGGCAGAGGCCGATTCGCATCGCCTTTGCCGTAGTGCTCGCGCTGCAGGTCTTCTTGGCCGTGTGGGGCGTGGCCGATCAATGGACTCGCGGGCACAACGGCTGGAACGGTGCCGCGTATCACAACGCCGCGCGCAACACCTTGCGCTGGGACGTGCTCTTCCCGCTTCAGTACGAGACCGCCAACGTTCCCCCAAAGACGGAGCAGCTCTACACGCACGCACCGCTCGCGCTCCACCTGCACAACGTGGCCAGCGTGAAGCTCTTCGGCGATCGCGAGCTCTCGATCCGTCTGGTCGCGGGCTTCTGGAGTGTGGCGGCGCTCTGCATGCTGTTCGCCGTAGTGAGGCGCCTCTGGGACGACACCCACGCCCTCGCCGCCTCCGCAATCTACGTCGCCCTCCCGATCAACGCGATCTACACGAACATGGCCAACCACTCGGCCGGCTTCATCTTCTGGTCGCTACTCACCCTCTACCTCTACATCCGCTCAACCCGCGCCCCCCCCTGGAGTGCTCGAGACTTCGCCCTCTTCCTCGCTGCGTTCGCCATCGCCGCCACCTGGGACTGGCCCGCCTACTACATCGCCGCCTGCATAGCCCTCCACTGGACCCACACCGTCTTAAAAAAGGGGGACAGTCCCCTTTTTGAAAGGGTTAACCCTTCTGAAAAGGGGTCTGACCCCTCTTTGTACTTGGGTGTGTTTTGCGGCTGGGTGGCGTTGTTGTTTGCGGGGCATTTCGTTTTGGTGGAGCTGGTTACTGGGAATGTCGATGAGCTGAGGGAAGCGTTCAACGCTCGGCGGGCGCTTTCCTGGGCCCGGTTTCGGACGCATTTGCTGGTGGTGCCCGAGCTGATGTTTACGGTGCCTGTTCTTGGGCTTTGCGTCGCCTGGGTGGCGGCATGGGCCGTTCGCGCGGTCCGAGGGACGGCGCGGGCGCGTGATCTCATTCCCGTCGCGTTCCTGGTCGCCGGCTTGATTCACTATTGGACCTTTCGCTGGAGCGCGATCGTCCATTCGTACTGGGCGTGGCCGATGCTTCCTGCCGTGGCGATCGTCGTTCCTGTGTGCCTCTTCGCGATGGCGCGCTGGATTCGCGAGCGTGCGGGGATCGCGGCGAGCTTCAGTGTGTTGCTCTTGCTCGTTCCACTGGCGATCCGCGTCCTTGATCTCGTTCCCGAGGGACGCTACGTCGGCGGCTCGATGTGGTTTTTCACTCCGGTGCGAGGCGCGATGGACACCTACGACTCAGGGAGACCGGAGCTCCGCTTTGCCGAGCGCGTCAAGGCGTGGACCGACCGCGATACGGGCGTGCAACTGCACACGAGCCTCAAACACTTTCGCCTGGAGCCCCGGTTCGACATCACCCTCGACCGAGTGACCCATCGCTGGTCGCAGAACCCGCGCGTCCAGATCTCAAACCATCAGGGAGCCACGGGGTGGGTCTTCGTCGCAGCTCTCGATGCCTTCCCCGAAGAGCAGCGGGCAGCATTCGCATCCCGCCATCCGTATCGTCAGTTCGGCGACTATTTCATGCTGGACCTACGCAGGGAGGCTCGCGACATCGAGGCATGGGTCCTGACGCCTGTCGAGGCCACTACTCGATGGTGGCTCTTTCACTCTTCCTTCGAACCCCCGATGAGAGCGACACGGCTCGTCGCAGCGGAGCAATCCCTGAACGAGAAGGTCGCGGAGCTCGATGCCCCGTAGACAGCTCGCGCCCATCCTGACTTTGTGGGCCTCGGCCTATCTCGGATGCGTTCTGTTCCTGCTCGCGGACCTATCGCCGCAAGAGTCCGTCCCCACGGCCCTCCTCGGCGAATTGTCGTGGCTCGCGCTCATGGGGTCGATCCCTACGACACTGGTGTTGGGCGCGGCTTTTCGAGCGGCACGCTCGCCACGAGCTGTGATCGCGGCGTCCACGCTGGCCGTGATTTTGTTCGGGCTGGCCATCGGCTGGGAGCACACCGATTTCCTGCTTGCGGGGCCGCAGTGGACACGTCACCCGCAGCGCCAGCTGGTTCGGGTCGCGATGGCCTCAGCGTTCGGACTGCTTGCCGCAGGGGGCTGGCTCTGGCTCATCCTGGGCGCGCGCACTCGCGACCGACGATGGACTGCGGCTTGGATGACGTTCACCGTGCTCGCAGTCGCGCTGCTGATGGCCACCATCGTGCTCTACCGAGCGTACGACTATTCCATGGCGCAGCTGGTCTTCCCGGCGGGCCTTCTTTCGGGCGCAGTGGTGTACCTAATGGCTCGCGGGTCTCGGCTCGGGCTCGTCATCTTGGGCGCCGCCGCCGCATGCCTGCTCTTTGGACTCGGATCTCGTCTCGATCCGGCACTCGTCGCAACCGGTAAGCGCGAAGTGATGGTACACAGCCGAGCGGGTGCGCTGGCGACGCTCTACGTGCTCCCTCACTTCCGGCGCGAGGACAGCTGGTCTACCGCCGGTAAGGCATGCCCTAATCCCAGACCCGTGATGGATCGGTCTCCAATCGGCATCGAGCCAGACGGACGGCGAAACGTGATCATCGTCACGGTCGATGCCCTTCGAAAGGACGTCATGGGCACGCAGGTCGATGGGCGCCCGGTGACGCCAGAGCTGAGGCGACTCGCGAAGGCTGGCGTGTCCTTCGCAAACGCCACATCGACTTATCCCGCGACGCTGTTCGCCATGGGCAGCGCGTTCACCGGCCTGAGCCCGGCGGAGCTCTACCTCTCTCCCGCACTGCCCGACACGATCTTCACACGCTCCCGCACCCAGGTCGACCGGCAGTTCGCGGTTCTTCCCGACGTCAGCTGGTTTCGTCTTCCGATCGTCGGGGAGTTGCTCGCGTCCGGCGTCGAAACCGAGTTCGCCGGCACAGACCCCGCTGCCACCGATGCCCTCATCGCGCGTCTCCGAGCCGCACGCGAAGACGACGCCTCGATCATGGCGTGGGTCCACTACTACGCGCCACACCACCCCTACCGACATCATCGAGACTTCCTCTTCGGAAAGGGCCCCAAGAACGCTTACCTGAGCGAAGTGGCGCACTTCGACCGCGAGATCGGGCGTTTGATGCGGTACTTGAACGACGACGGTTGGCTCGAAGACACGCTGGTCGTCTTCTTTTCAGACCACGGCGAGGCCTTGGGAGAGCAGTCCTACTGGGGGCACCACGTGTACTTGAACGGTTGGATGATCGATGTCCCGCTCGTGCTCTGGCACCCCAGCCTTTCTTCTTCTGAACCACGGGTTGGCGTCAGTCTTGCCGACGTTGCCCCCACCGTCTTGCACTTCCTGGGCTTGCCTATCCCGTCGGATATCGCCGCCCGGAGCCTTTTCACCCTGGACCCGAACCTGCCGGACCGGCCGTCGTTCTCCGAGGCCTTTCCGGTGCGCGGCCGCGAGCTTTTCGACAACTTCCAGCTCTCCGCACTCGATGACGCATCGATCCGGGCCAGGCTCCGCGGTATTCGATCGGCAAGCAAAGGGTACGAGCCCAAGGGAGCGATCACCCGCGGCCGCTATCGACTGATCCATCATCGAGGCGCTGACACGACGCTGGTCTACGACCTCGAAGCCGGCCCGAACGAGCACCTCGATGACGGGACCGCGAGCCGGGAAGCCAGCAAGCTCCTGCAAAGCGAGCTCGAGCGATGGGAGCAGGAGCAGATGCAACGCATCCAGTGCCGTCTCCAACTCAGCGAGTAGCAGCCGACGAAACCTCGTCCTGAATGACCGTCACCCTGGGGGCAGTCACGGGGCCGCTCGTCATCGAGAGCCGCGCCTCGTGGAATTGAATCGCCGCCACATCACCCGACACCGTCGTCGCGTACAATTGAACCACCAGCTGGCTCGCGTCGTGCGGGACCTCGATCTCGTAGCTCAGGCGCCACCGCTCCCCTGCCTGGACCTCAATGCCTTTGCGCAGGAACTGTTCGTAGCCGCCGAGAAAGACGTCCTGGCGAAAATCGATCGTCGCCTGGTCGCCGGAAACCTCGAGGTCGAGGTCGACGCGGAGGACCGTGCCGGCCGGAACGCGCAGATACTGTCCGCCTATCAGAAGCTTCTTGCCCCCCTCGGCCGGCACCGGGATCTCGTCCTCGGTCAAGAGGTCGATCACCCCTGCCTCGGTCATGTCTCCTCGGCCGGAGCGCGTCAGTCGGGCGACCTCGGCCAGCAGCTGCCGCTCGAGAGGCGATGCCGGCTCGCTCCGCCTCTTCGGACCGAACAGCAACTCTTCCTCGGGGACCGAACGCACGCAATTGTGAAACGACTCGCCGCAGACGACGGCGGTGCCCAAAGGGTCCCACATGATCACGCTTCTCGCATAGGTGTTGCCCGCGAACAGGTGACGCGAGGTCTCGTAGTCACGGAACCAACTCCGCCCGATGAAACTACGCTCCTGACGTTCCATGCCCAGAAGGTCCGTCACCGACAGGGCGGCATCGACGTGCCCGAACAGCGTATCGATCCGTTTCACCCGCGGCTCGGGCAGCATCACGACGACGAACGACCAGCTCTGTGAGAGCAGCCTCTGGGTCGCGCTGGCCGCCTGCGCCAGCCCGGCCGACTCGTCAGAGGTGATGATCACGACCGTGTCACGAAGCACCCCGCGTTCTTCGAGCTCTGTCAGAAACTCGGCGAGGGCGTCGTCGGCCCACCGGAAAGCGCGCTCCTGCCGGCTCCGCGCTCCTTCCGCGATCGCAGTGTTCGGAAAGGTGAAAGGATGATGTGTGCCGACGGTCAACAGCGTCGCAAAGAACGGCCTCTCTGCGTCGTGAAGCTCGAGCACTCGACCAAGCGACTGCTCGAAGAACGCCTTGTCGTCCACGCCCCAATCGGTGCGAGCATAGCTCCGCTCAAACCAGGGATCGCCAATCAGCTCGTCGAAGCCCGCCTTCCTCATGAACTGGTCCTTCAGCATGAAGCCGAGCGGCGCCGATTGAATGTACGCCGTCGCATACCCTTCGTCGCGAAGGGCCTCGGGCAGGCATCGGCGCGCGGCCCCGTAGACCTGCTCGCTCATCTTGGACTGGTCGGTCAGGAGCTTCGGATAGTCCCCGCACAGAATCCCGTACTCGCCACGGTTGGTCTGCCTCTGATGAGAGATCACGCGCGTGAAAAGGATGTGACGCTGAGCGAGCGCGTCCAGCTTGGGCATCGTGGTCGCGCTCCGGACGCCCTGCGCAGTGGCCACGGAAGGGAGGTGCGCGCCCGAGGCTGCTTCGATCATGATGAGAAGAACGTTGGGTCGTCCGGTGAGCGGCCCGGCCCATCGCTGGCCACGAAGGTCACCCCGGAAGACGTCCCGCAAGTCGGCGCGGAACGAGACCGGCCCCGGCCCCAGCGAAGCGGGAAGGACCGACAGGTTGGCGTGAATCGCGTGCCGTTGCCGCCACTCATCGTGCCCAGGGGACATCGGAATGAGCACCTGCGCGAGCACGCAAGCGGCCAACGCTAGCCCCCAGCCTCGCCACCAGAGCTTGCCTGGAGCCCGAGCCCACACCCCGGCCGCGATCGCCAGGGCGGTGACCAAGGCAAGCAGGACCGGATGCCCTGCGTGCCGAACCGAGCCGCCCACGAACGTTGAATCGCCCAGGAAGGCCGCATGACTCAGCGCGTAGAGCGAATCGAAGACCGAGATGAACTCGTACATCGCAAAGCTCACCCACACGAGCGACACGAGGGCCACGAGTCCGATCGCGCGGCCCCACCAGCGGCCCCGTGTGAAAAAGAATCCTACGACACCCACGACCATGAGAGCGACCGAAGCGTCGCTGGTAAACCCACGCAGGTCGGCCGCTCCGAGAGAAAGGCCCTTCTCGCTCAGGAGTAAGGCACGTATCAGCCACGGAGCTGCAAAACACACGGCGACGATGAGCCCCCAGCTCGCCCTTCCCCTCCAATCCCGGCGCTTCGCTTCGATGACGGGAAGTTATGGGCTATGCAATCTCAATGGCAAAGGGTTTCGCACCTGCGGCCGAGCGCAATCGCCAACCGATCCTCGACGTGCTTCGTCGGGTGCTCCCGTCGGCAGGCCTCGTACTCGAAGTGGCGAGCGGAACTGGACAACACGCGAACTTCTTTTCGGAGCACCTCCCCGCGCTCCGATGGCAGCCGACCGATGCCGCACCGGACGCCCTGCAAAGCATCCGCACATGGGTCGACGAAACGGGTCGCGACAATCTCCTGCCTCCCCTCGAGCTCGACGTGCGGTCCCCTCAATGGCCCGTCACCACAGCCGACGCCTTGCTGTGCATCAACATGATCCACATTTCGCCGTGGGAAACGACCGAAGCTCTATTTCGAGGAGCGAGCAAGCTGCTCGTGGGCGGGTCCCCCCTGGTCACCTACGGCCCGTATCGGCTCAGCGGCGAGCACACGGCGCCGAGCAACGCGGCATTCGACCAAAGCCTTCGCTCTCGCAACGCGCGTTGGGGCGTTCGCGATATCGATGAGCTGCGTGAGCTGGGTGAGCGAACAGGCTTTGCGCTCGCGGAACGGGTTGGCATGCCAGCCAACAACATGATTCTCATCTGGACGCGGGACGCCTAAGAAGGCGATCCGGGCAGCGCCGGATTCCAGAACAGGGCCACGAAGTAGATGATGAAGACGACGATGAGCGTGACCCCTCGCTTACGTCCGATGTGATTGCGCTCGTTCAGCGCCATCAACAAGAGCAGCAAGGTCACGCCCACCATGATGGGGAAGTCGCGCACGACGACGGAGCGATCCACCGATCCGGGCGCGATGATGCCCGGCAGCGCGAGCACGCCGAGCAAGTTGAACATGTTGGACCCGACGACATTGCCAACCGCGATGTCCGGCTCTCCGTGCCGCGCGGCCGCGACCGAAGCAGCCAGCTCGGGAAGGCTCGTTCCGAGGGCCACCAGGGTGAGACCCACGATGAGCTCGCTGACCCCGAGGCCGCGCGCGATCCCCACTGCGCCCCAGACCAGCACCCGGGAGCCAATTAGGAGAAAGACCAACCCTACCAGGAACGTAGCCACCGCCTTGGCAGTGGGCATGGAGTCGGGAATCTCCTCGTCCTCGAAGCCGCCGCTGGGGGTCTCCGTATGTTCTGTTCGCTGCTGGCGGCCCTGCATGCTGATCCAAGCGATCAGGACGAACATCCCACAGAGCAAGATGATGCCCTCGACCCGGCTCAGCTCTCCATCCCAGAGGAACGCCCAGCCAACTGCCATGCTCAGAAACAGAACCGGAATCTCGCGGATGAGCAGCCTGGAGTGAACGGTCAGCGGATGAACCAGTGCGGCGGCGCCAAGGACCAGCGTCACATTGGTGATGTTCGAGCCGACCGCGTTCCCGATGCCCATCTCCCGGCTACCGGCCGCCGCGGCCATACCGGAAACCAGCATCTCCGGCGCCGACGTGCCGAATGCGACGATCGTCAGCCCGATGACGAGGCGGCTGACCCCGAAATTGCTCGCCAGCCCAGCCGCCCCGTACACGAAACGATCGGCTCCCCAAACCACAGCGACGAAACCCACAATGACTGCGGCAATGGCGTAGAACAGCGTCAGGACGACCTCTTCGGCGAAACGAGGAACGGCTCAGTTTCGCTCAGGACACGAAGCGCGCAAGCCAAGTGCAGATCGCGCTGGCAAAACCACCCCGCAGAGCGCTATACGTGTCAGACCGAAGGAGGGGACAGGATGGGTGAGCGCCTACGGGACAAGGTCGCGATCGTCACAGGGGCAAGCCGCGGGATCGGCGCAGCCATCGCGACCCACATGGCCGAAGAGGGAGCCAAAGTCGTTCTCGTCTCGCGAAAGATCGAAGGCTTGCAGGCCGTGGCGGACGAGATCCGGGCCCAGGGTGGCGAGGCGATTCCAATCGCCTGCCACGCCGGCCGTGCGGACCAACGACAAGACATGCTCGACCAGGCGCTGAAGGCCTACGGCAAAGTCGACGTTTTGGTGAACAACGCCGCGACCAACCCGCACTTCGGTCCGATGCTCAGCATCGACGAACGCGCCTGGGACAAAACTTTCGAGGTCAACGTGAAGGGCTATTTCGGAATGATCCAGCTCGTCGCGGGCCATCTGCAGCAGCGAAAGGCCAAGGGCTCGATCGTCAACGTCGCGAGCGTCGCAGGCAAGATGGCTGCGCCCATGCAGGGCGTCTACGGCATGACCAAAGCAGCGGTGATTTCGATGACGAAGACACTGGCCATGGAGCTCGGCGGAGTGGGGATCCGGGTCAACGCGATCGCACCCGGTCTGATCGAAACCAAGTTCGCACAAGTGTTGGTCGACAACGATGCGATTCGATCGAGCGTCGTCGATCGAACCGCAGCGGGCCGGGTCGGCCAGCCACGAGACATTTCGGGGGGCGCAGTCTTCTTGGCTTCGGACGAGTCCGATTACCTGACGGGGGATGTCATGACCATCGACGGCGGTTGGACACTCGCATAACCGGGGGCGGCCGATGATCGGAAAACCGCCACCGCGCCCACCAGGGCCCTCGCGCAAGGTCGACTTGATCGAACTGCAGATCGCAAACCTGCGCCGCGAGCTCGAAGCAGAAACCGAGCCCACGAACCAGGCAGCGCTCCTCTACCAGGTAGGAGCGCTCTACGAACACGAGCTCGAACGAGTTTCGGATGCGTTTCAGCACTATGGCCAAGCACACGCCGCCGCGCCAGGCTTCCAGCCTGCGCTGATCGCCCAGTTGCGCATCGCGGAACGCACCAAGAACGGGCACGACCTGGCTGGGTTGCGATCCGAGCATGTAGCCACCGCCACGAGCCCCGCCCTCAGCGGCGCGGCGCTCCTCGACTTGGCGATTCACTCCGAGGATTGGGCGTCACTTCTTCGAGAGGCGATCGCACGTTCCCCAGAGCCGGTCGTTCCTGCGCTCATCCTCGAATGGCTCGCCGAAGCAAGAGGCGACGAGAGCGCCCTGCACCATGCGTTGCGTACCCAGGCCGAGCATGCCGAGGACGCCAGCCTGCAAGCGGCCCTGTGGATCGACCTGGCATTGGCCGACATCGACGCGGGCGACCCCGACGAGGCGATCGACGCGCTCGAACACGCCTGCGAATCCGACGCGCTTGCCTGGCAGGCACTGTCGTTGCAACGCCGGACGGGAAGAGAGCACGGACGCTGGGATGTGTTCGTTCGCGCGACGGCTTCGATGGCCCGCCTACTCGAAGCGGGAGCGGACGAGGCTTCAGACCCTTTGAGCCTTTCGGTCCCCGCTGAGGAACGCGTCCCGATGGCGGCGTTCCTCTGGCAAGAGGCCGCCACGTGCTGCGTGACGCAGCTCGAAGACGAGGATGCAGC
>Ga0209567_10001518_pt1 | contig 11831 bp, 11 predicted proteins | sample COG_12_FD_184756 | JGI IMG/M metagenome (GOLD analysis project Ga0209567, IMG submission 184756) | Pelagic marine sediment microbial communities from the LTER site Helgoland, North Sea, for post-phytoplankton bloom and carbon turnover... | ecosystem: Environmental > Aquatic > Marine > Neritic...
CCGAGTGACTGGCTCAGATCGCCGCTGACGACAATACCGGCCAGCGGCGCTTTCAGTTGGGTGCGCGCCAGCTTCTCTTCGGCCAGCGCCAGCTCCGCCTCGGCCTGCTCACGCCGCGCCTGCAGAATGCTGATCTCGGCGCGCTCGTGCTTGGCCAATGCCTCGCGCTGGGACTTGAGCAACTGGGCACGCTCGCCCGACCACTTGGCGTGTTCCAGTTTCAGATCACGGTCCTCCAGCCGGGCCAGCAGCTGGTCGCGCTCGACGATATCACCGGCGCGGGCCGGGGCTTCGGCGATATAGCCGTCGAAGGGTGCAACCACCACGCGTTGCACCGTGCCTTCCAGCATCGCCTCGGCATCGATGCGGAAATCGCCCCTGGCAAAGGCCAGAAACAGCAGCAGGCCGGCGACGGCGGCAACACCCGTCTTCAGGCTGAGGTGTCCGCGACCGGTGAGCTTTGCCAGTTGCCTGCGCCAGGCGTTGCGCAGCTTGACGTGCCCCGGCAGGTGGGCATCGCGCTTGATCTGCAGAATGGGGCCGACCACGGCGGCGACGGTCTCGGCGAGCGCCAGGGTCTGTGTGTCGAAGGGTCGCTTGCGGCTTCGCTCAAAGGTCAATGCACCCAGCACCTCGCCGTTGTGTGAGAACGGCAGGGTACAGATCGCATCGGCACTGAACTGCGCGCGCAGCTGTTCATGGGCGTGGGCCAGCACAGCCTGATCGTTATCGGCAGCCGGCAAGACGACGAGCCTGTCCTGGTCTACCGCCTCGTTCATGGCAGCGGCGACGGCACGGACAAGATTGGCACGCTCCTCCAGCGACGCCGTGTTAGACATCGCCGTGACCTGCATCTCCTGACCGTCCCGGAAGCCGATGGTGACCCGTTCGCAGTTGAGTTGCCTGGCAAGTTCATTGACCACAGCGATCGCTGCGGCTTTGCAGGTATCATGGGCGACTGCCCTGGCGATGGTCTCGACCACAATACCGAGGCGCCCGGCAGCGCTACCGGCCCAGTCCCTGGCCAGCAGCTCCAGCCAGGCGATACCCCAGCTCAAGACCTGCAGCGCGGCCCGCTGTTTGGGTTCCGCACGCGCCGTCATTTCGAGACTCACCACGCCGAACAGTCGCCCATCCACCATGACCGGACAGGCCACAACGCCAGACGGTTGACCGACTGCCGCGCCCACCGCCATCGCCATGGAATCGATGACCTCGCTTCGCTCGAGTACTGCGCGTTGTGCCGCCGCCGTGATGGATGCCGGCACGGCGCTGTCTTTGGGCCAGACGGCTGCCGGCCTGGAGCCAATGAGAACCGCGGCGCACGTTACGCCGGCAACCATACTGCATTGCAGCTCGAGCCAGGCCTGGAGCAGTTCCCTGTTCACGGTTTCCATTCAGAATATTTCGGCCAGGTGCTTGTATTCTGTAGGGAATGGGCGTACCGGATGCGCTCCCGCTGTACCCTGTAGGAGCGCAGCCCTCCGGCGCGAATCGCGGCCAGGCGGCTGCTCCGACAGGAAGATTAATGCAATGATCGGGTTAAACTGACAATTAAGCAGACGGCGCAGGGGCGGCCGCCTGGCATGGCGGCACCCGCGGGTCTGTCAGGCGGACTTGCGATTACCCGGGAACAACATCTCGACGGTTGCACTGAGCTGCTCGTCGGCCGCTGCGCACACCGGCTCGACCACCGCTTCTGCGAGACCGGTCTGCTGCCAGGCGGCGGCGTCAATACGCAGCGATCCCTCGGCGGGTGTGGCCCCGCTGACCACGTGCTGTTTCAGCTGCACGGCAATGTGCATAATGGCCACCTCGAGGGGGAATGCCTCGGCCCGGGCGGGTTCGTTCTGGTAATGCACCGATTCGATCAGTCCCGGCGGAAAGTTCCAGCTGCGCATCAGCGCGGAGCCGACCTGCGCATAATCGCAGCCGATCAGCTCACGCTCGACCAGACACAGCGGCCTGTCTTGCTGCTGCGACTGGAGCAGCGCTGCCGCGCTTGCCTCGGGCACGCCCTGGTACATGATCAAGTGACCGACATCGTGCAACAGGCCCTCCACGAACAACCGCTCGCTGTCCAGCACGTTACATTCCTGGGCCAGACGCCGACACAGCAATCCGCAGCGGATACTGTTCGACCAGAAATCCTGCATGTTGATAAGTTCAGACGGGATGCCGGAAAAAGCCTCGGTCACGGTGGTGGCCAGGACCAGATCATGAATCTGCTGGGTGCCCAGCAGGCTGGTGGCCCGGGCGACGCTGGTAATCCTGGCGGGAAAACCAAAATACGGGCTGTTGGCGATTTTCAGCAGACGCGCGGTGAGTGCCGGGTCATTGGCCACCACGTCGGCTACGTCAGCCATTGACGAATCCGGGTCATCCACCACCGCCTTCAACCGAATATAGATATCCGGCAGCGAGACCAGATCTGCAGTTCGACTGACCAGGTCCTCGGGCGTTACGCGGTTTGTATCCATAATGCTTGCCTGCCGGATTTGACGTCCATGTTCATCTTCACTGCTAATCGTACGCTGCGCCGTGCGCAGCGATTAGTATCGGCTAATTCGCCTAATCTGCCATAGCCCCATAGGGTAAATCGGTATCTGCCTCAGAAACTTTATGCACACATCGCTGCATCAGAACTTACATCGCCATTGTATATTATGGTAATATACGGATATGATTGACTTGGTCCAGGTCACCGGTTTTGATTGGGATGATGGAAACATCCGTAAAAACCAAAAGCATGGTGTATCCATGGCAGAAACGGAGCAGGTTTTCTTTAATGCACCACTTCTGGTACTGGCCGACAGCAAACACAGCGGGCGGGAGCCGCGCTTTCATGCCTTAGGCAAGACCAACGAGGCAAGGCCGTTACACATTACTTTCACCTTGCGTCAGGGTGGAGAGAAGATCCGGGTCATCTCGGCAAGAGACATGCACCGAAAGGAGCGAGTAGTTTATGAGCAAACAGCGTAAAAACATTCCCAAGTTCAAAAACGAGGAAGAAGAACGCGCTTTCTGGGAAACACATGACTCTACAGATTATCTTGACTGGAAAAAGGCTCAGCAAGTCATCATGCCCAAGCTGAAACCCAGCACAAAGACTATTTCGCTACGTTTACCGCAGCATCTCCTGGATTCCATCAAGGCCGCTGCCAATGCCCGTGATGTGCCGTATCAGTCCCTGATAAAGGTCTGGTTGCAAGAAAAATTACACGAACGCTAGGGTTGTCAACCACAAACCTACCCCCCTGGCAGACTATTCGTCAACAAAGAAACCAGTTTGGCCCGAATTCTCGCCGGAGGCTTCAATCTGTTCCTGTCCAAACCATTTAAGTTTTTTTGGCTTAAACTCGCTTTCGATCCGCTTCGGTTGGTCGATGAGTATTTTCTCGGCTTTTTCCAGGCGTGCGACCTCCTCGAGCATGTCGCCATGCGCCTTGCCACCGACAACATAGGGCGTAATCAATACCACGAACTCGGCATTGCTGCTGTTCTTTGACGTGCTGGAAAACAGTTTGCCCACCAGCGGAATCGATCCGAGAACCGGCACACCTTCCTTCGTGTCGTCCGTGTTGTTTCTGATAAGCCCACCGATAAAGAGCGTCCGACCATCCTCTGCGAGCATTTGAGTGGTGACTTCGGTGGTATTTTGCGAAGGGATGCCGGTAAGCGATACGCTGCCAACGCTGACTTCCGGGTGAACCTCCATCATGATCCGACCTGCTGCATCGACTCGCGGCGTCACGTCCAGAATCACCCCTGATTCCAGGAATTCAATCGATTCTGTGGTCACTTGATTGATTGTCGTCGTGACCCTGTAACCCTGTCGTTCACCGATCACGACGGAGGCTTTCTGCCCCTCCAGGGCCAGAAGTTTTGGCGAGGACAGCGAGCGTACCCGGTTCATCGTTTCCAACGCTTCCAGTGCTACATCGATATTCGGCGTCAACAGGCTGAAAAACAGCCCGGAACCCGGTGAAGACAAACCGGTAACACCGAAAGCGCCATCACCACTGTCATAGTTGAACAATCTGGCCCAATTTATGCCGTAGACATCGCTGTCCGACAGGGTTACCTGGAGTATTTTCGCCTCAATGAAAACCTGATTCGGTTCGCGATCGATTTCTTTCAGAATCCTGCTTACCTGGCGAAGGTAATCAGGCGTGTCTTCCACCACCAGCATATTGCGATCTGTAAGCGCCGTGACCTCTCCATAACTGGACAGGTGGTTCTCTATAATACTCTTGACTTGCTCCGGATCGGAGTACTGAACACGGAAAGTCTTAACCCGCGTGATATCACTGGTTGCACGGAGGCCGGCATCTTCGGGCTTGATAATAAAATAGGTTCTGCCGCGCGTTTCCACCGCATAACCTCCGGCGCGGGCGACCGAGCGTATCGCTTCGTCGAGTTTCACGTCGTAGAGGTTGAGCGAAACGCTGCCCTCAACCCCGGTGGCGAGGAGAATGTTCAGCCGCTCCTTCTGCGACAGCATGTTCATCACTTCGGAAATTTCGGTATCCTGGACCGACAGGGTGACAATGTTACCGTCCACCGCCAAGGCTGTAGCCTGCAACGCGCTCCCCAGCAACAACAGCACGGTAACCAGCAGCCGCAGATTATTCTTCCTTGTCATCACGCACCGTTAAGCGACGCAGCTGTTCGTTCCTGAACAAAACGACACTCCCTTCGTTGATTTCGCTGATCCGATAACCACTGACCTCGTCCCCCAGATGGAACAGCTTGCCGTTGATATTGGCGAGGGAACTGCCGCCGGCAGCGAGGGTCGCCCGCAAAGTCAGTTCGCCCGTTAGCGTATCGCCAGTGCCCCCGGACTGCGTGCCGCCGTCCAGCATCGGCCGTTTAAACGGGTTGTGCTGTAAAAGCTCTGCCGCCGTCACCTGTCCGGCGGCGAGCATAAGGATCAACCCCGCGCATGAATATCGGCCGGACATCCTCATTCCCTGATTTTCCTGTAAAACACCATGGTCAGCTGCATGCGCAACTGATCGGAATCTTTTCCGGCACTGACAGGTGCAATGTCGTAGCGCTTTACCAGGATGAAGCCCAGCTTTTCGGCGAGCTCGCCCAACCAGGCGTATAAAGCCTGGTAGTCACCGCGGACTTCGACCTCGAAGGCCATTTCTTCAAACCCCAGCACTCGCGCGGCATGCCCCGGCTTGACACCGACCAGCTCGACATTCGCACCCCAGGAAACGCCCTGCAGCCGGCCGATCAAGTGGGATTCCATCTGGTTCAGTGGTACGTCCTCAACATCACCCTGCAATTTCTGCTGCAGCGCATCGATGTCCAGACGTGCACTGTCAATGTCGCGTTTTAGCTGGATCTCATCACCAAGCCTGTTTTCCAGCAGATGCCGGGACGCGGCACCCTGCCGATAACTGAGGACCTGCGGCTTCAAGACATACATCAGCAGCGCCGCCGCCAACACCGCCCACACCAGCGCCAGTATCAGGCGCAGTGAACGGGGATCCAGTTGCTGCAAGCTTGCCTGTATCATGTCCCCGCCCGACTACTGTTCACGACCACGGCCAGTTCGAAATCGACCACCGTGGCCAGCTTATACTTGCGCTGGTGGGTGTTCAGCACCCTTACGTCGGCAATCTGCGACTGATCCAGTAACCGCCTTACAAATTCCGACAATGCCGCGTGATCCCTGGCCTGCCCCTTGATTTCCATATGTGTCTTGATCTGCCAGGCCGGCTGCGGATCGCTACCCTGACCTTGCGGGATGACAATAAAATAGCCGGTGTTGACAGTTTGCGGCTCACGCGGTGCCGCGGAGCCGGCGCGCAGGAAAGACCAACTGGTAAACCATACGCTATCGCTATCGAGCGACCGGTCAACCGCAACAAACATGTCCTGCGCAACGGCTCCACCGCGCAAGCGTTCCAGTACCGCCAGCTTGTCAGCCATACTCCGATGCTGGTCTTGCAGGCTCTCCAGCACCAAGCGCTGCTGGCTGGTAATGGCTTTCTTCTTTTCCAGCGCCTGGATCGCCCCGCTGTCCTCACGAATAGCGACTTCAAGCGCAGCGTAGACCAACGCTGACAGCAGCAGCAGGCCGGCTGCTGAAAAAGTGAATCGTTTTACACCTCGGGATATTCTCAGCTTGTCACGATAGTCCTGTGGTATTAAATCCATCTCACTCGTCACCCACCAGTCCACGCATCGCCAGTCCGGTCGCCACGCCCACGCGCGGGTCAGGATCGTGTTCATTGCCGCCCTGCATACCGGCCATCGGGTCCAGGACGCTGACAGGAATATCCAGCAGGCCATTGAGAATATCGGCTATACCCTTCCAGCATGCCACGGCACCGGTGAGGTAGACCTGTTGTACTGTCTTGCCACGGGTTTCCGAGGCGGTATAGATCAGGGCTTTGTTGATATCTCCCACCAGTTCCATGAACAGGGGTTTCAGCACCTCGAATACCGTCGTGGTGACTTCGTCGCTGCCCGTCTCGTCGAACGATCCGGCTACGCCGAGCGCGCGCAGACCGCGCGCGTCCAGCAGCTGGTGGGCCGCTGATTCGGCCAGCTCCAGTTCCTCGCACAGGCGCTCGACCAGACTGCGTTCACCGAATTCGACTTCGCGGTCGAAAATCAGGCGCCGTCCGCTCAACACCGTCATGTAGGTCTGCGTCTGCCCCATGGTGATGACCATCAGGTTGTCCTCGGCGTAATTGTCCAGTGCCGAAGTAATCAGCCTTCGAATCGCAACCGGCCCGATCTCCAGCGCCAGTACGTTCAAGCCGGCCTTGCGCAGTAACTCGAGATACACGACCACGTCCTCGCGCCGCGCCAGCGCAATCAGCGCGGAATGCTCCTGGCCCTCGCTCACGTCGCTGCGCACCGGCATATAGTCGAGCACGTAGTCCGCGAGTTCACCCTCGACACGCTCGGACATACGCTGCACGATCACCCCGGCGTCAGTCTGGCCGGCGGGCACCGCATAGCGCAGCAGCAGCGTGCGGACGACATTCGGCTGCAGACAGGTCACGACATCGCGCCCCCTGAACCCGTACGTTTTGCACAGCTGCCTGAGCAGGTCCGCCAGCCGCCGTGATGACGCCAGCAGTTGCTCCCGCCCGCCTGTATAGGGAATCGAGGCACAGGCGCCCAGGGACAGGCCATCCGGCTGTTTCAGCAACTGCACCATGCGCAATCGATAGAGGCCGAATTCCAGGCCGATCGGTCCGGGATAACCGGCCACGGCACGGGCGGATAACCAGGCGCCTGCGTTGGTCAACACTAGCCAGGCTCCGCCATGACAATGCCGCGGGAAACAATATTGGCGGCAAGGTCGTTAGTATTTTTTCGGGTCTTGGCCAGGTAGAGCGCCTTGTCCGCCTCCTTGTAAAGCGTTTCGAGATCCGTCTCGCAACTGTCCGGCACCTCGATAACACCGATGCTGAAGCATAGCGGGGGCGCTGAATCGGCATCGGGCGGTGGCACCAACAGACGGGCATCCGACGCTGCCGCGCTCAGGCAACGCCGTGCATCGACCCTATCGAATAACAGCGCAAATTCATCGCCGCCGACGCGAAACACGTAGTTCTGTTCACCCAGCTGCTTGCGTAATGCCTGCACCAGCGACTGCAGCACCGTATCTCCATAAGTGTGTCCGCAACCGTCATTGAACAGTTTGAAATCATCGACATCGAGCAAGGCAAAACTGACCCTGCGCCCCTGTTCGCGGAAGCGCCGCAGCAGACGCTTGAACTGTACGTCCAGGAAGCGGCGGTTCCAGGCGCCGGTCAGGCCGTCCTCATAGGACAGCCGTTCCATTTGCTGGTGGGCGTTCTCCAGATCGAAACGCGCCCTGATGTCGTTTTTGCGCACCCCTACGTGGCGCGCCACGATGGTGAGGGTCACCATTGCCGCCCCCAGCATCATGAACTGCAGAATCCACAGCGTCTTGACATCGAAGCGCCCGGCCACGCTCAGTGTCGACAGGGTAAATAGCAGGTAGATGAGCAGTACTACCGCCGAGGCCTCGCGCAAGCCCCACGGCACCATGGGCACCACCATGAACAGCAGTACCACACTGGACAACAGCGCCGCACTGAAAGAACCGGTCTGGTGGGCCAGCAGGACGAACGCGCTGCCGCTCACCACCAGCAGGGTGATGCTCAGCAGGTAGAGCACCTGTGTCTGTTTGACGGTGCGCGACGACAGCGTAACGTGCAGCGCCAGCAGAGCCAGAACGCCACAGGTGTAGACATACATGTGACTGAAACCGAGTGACCGGTACAGAAAGGCGGCCCCTGCCAGCAGCAACAGCGATACGATGCCCAGGGTCATCACCCCGCGCCGTACCTCGTGGGTCATGAAGCCCTCGGCGTAGCGGTTCAGATCCTCCGCGGCAAAGCCGGTGATCGACCACAGCGCGGTGATTTTACGACCAACTGCTGTAAACCTTCTCATTAGCGGTAACCACCTGATTAAAAGCTGATTTATCTGGCGGTCTTAACGGCGGACGGGAACAAAACTTTAAACAATTATGGACTTAGCGACGAGTGAAAATCCCTAGGGTGCCGGGGCGATGCCGAGGGTGACTGTCACATACTGTTCCGAACCGGTCAGGCTGAAGCTTGCGGTACCACTGACACCGGCGGCCGGTTGCGGGACAAAGCCGGAGCCACCCGAGGCCGTTGCAGGGCCGTTACCGCTGTCACCCATATTGATCGCGGTATGACCCGACAGGCCGGGATCGCCTGCCGTGATGTCATCATCGTCGAAACCACCCAGCCGCAGGATCAATGCATTATCGACCGTCGTGGTCACGGACGGGCTGGTAGCTGCGGCGCCTGAACCCGCGTCATTCGAATTTGCGTCAACCGGGCTGGCCGGATCGTGGCCGGTAAAGCGCATGATCCAGCCATAGGCCTGTTCGCTGCCGGACCAGGTAAAGCTATAGGTGCTGCTCTCGGAGGCGCCAGCCAGCTTCCACCAGACCCCGAAGGTGACCGCGCCGCCCTGGTCGGCGACATTGACGACAGTCCAGCCGGCTGCGGCCAGCGAGGCGGTGGTGTTGCCATCGGTCGCCACCGCAGCGACCAGCAGATCGCCTACCACTGTGCCCGTCGGCTTGTTGATCGCCAGACTGGTGCCATTGTCTGCCGCCTCGGTGAACGCTTCGAAGACGACCCCGGTGGGTCCACCACCCCCACCGCCGCCACCGCCGGCACCCGCGGCCCACGCGAGGGTGCGCTGCAGGATAATCTTGCCATCCGCTGTCATATCAGTCGTTTCCGCCGAGGTAAACGGCAGATGAGCGCGGCGCCCCGGCGACGGGTTTCCGTCGTACCGTGTCGCGCCGGTATCCAGCGTCCCCAAGGCCAACGTGCCCGTGACCTCTCCCACATTTTGCAGGTCCGGCGCCAGCGTACCGCCCGGTACCGGACTGGTCAGGGATGCTGTGAACACCGTCACGGCGTTACCGCCGAAGGATTCGGTGATGTAGTGCGTAGCATCGGTCTTGGAGAACGTGTCGAAATTCGCCGTCGCGGATGTACTGCTGCTAAAGCCGAAATTGTCGATCTTGCCGCTCACCTCGTTCACCAGCCCTTTCGTGGTGTACGTCGCCTTATTCAGCATGTTGGAGCCAAGGGCCGAACCGGACGCCAGGATCACATCGGCCGCATCCATCGCCGTATCGTAATTGGCCTGGCTGTCACCGTCGTCGATCAGGGTGACTGTGTGACCCCACGATTCCATCAGCGCCTTGTAACCCACGTCCTTACTGGACAATGTCAGGTTGCCTACAATCAGCAGGACGTTATAGGCCGGTGCGGGGGCAGGGGGGGGAGTCCCCGCCCACTCGATGGCGCGCCGCATGAGGGCCTGGCCATCGGCATTCAGTGCGCTGAAGTCGTCGCCCCAGGGCACCTGGACCCGGCGGCCGGCCGCTGTCCCGCCGCCATACAGGGCACCGCCGGTTTCCAGGGCCACCAGTACGCTCATGGAGCCGGCTTCGCCGAGCACCCGGAGATCGGGAGCCAGCGTGAACCCCGTACCGGTATAGATGTCGTACGCCGGATCAAACAGGGCCAGGGCGCCCGTAGCAAACCCCGACGTAATGTAGTGTGTGTTGTCCACGACGTTCATGTCGTTGTAAAAGCCCGATCCCGTGCCTGCGCCAATTCCCAGATCGGCACTGATGAGGTATTCCTCGTTGACGACGCCAATGGTTGCATCCCTGAGCCTGTCGCCAGGGTTGACATCGGTTATCTCCTGAGAGATGTAGACCACATCGTTTAGCGCGACCGCCGAGTCATAATCCCCTCCTCCGTCGTCATCGTCGATCAGGGTAACTTGGTAACACCAGGACTCTATCAATGCCTTGCGTGCGGTTTCAGTGCTGGTCGGAGTGATGGCATCACTGACCACCATCAGCAGCGGTGTCAAGCTCCCACAGCCAGCACCACCGGCCCACTCAATGGAACGCTTGATGATCGTGCGGGCGTCGTCGCTTAGCGAATCGAGCGCTACGGGTGTGGCCCCCTGCCCGGAGCCCCAGGGTATCTGTACGCGGCGCTCGGTGGCGGTTCCGCCGCCGACGAGATCCGCTCCCTGCGGCAAGGCCATTAGCGCGGGTTTGCCGGTCCACGGGGCCTCCGCCCAGGTGCCTACGGGGTCCACGCCTGCTGCTACGGGTTCGTCCGCGATCTGGTACCACTCGTTCGCGACATAGGGCGACAGGTCAGATGGGGTCGGACCTCTCTACCGTATTGATGTTCAAACAATAAGTTAACTATCTGGCTATACTTCAGTCTTAAACCATCGTTTTCAGGATCGAAAACGCCGCTTCAAGGAGGAAGCTTATGCCCCGCGCAAATCGGTATGTTCTTTCTGGCCATGTCTGGCACCTAACCCATCGCTGCCACAAACAGCAGTTCCTGCTCAAGTTTGCGAAGGATCGTCGTGCCTGGGTGTACTGGCTGTATCAGGCACGCAGACGCTATGGCCTGTGTGTGTTGAATTATGTCGTGACGTCGAACCATGCCCACTTACTGGTCAAGGACATGGGGCATGGAGAGATCGCGCGCAGCATGCAGCTGATTGCTGGACGGGTCGCCCAGCAGTTTAATCGTCGAAAGTCACGCAAGGGCGCCTACTGGGAAGATCGCTACCATGCAACCGCCGTGCAGGCGGATGGGCATCTGGCGCGGTGCATGGTCTATATTGACCTGAACATGGTCCGGGCCGGCGTGGTGGAACATCCATCAGACTGGGTGCATGCGGGCTACAACGAAATTCAGTCGTTGCCGGAGCGCTACCGGTGCATCGATGTGCCAGCGATTGCCGCTTTACTGGGTTTTGCCGACGCGGACAGTTTGCGCGACGGACTGCGTGAGTGGGTGGATCAGGCGCTCGTGAAAGGCAGTCTGGAGCGTCACCCGGCATGGACCGAAAGTATTGCGGTGGGACAACGCGAATACCTGGATGCGATTGGGCGCGAACTGAAGACCAGCCATCCGGGGCGGATGATCGAGGGAGAAAGAGACTTCTTATTCCTGCGGGAGGAACCGAACGCTTATTTGCCCTAAAAGATGCCTGAAAAGTACGGTCTAAGCGTGGAAAACAGCTGCCCTATAGCATTAATTAATTGCGTATCAGCATAGAAGGTCCGACCCTGTAATCCGTAATCCCACCCGTCTCAACCGATATGCTTGACATATTATGCTTTACGTAATAGTCTTGTTGCATGATTCGTTCGTTCCATTGCAAAGATACAGAGACACTTTTCAATGACCGGGACGTCAGACGATTTCGAAGTATTGAACGGGTTGCAAGAC
>Ga0209567_10001519_pt1 | contig 11826 bp, 8 predicted proteins | sample COG_12_FD_184756 | JGI IMG/M metagenome (GOLD analysis project Ga0209567, IMG submission 184756) | Pelagic marine sediment microbial communities from the LTER site Helgoland, North Sea, for post-phytoplankton bloom and carbon turnover... | ecosystem: Environmental > Aquatic > Marine > Neritic...
GACTCCAATGCCGGTCCCACCTCGGCCACGCCAACCATCGACAATGGGATAGTCGTTCCCCTCCTCGATCGCGACGGCGGCGTGACCGGCCTACTCATTGCCGCCAACCGGCTCGGCGATGTGAGCGCCTTCGGCCGGGACGACGAGGAATTGCTGGCGACGCTGGCCAGCCGGGTCGCCGTCACGCTCGAGAACGGTGAGCTCAAGGACTCCCTCGCCGAGGTCACGGAACTCAAGGAACAGCTCGAGCAGGCAGCCCGCTCCAAGGACCAGTTCATCGCCTCGATCAGCCACGAGTTGCGCACCCCGCTCACTGCCGTCGTCGGCCTTGCCCACGAACTCACCGGCGGCAACGCCTTCATCAGCGCCGACGAGGCAGTCGAACTGGTCGCGTTGATCGCCGACCAGAGCGCCGAGCTTTCCTACATCGTCGAGGATCTCCTCGTCGCCGCCCGCGCCGACATCGGCACCCTCAACCTCAAGATGGAGCGGGTCGACATCAGCGATGCCATCGAGGCGGTCATCGCGGGCCATCTTTCGAGCACCGAAGCAACCCAGGTCAACACATCCCGCGCCCCCTGGAGCTCCTACTGCCGGGCCGACGGATTCCGGGTCCGCCAGATTCTGCGCAACCTGGTGACCAACGCCACCCGTTACGGCGGTGACGAGGTCTGGATGGATGTAGACCAACGTGAAGCCACGGTCGTCATCACCGTCGCCGACAACGGGCCCGGCATCCCAGCAGGGGACGAAGAACTCATCTTCCAGCCCTACGGCCGAGTCGAGTGCGGCCGGGTCGAGCCGGCCTCAGTGGGCCTCGGCCTCGCCGTCGCCCGGCAACTCGCCGAGCTGATGAACGGCGAGCTGGAGTACTCGCGGGTCGCCGATCACACCGAGTTCCGCCTCACCTTGCCGAGGGGCGGGGCCGGAGCGTTTGCTCCGCCGGAGTTGGCGCCGGTCGACAACGCCGAGCCGGCGGTCCGAGCCGCCGTCGCCGCCTCCTGACCTAGGGTTGGGCGACCGGCAGGGTTGCGATGAGGCGGTTGGCTTCGGCGACGAGGCGCTCGGCTTCTGCGATGTGCTCGGCGTATGCGCCGAGATCGCCCTCCTTCAGAGCGGCATCGGCTCGCAGGAACGCAGCTTCCGCCTGGGCGACCAAGGCCGCCACCTGCTCGGGCACCTCAACCGGCTCGCCGTCTTCGCCGACCGTCGGTGACGACGCGGATCCACCGAAGCCGGCGAATACGGTGCCCAGCGCATCGTTGAGAGTGGCCTGCATCTCAACCCGGCCGTCAAAGGACACCACAACACTGTTGAACTCCGGAATACCGGTCGTGCCCGACGCGGGCTGGACCCCGGTTGCACTCGTCCCCCCACCGCCCTGGTCGGCAGTGATGTAGATCGGCTGGACATAGATCAGAGACTCTTCGATCGGGATCACCAGCATGCTGCCCTGGATTACGGCCGAACCCCCCTGGCCGAGCAGCGTGAACTGGGCCGAGATCTCGGTGTTCTGGTTGATGAAGTCCCCGACCTGATTTGGGCCGGGCTGGGCTCGATCGGCGGGGAGGGTGTACGAGGTGATCTGCCCATCGCTCGTCGCGACCAAGAAGGCCACCATGTTGGGGCGCCCCTGGGGGGTGAAAGGCTGCATGATCAGGAACGACAGGTCATCCTCGTTCGGCAGCGCCATCAGCAGGTAGTAGGGCAGCATCGGACGGAACGGATTGTTGTTCTCGTCGCGGAAGGCGAAACGCAGCTCCGGGCGTGGCGACGTCGACGGGTCGCGGGCAATCTGCCACGGGTCGACGTTGTTGAGGAACTGCTGCGGGTCGGTCACGTGATAGAAGCGGTATTGGTCCGACTGCACCCTGAACAAATCCTCGGGATAGCGCAGGTGCTCCTGGAGTTCGGCCGGCATCTGGTCGATGCCCACAAACAGCGAAGGGAAGATCCGCTGCTGCGCCCGAATCAGCGGATCCTCAGCGTCGACCACATACAGATCGATCGTGCCGTCCTCCGCATCCACTACTGCCTTGACCGAGTTGCGGATGTAGTTGAACTGATCTGGCAGGCCGGGAACCCGTTCCAAGCGGGTCGTGTTGGCATCAGTTGAGTACGGATACCAGTTGGTGATCGTGTAGAGGTCGACGATCCACTTGATCTCGCCGTCAATGATCACCGGGTAGGCGTCGGCGTCGGCATGGAGGAACGGCGCCACCTTTTTGACCCGCTCGCGCACGTTGCGCACCAGCAGCACCTTGCTGTCCGCCGTGAGCTGGCCGGAGATGAGCGTGTCGAGTTCGCCAAAGCGCAGGAACCAGGCGAACCGGCTGAACACGCCACCGAGTTCGACACCGCCTTCCCCCTCATAGCTGTTGAACTGCACGTTGTCGCCACTCTCACCGATCGGATAGTCGACCTCCTCCTGCTTCGAGGCGGCCACCACATAGTCGGGGTCGGCGGCGTCGGAGAAGTAGATACGCGATCCTTCGATCGGAATGGCGAGTGAAGGCTCGGTGGAGATCGGGGGGATGTCCTGCACCAGGAAGCTGGGCCGACCCTCGGAGGTCACTTCGTTTGCAGGGCTGAGAACGGCCCCAAAACCGTGGGTGTAGACAAGCCGCTCATTCACCCAACCGCCACCGGGGATACTGTTCTCATCGAGTTCACGAGCCGAGACCATCACCTGGGTCAGCTTCCCGTCGACCATGTAACGGTCGACGTCGACATCCTCGATCCCGTAGAACGTGCGGATCTCCTGCAGCTCCCGATAGGTCGTCTCGAGCACACCAGGGTCCCACAGGCGGATGTTCTCGAGCGTGTCCGTGTTGGCCGCAAGCTGTTCAGCATCGAGGTCGGGCGAAGCTGCAAAGGGTGCGACCGCTACATCGGCCAGCCCAAAGGCCTCGCGCGTGAATTCGATGTTGTGGGCGACGTACTCGGTTTCCTTGTTGATCTCGTCCGGCTCGACCCGCAGCCGTTGGATCAGGAATGGGTACAAACCACCAACCACCACCGAGGTCACCAGCCAGAGACCAAGAGCCACGGCGGGCAGCGTCCAACCCCGGAACCGCAAGTTCACCAGGAGGATCACAGCCGCCACCAGCGAGATGAGGACCAGCAGACGCAACGCGGGTAGCCGGGCCGTCACGTCCGTGAACGACGCCCCAATCACTCCCCCGTTGGTCGAATACAGCAGCTGCCACTGGTCGAGGGTGTAGCCCACGGCCTTCAACAGCGCGAGTACCGCAAGAAGGATCGAGAGGTGCACCTTGACGCCGGGGTTGACCCGGCGGGTCTCCGAACCAACCCGGATGCCCCCGTTGAGATAGTGCAGACCGGCCGTCGCCAAGGTGATCACCAGAACTAGCTGGAAGGCCCAGGTGAAGAGGCTGCGGTAGAAAGGCAACTGGAAGACGTACTGGCCGACGTCATTGTTGAAAATGGGATCAAAGATCCCGAAGTCGCCGCCGTAGCGAAAGAGCAACCAGTCCTCCCACCACACCGCGGCGCTCAATCCGAGCATGATCCCGAAGAAGGCAGCAACCACCAACCGTACCCATCCAACTCGCGGCGTCACCCACTCCTGGAATCGGTCCAACAATTCGTCGTCGGGGCTATCGCCGAAGGTCCTCATGCGTGGCGACAAACGGTCGGCGAGCGCCAGGTTCAACCAGAACAGCGCAAAGGCAACCAACGAGGCAGCCAGCACCAGCCACACCCTGGTGAAGATCAGCGTACGCCACACATCGGTCTGCTTGATCGAGTCGAACCACAGATAGTCGGTCCAGAACACTGCAATGGTGCGCAGCATCAACAGCAGGACGAGGAAGATACCGAGCACGATCCACAGGACTCGGCGCGAACGGGAGCGGGGTCGGATCGGAATGGGGTCCCTGTTGATCACGTGGGGATTCTATGCAGGTCGCGCCGCTAGCACCCGGTTGCCGCGATCCGGCTCACGCAACCGGCACAACGGTGGCGTCACACGACGCGGCGGCCGGCGGCAGCGGAGCCGGTGGCGTTCCCGCCGGGGCCCACGGCATGCCGGTTCCGGCAGGACAGACCCCACAGGGACGACCGGGGGCAATGCAGATGACCTGCTCCACCCCGAGTTCGGGGAAGGCACCCAGAAGCCCCTCGTGATAGGCCAGGTAGCCGGCGTGACGCACCCGTCGTTCTGCCTCATCGGTCCGCCACGCCCGAAAGACGCGGCTGACCGCAGCTGAGATCTGGCGCGCCCCGCTATCTCCCGCCCTGGCCCGCGCCAGCGCGTCGTCGACTGCGGCCCTGATGCCATCAACAAAATCCGCCGACGCGTCGAGAGCGGCCCCACGATCAGGCGGAGGTGTGGCGGCGGCCCCCGTTAGCTCCGCGGCCCCGGCATACCCGGCGACGAAGCTCTCTTGACTGAGACGGACCAGATCCTCACCAACGGCGGCCGCAAACATGGCCCGGTCAACCGTCCAATCCTGCCCGGATACCCGCAGCTCCTCGAGGACCCGGTTCTGTAGGTCGACGATCCGACGCTTGAGCGTGCGCAGAGTGCGGTTCTGAATCGGAAGCAGCAGGCGATCGCGCAGCTCGAACGGGTCAGTGGCGGTGGCGTAGGCCGGTTCTGCCTGTTCCGGAGCCCGATCCTGTGGCGTGGGCGCAACGGGAGTCTCGGCCACGACAGGTTCCGGCTCGGCAACAACTACGGGCTCGGGTTCGGGCTCGCGCGGTGCTGAAGGCTCCCTCAGCTCGGCGAAGAGCGAGTCAATCGCATTCGGCGCAACGCCTTCGCGGGTTACGGGTTCGGCCGGCACCTCATCCACCTGCAATTCAGCCGGCGCTTCGACGGGTGGCTCAACCGGCACCTCGGCCGGCGCTTCGGCCACTTCGGCTGGTGTCTCGGGCGATGGCTCCAGTTCAGTTACCGCGGGTTCGGGCTCGGCAGCCGAGTCAGATGCGAGTTCTGGTTCGAGCACGGTTACCGAATCGTCGCCGGGTGTGTCCGCCTCTGACGCTGCTGCTGTTGGCGCGGGAGTTTCGATCTCGGCGAGCGGATCGACCACCACGGATGACTCCGGCTCAACGGCTGCGGTCTCGATTTCGCCCAGTGGCTCGGCCTCGGCTGCAGCACGCAGCGCGGCTACTTCCTCGGCCAGCGCATCGGCATCGACCGGCTCCTCTGCGACCGGGGGAAGCTGCGCCGGCACAATCCTGACCGAGGCGTCGCCGTCGAGCCACTCGCCTCCATCCTGACGCGGGCTCCTCGACGGCGCCACGCCGGGCTGGGTGAGGGTGCCTGCCTCGTTTTGTGCGTCTCTTTGCTCTTCGATCTGACCGATCGAGAGACGAGCGGTCTCCAACTCAGTCATCAGTTCGGCCCGACGGGCTTCAAGCGCGCGCGCTCTCTCTTGGGCGGCCTCGGCGGACTGGCGGGCAGTTGCCAGCGTGGCCTCACTCTCGCCACGAGCGTCAATGAGCAACCGCTCGCCCTCGGTGCGGGCGGCCCGCAACTCTTCCTCGGCGTCACGGCGGGCATCGCCGGTAAGCCGCAGTGCTTCTCGCTCCGCTTGGGCACGAATGAACAGGGCGTCCTGATCTGCACCTTGGAGCATGACCTCCGCTGCCGCCTTGGTCTCTTCCACCAGCGCAGTCGCCGTCTCCCATGCCGAACCACGGGCAGCCTCTGCGTCGCGTTGGGCGGTCGTCCGCAGCTCGCGGGCTTCACGATCGGCCTCGTTTCGCCATCGGGCGGCATCCTCAGCAGCCCGCGAACGAAGCCCGGCCGCAGCCTCCTTGGCCGCAGCAATGATCTTGCCGACCTCATCTGCCACGGTCTCGAGTTCGCTCTTCAGCTCGGCAGGATCGGCGATCCCGAGCTGTTCGAGCCGACCTTCGACGGCACCCAGTTGCGCCTCGAGGGCGGCAACTCGATCGGCCACGGACGCCTTGAATCGGTCGACTTCGTCGCGTTCGTAGCCGCGCCGTACGGTCGAAAACTCTTGAGATCGGATCGCGCTCGGGCGGAGCTCGTCAGTCATTGCCGGCCAACGATACCCGGGGAGGGCCCGAGTTCTTGGTTATAGCGTTGCGAGAAAGTCCAAAGCATCGTCGATCGTCACGACGCGGACGACGGTGATGACGTCGCCTGCGGCAGCAACGGCCTCGTCATAGTTGCCGTCGGGCACCAGCACATACACTGCGCCGGCGTCGATCGCCCCAAACACCTTCTGCTTGATACCACCGATCGCCCCCACTGTGCCGTCCTGCCGGATGGTCCCGGTGCCGGCGATCCGGTTCCCCCCGGTCAGGTCATCGTCGGTGAGCTGGTTCATGATCTCGAGCGAAAACATCATGCCCGCTGAGGGGCCGCCGATGTTCTGCGAGTCGATCTCGACATCTACCGGGAACACGATCTCGGTCTCGCCGTTCTCCAAGAACACGCCGACCATGCCACGGTCCGGGTCTTCGATGATCTCCTCATCCTCATTGACAGCCCGGTATGGAATGAGGGTGATCTCCACGACGTGGCGCTCGAAGGCCACATCGGGATCATCGACCGGTCGGTCGATGGTCAGTTCGACGGTGTCGCCCGGGCGGCGCCCGCCGAGCAGGCTCATGGCGTCATCGAGGAACTCCACCGCCGTTCCATCGACCGCGATGATCAAGTCACCGGCTTCGAGGACACCTTCTGCGGCGGAGACTTCCGTGAACGCCGTCACCCGGGCGCCGCTGCCCTCAAAGGTCACGTCGTAGCCCAACTCGGTCAGCGCCACGTAGATCGCATTCTGCTTCGACTGCTCCATCAGGTTGAGGTTCTGGTCGCGCAGCTGCTCCTGTGAGGTGCCGGCAGGTCGGATGTTCTCCCGGGGGCTGAGATCGACTTCTGGGTTGAGTTGCGCCGCCACGTACTCGAGGACATTCACCTCTTGCAGGGAAACGGTGAGAAAGAACAAGTCGCCTTGGGTGGCACTTGGCTCATCTACCGAGATGTAGTCGGTGACATCGTTGACGGGACCCGGCGAGAGCGCGTAGTAGGGGAGATTGATTGGCCAGGCGGCCACGATGCCGACGACGATGGCAAAGACGACGGCGGCCAGCACAAACGGCCACTTGGGCAGTTTGCGGCGCGGGCGAAGCGACTCGGGAACGTCTTCCCAGTCGTCGGTGTCCACATCCTCGATTTCGGTGGACGCGGGCGGATCGGGGGTGATCGTGCCGTCCATGGGCGAGATGGTACCCGCCGAGGCTGACTAAACGGGTCGCGAAGCGTGCGTCTGCTGGGCAAATCCTCTCAGGTCTCAACCTCGGTTGGCCGATCTTCCCGCCATGCATCTCCTGCGAATCTCACTGTTGTCGCTGCTGTGCTTCGTCATCCTCGGCGGCTGCCAGATGCGCGTCGAGCAGCGCTTCGAAATCAACGAGGACGGCTCCGGGACTGTGAGGGTTGTCACTCTCTTCGATGAAGAGGCTCAGGAGTTTGTCACCTTCGGTATGGGTTTCGAGGCGATAGTGCAAGATGCCCCCGCCGGTTTCGAGACCGAGGTGGTCGAAGAAGGTGACCTGGCCGGCACCGCGATGACGGCCGAGTTCTCCACCCTTGATGAGCTTCCGGCCCTCACCCAGGAACTGTCCGAAGATGGCGGCATGGGAACCGTCAACGTGCGAAAGACCGGCGACGCGTTCATCTTCCAGATGACAATGCCCGACGACGGCCTCACCGTCGACGGCAACGACATGGCCGACTTCGGCGATTTTGCCGACTTCGAAGGTGCCGGTGAGCTCGAGGATGCCATCCAGTTCAGGGTGGTCGCGGTGCTGCCGGGACACATCGAGGACAGCAACGCCGACGAGGTTGACGGCAACACCGCGGTGTGGACCATCAGCATGCTCAGCCCACCGACCGAACTACTCCACGCTTCCTCCCTGCCGGGCAGCAGCCAATCCTCCCCGATCCTGTGGGTGCTCGCCGGCGTCGCCGCCATCGTGGTGGTCTTCCTCGTGTTGCGTGCTTGGCGCCGCCCGTCGCAGGCGCCCGCCGCTGAGGCTGCTGTTGAAGCCGCTACGGACGGGCCGAGGGCAGCCGGATCGGCCCCAACCGACGGTGCAACGGCCCCGCCGTCCGACGACTGAGATTCAGCCCGCGAAGGACCTTGCTCCTCCCCTACAATTCCCTCACGTTTGACCGAGGGAGGAACCCGTGCTCACGACTCAGCCAGCCCGCGTCATCACGGCGGCAGTGTTCCCGCGGCGAGCCGCCATCACAGTCGCACTTGTCGTCGGCTTTGCGCTGTTCACTGCTCTGATGGCGCAGATCGTGATCCCGCTGGGCTTCACCCCGGTCCCGATCACAGGTCAGACCTTCGCCGTGCTCCTCGCCGGTGCCGCGCTCGGCAAGACTGCGGGTGCCGCCAGCCAAGGTCTCTACTGGATTCTCGGGGCGCTGGGTCTGCCCTTCTACGCCGAGGCGAGTGGTGGCTGGGAGGTGGCCACCGGCGCCACCGGCGGCTACCTGCTCGGCTTCGTGGCTGCGGCGTGGATCGTGGGTTACCTCGCCGAACGCCGTCAGGACCGGGCGGTGCTCACCGCCATACCGGCGTTTCTCTTCGGCAGTGTGATCATCCATCTGATCGGAGTCCCCTGGCTGGCTGGCGTGCTCCAGGTGCCCTGGACCCAAGCCGCCGAGTTGGGCAGCTATCCGTTCATCGCCGGTGACCTGATCAAGGTCGCCCTCGCCGGCGTTCTCTTGCCGGTCGCGTGGCACTACGTGGACCGCGCCCGATTCTCCGACGGGTAGGAGGACGGTGAGCGACGACACCGCCCGGGTGCGCCGACTCTTCGATGCCGATCCGTATGCCGCCGCGCTCGGGATTCGGCTCATCAACGACGATCCCGCTGCGGTCACGGTCGAAATGCCGATCACGACCTCCCACCTCAACTTCTATGAGGTGACCCACGGCGGTGCCATGTTCAGCCTGGCCGACTGTGCGTTCTCGCTTGCTTCCAATGCGCACGGCGACCGTGCCGTTGCCGTCGACACCCATCTGGCGCTGACGGCAGGCACCACCGAGGGCGACACGCTCACCGCAGTGGCCGAGGAGATGACCCGAGGACGGACGCTGGCGACCTACCGGATCACTGTGACGAGGGGCGACGGGCGGGTGAGCGGCCTGTTCACAGGCACTGTGCACGTTTCCAAGACTCTGTAGGAGTCGGCCGGCGAACCGCAGTGCCCCCTCCCTCGGCTAGCCGCGCTACGCCTCGGCGTGTTCCTCGCCTAAGTAGGCCTTGATCACATCGGCGTTGCGTTGGATCTCGGCGGGAGTTCCGGTTGCGATCGGCACACCGAAGTCGAGAACCATGATGCGATCGGCGATATCCATGACAAGCCCCATGTCGTGCTCGACGAGGATCATCGCAATGCCGAGTTCCTGTCGGATGTCGAGGATGAAGCGGGCCATGTCCTCGGTTTCCTCGAGATTCATGCCGGCCACCGGCTCGTCGAGCAGCAGCAACTCGGGCTGCATGGCCAGTGCCCTGCCGAGTTCCACCCGCTTCTGGATGCCGTAGGGCAGCAATGCCACCGGATACGCACGCCACGCCTCGATCTCGAGGAGATCGATGATGTCCTCGACAAGAGCGCGGTTCTTCAGCTCTTCCTTTTTTGCCGCGCCCCACCAAACGGCGCCGTTCCACCACGAAACGTGGGTTCGCACATGCCGTCCCAGGGTGATGTTCTCCAGTACCGTCATGTGCGGGAACAGTTCGATGTTCTGGAACGTCCGGGCAATGCCGAGATCGGCAATCTGGTCGGGCCGCATCCCCAGGAGGGATTCGCCGCGCCACCGTATCTCGCCTTCTTGGGGGTGATATACGCCGTTGAGGCAGTTGAATGTCGAGGTCTTGCCCGCACCGTTGGGTCCGATGATCGCAAACATCTCACGATCATGGACTTCGAAGCTCACCCCATCGAGTGCCTTGACCCCCTTGAACGAGAGGCTGACCCCATCGAACGTGAGCAACGGAGACTTGCCGGCGGCGGTCATGACAGCCACCGCTTTCTGCGCTTGTAGTGCTTGACGGCACGGAATGACTTCCGCTCGCCACCCTCGCCGTGGAGGCCCAGATAGAACTCCTGGACGTCTTCGTCCTTCAAGAGCTTCTGGGGGTCACCGTCCATGACCACTTTGCCGGTCTCCATGATGTAGCCGAAGTCGGCGATCGACAGGGCCATGTTGGCGTTCTGCTCGATAAGTAGCACATCGGTGCCCTGCTTGTTGATGTCGACCACGATGTCGCGGATCTGCTGCACCAGCATCGGTGCCAGGCCGAGCGACGGCTCATCGAGGATCAGCAGTTTGGGGTCGGCCATCAGGGCCCGGCCGATGGCGAGCATCTGCTGCTCGCCGCCGGACAAGTAGCCGGCCGAGTCCTTGCGGCGCGTGGCAATGGCGGGGAAGAGCCCCATCACCCGGTCGTAGGCGGCCTTGACGTTGGCCGAGTTCGTGTTGGTGACCGCACCGGTTCGCAGGTTGTCGTCCACGCTCATCTCGGCGAACACCCGGCGGCCCTCCATCACCTGGGAAATCCCCGACCGTACGATGGTCGAGGCATCCTTGCCGTTTATCCGCTCTCCCTCGAACGTGATCGAACCCTTGGTGATGTCGCCCTCGTGGACATCGAGCAGACCGGTGATCGCCCGTAGCGTCGTGGTCTTGCCGGCGCCGTTGGCCCCGAGCAACGCCACGATTTGGCCGTTGCGCACCTCGATCGAAAGGCCGCGCAGCACCAACACGACGTCGTTGTACACGACTTCGAGGTTGGCGATCTCCAGCATGCGATCCGGTCTCCTTCAGTAGGCGAGACCCGCGGGGTGCGGCCGAAGCCGCACCCCGGGTCCCTATGTCGTTTGCTTACAGTTCGTAACAGGGGGACGTGTAGTCGAACGCCTCTGTGGCTTCGGACATGAAGAAGTCCTTGGCCAGGATCGAGCCCGTCGTGGTGTTCTCACCCGAGAGGGTCTGCTCGACCCCGCCCGCGGCCGTGTAGGCCTCGAGCGAAGGCTTGTAGACCGCCGACAGGCGCTGCACGTACTCGTTGGGAGTCCCTGCATAGCTCTGAGCCGGCGACGTGCCGTTGAAGTCCACCGAGGTGAGGCTATTGGCCGCAGCCGCAACCCCCGCTCGGGTCAAGTCGCCGTTGGCGATCGCAACCTTGAGCGCCTCGTGAATGGCAATCGACTCGTTCCAACCGATGACAAACGCATCGGAGGGACGACGATCCGGATAGGCCGCCTTCATGGCTTCCTCGACCGGCGCCATCCCGGGCACATCGGATCCCCAGGTCACCTGGTAGGCCGACTGGTAGAAGACCTGGTCCAGGATCGGAGCCACCGGCGTGTCGAGCAGCCGGAAGTCGTACGTGGGCAGCGAACCGGTCCACATGCCGGCGTAGCCACCCTGCACGGCGCCACCAAGGATCTCGGCGAACGTCGACGGGTTGGTCGTCGCAAACACCCAGTCGGCACCCGAGTTCACGATCTCGGTGATGACCGGAGTCTGGTCCTGACCGGGGATGACCACGGCTTCGCCGTCGTAGGCGATGTTGATGCCGTAGAAGTCGGCCGCCAGCTTGACCCCGGCGGCTGCATCCTGGCCGTAGTCACCGGGGAAAGTGATCAACGCCACGCTCGTGCCGCCGTTCTCGTTGATGAAACCCATCAGGTTCATCGCCTCGATGCAGTAGTTGGTGTTCTGCTCAAACGCCAGGCCGCCGTCGAACTCGGGGATGCCCCAGCCCGAATACCAGCTCAGCGGGATGAAGAGCATGTCG
>Ga0209567_10001520_pt1 | contig 11825 bp, 3 predicted proteins | sample COG_12_FD_184756 | JGI IMG/M metagenome (GOLD analysis project Ga0209567, IMG submission 184756) | Pelagic marine sediment microbial communities from the LTER site Helgoland, North Sea, for post-phytoplankton bloom and carbon turnover... | ecosystem: Environmental > Aquatic > Marine > Neritic...
ACCAGAAACGCAGTAAAAGACCACCTCTCTACAAGAACTAAGGTAATTGTTATTGCTGAAGTGCATTGTATGGATATTTCTGAACCTAAACATACATCAAATGGCGACGAGAATCTAAAGGAAAGTTTGTAAACATCACTTCAAGTTGCGGTAGTTAGCCCTCTTGAAGTGGGTGGGGAAAATTTCAGAAATTCGTTTTTTTCACAATTGTCTAGTAGAAGTCCCACGCTTGAATGATGATAGAGTAATAAGACAGGGATGAGGTATTACGTTTAGCCTGCCCTGCATATCTTTTCATGTTATTTTGGAATTAGTTCTTAAAATAAGTCACGTGGTGATTTTTGGGGCACCTTGCGGCAAGGCAACAGTTAGTTTAAGTCAGGGGGTTTAGGCTAGGTTGTTTTGTGCAGCGACCAGATAACAGTAGATAAGTTCTATTTGTTTTTGTTTTTGTATGTAATTAGACAGATTGGTACCTTTGTCATTTGCATATGGAAATTCTGGTGTTCATTTTTGGTTGGACTTGTGATTTTAGCTGCAGCTAATTTTTCAAGTTATTTTGAAATTGAACTGGGGTGTCTCCTACTTTACAATTTATTTAGTTATTTGACAATTTGTTGTGTCTGTTTTTGTGTTCTTGCATCTGAATTTGTCTATCTCGGGTATTTTGACCGCACATTTCAAGATGAAAATTTTCATCAATTTTGCATCAAGAGAAGAATTGTTGCAGCTACCGACCATTGGGGAGATGAGAAGTAAGACTATTATCTCTTTTAGGGATCATTATGGCTTTATTGACGAAAATATTCTCAAACAAGCAATTGGTCAAAAGCCAAGGCCTGAGCTCTTGAGGGCCATTGACTTTAGGGTAGCAAAACCCAAACAAAACCCAGGGGGGACTGAGGAGCTAGGGGATGAGGGAAGCATTAGAGGGTACCTATCGGGTAATGAATCCGGGGGAGGGTCAAACCCTGGGTCCGTAAGTGATGATGATGATAGGGTGTCCGAACCTCCTATGGGCGAAAGCGGTTCTTATCAGGGTGACCCTTTTGACACGCAAACCCCAAATTCGGCTGAAATTATACAGGAAATTTATAATGGGCCAAGGGGGGATAGCTACTCAGAGTTTTTTGGGAACCAATCGCAAATGGGAGCAGGTGGGGTGTCGGTAGTTAACCCGCCTCATAATGTGCAAACCTCGACCGCTTTAGTAGGGGCAAATGGGGTGTCGGCAGTTGGCCCGCCTCAGAATTTGCAATCCTCAACCGCCTTGGAAGCAGCAGATGGGGTGTTGGTAGTTAACCCGCCTCAGAATTTGCAAACGTCGACCGCCTTCGTTGGGTCTAATGGGATGTCGGCAGTTAGCCCGCCCCAGTATTCGCAACACACTGATGGAGCAAATCGGGTGTCGGCAGTTAGCCCGCCTCGGAATTTGCAAAGGTCAGCCAGTGATGGCCCGCTTCATGAGCAAACATCGACTGCTTTGCAACAGTCAATCGACCGGTTGGGTTCGGGAGTTCGTTTCGCACCACCAGGGGCAACTACAATCAATCAAACAAAATATGCAGCGTCCAACAGTCATTCTAAAAGACTAACATCTGATGAGGCTGAGGAACAGAGGGAATTGGAAAAAATTAGAATATGGAGCGAGTTGATGGTGAGATCCCGCAAACCTTCCCAAGATGAGAAGATACAGGAAAACGTTCGGCAACAGGAGGTGGCAGTTAGCCCCTCCCATCGCTTGATCAGGCCGGAAGTAAAGATTTGGGAAGAATCCAGATATTATGAACAGAAAGAAAGGGACGAGAAACGAAGAAGGGAAGAGGTGGTTAACCATTCCCAAGCTGAAGATGCCAGATCAAAGGACATCAGCGGACAGGACAAGGCAGTTAGCCGGTCCTCAGCAAAGGCTAGCGGGGTTGACGAATCCCGCAAGTACCGCGCTCGAAGCAAGTCCAGAGAATCTGTTGTCAAAAAGCAAGACACGCGAGACCTGGATTCCTTGCCGAAAGTCCCGTTGGATTCCTTGATGGATGTTGGCACCTTCATCGATAATTTGCCATCAACACCTGAGCGCAACCTTCATGACAGATGGAAGGACATACAATCTGCTCTCTATGAGTCTTTGACTGGTCAAAATGAGGGAAAAGTCAAGATTAAAGAAGAAAAGCAAACTCCCAACCCATCTTCATTGGACCCAATCAAGAAAGGAAGGCCCGAAGAGAAAGATAGTACAACAGAGAAGAAAGGCCAACACAGAAGTAGATCTCCCGAGAAGAAAAGCAAGAAAAGCAGTCGAAAAAGTCCAGACAGGAGTGTTTCTCCTGTAAAGAAAAGCAAGAAAAGCAGTCGCAAAAGCAAGGACAGGAGCGTTTCTCCTGTGAAGAAAAACAAAAAGAGCAAAGATAAAAGCCGTGACAGGAGTGTTTCTCTTGAGTCCAGAGAACACAGTCACAAAAGGCGTACTTCAAAAAGCCGTGATAGAAGTTCCTCTGAGGGCAGTTTGCCCCGACCAGGACACCGTTCTAAGAAGAACACCAAAGGAAAGAAAAAGACCCATAGACATAGCTCCAGTGAAGATAGTTCTTCTTCGTCTGCTGAGCGAAAATCACATCGCCATCGGTCATGTAGTCCAGTTTCGGACGATAGTGACCGAAAGGGTCGAAAAAAGCATCGCCGGAAACGTCATGCTAGCAGTCCTGGTTCTTCTGAGAAGGGGTCGTCCAACCGGCGTCGTAAAAGTCCATCGGAGGGCAGTTCGCCCCGTCGGCGCCGAAGAAGTCCAAGTGACAGCTCTGAGGGCAGTTCGCCCCACCGGAAACGAAAAGGCGCGTCAAAGGGCAGTTCGCCCAATCGTCGTCGTCAAAATCCTTCAAGTGATAGTTCTGAGGGCAGTTCGCCCCGTCGGAATCGGAAAAGTTCATCGAAGGGCCGTTTGCCCCGTCGCCATCGAAGAAGTCGGTCAAGAGATAGTTCTTCCGATAAGAAGCGGCGTTCCTATCGAAAGAGTCCATCTGACACTGAGCGCAAGAAGAAAACAACCAGGCACCACAAGAAGAAGCATTCTACACACAAAAAGAAAGGGCACCGTAGTCCAAAGAGGGACTACTCTTCGTCTGAGTCCTCTTATTCGGATAGTAGTTCTGATGAAGAATACGGTCGCCATGGCAACCCCAGGAAGCAGCCCAAAAACTTGAAATTTGATGGCAAGACAAGCTGGAGATCCTTCAAGTATCAGTTTGACAGCTATCGAGATGTAAATCGCTGGTCTAGTCGAGAATGCCGAGACTATCTTACCTGGAGCCTAGTTGGAAAAGCGTTGGATTTCTTCACTTTGACAATGCAGATGGGCAAGAACTTGAGTTTCAGTCGGATCATGAAGAAACTCGAAAGCCGCTTTGGTGAGAAAGAGTTGCCTGAAACCAGCCGCGCCAAGTTTCAGCAAGCATCCCAGAATCAAGGAGAATTGCTGGAAGACTGGGCCGACAGAGTCATGACATTGGCGACGCCAGCTTTTAAAGACCTGTCTGAAAAACGTGGTTTGCAAGAAGCAATTGCCCGATTTTGCCAGGGGTGCCTAGACAGGGAAGCCGGAAAGCATGCTTGCTTCGAAAGACCCAGATCCATGCAACAGGCATTGGATATTATTAGGCATCACCAATATATCTCTTCAGCGGTTGAAGGGAAGAAGCCTGGAAAGAATCGGCAAGAGGCGTCAGTCAATGCAGTTGGTGAAGACTCTGAGACTCGGATAACCGCGCTGGAGAAGACAATTGAATATTTGAAGGGCCAACTTGGAAAGACCAGATATCCGGACAAGGCTGTCAGAGATCGGGATCGAAATGTGTGCTTTTTCTGTAAAAAGCCTGGGCATTTCAGGGCCAGATGTGAGAAGTACGCCGAGTTCCTCAAGAAGTCGAGTGAACAGCCTTTAAACGGCAAAGGGCCGGTGGTGGAGGCCACACCCCGGACCGACAACAGGAAGTGAAAGGCCAACAGCTAAATGTTCTCATGAATGTGGAAGAACAGTCGACAGAGGCAGTTAGCCCTTCGACTCACACGGAGCACGCACCAAATAACAACAAACAGTCTGAGCAACATGTTCCAACCATTAGTCTAGTCCAGGCTGGTTCATCATCTTTAGATTTGGAAGTGGGAGGATTACCAGTCAGAGCCAGAATTGATTCAGGGGCAGAAATTACAATTTTATCATCAATCAAATATGCTCAACTCAAAAAGAAACCTGCAAAAGTTAAAGATATAACAATGCGCCTGGCTGACAATGACTCTTCCATCAAAGGCTTCATAATTAAACCAATTTCAATAAGATTAGGAAATCAAACTTTCAAAGAACGAGTGTATGTTGCTCCCATTCAAGACGAAATGCTGTTAGGCCATGATCTTCTGCACCATTTGGGAGCTTTATTAGACCTGCAGACCGACTGTCTTCTGATCAACAATGAAAGTATACCACTGATCACTACGTTTAGGCAGGGTAACCCCCGAGTAGCGAGAGTGACCATTGCTAAACGTGCAGTGATACCACCGAAGTCGGTGTTACGTGTGAAATGCCGAATGACTGCTAACTTGGACACCTATTACATAGAGCCGGCAGCAAATCTTAAGTTGGCTGTTCCAAGGATAGTGAGAGCTAAAAACGAGGCTCCATTAGTTTGTTTCGTCAACTCTTCAGAGTCGTTTCACACGTTGAAGAAAGGAAAGATAGTCGGAAATGCCATGGTGATACAAGAGGTTCTTGAGTCTGCAGGATCTGAGGCATCCTTTGCTTCCAAATGGGAGGGGTCCAATGGGAGGGCAGTTAGCCCCGCAGAGGACCGAGAAGTGAATTTTCATTCACTTAGAAAAGGGATGTCGGATGAAAGGGTGGTTAACCCTATGGTTGAAAGGGTGGTTAACCCTATGGATGAAAGGGTGGTTAACCCTACAAGGGCACCAGATGAAAGGGTGGTTAACCCTACAAGATCGCCAGAGGAGAGGGTAGTTAATCCGCCTGAGCAGACTGGTGATGAAGTACCCCAACATTTAAAGCAGATGTATGAGTCTTCCAAAGAAAAACTGACGGCAGATGAAGCCAAACTACTTGCTAAACTACTTCGTGATTTTGAAGACGTGTTTGCCAAAGACGAGTTTGACTTGGGAAACTTTACGGCCCTAGAACATTCTATCGACACTGGAGACGCTAAGCCGGTTAAGCAAGGGATAAGGAGAACCCCAGCTTGTTTCGTTGGTGAGGAAGAGGCGCACCTGAAAAAGATGTTAGAAGCTGGTGTGATCGAGGAGTCTACGTCTGACTGGGCGTCTGCTCCTGTGCTTATCCGCAAGAAAGATGGGAACGTTCGCTGGTGCATAGATTACCGGGCCCTTAACAACGTGACCGTTAAAGATACGTTCCCTCTGCCGTTGGTGGAAGATTGCATGGATACACTGTCGGGGAACATCTGGTTCTCAAAGTTGGACGCCAATTCGGCATACTGGCAAGTTAAAGTGAAGAAGGAAGATCGGAAGAAAACGGCGTTCATCACGAAGTACGGTTTATTTGAGCATGTCCGCATGGGATTCGGTCTCTGCAATGCAGTTAGCACGTTCAGCAGAGTAATGAGTCTGATTTTGCGAGGAATGACATGGAAAATCGTACTGGCTTTTCTGGACGACGTTCTCGTCATGGGAAAAGATATGAATGACCACTTGGAAAATCTGACCGATGTCCTGGGACGTTTTCGGAAGTACGGTCTGAAACTCAAACCGAAGAAATGCCTTTTCTTTCAACAAGAGGTTGAATTTTTGGGTCGGATCGTGAACAGCAGCCAGCTGCTCATGTCGCCAAAAGATACCAAAGCTGTTAGAGAATGGCCTGTCCCGTTATGTTCAAAGGACGTGGAACGATTTTTGGGTTTTGCAAATTATCACCGGTCGTTTGTGAAGGACTTTGCAAAACTGGCTTCTCCCCTGTATGAGCTCACAGGGAAGAACGCGTTTAAGTGGGGTGATGAACAGCAGGTTGCCTTCGAGTCCCTACGTCAAGTATTGGTAGAACCTCCCGTGTTGACTCTACCAAATGGCGAAGATCCGTTCATCTTGGATACGGATGCGTCGGACTTAGGGATTGGTGGGGTATTGAGCCAGGTTCAGGATGATATTCCACGAGTTGTTGCTTATGGAAGTTTCTCGCTGACGCCTGAGCAGAAGAGATACTGTACCACCCGGAAGGAGCTTCTAAGCATAGTGAGATTCACTAGGCAGTATAAGTACTATTTGCTTGGTCGAATCTTCACTGTTAGAACGGACCATTCAAGTTTGACTTGGCTCCTGAAGTTCAAGGATCCGCAAGGACAATTGGCCCGCTGGATAGAGGAGTTGTCGCAATACACCATGATTGTGAAGTTCCGACCCGGTGCCAAACATACCAATGTTGACCCCCTATCCAGACACCCAGATGATCTGACACCTTGCCCAAATTATGTGTCTGAGATAAAGCCAGAAGACTTGCCTTGTGGAGGTTGTCATTACTGCAGAAGAGTAGACGAACAATGGGGAACTTTCTTCAGAGAGATTGATGATACCGTCGGTCTTGCTGATCTGGGTAGTAAGCCCGTTCAGAGAGGTGCGACTGCTGCAGTAAGACGGCCAAGAATTGTTGGCTTAGAAGCAGAGCCTTGTTTAGCTCCGATATTTCCTGGAAAACTGCCAGAACCAGGTCCAACGGGGAAAAGGGAGGAAGGAGACGGGCGGTTAGCCGGTCTGTTAACTCCCAAAACATCTGAGAGTAGTCAGTCAGACATCTCAGACAGTTCCGATGAAGAGACTGAAAGTTCTTGGGAAAGTGCTGCCCAGTTTGATGTGGTTATACATCAAGGGGACCCGGAAATCGTAGTGGTTAACGATGTCAGAGTCCGTCAGGAATCTACGCCGGGAAACCCATGTTGCTGGGGGTTCACTTTCCATGAACTTGCCACAGCTCAAGGGAGGGATGAAAGCCTTGACATTATCCTTAACTGGATGAAAAATCAGGAGAGACCAGCAGAAGGTGTGTTGTTCTCTGCAAGCCCTGAAGTGAAGACATTTTGGCTCAATAAGGAACAATTCCAGCTCATTGACGATGTCCTGTTTCGGCAAAAGAAAGAAACATTTGAACTAGAGCTAGTGGTGCCTGCAGGCCTGCAACATCAAGTTATAGAATGGCACCATGACATTCCATCGTCTGGACACCAAGGGATTGCGAGAACAAAAGCCAAGCTGAAAGAAAAGTTCTACTGGTACTCCCTGGCCCGAGATGTCGAAGCCTTTATTCTCTCCTGTGATGTCTGTGGCAGAAATAAGAAGAACAAGAAGTATGGCAAAGTTCCTCTCACGGCATATCAGGCCGGTGCTCCGATGGAGAGGGTCCACATCGATTTCATTGGCCCATTGCCGAAGACAGCTCGCGGCTGTGAGCATTGCCTTATGATGGTGGACCAATTTACGAAGTGGGTGGAGTGCATACCTTTGCCCTCACAGAAGGCTGAGGTTACCGCAAAAGCAGCCATCGACGTCTTTTTCTCGAGATTCGGCTACCCTTTTCAGTTGTTTTCTGATCAAGGGCGGAACTTTGAGAGCAGACTGTTTGAAGAGGTATGCAAGGCACTCCAAATCCACAAGACCCGAACGACGCCATATAGACCTTCCGCAAACGGCCAGGTCGAGAGATTCAACAGAACCCTAATGGACGCAGTTCGCTGTTTTTTAGGGAAATCTCAAGACAAATGGGACTTGCATGTCCAGCAGATTGCGGGAGCTCTTAGGGCGTCTGTCAACCGGAGCACTGGATATACGCCAAATATGTTGATGCTTGGCCGGGAAGTCAACATTCCAGCCCAGCTGATGTTTCCGAATGTGCAGACCAGTTATCCCGAATATGGGGAGTTTGTCAAAGACTTGACAGAGGGATTGAAGAAATCTCATGAGTCTGCCAGGAAGAAACTGAAGACAACCACCAGGCGTATGAAGAGGGACTATGACCTGAGGATCCTGCTGAGACCATACGAGCAAGGGGATGTGGTCTATCTTTTAGACTCGGCTGTAGCCAAGGGAAAGAGCCGCAAACTTTGTTCGCCATGGAAGGGTCCCGCCGTCATTACTAAGAAGATCTCGTCTTACCTCTACCAGGTCAAATTGCAGAACGCTGTTCTGGTGATGAACCATGACAGATTGATGCCCTGCAATGCGAGAAGACTTCCCCAGTGGATCACGAGACTGAAGAACCAAGAGCAGTCGGGGGGCACAGGTGATGTACCAATCGCAGCGGATGACGCTGATACCTTGTACTGTTTGTGCCGAAGGCCAGCGGGTGGCCGATTTATGATCCAATGCGATTATTGTAGCGATTGGTATCACGGTTCGTGCGTTGATGTTTCCGCGTCCGATGCTCTTGCGATAGACAAATACAGATGTATTAACTGTAGAAGTTAGGCTTATTCAGTCGTGACTAAGGTACTTTTGTTTCTTTGGGGTTGTGTTCGCATTGTTTACGTGTGGTCTTTCCTTCTGAAGTGTTTCAGGAATGGCATCTTCTGACCGCTTTGCTGAGGAGGTGGCCCAGCTACTCAAGAGGAGGCAGGTGTACTCCAATCCGCGGGACTTCGCCAAGAAGATCGGTTTGTTGGCACACGCCCACAAGGAGCAAGCCCTGCACCTTCTATCCGAGATGATTGCCCTGGCAAAGAGGAAGAGAGACGATCATGGTGGCCGGATGTACAAAGACTATCTTCATAAGCTGGCCTGGGCACTAGATGACTATCAGCTGAGGGACAGGAGCTGGATTAGCTCAAACGTATTTCCTCTCCCACCACTCCAGAAGAGGAAGCCGCAAGACGTCGCTACCAAAGTCTGCCGGGATATTCGTCTGCAAGATCCGAAGTTTCCGGTACAACATTCAGAAGTAACCCGGTCGGACGACGAGTTGCTGTTTTCGCCAACCTCCCCGGCAAAAGGAGTTGAGGTCGACAGCGACTTAGGATCTGGCCCCGACATCAGCATCGGTTCTCCTAGTCCCAAGAAGAAGAAGAGCAGTAAGCCAGAGAGGGCAGTCAGCCCTGAGGTAGAGCCAGAGAGGGTAGTCAACCCTGAGGTAGAGCCAGAGAGGGTAGTCAACCCTGAGGTAGTGCCAGAGAGGGCAGTCAGCCCTGAAGTAGCGCCAGAGAGGGTAGTCAGCCCTGAGGTAGCTACATCAAGCCAGCTAGAGAGGGTAGTCGGCCCGGAGGTAGAGCCAGAGAGGGTAGTCAGCCCTGAGGTAGCTACATCGAGACAGACAGAAAGAGTAAGCCAGACAGAGAGGGTAGTCAGCCCTGAGGTAGCAGCTACAGCGAGCACGTCGGAAAGGGTAGTTAGCCCTGAACCCGCAACAGTTCCTCCTCCAGCAAGGGTGGTCACCATTCAGGAAGCAACGTTCAGTCGGCGATCAAGGGTAGTTAGCCCTTCTACATCTTCCAAGCCTACTCCAAAAAGGTACCCAGAGACGAACAGGTCGGTGGAAAGGACTGCAAAGAAGACGAAGACAGGAGCAGAGGGTCTGAGGATAAACGTCAAGGCCGTGAAAACCCGTTCAGTGCAGACTTCCGACAGGTTCCAGAGGAGGAAAGCCAATGCCAACTGTCTGGTTCCCGATTGTGACGCCAGGGAAGTCCGGTTCATGAAGATGCATGCGGTAAATGACCATATTCCCGGAATCTTTGACTTGAGGCTCCCAGCAGACAGCGAGTTCGTCCTAAGGCGCAGAGTGCAAGCCTTACTTCAAGCCATCCTTTGGATCTCTGGAAGGCCGGGAACTCTTCAGGACTTGGTCAACCGAGTAAGTGAGGAACCATTGTTCCAGAGGTTGGCCAACACCAACATCTCTGATGAACAGGTCGCAGCCATGGATTCTTTGTGCCAGCACTTGGGGGAACCGCGTCCAGGAATTTTCCAGCTATGCCCGATGAACCGTGAGGCTGTTCTCATCCACTGGAGAGTGCTGCATCTGATTGCGGCCCTCCTGACTCCAAGTGATAGATCTAGTTGGAGGAGTCTCTTTTCCCGGCCGGGAGATGATGAGCTGCGACCGGAACGTGAGGAGCCTGTGGAGGAAGAACTGGTTGTGGAGGAAAACCCTATGGTAGATGCGGTGCCTGTGTACCCGGATGCTGTCGACAGCCATTTCCATCTGGACCGCTTGGGAGCAGATGCTGGTTTTGGACATCTTCCCATACATGAAGCTTTAGACAGCAGCGGCGTAGAAGAGCAGAAACGAGTTAACCTCGTGGCAGTCGTGGCGAATTTCTGCGATCCGGACACCTTCCCGACAGACAAGCGCTTGGCTGAGTTCCCCCCGGAGGTCATCGTGACGGCTGGAGTTCATCCAAAACACGCCCGGAGAAGCTCGCATTACATACAGGAAGCAGTGTCAAAGTTACAGCATCTGCTGAGGAACCCTCGGGTGGTAGCGGTAGGAGAGTGCGGGTTGGACCACTCCGTACCGGACAAAGACTGGCCTGCCCAGAACAAGCTACTGAAGCTGATCCTGCCCTACATTGAGCCCCACCACGTCGTGGTAATACATTGCCGTGGGATTACGGGAGACGACGGATTAGAAGCCTACTGCCTTCTGCGTCATCTACTTGGACAGCTCCCCCAGACCCAGAGGTTCCATTTGCATTCTTTCATGGGGAACCCGATGACTGTTACCGCGTGGATGAAAGCATTCCCCAACACCTGGTTTAGCTTCAACCGTAGCGTGCAGAACTTCAACCCGGAACAGATCGAGGCCCTGGTCAGCCTGGATGGTGATCGCATCCTCCTAGAGACGGATGCTCCCTACTTCAGACGGGGACGCGAGAAGTACTCCATGCCAAACCAGCTTTACGATGTGGCGGAGATGGTCGCCAGTCACCGGGGAGTTGATGTAGGCAAGATTCTCACAGACACGAAGTGCAATGCCTTAGCACTGTACTGCAGAGACTGAAACCTGATCATTCAAAGGTTGTATTTAAATGGGTAGTTAACCCAGGGTTTATTTTAGTCCTTTAAAATGTATTTGGGCAGTTAGCCCCAGGTTTACTTTTGGGAGAGGTTAATTTATGGGAAGGCATCCTATATACTGTTTTTGACCTTTTCCCTTGTCTCTTGCAGATAAGTCTCTGCTTCATGTCCAGTCTGATATGGATTTTACTGATTTTGACCTGTCTCATGCAAGGTTTCGGGTAGTTATCCCATGTATAATCTTGCTGAGCCCCGAATTGTCGTTAGGTATAATTGTCTCATGCAAGGATTTTTGGGTAGTCATCCCATGTATAATCTTGCTGAGCCTTGAATTACTCATGCAATGTATTGGGTAGTCATCCCTGGTTATCTTGCTGAGTAGTTGTAAAGCATTTTTGCTATATTTGGGTAGTTATCCCATTTCATGTTCCTACCTCGTTGTTGTAAACTCAAGCAACTGGTTAAATCCTGCTTGAAGTTGAATCCTAGCACTAGTTTTATAAAGTTGGGGGGAGTGTTGTGACGAGTGTTTTCCCGGTGCTGTAGCAATAGCCGGAGGTTAGATAGCCTCCCTTGGCTGCAGTATTATTATAGGGGGCAGCACCGGTGCCCGGGAATTCCAAATGTGAACCCCAGCTGTGCGGGGACTTGAGGAACAACACGGCGTGGAACCAGGCGTACATTTTAGACCTACTGTTGTGTAACACGTTGTTAAAACCAGAAACGCAGTAAAAGACCACCTCTCTACAAGAACTAAGGTAATTGTTATTGCTGAAGTGCATTGTATGGATATTTCTGAACCTAAACATACATCA
>Ga0209567_10001522_pt1 | contig 11811 bp, 10 predicted proteins | sample COG_12_FD_184756 | JGI IMG/M metagenome (GOLD analysis project Ga0209567, IMG submission 184756) | Pelagic marine sediment microbial communities from the LTER site Helgoland, North Sea, for post-phytoplankton bloom and carbon turnover... | ecosystem: Environmental > Aquatic > Marine > Neritic...
TCTCGTACGCAGAGTAGTAGCCGATGCCGTTTGCCTCGCCATAGGTCTCAAAAATGCCTGCCGCCCTCAGTGCGAACTCAGCCAGGATGCTGACCAGCAAGAACGCTCCCAGGAGAGTCGCGAAAACCAACAATCTTTCTTTCGTGTCAGGCTGCTTTTCGCCCATTTCTTCACTTCCAGGTCAGCGTGCTCGCAGGTATGTCTAGCCTCTTCAACGCACCTGATATACGAATGGTTCGGTCTGTGGCCCCGTCGACAAAGCGACCAGCACAACGATCAAAAGAATGTAGACCGCAGTGCTAATCAACAGTACCTTCTTATGTCGGCTCAAGAAGGACTTCGTTCGTTGCAGCAGGGTCATTGAACAGCTCCTAGAACAAATGATTGAGTTAATTCGGCGATGCGGGCGTGCGCCACGGCGTTCGGATGTGCATCATCGAGCGCCACCCATAGTCGCTGCGGATCCTCCTCGGAGGCAAAATATGGATTGAGGTCGAGCACCTGAATGCCACGCTCGTCGAGGAACCGTCTGACCTGCGCGTATTGCCGCTCGAAAGGCTGGTTCTTCGGATCGTGTAACTCCGGCAATAACACGACTTTCATCTCTATCCCCTGCTCCTCGGTGAGCTTCTGAAGCTGGATAAAGGCTTGCCTGGTGTGGACCCAGCCGGTGTTTTCGTCCCGATACAGATCGGCGTAGTAGTCCTGGTAGGAGCGTGAAGAGGACAAGCGGCTCTGCACTGTTTTGACCCGCGACCACACGAACGTTGCCATGCGGCTGTAACCGAGAAAGGCCCAAGGCGATGGCTGCGGGGTTGGCTCCGCATCATTGATAAAATACCATACGACCACCTCATCCGGCGCATACTTCAGACCCTTTTCGATGAACAAATTCACCTGCTGCTCAGTGTTGTAGTTGCCAGTGCCAAAATTCAAGATCTCAATGGAATGAGTCTGATTGAGTTCTCGCTCCAAGATGCTCTCAAACGTGTCTTCCCTTGCAACACCCCAGCCGAATGTAAGCGAGTCGCCGAGAAAGGCGATACGACGGCTCTCGGTCCTTGAGACGGGATAGGCCGCGTCGCGCAGACCGTCGCTGCTGATTTCTACCGGCACGCCCATCAGCACGCTCGAACTGTCAGGTCGATGGACGTGTGCAATGCGTGGATTGGCCGAGGGAAGCTTGAGTTCGTTCGCGTAGCGTGTCATCTCGATGTCGTAGAAGATAACATTGCGCGTGTAAATGCGCAGCGCCACCTCGCCGAGCACGAAAAATACACCAAGGGCAAGAATAACGCTAAGCAATGTTGCTCCGACATCCTTTAGCTTCATTACACTAATCGTCTCTATACTCGCATGGTGTGTTGATGGCGCCTGACTATACGCGTCGCGTCTGTTCCGAGGGATTCCTGCCATTGCCGCGACATGATGGATTATCAAGATTTTTCGCAATCCACTTCGGCTTTAAGGGTATCTGCTTGCCATTGTACATTGATGTGCCCGAAGCGCTCAATGTACCAGACACGGGCCTCGCACCCATAGGCCATACCGTCGAACTCGAGCTCTGCAGCTGCGCCGCGCTGGGCGATAGGGCCGGTCTGGCGATGTAGCGGCACAGCCGTTCCAGCTTGTGCCCCAGGGCAGCCTCTTGTGACCACCGTGCCAATATACCGTGCCAATATATTGGTCAAGTTAGCTTGGTATGAATTTCCGGGTAGCATTGGATTCGGATCCGGGATCGCTTTTTCTGACAAAAACCCCTTATAATCGTCCACCCTGCAGGAATCATAATTTTACTTTTTATAACCCCTTCAATTAAGGACAAACAAATGAAGAACCGGTTTCTAGTATTATTCTCAATCGTTGTTTTTTCTGGCTATTCGGCTATCAATGCATTGGCGCAAGCCGCTGCCCCTGAAACCGTAAAAAGCCCCGGCGGCCAATTTGCGAGCGAGGCCCACTTCGAGCCGGGAAAAGGCGTGCTGATTACAGAGGCGGCTAAAATTACCGCTGTTGTGTTATCGGTGGATAAACAAGACCGAAGTATCGTTGTTAAAGGGCCTGACGGTAAAGCACAAAAAATCGAATTGACCGAGGGCGTGAAAAATTTCGATCAGATACACCCAGGGGATGAACTCGTCGTCGAGGTGTATACTGCTCTGGCGATGCAACTTGCCAAACCCGGTGAAGAGTTTACCGATACCGTCTCCAGTGCAGTTGCTATTGCTCAGCCCGGACAGAAACCAAAATTAGTCAATGTAGACATTGTCGAAGTACTGGCCAAGATTACCGAGATCAATAAAGAGACCCGCGAAGTAACAGTGACGGGGCCACTGGGTAACTCAGTGACTATGCAAGTGCCGGAAAAAATGAAGAAGTTTGATGAACTGAAAGTTGGGGATGAAGTAAACGCAAGATACATTGAGGCGTTTGCTGCATCGATAGAAAAAGTGAATTAAACCTGAGGTGAAATGAGATTCGAACTGGTACAGATTAACCAAAGGCAAAACTTAAGCAGACCTGAATGATGAAACGACTGGCGGAATTTCTGAAGACAACGGCATTGGGCGGCTTATTCGTGATACTGCCGGTGCTCCTGCTTTATCTGCTGCTCGCCGAAGCCATTGATTTAATCATAATGGTGGCCACTCCCATCGCGGACCTGTTCCCGGCAGGGACATTTGATGGTCTCGAGTTTCCCGGAGTCTTAGCGTTGCTGCTGCTTCTGGGCGTGTCTTTCCTGATCGGGCTCGGCGTACGTTCCAGGACTGGCAGGACTGCCGGACTATGGATTGAGAGGGTGATATTAGGCCGCCTACCCGCTTACACAGCCATCAAGCGTCTGACCAAGGGCTTTCTGGAGGCAGGCGAAAACGGCGTCAGGGCGGCCGTGCTGACAAATTCTGAAGACGAACGGGAGATAGTTTATTTAATCGAGGACCATGGCGATGGTGAAGTGACCGTACTGCAGCCCTGGGCACCCGCAGCCTTTGCCGGCTCGATAAAGATTGTTAGCCGGGAGCGCATTAAAATCCTCGATAGCAACCTCGGCGATGTCTCGATGATTATGAGTCACTGGGGTGTTGGGGCTCTGGACCTGCTGGGCAAGGACAGTAGCAGCGATGCGGAGGGGAAACAAAAAAATGGCTGATCAGGGAGTGGAGGCCGGCTGGCGTCTTCGACTGGGTACAATAATATTCGTCGCCAGTTTTTGCAGCCCCATCCTGATACCGCTGGTGACAAGCTCGAATCTTAACACCGAATGGAAAACCGCGCTGTCGGGTTTGCTTGCCTTCGGCATTCCGGAACTTGGCGCTATCATCGCCGTCGCCATTATGGGAAAGCCGGGCTTTGAGATGATCAAGAGCCGGGTGCTGGCGCAACTGAAGCATCTCCGTCCGGCGGAAACTGTGAGTCTGGCCCGCCACCGTATCGGTCTGCTGATGTTCTGCCTGCCACTGCTTTACGGCTGGCTGGAGCCGTATGTGCGCGGCCTGTTTTTGGAATCAGCACTCCACTGGTCATTTTCATTGGCGTTAGATCTGGTGTTCATTACCAGCTTCTTCGTGCTCGGCGGCGAATTCTGGGGGAAGATCAGAGCGCTTTTTTTGCACAGAGAATCTGCCCTTGTTGCAGAGATGCCGCAATCTGCTACTTCGGGAACAGGAACTGGAGGGTGAATTTGAGTGTCCAGTCCGGCGCAGTATCCGGTTTCTCGACGTTGTAAAAAGCCCCGGCTCGGGTGTTAATCGCTTGGCCGCCGACTTTGAACAGTCTGCCGACTCCAGCGCCCAACGGTACAGTCCAGCGATTTCCGGAACCCGCTTTCCAGTTTGCGGTTATGGTCGGATCACTGAACAGAAACCAGCCATCATCGAGATTGTAGTTCACGAATGGCTGCACCAGGAACTGGCTGACACTGTCACGATTGTGCGAACCGGCAAAGGACCAGAGCTGTCTGCCCAGTACACCCACGGACCAGGGCTTCGGCTGCATGAGTATAACGGCGGTCGGCCCCGCACTCCACTTGCCCGAGCCGGTAAAGTCACTGGTGGCGGTGCGCAGGGTCAGCGATGGTCCGACGCCCCAAATCATTTTTCCCGGTTCGGCCGGCGAAAGGAAAAGCGAGTAATTGATATCGCCAAGCCCCCACTTGCTACTCGATTTGTTGATATCCTCTGTACCGCCCTGCGGCAACACCGGCAGGCCCGAGATAGTACCGGGTACACGAATGATAGGAGCAATAACCCGGTTGATCAGGTTCCAGTCGCCGATCCTGACCGGGATGACCGGCTGGACATTCATCACGAAAGCCTCACCGTTATCGGCGCCAAAATCAAAGTTGTTTTCGAACGGCACGCTGATCAGGCTGCCGACCGGATTCTGCGTCTTGGCACGCAGATCCTCTTCTGCATGCAACAGCGGATGAAATGCTGTCATGAGTCCGATGGCGGCAGCCATCACGGAACCACGCGCCGCTTTCACGAAGGTGTTGACATTGTGCAAAGGATTGTTCATTGTCAGTGTTTCCCGTTAGTGTTTGCTGCGCATCCGCGATGCAAAATAATCACTTAAATTTCGAGGGTCAGGCTTGCTGTCAAGCTGGCGCAGGCGCTGATACCTTGAGATCCTATTTGTGGTCTTCTCACTGCATCAACTCCGTAATCTGGGCGCATGGCGTTTATTGTTACTAATACATAACCATCAGCGTATCACCGCTGTCTATTGGACTTTGGTCCAATGTCACAACAATATAACTTTGTTAAACTAGCTGCGCCTGCAGAGTATGCAGCGCCCGCGGCGTAGCGTCCAGCGACGCAATGCAGTACCAGACCGCGATTTCATGACTGGCCGGAGGAAGAATCAAGATGCAAATCAAGACAAAAACCTTAGCTTCGCTGCTGGTGGGAATATTTGCGTCAGCGATGCTGGCGGGGGTGCAGGCGCAGGCTGCAACCGGGAAACCCAACATTCTCATGATCATGTCCGACGACGTCGGCATTACCAACCTCAGCGGTTACAGCCGGGGTATGGCGGGCTATCGCACACCCAATATCGACCGCATCGCCAACGAGGGCGTGCTCTTCACCGACTACTACGCGGAGCAGAGCTGCACCGCCGGTCGCTCAGCCTTCATCACGGGGCAGTCCCCGATCCGCACCGGGCTGACCAAAGTCGGTTTTCCCGGCGCCTCCATCGGCATACAAAAAGAGGATCCGACCCTGGCCGAGATGCTCAAGCCGCTCGGCTACGCCACCGGCCAGTTCGGCAAGAACCATCTCGGTGATCGCAACGAGTTCCTGCCGACCGTGCACGGCTTCGACGAGTTCTACGGCAACCTCTATCACCTGAACGCCGAGGAAGAGCCCGAGAACCCGGATTATCCGAAGGACCCGGCGTTCCGCGCCGAATTCGGACCCCGTGGCGTCCTGGACTGCAAGGCCACGGCCAGGCCGAGCGACTTCGAGGACCCCCGCTTTGGCCCCATGGGCAAGCAGCAATGCGAGGATACCGGGCCGCTCACCAAGAAACGCATGGAGACCGCGGACGAGGAGTTCGTCGGCCGCGCCATGGACTTCATCAAGACCAACACCAAAGCGGGCACGCCCTGGTTCGCCTGGCTGTCGACCTCGCGCATGCACTTCTACACCCACCTGAAGGAGGAGAGCGAGGGCGTCACCGGACTGGGCATCTTCGCCGACGGCATGGTGGAGCATGACGGCCACGTCGGCCAGGTGCTGGACCTGCTCGACGAGCTGGGCATCGCCGACAACACCATTGTGCTCTATACCGCCGACAACGGCCCGCATTACAACGAGTGGCCGGACGGCGGCCTGTCGCCGTTCCGCGGCGAGAAGAACACCAACTGGGAGGGCGGCTACCGCGTGCCCATGTTCGCGCGCTGGCCGGCCAAGTTCAAGGCCGGGAGCGTGATCAACGACACCACCTCGGCGCTCGACTGGGTGCCGACGCTGATGGCCGCGGCCGGCAACCCGGAAATCAAGGAGCAACTGATGCAGGGCACCAGCCTCGGCGACAAGAAGCTCAAGGTCCATCTCGACGGCTACAACCTCCTGCCCAACCTGGCCGGGGAGTCGGGCGAGGACGCCGACTGGCCGCGGCGCGAGTTCCTCTACTGGAACGACGGCGGCCAGCTGGTCAGCCTGCGCTATGACGACTGGAAACTGGTCTTCATGGAGCAGCGCGAGCGCGGCTTCATGGTCTGGGCCGAGCCCTTCGTGCCGCTGCGTGTCCCGAAGATCTTCAACCTGCGCACCGACCCCTTCGAGCGCGCCGACACCGACTCCAACAACTACGAGCGGTGGTGGATCGAGCGTATCTTCGCGCTGGTGCCGGCGCAGACCTTCGTGAAGGAGTACATCGATACCTTCAAGGAGTTTCCGCCGCGACAGAAACCCGCCAAGTTCAACGTCGACGATGCGCTGTCGACGCTCAAATCGTCCGCTGGCAACTAAGTACCAACTGCGACGCGGCACGTACATGGATGTACGTGCTCCTCAGTCGACCAACAGCGGCTCAGGCGTGGTTTTTATGAGTGTCACCAATGGCCCAGGCCAGTGCGTCCAGCAGCGCCTGGTCGTCGACAGGTTTGCGAAAGAATCCCGCGGCCCCGGCCCGTTTGGCCGCCGCGCGCGTTTCTTCGGTGTCCTGTGCTGATACGAAAATAACGGGTATATGCAGGCCGCGTTCTGCAAGCAGGCCGGGCATGGCCAGTCCACTGGTGCCCTGCATACGGATATCGGCGATAATGCACGCGTACTGTGGCAACATCGGCGCGCTCAACAATTCATCGACACTGGCAAAGCTTATCGCAGCCATGTCGGCAGACCGGAACAGCCTGACCAGCGCTTTGCGCACCGACGCATCATCGTCAAGAATGCAGATTACCGGTTCTCCGTCTCCAGCCATATCCGCCATCGCCCTCCTCCTCAGAAGACTATCGCGAACAGCCGTCTTGCCCAATTGGACCAAAGGCGTAGTATTTGAGGGTGCCTGATACTTATTGCTGATCCGGGTGATTTACAGGGGGGGTGCCGGGCAGCAGCTTCGCGCCTGCGCACAGCTGCACCAGCTCGGCTGCCGAGCTGGTCTGCATTTTCTGCATGACGTGGGCACGATGCACCTTGACGGTTTTTTCGCTGATGCCCAACTGTACCGCGATCTGCTTGTTCATCGCACCTGTCATGACTTGCTGCATGACTTCCCGTTCCCGGCTCGTGAGCGTTGCAAGCCGCGCCTGCACGGACTTTGTCAGCGTGCGCTGACGCTGCATTTCGCTCTGTTTTATGATCGCCTTGTCAACTGCTTCGATTAGGGTGTATTCGTCCACCGGCTTGGTCAGAAAATCCACCGCCCCCAGTTTCATGGCCTGTACGCTGGTAGGGATGTCACCGTGCCCGGTCAGGAAAACGACGGCGGTCTCTTCACGAGCCGCGATGAGCCGGTGCTGCAATTCCAAGCCGTTTGTTCCCGGCATCTGTAGATCCAGAATCAGGCAGGCGGCCTGAATGTCCTGCGCCTGCGTCAGGTATTCATCGGCGCAGGTATAGGTCTCGGTTTCATAGCCATGGACACGCAGCAATCTGGCGAGACTCTTCCTGACCGAAGCATCGTCATCGACAATCACGACTCTGGCACTGGATTCAGACACTTCTCACCTATGCAGCACTTGTCGGCAGGGAAAATGATAACTCAGCACCGCCCCCGCGTGCATTAGCCACCCGTATTTCCCCCCCATGTGCTGCAATGATACGCCGGCAAATGGCCAGACCGATGCCGAGACCACCGCTACGTCTGGTAAAGAAAGCGTCGAATACATGTGGTAGATCGTTTTTCTTGATGCCGTGTCCGCTGTCCTGAATCGTTGTCACGATTTCATCCTCCAGCACCTGCGTGCGAATCCTCAAGTGCCGCCGCTCAGCAGGGAGTTCGCGCATGGCGTGAATAGCGTTGACAACCAGGTTCATAATAACCTGCTGTATCTCCACCCGTCCGGCCAGTACGGGGGGCAGACTGGCTTGCGCCTCGAAGTCTACCAGAACATGCTGGCCTTCCAGTTCGGCTTTCAGTAATTGAAGCACCTCAGCAATTGCCTCATTGAGCGAAAATTGTTCACGTTCGATTTCTCCCTTGCGCAGCATATCGCGCAGACTGCGAATCACCTGCCCGGCGCGTTTGTCATCACGGATAATATCTTCGATAATTTCGTGCAGCTCCTCCATGTCCGGAGGGTCATGCGCCATGAAGCGACGTGCGGCCTGTGCATTGCTGAGTATCGCCGCCAGGGGTTGATTCAGTTCGTGGGCCAGTGCCGAGGTCAGTTCGCCCAGCATGTTGGCGCGCGCCAGGTGTTCCATCTCGTTCTGGGTGTTGTGCAGAGCCTCCTGGGTCTTGGCGAGCTCCGTAATGTCTTCACCAATGCTGAAAAATCCGGCGGCGGAGCGATCGGGCTTGTCGATTCTGACCGTTGACCACAGGAGTCTGCGTTGCTCGCCGGTGGCGGAAAGCAGCGTCCACTCACTACGGAGCCGCGGACCGGTCTGTAACGCCGCCTGCATTCGGGATGCGAATTCCTGGCGTTCTGCCGGCACCACCAGTTCGCGGGCCGGTCGACCGATCAGCTTGGCCGATGTATAGCCGGTGATGCGCTCCAGGAAGGGATTGACAAAGTTGACATTGCCCGCCGCATCGATTCCGACCACCGCCAGCTCGATATTGGCGAGGAAAGCCTGCCAGCGCTCCTCGCCCAGCGCCAGCTGCTGCGCATAGTGTCTGACACGTACGGCATTTGATACCAGTTCATAGGACAGCGCCGCCACGATGGCAAGAAAGGCAAAACTCACCATGTACGGTGTGGCGATAACACCGTGATCCACCAGAATGGAATGAATGCCGCCAAACAGCAGGAAGGTAACGATGCTAGCGCCAACAAGCACAGCCGGGCCTTTAACACCCTGGCGCCAGCTGCGTAACGCGGCATCGACGGTGTAGACAAGTATCAGCAACACCCCGAAGTTAGCCAGTTCGTTCCAGGGATTCGGCGTACCCAGGGCGACGGAGAAAGACGCCCCCAAAAAGGTCTCATGGTGTATCACGGAATCGATGTGCAGGTAGATCAGACTGCTCGGTGACACAAAGTTGATAAGCAGGGCAATGGTCCATACCAGGCTTATGGCGCCGGCCAGCCAGCGCCGTGCCGTACCGAGTTGCAGGTAGACAAACCAGACTATGGACATGAGGATGATGTATACAAACAGCACGCCCCACTGCAGCAGGCTGGCGTAGGTTGCCACTGATTGGGTGTTAAACAGGATGAGCTCGGTAATGGCGTTGCCCGTCGCCCCCAGTGCCATCAAGGCGGACAACATATAGGCCTGTTTGCCGCGATCCTTCCACCACAACAGCAGATGCAGCAGGCCAAGCATGGCGCTGGCCGCTCCACACATTGACCAGGCGACGGTTAACCAGTTCATATTCTTATAATACAGGTTTTGGTTATGTCCGATTATTATGATATCTCATCGAGAATTGAATGGCATTTCTGATTCATTTTCCACAAATGCAGGCTTACTTACTTTGACTGGCCTTCCTGCAACGCCTCAAACTTTCGCTGTGGTCCGCCTATAGAGTAAGATTCGGGTCCTGGTTCCCAAGATTCGAGATTCCCGATGTACAACAAGCGCGTTGCTGCATTGAGCCGGCGGTGGTTTCATCGCACGGTCGTTTTGGTCGGGCTGGTAATGGTGTCCGGCTGGCTCGCTACCACGCGGGCAGCGTCCGGCCTGCAGTATGCCGGTGCCGAGCGCTGCGCAGCCTGTCACGCGCAGGAAACCGAACGCTGGCGTGGCTCCCACCATGACATGGCCATGACCGAGGCAACGGAACAGACAGTCCTCGGTGATTTCAGTGATACCGAGTTCACCGCACACGCTGTCGCCTCGCGTTTCTACAGGAAAGATGAGCGCTTCTTCGTGCGCACCGATGGGCCGGACGGCACGCTGCAAGACTACGCGATCCGCTATACATTTGGCTGGTACCCGCTGCAGCAGTACCTCATCGAATTCCCGGACGGTCGCCTGCAGAGCCTGGGCATCGCCTGGGATACGCGCCCGGCGGACGAAGGCGGTCAGCGCTGGTTTCACCTCTATCCCGACGAGGCAATGGACCACAATCACCCATTGCACTGGAGCGGGCGCGAGCAGACCTGGAACTACCAGTGCGCGGAGTGCCACTCGACCAACCTGCACAAAAACTATGATCTGGCGAGCGACGCATACAAGACCAGCTGGAGCGAGATCGATGTAGCCTGCGAGGCCTGCCACGGGCCCGGCTCAAAGCACGTTGCCTGGGCCGAGACGATAGCCAGGGGCGCGGTAGCTGAAGACGACGCAAGCAAAGGACTGGTGGTCGATCTCGCCGACCGCGACGACGCTACCTGGAGCACCGACCCTAAGACCGGCAAACCGCGGCGCAGCAAGGCGCGCGCAAGCCATACTGAGATCGAGTTGTGCGCACGTTGCCATTCGCGGCGCGGTCAGATCTGGGAGAACTACGAATACGGCGAGCCGCTGCACAACACCCACCGTCTGGCGCTGCTGAACCAGCAACTGTATTTTCCCGACGGCCAGATCAAGGATGAAGTCTATGTCTACGGCTCTTTTATCCAGAGCCGCATGTACGCCGCCGGTGTGACCTGCCACGACTGTCACGAGCCGCACAGCCTGAAACTGCGCGCCGCGGGCAACCCGCTGTGCACGCGCTGTCACCTCCCGGCGCAGTACGATTCCCAGCGTCACCATCACCACCCGCAGGGCTCGCCCGGCGGCGCCTGCACGGCCTGCCACATGCCACAGCGCAGCTACATGGTGATCGACGCGCGCGCCGACCACAGCCTGCGGGTACCCCGCCCGGATCTGAGCGACAAGCTGGGCACTCCGAACGCCTGCAATGCTTGCCACGCGGACAAAGCGGCGGCCTGGGCCGCCAAGGCGGTGCACGGCTGGTACCCGGACAGCCAGTTTCGCGGACCACACTTCGGCGAAGTACTGCAGGCCGCGCGCCGCAACAGCCCGCAGGCGTCGGAGCGTTTGCTGGCGCTGGCCAGTGACCGCAAACAAGCGGGCATCGCACGCGCTACCGCAGTTGATGAACTGCGCGAGCACGCAAGTCCCGACCAGCTGGAGACGGTGCAGCGCCTGTTAACGGACGACGATGCGCTGGTGAGAGCGGCAGCGGTGCGCTGGCTGGAACTTACCGACCTGCGTACGCAGGTGGACCAGGGCTGGACACTGCTCGAAGACCCGGCGCGCACGGTGCGGCTGGAAACCGCGCGCGTGTTGGCGCCGGTATCACGCCAACACCTGCCGGACAAATTCCGCACCCAGCTCGACGCAGCGTTGCAGGAATACGCCACGGCGCAGAACGTCAACGCAGAACGGCCTGAGGCGCACCTCAACCTAGGCTCGGTTGCCGCCGCAGCGGACAAACCGCTGCAGGCCGAGCGGGAGTACCAGGCAGCCATTCGCCTCGACAAGACATTTACGCCCGCCTACGCCAACCTCGCTGACCTTTACCGCCAGTATGATCGTGACGCCGATGGCGAACAGGTGTTGCGGCAAGGTATCGCCGCGGTACCCGACGACGCGTCGCTGTACTATGCGCTGGGCCTGTTGCAGGTGCGCCGGCAACAGATGCCCGCGGCAGCCAAATCACTGCATCGGGCTGTCGAGCTGGCGCCCGAATCGACGGGCTATCGGTATGTGTACGCCCTGGCGTTGCAGCGGGAAGGTC
>Ga0209567_10001525_pt1 | contig 11787 bp, 8 predicted proteins | sample COG_12_FD_184756 | JGI IMG/M metagenome (GOLD analysis project Ga0209567, IMG submission 184756) | Pelagic marine sediment microbial communities from the LTER site Helgoland, North Sea, for post-phytoplankton bloom and carbon turnover... | ecosystem: Environmental > Aquatic > Marine > Neritic...
TACCTACGGTGACCTGGTAGACCTGCTCCTCTTCGTTCTCCATGGTGACGATGATCTCGCGCTTACCCCGCTTGATTCCGCCGAACGAAACGCGCCCGTCCACCTCGGTGATCGTCGCCGGGTCTTTCGGCCGACGCGCTTCGAACAGCTCCGCGACCCGCGGAAGACCACCCGTGATGTCACGCGTCTTGTAGGCCTCCCGGCTGATCTTGGCGATCGTATCGCCCGGATCGACACCCTCTTTGTCGTGCACCAGGAGGTGGGCTCCGACTGGCACGATGAACTCGCGGAGCTTCTTGCCCTTGGAGTCCACGATCTCGATCCGGGGGTGCAGCTTCTTGTCCCTGTCCTCGATGATCACCAGCTGGCGCCGTCCCGTGGCTTCGTCCAGCTCCTCGCGGAACGTCTCCTCGGGGACGATGTCGTTGTACTGGATCTTTCCGACGTGATCCGCGACGATCGGTTCGGAATACGGATCCCAGCCGAACAGCAGGTCGCCGGGCTTGACGTCCTGGCCGTCGGTCACGTGAAGCTGCGCGCCATACGGAACTGCCAGGCGGGATCGAATCCGCTCCTCTCCCGTCCGCATGAGCAACTGGCCCTCACGACTGGTGACCACGATGCGGCCATCCGGGCTCTCGACCGTGGTTACACGCTCGAAACCGACCGTGCCCTGTAGCTTGGACTTCCGCTGCGTCTGGGCCGCAATCCGGGCCGCGGTACCGCCGATATGGAAGGTCCGCAGCGTGAGCTGCGTTCCCGGTTCGCCGATCGATTGGGCCGCCAGGATACCCACGGCCTCGCCGACGTCGACCATCTTCATGGTCGCCAGGTTCCGACCGTAGCACGCCTGGCAGAGCCCCCGCCGCGCCTCGCAGGTCAGCACGGAACGAATGGTCACGGCCTGCAGTCCGGCCTCTTCGATCGCCTCGGCCGCTTCGTCACCGATGATCTCGCCAGCCTTGACGATCACCTCGTCGCTGATGGGATCGACGATGTCTTCGCGAGCCACGTTGCCGACGACGCGGTCACCCAAGGGCTCGATGATGTCCTCGCCCTCCTTCAGGGCCGAAATTTCGAGTCCGAGTACCGTTCCGCAGTCGTCTTCGTTCACGACGACGTCCTGCGCCACATCGACCAGGCGTCGCGTGAGGTAGCCCGCGTCGGCCGTCTTCAGGGCCGTATCGGCGAGTCCCTTGCGGGCCCCGTGCGTCGAGATGAAGTACTCGAGCACGCTCAGTCCCTCACGGAAGTTCGCCCGAATCGGGCTCTCGATGATCTCGCCGATGCCTCCGGTCAGCTTCTTCTGCGGCTTCGCCATCAGGCCGCGCATTCCCGCAAGCTGCCGGATCTGGTCCCGCGAACCTCGCGAACCGGACTCGAACATCATGTAGATCGGGTTGTAGCCATCCCGCGACGCGGACATGCCCTTCACCATCGCGTCGGCCACGTCGTTGTTCGCATGGGTCCAGGCGTCGATGACCTTGTTGTAGCGCTCGCCGAACGAGATCACGCCCTTGTGATACGCCCGGGTGAACCGATCGACGTCTTCCTGCGCCTCGGAGAGGATGGTCGCCTTCTCCTCGGGGATGACCATGTCCTCCATCCCGACCGACACGCCGCCCTTCGTGGCGTGCCCGAACCCGAAGTTCTTCAGATTGTCCAGGAACTCGGTAGTGCGTGACATTCCGGCAGCCCGGAACACCTCGAACACGAGGTCACCCAGCATCCCCTTGTTCATCACGGTGTTCTGGTACGGCATCTCCTCGGGGAGAATGTCGTTGAACATGATCCTACCGACCGTGGTCACCACCCACTGATCGCCATCCAGATACAACGCGGCCCGGTGGTAGTCCGGGGTCCCTCGCTCGGTGCGCAGGACTCCGTTTGCGAGCGCGAGCTCGATTTCCGCTGCGCTCGTGAACCTCGGATGGTCGTCCTCCGTCGTTATCGCCTCGAATCCGGCCGGCGCCTTCGTCACGAAGTAGCACCCCAGGACCATGTCCTGACTCGGCGCTGCGATCGGACGCCCGTTCGACGGCTTGAGAACGTTGTTGCTGGACAGCATGAGGATGCGCGCCTCGAGTTGCGCCTCGAACGACAGCGGCACGTGAACCGCCATCTGGTCGCCGTCGAAGTCCGCGTTGAATGCCGCGCACACCAGCGGGTGAATCCGGATCGCCTTGCCCTCCACGAGAACCGGCTCGAAGGCCTGGATCCCGAGACGGTGGAGCGTCGGGGCCCGGTTCAGCAGCACCGGGTGATCTTTGATGATGTCCTCGAGCACCTCGTAGACCTTCGGGTCGTAGCGCTCGACGAGTTTCTTGGCTCGCTTCACCGTTTCGGCGTCACCTCGCCGCTCGAGTTCGTGGATGATGAACGGCTTGAACAGCTCGACCGCCATCACCTTCGGAAGCCCGCACTGGTGAAGCTTCAACTCGGGACCCACGACGATCACCGAGCGGCCCGAGTAGTCCACGCGCTTACCGAGCAGGTTCTGCCGGAACCGGCCCTGTTTGCCCTTCAACATGTCGGAGAGCGATTTCAACGGCCGCTTGCCGCGCCCGCGGATCGCCTTCCCGCGGCGACCGTTGTCGAACAATGCGTCCACGGCCTCCTGCAGCATGCGCTTCTCGTTGCGCAGGATGACCTCGGGCGCCCGCATCTCCAGCAGCTTCTTCAATCGGTTGTTCCGGTTGATGACGCGCCGGTAGAGGTCGTTCAGGTCGGACGTGGCGAATCGGCCGCCGTCCAGCGGAACGAGCGGGCGGAGATCCGGCGGAATCACCGGGATCACGTCCATCACCATATGTTCCGGGTTGTTCCGCTTAGCCGGGTCGGCGTCGCTGTTGCGGATGGCGTCTATGACCTTGAGCCGCTTGAGCTTCTTCTTCTTGCGCTGCTTCGACGTCTCGGTGGCCACCTCGACGCGGAGGCGCTCAGCCTCGGAGTCCACGTCCAGCTGGTTCATCAGCGTGCGGACGGCCTCTGCCCCGATCTCCGCCCGGAAATCGGTGTCGCCTGCCTCACGCGCCAGGTCCGTCAATTCCCAGTACTCGTCCTCGGTGAGCACCTGCCGGACCTCGACCTCGAGGCTTCCCGGGTTGGTGACCACGTGAGCAGCGTAGTAGATGACGCTCTCGAGGTCCCGCAACTTCATGCCTAGCAGATAGCCCATCTGCGACGGCAGGGTCTTGAAGAACCAGATATGAGCTACCGGAACGGCCAGCTCGATGTGGCCCATGCGCTCGCGACGCACCTTCGACAGGGTGACCTCGACACCGCACTTGTCGCACACGTGCCCGCGGTACCGGATGCGCTTGAACTTGCCGCAGTGGCATTCCCAGTCCTTGACCGGCCCGAAGATCCGCTCGCAGAACAGACCGTCGCGCTCCGGCTTGAAAGACCGGTAATTGATCGTCTCGGGCTTGGTGACTTCGCCGTAGCTCCACGACCGGATCTCGTCCGGCGAGGCGATCTTGATCTGCATCCAGTCGAAGTCCGATGTACCGGCTCCGCGATGCCGGGGGAAATCGATCATCCTGTCTGACCCCTCTGTCGCTTGAGAATCTTCATCCGCCGAAGATTGAATCGTCGTCGTCGCTGCCCAGCGTCACACTGAGTCCGAGGGCCTGGAGCTCCTTCACCAGCACGTTGAAGCTCTCGGGCACACCCGGTTTGGGCAGGTTCTCGCCTTTCACGATCGCCTCGTACGCCCGGCTGCGGCCGGTAACGTCGTCGGACTTGACCGTGAGCATCTCCTGGAGCGTGTGCGCCGCGCCGTACGCCTCGAGCGCCCACACTTCCATCTCTCCAAAACGCTGCCCGCCGAACTGCGCCTTACCGGCCAGCGGCTGCTGCGTGACCAGGCTGTAGGGCCCGATCGAACGAGCGTGAATCTTGTCGTCCACCAGGTGAGATAGCTTCATCATGTAGATTTCACCCACCGTGACATCGGCGTCGAAGTGCTCGCCGGTGCGGCCATCCCTCAGGGTCATCTTCCCGCCCGGCTTGATGCCGGCCTTGAGCATCAGCTCAACGACCGCCGCATCCAGGCCGGAGGACAAACTCTTCTTACCGACCAGGCCGGCAGCCGCCGGCCAGCCGGCGGCTTTCAACTTCGCGGCCGTGGAGGCGCCAGAGGCGGCACGCGCCACCTCGAGCACGTAGCGACCGAAGCCCTGAAGGAACGCTTTCGCCCCCTTGTCCGACCCACTCACGAGGTACGCGTCGAGGCTCCGTCCGAGCCCGGGCAGGTGCCCGTTCTTCTTGGCGGTAAAGCCTCCGTCGAACGACTGGATGGCCCGGGCAAAGCCCTGGACCGTCTCCGCCGCGATGCGCGGAAGTTCGACGTCGCGCGCCAGGAAGTGGCCGGACCACGCCGCCCCACCAAGCTTGAGCAGGGCCCCGATCTCGTCCTCCGTGGCGCCCTGGAAGACCGGGGTCTGGGCGCGGAAACCCAGCTGGCCCGCCGCCCAACCGAGGTGAGTTTCCAGGATCTGGCCAACGTTCATCCGGCTCGGAACGCCGAGCGGGTTCAACACGATCTCGACTGGAGTCCCGTCCGGCAGCACCGGCATGTCTTCCTCCGGCACCACGCGGGCGATGATTCCTTTGTTTCCGTGACGTCCGGCCATCTTGTCGCCGACGGAGATCTTTCTCTTCTCGGCCAGGTAGACCTTCACCAGCTGTACCACTCCGGGCGACAGCTCGTCCGCCTGGAACACCCGGTCGATGGACTCCTCGGTGCGCTCGCGGATGCGTTCGATGCGGCGCTTGGCCTCATCGATCACCCGGCGGACGCGCCGGTTGGCGATGTCGTTCTTGACCTTCAGAGTGGTCAGGTCCACCTCGTCGAATTCGAGGTCTCGAAGCGCCTTCTTTCCGAGCTTCGCGCCCTCCTTCAACAGAGGCTCGATCGTTCCCCGCCTGAGCAGCAACGCTACGGTCTGCCCCTCGAGCAACGACTGGAGCTCTTCGTCACGAGCTTCCGTGATCCGAGTGATCTCTTCGCGCTCCGTCTCGCGGAGCCTGGCGATGCGTTCGCCGTGCTCGCGCTCCAACAGACCGTCGTCGATGCGGCGTGAGAAGATCTTGACGTCGATGACCGTGCCTTCGACACCCGGCGGCACGCGAAGAGAGCTGTCCTTCACGTCCTTGGCCTTCTCACCGAAGATCGCGGTGAGGAGCTTCTCCTCGGGCGACAACTCCGTCTCACCCTTGGGCGTGATCTTGCCGACGAGGATATCCCCCGTCTTCACGCTCGCGCCGATGCGCACGATGCCACGCTCGTCCAGGTCGACGAGCGCCTCTTCAGCGACGTTCGGAATCTCGACCGTGATCTCCTCGGTGCCCCGCTTCGTATCGCGAACGTGAAGCTCGAGCTCCTGGATATGCACGGACGTGAACGCGTCGTTCTTGACCAGTCCCTCGCTGATGACGATCGCGTCCTCGAAGTTGTGGCCGTACCAGGGCATGAACGCCACGGTTACGTTCCGGCCCAGGGCCAGAGCGCCGAAGTCCGTGGCCGCGCCGTCCGCAATCACCTGGCCCGTCTTTACGGCCTGCCCGGTCTGGACGATCGGACGCTGGTTGATGGCCGTGTCCTGGTTGGTGCGCCAGAACTTCTTCAGTCGGTACCGGTCGTACTGCGACAGCCGGGCCAGGGGCTCATCCTGCTTCGCGCCCTTTCGTGCACCCGTGTCGATCACGATCTCTTCCGCGGTGACGCGAGTAACCTTGCCCCCTCGCCTCGCCGAAATCACGGCCGCAGAGTCGGCTGCCACCTTCTCTTCGATCCCCGTTCCCGCCAGCGGCGCGTCCGGGAACAGAAGCGGGACCGCCTGCCTCTGCATATTCGAGCCCATCAGGGCCCGGTTGGCATCGTCGTGCTCGAGGAACGGGATCAGGGACGGCGATACCGCCACGAGCTGGTCCGGCGCCACGTCCATGAAGTCGATCTCGTCGGGCGGCAGCAACGGGTAGTCGTCCCGGCGCCGGCACAGCACGAGATCCTTGACGAAGCTTCCGTCAGGGTTGAGAGCCGCGTTCGCCTGCGCGACCGCATAGTCCTCCTCCTCGGAGGCGGACAGCCATTCGATCTCGTCGGTGACGACGGAGTCTACGACCTTGCGATACGGAGTCTCGAGGAACCCGAGCTCATTGAGCCGGGAGAACGTCGTCATCGAAGTAATGAGACCGATGTTCGGGCCCTCCGGCGTCTCGATCGGGCACATCCGGCCGTAGTGGGAGTAGTGGACGTCCCGAACCTCGAAACCCGCACGCTCGCGACTCAGGCCGCCCGGCCCGAGAGCGCTCAGGCGCCGCTTGTGCGTCAGTTCGGCCAACGGGTTCGTCTGGTCCATGAACTGACTGAGCTGGGAGCTTCCGAAGAACGCCTGGATCACCGCGCTGACCGTCCGCGCGTTGACCAGGTCGTCGATACTCATCTTGTCCGGATCGCTGTTGATCGACATGCGCTCGCGTACCAGTCTCGCCATGCGCGACAGCCCGACCGAGAACTGATTCGCGATCAGCTCGCCGATCGAGCGCACCCGTCGATTCCCCAGGTGGTCGATGTCGTCAGTGTAGCCCCGACCTTCGCTGAGCTCGATCAGGTAGCGGACGATCGCCACGAAATCCGACGGCGCCAGCACCGTCGTGTCCGCAGTCGGGACCGGAATGTCCAGGAGCCGGTACACGTCACGCAGACGGAGATTGACCTTGTGCCGCCCCACTCGCCCGAGGTCGTACCGCTTCGGGTTGAAGAACAGCCGGTCCAGCGCCGTGCGCGCCGTCTCGATGTTCGGGGCCTCTCCGGGCCGGACGAGCGAGTAGATGTTCCGCAGCGCCTCGGCCTCGCCGCTCGTCGGATCCTTGGCCAGCGTGTTCCGGATCAGCGGCGACTCGCCCCTCGGTCCACCCGTGAAGACGAGGGCTTCGCGGACACGCTTCTCCCGCAGGCTCGTGAACAGCTTCAGGGTGAACTCGGCGCCCCGCTTCGCGAGGACTTTGCCCTTCTTGGGATCGACCACGTCCGCTGCGAGAGTAGGCTGTACGCTCCAGTCCCGACGCATGGTCAGATCCTCGAACGAACCACGGAGAGGGATGAACGCGGCGCTCGAGAACACCTCGATGCGCTCGACGCCGGCCCTGAGGAGCCGGTCGTAGAGGTCGTCCGTCAGCTCTTCTCCTCGACGCGACACGAAGGCCGTCGGCTCGTCGAACACCGGGACTTCACTCACGTCGGCCGCCTTGAAGCGGCGAGCCAGCGTATCGTCCAGCCGCTCGCCCATGCGAGCCAGCGTCTCGTCACCCGCCCTGACGTCGTCCGCGAGCCACATCGGCTCGTCCTTGGCCGGGTCGAAAGCGCCCAGGTCCAGTGCGCGTGGCTCGCCCTCGTACTCGGCATCCAGGATCGACTCCACGAGCGGCGTACCGATCACTTCACGTCGAATCGTGCGGTCATCCGAGATCTCACCGAGGAGCACTTCCCGGTGCTCATAGAACAGCTCCAGGATATCCGGATCCGTCCCATGGCCGAGCGCCCTCAGGAGAGCGGTGGCCGGAAACTTCTTGCGCTTGTCGATGTGGACGTGGATCACGTCGTGAATGTCGAGCGTGAACTCCACCCACGATCCGCGGAACGGGATGATCCGAGCCGAGAACAGGCGTGTGCCGTTGGGATGCACGTTCTCTTCGAACACGACCCCGGGCGACCGGTGCAACTGGCTGACGATGACGCGCTCGGCGCCGTTCACGACGAACGTCCCGTGCTCGGTGAGCAGCGGCAGGTCGCCAAGGTAGACTTCCTTCTCGAGGATGTCCGCCGGCCGGCGATCTCCATCGCCCAGGTCTTCCCACAGCACGAGACGAAGCGTCGCCTTGAGAGGCGCCGCGTACGTCATGTCGCGCTCCATGCACTCGTCGACCGAATACTTCGGCTCGCCGAGCGAATAGGACTGGAACTCGAGCGAGTAATTCCCGTTCACATCGTCGATCGGGAAGATCTCGTTGAAGATCCGCTCGAGCCCGACGTCCCGTCGGTCGCCCTCGATGTCGGGCTGCAGGAGTCTCTCGAAGGCCTGGATCTGGACATCCAGGAAGTGCGGGGTCTCCATCGGAGAGTCGATCTTCGCGAAAGAGACTACCGATCCGTCGTTGTTCGGTTCAGCCAACTTGCTCACCCCTGGTGGTGGACCGACCCGTGGGGCCGGTTCAGATACTGCGATATAATGGCACAGAACGCCCTGACCCCCGGGGACCCGTCAACGGGCCACAGGGGCGCAAAGGGCGCCGTGCGAGCGCGAACTGCCTTCTTGTCTGAAGAGCTACGCATCTAGAGCCAACGCTCGAGTTGTCGTGGTGGGGCCCGCAGAGCGGATCCCCGATTGCACCACTACTTCAACTCGACGGTAGCTCCCTGCTCCTCCAGCTTCGCCTTGATGGCCTCGGCCTCCTCCTTGGAGATGCCTTCCTTCACCGGCTTCGGAGAGTTGTCGACCAGGTCCTTGGCTTCCTTCAGACCGAGCGAGGTGACCTCGCGTACGGCCTTGATGACCTGGATCTTCTTGTCGCCGATTCCGACCAGGACTACGTCGAACTCAGTCTGCTCTTCAGCAGCCGCCGGAGCGGCGCCGGCCGCTGCCACCGCGACCGGAGCGGCCGCCGTGACACCGAACTTGTCTTCCATCATTTCCTTCAACTCGGCGGCCTCGAGGACCGTGAGCGAGCCGATTGCGTCGAGAAGCTCTTCAACCTTGCTCATGTTTCCGTGTACTCCCTGCCACTGTGTTCACCAAGTATTAGGGGCCGGTCCCGTTGGCTTCGGACCGTGCTCTCCCCGTGGGGATCCGGGACCGTCCCTATTGCTCCCCCTGCTTCGCCACTTCCTCGACCATGTAGGCAACGTCACGGATGAGCGAATTCAGCGCTCCCGCGATACCGCCTACTCCGGCCGTCAATCCGCCGGCGATCGCCGCCAGCAGATGATTCATCGGCGGAAGCTCCGCCAGCCTCGTCACGTCTTCCGGCGACACGACCCGGCGCTCCACGATGCCGATCTTCACGACCGGGCGCTCATCGTTCCCCTTCGCGAATTCTCGCACCACCTTCGCAGGCGCCACGGGATCGGCAGACCCCCCGAGCACCAGGGCCGTCGGCCCCTGGAGATGCTCGGTGAGATCGGGAATGTCCGTGCCCTCGAGGGCCCGGAGCGTGATCGTGTTCTTCACCACACGGTACTCGGCTCCGGCTTCGCGAAGTTGTCTCCGCAACACGCCGATCGCCTCCACGGTGAGACCCGTGAAGTCCGTGAGGTAGACGACTTCGGAGGAGGTCAGCTGCTCCTGCAGCTCCCCCGCGATCGCCTGCTTCTGATCCAGTTTCATTGCCATAGTGCTATCCCGACTTGGACCCGCGTTCGCCCGCGGATCGCACGCTTACCGATACGGGTTCGGGTCGATGCCGACCCCGGGACCCATCGTGCTGGAAACCGTCACACTTCGAATGTAGGTACCCTTCGCCGCAGACGGCCTGTTGCGCTTGATGGCTTCCATCAGCGACTCGAAGTTCTCGAGGAGCGCTTCGATGTCGAAGCTCACCTTGCCAACCGGGGCGTGGATGATCCCGGTCTTGTCCACTCGGAATTCGATCCGGCCGGCCTTCGACTCCTTCACCACACGCGCGACGTCCATGGTGACCGTGCCCGCCTTCGGAGTCGGCATCAGGCCCCGCGGGCCAAGCACGCGTCCCAGCTTCCCGACATCCTTCATCATGTCGGGGGTCGCGATGGCCACGTCGAAATCGAGCCATCCACCCTGGATCTTCTCGACGAATTCCGTGCCGACGTAGTCGGCTCCGGCCTCCTCGGCCTCCCGCGCCTTGTCGCCCTGCGCGATCACGAGAACGCGGACATCCCGACCCGTCCCCGCCGGTAGAACCACGGTTCCACGAACGATCTGGTCGGCGTGCCGGGGGTCGACCCCGAGCCGAACGGCGACGTCCACCGTTTCGTCGAACTTGGCGTATGCCGTTTCCTTGACCGCCTCGAGAGCCTGGCGCGTCTCGCGAAATTCCTCGAGCCCGACCGTAGCCGTGGCTGCCTGGTATCCCTTACCGCGCTTCGCCATCAGTCCGCCACCTCGATTCCCATGGAACGGGCAGTGCCGGCGATCATCCGGGCTCCCGCTTCCTCGTCGTTCGCGTTCAGGTCTTCCATCTTGATGCGCGCGATCTTTATCAGCTGCTCGTGGGTGACCATGGCCACCTTCTCGCGGTTGGGCTCGGCCGAACCTGAATCCAGGCCGAGTTCCTTCTTCAGGAGAATCGCCGCCGGCGGAGTCTTCGTGATGAAGCTGAAGCTCCGGTCCACATAGATCGTGATCACCACCGGAATGATCATTCCCGGCTGGTTCGACGTCTTGGCGTTGAACTGCTTGCAGAAATCCATGATGTTTGCGCCGTGCTGACCTAGCGCCGGACCCACGGGGGGTGCGGGCGTGGCCTGGCCGGCAGGAATCTGCAGCTTCACGAGCGCCATGATCTTCTTTTTTGGTGCCGCCATGATATACCTGCTCAGAATCCCTTAAGCTGCGTATAGTCCAGCTCCACGCTGGTCGGCCGACCGAACAGGCTCACCTGGACACGGACCTTGCCCTTGTCCGGGATCACCTCTTCCACCGTGCCGCTGAAGTCGCTGAACGGTCCCTCCATCACTTCCACGACCTGACCGGGGTGGAAGGGGATCTCTTCCTTCGGTCCCTCTTCCTCTACCGCCTCCGCGATCCCGAGAATCTTGTTGATCTCGTCTGGATGCAGCGGCTGCGGCTCCGTACCGCCGCCCAGGAACTTGATCACGCTCTGTACGCTGTTGACGAGGAACATGGTATCCTGGTTCAGGACCATGTTCACCAGGACGTAACCCGGGTACAGGCGCTTCGTAGACCGGATCTTCTTGCCGCCCTTGATCTCGACCACCTCGCGGGTCGGTACGATGACCTCGCGGATCACCTTCTCCTCGGCCTCTCCCGGGAGTTCGGAAATCTTGCGCTCCAGTAGCGTCTTGACCTTGTTCTCGTGCCCCGAGTAGGTCTGGATCGCGTACCAGCGTGCGGCCTGGCCGGTCTCTGCTACGTCTTCAGCCACTGAGTACCCCTACAAACGTGCGTACGAACCAGGAGAACGTCGCGTCCATCAGGCCGATGATGATCGCGATGATGACGCAGAAGACGAGGATCACGGCCGTGGCATTCCGCAACTGCTCGCGGTCGGGCCACGTGACCCGCTTCATCTCCGTCTGTACGTCCTCGACGAATTGCTGTAAGTCCTTCATCCGGGCCATATTGAAACGATCGCTCTCGTTGTTCCTGCCGTTTGCAAAGCGACTGAAACGCCGGTCCATCCCCGTCAGACTCGGGGAGTCGGTTGCCAGGCCGTGCCGCTGGCACGCCTGAAACCTGGACCGGCGTAGCAACGCCGCCGCGCGTCAGCGCGTTTCTTTGTGCGTCCGGTGTGCGTTGCAGCGCGGACAGTATTTCTTGAACTCCACGCGCTGCGGGTGCAGTCTCTTGTTCTTGGTGCTCGAGTAGTTCCGCTCTTTGCACTCGGTACACTCGAGCGTGATCGTGTCCCTCATGATTCCGCCTATTCCAAAGGGGCTCGGTACTGCGCGACCAGAGCTGGCCCCTCGTTACTCGATGATATCGGTAACGACGCCGGCGCCGACGGTGCGGCCGCCCTCACGAATGGCGAACCTCAGCTCCTTGTCCATCGCGATCGGAGCGATCA
>Ga0209567_10001529_pt1 | contig 11745 bp, 7 predicted proteins | sample COG_12_FD_184756 | JGI IMG/M metagenome (GOLD analysis project Ga0209567, IMG submission 184756) | Pelagic marine sediment microbial communities from the LTER site Helgoland, North Sea, for post-phytoplankton bloom and carbon turnover... | ecosystem: Environmental > Aquatic > Marine > Neritic...
CCAGGGCCAGATAACCCAGATGCGCATCCGGCACCCGCACAAACTCGACACTAAATCGGAACAGACCATAGAACAGCAGAAACGCGCCGGAGACCGCCATGACCGGCGGACGTCTCGACGAGTACAGCCACAGGATCACGAACAACGCGATACCCTCGAGACCTGCCTCATAGAGTTGAGATGCGTGACGTGGTTCGCCATTGACAACAAAGGCCCACGGCACGTCGGTGGGCTTGCCCCACAGCTCGCCGTTGATAAAGTTGCCGATGCGCCCCGCACACAGTCCGAGGGGCGCAAGCGGGACGACAAAATCGGCCGTTTCGAAAAACGACTTGCCGACCTTACGGCCGAACAGCCAGATGGCCAGCGCCACGCCCAGCAGACCGCCGTGGAAGGACATGCCGCCCTCCCAGATACGCAGCAGCGACAGCGGATCGGCGAGGATCCCGGCCATGCCGTAGAACAACGTATAGCCCAGACGGGCACCGACGATCAGACCGACCGCAAGGTAGAAGATCAGATCGTCCACCCACTCGATCTTCCAGCCGAACTCCGGCCGCCGGGCGCGGCTGCGGGCCAGAAACCAGGCGACGGCGAAGCCAATCAGGTACATCAGCCCGTACCAGCGGATCTTGAGCGGTCCCAGCGCCAGCGCGACCGGATCGATCTGGGGGTAGGTAATCATGGGCGCGTAGTTTAGCAGCACCGATGGCGGCGCAGGACCCACCGACTGCCGCCACCCGCCGGCTCCGCAGAGCTAGCTGTCGGCGCCGACGACGCGGCAGAACACCGTCTTCAGGTAAGCGGTCTCGGGGATCGCGGGATGCTGCGGGTGGTCAGCGGATTGGCCGCCGATTTCGAGCACCTGCACCAGCCGGTCCACGTGGCGAGCGGCTCGCTGCAGCGCCCCGAGCAGATCCGCGGTGGAGAGATGATGGGAGCAGCTACAGCTGACCAAAAACCCGTCGCGCTCCAGCAACAGCATGGCCAGTTGATTGATCCGTTGATAGGCGGCCAACCCACCGCGGAAGTCCTTTTTGCGCTTGATAAACGCGGGCGGATCGACAATGACGGCGCGGAACCGGCGGCCTTCGTCGCGCAGCCCGCGTAGCACCTCAAAAGCGTTGCCCTGCATCAGCTCTGCCTCGACGCCCAGCCGGCCCGCGCCCGCTTCGACCCACTGCAGCGCCTGTCCGGAGGCGTCGACAAAGCTGGCGCTGGCGCCGCGGCTGGCGGCGCCGAGACCCCATGCGCCGGTGTAGCAGAACACGTCGAGCACGCTCTCGGTCGGATAGCGGGCGAAGCGCATGCGGTTGTCACGCTGGTCGTAGAACCAGCCGGTCTTCTGCCCCTCGCGCACCGGCGCCATAAACTCGAGTGCCCCCTCGCGCACCGGCACCTGTTCGGGCACCTCGCCCCAGGCTACCTCCACGTATCGATCCAGCTCCTCCAGCTCGCGCGCCCCGCCGTCGTTACGCCACAGGATGCCGGCGGGCGACAATTCGCGTCTGACCGCGTCGATGATCTCGCCCTTGAAGCGCTCCATCGCGGCCGTCGCGCTCTGTAGCACGACGATATCGCCATAGCGATCGGCTACCAGCCCCGGTACGCCGTCTGCTTCGCCGAACAACAAGCGGTAACAGCCGTTGCCGTAGAGCGCGTCGCGCAGGCTCCGTGCGACCCGCATCCGATGTACGAACAGCGAGCGTCCGGGCGGATGGCCCGGATCCCTGGACAGCACGCGGGCGGCGATCAGCGCATGGGGATGGACGCCGGCATAGCCTAAAAAGCGGCCCCGGTCGCTGACCACACGGACGAGGTCGCCCGGTTCAAATGACTTTAGCGGCGTCGCCGCCACGTCCACTTCGTTGCTGTAGATCCACAGGTGTCCGCCGCGCAGGCGCCGGTCCTGGCTTGCCTTGAGTTTGAGCTCCGGCAGAATCGGGGCAACTGTCGCGGCTTCACTCACGTTGCTGTCTCACTGCTGACATCGGCGGCCCGGGATGGCCTCCGGTATAGTCTCCAGTCTATCCGAGTTCGTCGTCTCAGGAGCGTCCATGACTGCCGCCGCCAACCACCTTGCCACCGAAACCAGCCCGTATCTGCTGCAACACGCGGATAACCCGGTGGACTGGTATCCGTGGGGCCCGGAGGCCCTGGAGCGGGCGCGCGAGGAAGACAAGCCGATCCTGCTGTCGGTGGGCTACTCGGCCTGTCACTGGTGTCACGTCATGGCCCATGAGTCGTTCGAGGACACCGCCACTGCGGCGCTGATGAACCAGCTGTTTATCAACATCAAGGTAGACCGGGAGGAGCGCCCGGACCTGGACCAGATCTACCAGCTCGCCCACCAGCTGCTGATCCAGCGCCCGGGCGGCTGGCCGCTGACCATGTTCCTGACGCCGGACGATCACACGCCGTTTTTTGGTGGCACCTATTTCCCGGATCGTCCGCGCCACGGCATGCCCGCCTTTAGCGAGATTTTGCAGCGCGTAGCCACCTACTTCCGGGAGCACCGTACCGAAATCCGCGAACAGGCCGGAGCGGTACGCGACGTGTTCCAGCGGATCTCGACGGTGGACGACGCCACGGCCCCGCCGCCGGCGACCTTGCTGGATAAGGCCCGGGAACAGCTCGAGGAAAATTTTGACAGCGCCCATGGTGGCTTTGGCCGGGCGCCGAAGTTCCCCCACCCCACCAGCATCAAGCGCCTGCTGCGCGGCTGGCGCAGCACCGCGATGGGCGACGATCCGGATCTGCGCGCGTTGTTTATGGCCAGCTACACGCTGCAACGCATGGCCCAGGGCGGGCTCTATGACCAGGTCGGAGGCGGGTTCTGCCGCTACTCGGTCGACGACCATTGGATGATTCCCCACTTCGAGAAGATGCTCTACGACAACGGGCCGTTGCTGGCGCTGTACAGCCAGGCCTGGGCCGCCACCAACGAGCCCCTGTTCGGACGCGTCGCCGCGGAGACCGCCGACTGGGTGCTGCGCGAGATGCAGTCGGACCAGGGCGGTTACTACGCCACGCTGGACGCGGATTCCGAGGGCGAGGAAGGTCTGTTTTATGTGTGGGACGCACCCGCGGTTCAAGCGCTGCTCGGCGAGGAGGTCTTTGCGCCGTTCGCCGAGGTGTTCGGCCTCGACCGCCCGCCCAACTTCGAGGACCGCTGGCATCTCCATACCTTCCGGCCCGTGGCCGCGGTGGCCGATGCGCGCGGCATGGAGGCGGAAGATCTGGAGACGCGGCTGGCTGCGGCGCGCCGCCTGCTTCTGGACGCGCGCTCCGAGCGGGTACGCCCGGGCCGGGACGAGAAGATCCTCACCGCCTGGAACGGACTGATGATCCGCGGCATGGCCATCGCCGCGCGCCATCTGCAGCGGCCGGAGCTGGCAGATTCCGCCATCGCCGCCACCGGATTTATCCGCGAGCACCTGTGGCAAGAGGGGCGCCTGCTGGCCTGCTGGAAAGACGGACAGGCACGCTTCCCGGCCTATCTGGATGATTACGCGTTTTTGCTCGACGGGGTCCTCGAGCTGTTACAGGTGCGCTGGGACGGCCAACTGCTCGACTTCGCCACCGCCTTGGCCGACGCGCTGCTCGAGCATTTTATGGATCGCGAACACGGGGGCTTTTTCTTTACCGCGGACGATCACGAGTCGCTGATCCATCGCCCGCGACCCTTCTCTGACGACGCGACCCCGTCAGGCAACGGTATCGCCGCCCTCGCCCTGGCGCGCCTGGGCCACTTGTTGGCAGACACCCGCTATCTGGATGCGGCCGAATCGACGCTGCGCGCGGCCGCCGGGCCGATGGCGCAGATGCCCTATGCGCATTGCAGCCTGCTCGACGCACTGGAGGAACAGCTTTATCCACCAGAGATCATCATCATCCGCGGCGAAGCGGACGCCATGGCGGACTGGCAACGTACCGCGCTGCTGATGTACGCGCCGCGCCGACTGGTCTTCGCCATCCCGGCCGACGCCACGACCCTGCCCGAAGGTTTGGCGACCAAAGCGCCGAGGAGTGAAACAAGCGCCTATCTCTGCCGCGGCACGTCCTGCTCTGCGCCCATCGAGTCACTGGCGGCGCTGACCTCGAGTTTGCGCGAGTCGGCCTGACCGAGGCGTTCGAGCAAGCCGCCGATGAGCCGGACGGCCAGGTCCTCCATTGCCGGCGCCTGGCTGCGACGGGGCCCGGCCACGTTGAGCACCGCCACGGCATGCTCCTCGAGAAAGTCCATCAGCTGATCGACCATGCGGTCGATATTCATATCACTGGCGTCGACCAGACACACAGGACGGCCGAGACGCCGCGCCAGCTCGTCAGTGAGACGGGTCCCGCCGGTCAGCGGCTCAACAGCGATGATCGCGGTCGCGTCGCTGTCGCGGACATTAGCCTCGGTGCGCCAGGCCGGATCGGTGCAATCGGCTGCGCGCAACGGGTAGCGGTTGGGGATCGGGCCATCCTCGGCCCATCTGCCCCGGGGACACCAGCCCCCACATGGAAAACCATGTTGGAGCGCGGCATCCAGTGCGGCGCGATCGACACCGGTCTGCCCACCGCTGACGATGCGGCGCAAACCGGCAGCCCGGCTCAAGGTGCCGAGGCCAGCGGAGAATCGATGGCCTTGCGGTGCCAGCCATCCGGCTCGCGCAGCAGCTCGTAGGCCGGCCAGTAACGATTGTCCAGTTTCAGCGTGATGATCTCGACGGAGCGGTTCCAGTTGAGGGTCTTCAGACGCACCGCCGCCCTGTCGGCACGGCCGGCGACCGCATCGAGAAATGCATCCAGGTCCGGCGTCGGCTGTCCGTCGACCTCGACGATGCGCTGACCCGCCCACAGCTTGTAGCGGGAGGCCGGCGAGCCGTAGCCGAAATAGGCCACATACACCCCGTAAGGCTCGACGCCGCGTTGCGCGGCGATGGCCCTATGGGGCGCCTGCAGCATGGCACCGGCCCAGACCACCAGACGGTCGATGTCCTGACCTTCCAGCGCCACCGTGGCCAGCTTGAGACGCTGCTCGGTGTCGTCACGCCAGATGGTCAGTTCCACCTCCGGCTTCTGACTCAGCATCTCGACCTGGTGGAAGCTGGTCACCGGTTGATCGTCGACTGCAAGCAGCAGATCACCGGTAGTCAGGGACGCCGCTGCCGGGGAACCGGCCACCAGGCGGATCACCTGCAGCACCTCCCTCTGGTCACCGTTGTGACCCTCCAGACGTCGCGCCCAGGACTCGGGCAGGCCGAAGTTCCGTGCGCTGGCCAGCGGGATGGTGGCGAATTCCACTTCCAGCGAGCGGATCGGTTTCTGCTCACGCACGATCTCGGCCACTTCGGCAACGATGGCCGACGGCACGCCCTTGTTGACCTGGTTGAGTTCCTGACCCGCGTGGTAGGCGAAGCTGGACCAGAGCGAGATGACGTCGCCAGCATCATTGATAAGCACGCCGTCAAAATCCGACGGACCGTTGACCAGCGAGATGGTCTCCAGATTGGTGTCGCGGAAGCGTAGCGTGCGCGACAGCGGGAAGGCCACCGGATCGATCGACGCGACCTCGGTGCGCTGAGACGCGAGGCTTTGATCGCCTTTGATGCCGACCGCCCATACGGTATCCCCGGCGCGTACCCTTGCGTCGGCAAAGCGCACGGTGCGCACTGGCGTATCGCCGATCAGCGCCGGGTCGTATTCCACCACGGCCAGGTTATGCAGCGGATGGGTCCACACCACCCGGGCGGGCAGTTCCAGCGAGCCGGCGATGGTGATGCGCGCATCACCCATGGATACCGGCACCGTATTGCGATCCACCACCACCAGACCACGCTCGGCGTCGATGACAACGCCGGTCCCCTGGTAATGGCGTTCGGACACCCCGGAGATCGGATAAGGCATGTCGAAGTTGACCACCACCAGCGACTGACTCAGACGCCCAAGTCGCGCGTCGGGCTGAGCGACGAAACGGGTGCTGGCCGGCTCCGGGGGCGGCGCCATACCGGCTTCGGCAAGCGGCTCGCAGGGCCAGTAGCCCGCGACGTCGTCGCGACGACAGAATGCGGCCGGGAACCAGCGCCGATCCATGCGCAGCACACGCAGCGTGCTGTTGCGGGGTTCTTCGAAGCTGAAATAACGTACCGCCGCCTGCTGGCCGTCGGCGAGCCCCTCGACGATACGGCGAAAATCCTCAAGCTTCTGCGTCGGCTGACCGTCGATCTCTATGATCACCGCGGCGCGCGGGATCCCGGCCCTGGCGAATACATAGCCCGGATTGGCGACGTAGATGCCCTCCGGCGGCATATTGAGATGCCGCGCCTGTTGATAGGAGAGCTGATTGACGACAGCGTCGCCGAACTCGATAAAGGCGTCTGGCGTGATGACGTGAAGATCGAGCGACTCCACCTGCATCTGCACCACCTTGCCCCCGCGCCGCAGCTCGAGATCGATGGTCTGCCCCACGTGGCTGTCGAGCACCTGCGCCAGGGTGACGAACCCCGGCACTGACTCGCCATCCAGCTGCACCAGGATGTCGCCCGCCTCAATCTGCCCCGCCACCGGCGACCCCGGCACGACCTGCTCGACGACCAGCATGCCGGTGGCGTCCGGGAAGCGCGCACGGATGCGGGTCTCGGTGGCATCGTCCAGACCCAGCCGGCGCAGTTCGTCGAATGGCGTGTAGACGAATTCGGTCATCAAGGTGCCACGGGGCACCGGTCTGCCCTCGCGGACGAATCCCAGCGCATGCTGCACCCGATCCAGCGGCAGGAAGAAACTCGAGGCGGCCTGGGTGTTGGCGCCGGCGTTGAGCGCCACGACCTGGCCATCGATATCGATCACCGGCGAACCGGAGGAGCCGCCGGATGTGCTCGAGGCTGCCTGGAAATAGAAGGTATTGAAGTCCCCGTACTTGCCGCGACCGTAATCGGGCGCCCTGCGATCCAGCCGTGCCAGCGTGCCGGCGAGGATCGACAACTGTTCGCCGGCATCGTTGCCGACGACCCGGATCTCGCGACCGACCTGGGCGCCGGCGGGCTGCAGCGGCAGTTCCGCTGGCTGGATAAAGCGCAGGCTCGAAGGGTCGTAGCGATAAAAACCGAAATCGTGGACCGGGTCTCGATAGACCGCGCGCAATTCGACTTCCTCGTTGTTGATAAAGATCGCTTCGGCCACCACCGGCCCCGGCGTGACCACGTGTCGATTGGTCAGGATCAGACCGCGCTCGGCATCGACTACAAAGCCGGTGGCCTGAGTCGACTGGTTCCAGTTGGTGTCGAACGCGCGGGTCCCGTCTACCCGGATCGACACCACGCCGGACGCGACTTGCCCGAGGGTGCTGCGCCAGTCCGTCTCCTGGGCAGTGGCGGCGCCGGCAAACAGCGACAGCGACAGCACCAGCAGCAGCCTCTGCAGCATGGATACGGACAGGTTCATACGCCCGGCTCGTAGCCGAAGTTCTCGATGAAACGCTCGCGGAAATTGTCCGGATTCAGCTGATGGTTTTGCGTGCCGTGACTGGAGATCTTGATCGCCCCCATCAAAGAAGCGATGCGGCCGGTGGTCTCCCAGTCGGCACCGGCCATCAATCCGTATAGCAGGCCGGCACGGTACGCGTCACCACAGCCGGTGGGGTCGCTGACCGCACTGGGTCTCGCCGTCGGGATTTCCGTCACCTGACCGTCGCGGATCACAACCGAGCCCTCGCCGCCACGGGTGATCACCAGCGCGTCGACCCGCTGCGAAATCTGCTCGGCGCTGAGACCGGTGCGATCCTGCAGCATCTGGCCCTCGTAATCGTTGACCGCGACCACGCTGGCCTGTTCGATAAAGCGCTCGAGGTCGTCGCCGTCGAACATCGGCAGACCCTGACCGGGATCGAACACGAACGGGATGCCTGTCTCGGCGAATTGACGCGCGTGATCGATCATCGCCTCGCGGCCGTCCGGCGAGACCATACCCCAGCTGAATCCCGCGTCGGCCGGCACCGCGATCTCGTGGGCATGACCCATCGCGCCGGGATGGAAGGCGGTGATCTGATTATCCTGCATGTCGGTCGTGATGTAGGCCTGGGCGGTAAAGGCCGACGGCACCTCGAGCAGGAAACGCCGCGATACACCGTGCTCATCCATCCAGCCGGCATAGGGCGCGAAATCGTGGCCGACCGCGCCCATCGGCTCTCCCTCGCCGCCGAGCAGCTTGAGATTGAAGGCGATGTTGCCGGCGCAGCCGCCGAACTCCCGGCGCAGCTCCGGCACCAGAAACGCCACGTTGAGCATATGGATCTGATCGGGCAGGATCTGATCGGCGAAGCGGCCCGGAAAGACCATGATGCAGTCATAGGCAAACGATCCGCAGATCAGTGCGGGCATGGCAATCTCCTCACGGCGAAGGCGCCGGATCAGCGTCAGGCGGCGTCGGTGTCCGGGGCCCAGGCCACATCGAGGTGACGCGCGGCACGGACGTCGTCAAGCCGGCGCACCGGGGTGGTATGGGGCGCGGACTTGAGCGTCTCCACATCCTGGCTGGCTTCTCCGAGGATCGCCGCCATGGCGTCGACAAAACCGTCCAGGACTTCCTTGGCTTCGGTCTCGGTGGGCTCGATCAACAGACACTCCGGGACCAGCAGCGGGAAATACGTGGTCGGCGCATGATAACCGTAGTCCAGCAGGCGTTTGGCGAAGTCCATCGCGGTCGCGTTGAACTGCCTGGCCTGGGACTTGAGGGTGACGATGAACTCATGGCTGGCGCGACGGTCCGGGTAGGCCAGCTCGAAACCCTTCTCCTTCAGACGCGCGGCCATGTAGTTCGCGTTCAGCGTGGCGAAATCAGCCACCCGCCGCATGCCCTCGCGACCAAGCATCCGCGCGTAGACATAGGCGCGCAGCAGAACGCCCGCGTTGCCCATGAATGCCGACAGCCGGCCGATGGTTTGTGGTTTGTCTGCCTCGGTCAGCCAGCGATAAGACGCACCCTCTTTGCCGACCACCGGAAGCGGCAGAAATGGCTCCAGACATTCGGCGACGCCGACAGCGCCGGATCCCGGTCCGCCGCCGCCGTGCGGCGTGGAGAAGGTCTTGTGCAGATTCATGTGGATGACGTCGAAGCCCATGTCGCCCGGCCGCGCGCGGCCGAGGATGGCGTTGAGATTGGCGCCGTCATAATAGAGCAGGCCGCCGGCCTCATGGACCATGTCAGAGATCTCGAGGATGCTGCGTTCGAACACGCCGACGGTCGAGGGATTGGTCAGCATGATCCCGGCCGTGTTGGGCCCCAGCACCTGCCGCAGCGCCTCGATGTCGACATCACCGTCGTCACGGGTCGGGATTTCGATCACCTTGCAGCCACACATGGTGGCGGTGGCCGGGTTGGTGCCGTGGGCCGCGTCGGGGACGATGATCTCGTCGCGATGCGAATCGCCGCGCGCGTGATGATAGGCGCGGATCATGGCGACGCCGGCAAACTCGCCCTGGGCGCCCGCCATCGGCGTCAGCGACACCTCCTTCATCCCGGTAACGTCCTTGAGCATCTCCTGCAGTTCGAACAGACACTCGAGGAAACCCTGGCCGTGACTGACCGGTGCCAGCGGATGCCGGCCAATAAAGCCCGGCAGCATGGCCAGCGTGTTGCAGGCCCGCGGGTTGTATTTCATGGTGCATGAACCCAGCGGATAGAAGTGCGTATCGATAGAGAAATTGAGCTTCGACAGCCGGGTAAAGTGGCGCACGGTCTCCAGCTCCGAGACCTCGGGCAGACGCGGCGGCGTCTTGCGCCGCAAGGCCGCGGGCAGATCGATCGCCGCCATCTCGGCCGGCGCCTGGGCTTGGGCGCGGCGACCCGGGCGGGAATATTCGAAAATGACAGGCTCAGTCATGACGTTTTGGCAACCTCTGTCGTCGGGTCCGGGGCTCAGCCGAGCGCCTTGAGCGCGGCGTCGTAATCCGGCTCCTGGCCGATCTCGGGCACCAGTTCGGAATGAACCACGTTGTCGTTCTCATCGAGGACCAGCACCGCGCGCGCGCACAGGCCGGCGAGCGGTCCGTCCTCGAGCTGTACACCGTAGTTGCCGGCGAATTCCGGCGCGCGCATGGATGACAAGGTGAGCACGTTGTCCAGGCCTTCGTCGCCGCAGAAGCGTTTCTGCGCAAACGGCAGGTCGGCGGAGACCATCAGCAGCACGGTGTCAGCATGCTCGCGGGCATAGTCGTTGAACTTCTTGGTCGAGAGCGCACAGACCGGCGTATCGATGCTGGGGAAGATCGAGAGGAGCTTTTTCTTGCCCACCCAGTCGCCGAGCGAGACGTCGTTGAGATCGCGATCGGTAAGAGTGAAATCGGGCGCTTTCGAGCCCACGGGCGGCAGATCGCCGTTGGTGTGGATCTCGTTACCGTGCAGGGTCACTGTGGCCATGGTGTTCTCCAGATTCGAAAAATGGCGTTCCGGGCGAAGCTCAGGCAACCTGAGCTTCGCGCATGATTTCGCCCAGAGCGCGGGCGTATGCGTCGATATCCTGTTCCAGTTTGGTCTCGGTGGCGCACACCAGCAGCGCGTTCCCCAGTTCAGGGAAATCCGCAGACAGATCGTAACCGCCGAGCAGGTCGCGCTCGGCGAGGGACGCGAGCACCGGCGCTACCGGGCGATCCAGCGTCAACACCGCTTCATGGAAACGCGCTCCCTTGAATAACGGCCGCACACCGCGTATCTCGCTCAGACGACGCACCAGTTCTTTGGTATTGGCAACCGACGCCGCCGCGACTCGCTCCAGACCGTCGCTGCCGAGCAAACTCATGTAGATGGTGGCGGCGGTGACCATCAGGCCCTGGTTGGTGCAGATATTGGAGGTGGCTTTGGACCGACGGATGTGCTGCTCCCGGGCCTGCAGCGTCAGCGTAAACCCGCGCCGGCCCTCCACGTCGACCGTGCGGCCGACGAGACGCCCGGGCATCTGGCGCACAAACCCGATCTTGCAGGTCATAAAGCCGAAATAAGGGCCGCCTGAAGACAGCGGCACGCCCAGCGGCTGACCCTCTCCGCAAGCGATGTCGGCACCATCCGCGCCCCACTCTCCCGGCGGTTTGAGCAAAGCCAGCGACAGCGGGTTGACCACCGCGATGGCCAGCGCATCGCGCGCATGAGCCCAGTCGACCAGTTCGTCGACCTGCTCCAGGTTGCCGAGGAAATTCGGTTGCTGGATCACCACCGCGGTGATGTCCTCACCGTCGAAACGCGCCAGCGCCTCACGATCCATCTGACCGGTCGCAGCATCCATCGGGATCGGCTCAAAACTGAGCCCCTGGTTGCCGGCGACGGTGCGAGCCACATTCGAATAGACTGGATTGACCGTACCGGCCACGAGGATCCGCGCGCTGTGCGATTTGCGATTCGCACGAACCGCCATCAACGCCGCCTCGGCCATCGCCGACGCGCCGTCATAGAGAGAAGCGTTGGACACATCCAAACCGGTCAGACTACTCATCATGCTCTGGTATTCGTAGATGAGCTGCAGCGTGCCCTGGCTGGCTTCCGCCTGATACGGCGTGTAGGCGCTGTAGAACTCACCACGGGTGGTGATCTCCCACACTGCCGCCGGGATGTGGTGCTCATAGGCGCCGGCGCCGATAAAGCACAGCGCACCGTGATCCTGTGCGGCTCGCTGATGCATGAGTCGCTGAATCTCCATCTCGCTCATGCCGGTCGGCACATGTTCCAGCTCGGAGATCCGCAACGACTGTGGGATCTCATCGAACAGATCAT